>Ga0209223_10000471_pt1 | contig 46438 bp, 45 predicted proteins | sample COG_06_FD_184750 | JGI IMG/M metagenome (GOLD analysis project Ga0209223, IMG submission 184750) | Pelagic Microbial community sample from North Sea - COGITO 998_met_06 (SPAdes) (version 2) | ecosystem: Environmental > Aquatic > Marine > Neritic zone/Coastal water | place: Helgoland, sampling... | reverse complement strand
CACTCATAACTGAACGATGCTTTAAGAAGATTAAAGACATGCATTCTTTTTTTAACTCAATACTAAATTTTACTTTTCTATACATAAAATGCCCCCAAATTGTGTCTAACTTTTTGGGGGCACTGTAGAATAGGTAGCTTTTTTTTATGATATAAGATGGATTAAGCCAATACGTCAGACAATGCTTGTTTTTCTTCATCAGCCAATGTAGAATCAACTAAAATTCTTCCACTGTATTCATCAATAGTAATTTTCTTACGAGAAGCAATTTCAATTTGAACCTGTGGTGGAATTGTAAAGAAAGATCCTCCTGCAGCACCTCTTTCAATAGAAACAACAGCCAAACCATTTTTTACATTAGAACGAATTCTTTTGTATGCTTTCAATAAATGAATGTCAATTTTTTCCGATAACTCAGCAGACAAGTTGTTCATCAACTCTTCTTCTTTCTCAGTTTCTTTAGTGATTGCATCCAATTCAGTCTTCTTGTGATTCAAGTGACCTTCTTGTCTATCCAACTTTTCAGTAGTACTAGCAATAACTTCTTTCTTTTGCTCAATTTTTACTTTGTATTCCTTGATACGTTTTTCAGCCAATTCAATTTCCAATCCTTGAAATTCAATTTCTTTCGTTAAAGAATCAAATTCACGGTTGTTACGAACGCTTTCTTGTTGCTTTTCGTATTTTTTAGAAGCTGCTTTAGATTCTTCAATTGCTATTTTTTTAGCAGCAATATCAGCGTCGTAATTAGCAACATCTTCCGTTAATTTAGAAAGTCTTGCTCTTAGACCTGCAACCTCGTCTTCTAAATCTTCAATCTCTAAAGGTAATTCTCCACGTACACTTCTAATTGTATCAATTCTAGAATCAATCAATTGTAATCTGTATAGTGATCTTAATTTTTCTTCAACGGTTAGTTCTTTGCTCTTAGCCATGTCTATATATAATAAATAGGATTCGTAATTTTATCTGATAAAATGATTGCAAAATTAGTGAATTTTTCTGTAAGATAATCCACTAATAAGTTTTTTGTGAACTGTTCTGACTCATAGTGTCCTACATCAGTTATTAGTAGTTGATTTTCAGCCTTGTAGAATTCGTGGTATTTAAAATCTGCTGAGATAAAAGCATCAGCACCTGCATTTTTAGCGTTTTCTATGGCAAAACTACCAGAGCCACCTAGCACAGCAACTTTTTTAATAGGCTTTCCGGTGCATTTAGAATGACGAATACAAGCTGTTTTTAATGTCTTTTTTACAAAGTTTAAAAAATCTAATTCTTGCATTTCTACTTCAAATTCGGCAACCATTCCCATCCCAATTTGTTGGTGTTTATTTTCTATAGTGGTAATCTCATAGGCTACTTCTTCATAAGGATGGTTGTCAAACATTGCTTTTAGAATAGCACCTTCTAAATGTTTTTCGAATATAACCCCAATAATAATTTCTTTCTCACTGTGTAAAATTCCTTTGGTTCCAATAGTAGGGTTAGAATCTTTTCCACCACGGTAGGTTCCAAATCCTTCAACATTAAAGCTACAATTGTCGTATTTACCAATTTTACCAGCACCTTTCGCAAACATTGCTTTTCTTAGGCGTTCTGCATTTTCAATAGGTACATAGGTAAGCAGTTTTTTGATCGTGTTTTTTTGAGGGATTAAGATTTGTTTGTTTTGCAAACCTAGTATGTCACAAATTTTAGCATTCACTCCGTTAAAAGAATTGTCTAAAGCAGTATGCATAGAATATATGGCGATGTCGTTTTTTATCGCTTTAATCAGCACTCTTTCTACATAGTTAGAGCCATTGATTTTTTTCACTCCAGAGAAAACAATAGGATGAAAGCTTACAATTAAATTACAATTTTTCTCTATGGCCTCATCAACAACATTTTCTAGTGTATCTAAAGTAACCAATACCCCAGTCACTTCAGTTGAATAGGAACCTACTAACAGACCAACATTGTCAAAACCTTCGGCATAATTTAATGGAGCTAGTTCTTCAATACTTTTTGTGATGTCCTTAACTGTAATCATAATTATTAAATTTTAAAATCAAATGTAAAAAAATATAGTTGAATTCTGTTTAGTTTGATACAGCTATTTACTTATTTTTGTTTTCAAGTTAAATCGTATAAACTCAAACAATAAATGATTCAAAATACACTCTTTAAGATATTGCGTTGGGTCTTGGCTCCATTGTCTTTGTTGTATGCTTTGGTGTTGCGCATTAGAAATGTGTTTTTTGACAAAGGAATTTTTAAACATACTAGTTTTGATATTCCGGTTATTGCGGTAGGAAATTTAAGTGTTGGCGGAACTGGTAAAACACCACAAATTGAATATTTAATAAGGTTGTTTGAGGGGAGTTATAATATTGCAGTTTTAAGCCGTGGCTATAAAAGAAGCTCTGAAGGGTTTGTTTTGGCCGATGAAAATACGGTAATGGAAGAAATTGGAGACGAACCTTTTCAGTTTTTTAAAAAATTCAAACATATCAAAGTAGCTGTAGATACCGATAGAACAAATGGAATAAAAGAAATCCAAAGAAAGGATCCTGCTGTTAATTTAATTTTATTAGACGATGCATTTCAGCATAGAAAAGTAAAAGCAGATTTTTATACTTTATTAACGTCTTATGAGAGTCGTTATACAAAAGATTTTGTGTTACCTTTAGGAAACTTAAGAGAGGCTAGGAGTGGTGCCAAAAGAGCCCATGCTATATTGGTAACTAAATGTCCGGCTAAGTTGGCTATAGATGAAAAAATAAAAATTACTGCAGAAATAGATCCAAAGCCATACCAACAGGTGTTTTTTAGTAGCATAAGTTATGATACAACTATAAAATCTGTAAAGAATACAATTGAGATAAATGCATTAAAGGATTATGAAATTGTGTTGGTAACAGGCATCGCTAAACCAGCGCCCTTGTTAGCGTATTTAAGTGAATTAAAAATAAAATTCACACATATAGATTTTCCAGATCATCATAATTTTAAAGATGCAGATATACATAAAATTGAAACCGTATATGCTTCTATTAAAAACACGAATAAATTAATTCTTACTACAGAAAAGGACTATACGCGCCTTTCTAACGCGATTGAAAACTTATATTCTCTGGGAATACGATCTGTTATAGAGGACAACCAAAGGTTTGATAATTTTATAAAAGAATCAATAAGTAAGTAAAGTTTGTTATCGCCTTGGATGGAATTTTTCTACTACTTTTTTCAAATGGCTTTTGTCTACATGCATATAGATTTCTGTTGTGGTAATACTTTCGTGACCTAACATTTGCTGTATAGCTCTTAAATCGGCACCTCTTTCTAATAAATGTGTGGCAAAAGAATGACGAAAAGTATGAGGACTTATTTTTTTATTTATTCCTGCTTCTAGCGTTAGATTTTTAATGATAGTAAAAATCATGTTTCTAGTTAAGTTTTTTCCTCTACGGTTTAGAAATAACGTGTCTTCAAAACCATTTTTAGGACTCGTATGACAGCGTATATGCTTAATGTATGTTTTGATATATCCTTGCGTTTCATAACTAATAGGTACAAAACGTTGTTTATCTCCTTTACCAATAACACGAATAAATCCTTCGTCGAAAAATAAATCTGAAATTTGTAGGTTGATCAATTCGGTTACACGTAAGCCACAGCTATATAAAGTTTCTAAAATAGTTCTGTTGCGTTCTCCTTGCGCATGACTTAAATCAATGCTGTTTATGATTTGATCTATCTCTTGTATAGAAAGCGTGTCGGGTAGTTTTCTTCCTGTTTTTGGAGTTTCAATTAGCGCTGTAGGATTGTCTTCTCTGTAATTTTCGAAAATTAAATAATCAAAAAAATTACGCAAACCAGAGATCAATCTTGCTTGAGATTTAGGATTACTGGTTTTAGAATTGCTATATATAAATTGTAATATAATGTCTTTTTCAATTTTTTTAGCAGAAATTTCAATTTCATTGGCCTCTAGGTACGTAACAAGCTTCAGTACATCCCTTAGGTAACTGACTATGGTGTTTTCAGACATTCCTCTTTCTATAAGGAGGTATGTTTTATAATCATGTAAGTATTGATTCCAATTCATTGGTGTAAATATATAAAAACCGAATTGTTAATTGTTTTAAAAAGCATAATGCGATAATATTATATAAAAAACCATGATTAATTCAGGAACATTGTTATTTTTGTTTTCTGAAAATAGTAATACTCATGAAAATTCTAATTTTAAACGGACCTAATTTAAACTTACTTGGCAAAAGAGAGCCAGAGATCTATGGATCTGCATCTTTTGAAGATTACTTTAAAGTATTGGTAGAGAAGTTTAGTGCAGTTGAATTAGAATATTTCCAATCAAATCACGAAGGAGAATTGATAGATAAATTACATGAAGTTGGTTTTTCTTATGATGGTATCGTTATGAATGCAGGTGCGTATACACATACTTCTGTTGGCTTAGCAGATGCAATTAGTGGAATCACAACACCGGTTATTGAAGTTCATATTTCCAATGTACACCAACGTGAAGAATTTCGTCATAAATCGTTTTTATCTCCTGTTTGCAAAGGTGTTATTTTAGGTTTTGGATTGAAAAGTTATGATTTGGCTATTGAGAGTTTCTCTGTATAAAAATAGAGTCGATACTTTTTTTATAAACCTAAACAATAAACCCCGATTGTTTAAGTTTAGATTAAGGTCTAATTATAATGTTGGGGCTGCATATGAATAAAAAAAACTGGCTTTACGAAATAACTCCTAAAAACAATCTTCTAGATATAAATTTCAAGGAGGTTTGGGCTTATAGAGATTTATTAATTCTATTTGTCAAAAGAGACGTGATTACCTTGTATAAACAAACAATATTGGGGCCACTTTGGTATCTGATTCAACCTTTGTTTACTTCCATTATTTTCACCTTAGTTTTTAATATAAAAAATATATGGAAATAAAAACATACCAAAAACAAAACAACGTCAATTTAATAAATCTTTTAAAACATAGTTTAAAAGATATTTATAAATCACATTATTTAGCTAAGCAATTAGCAATACGAGATATTAGTGCTCAGTATAGACAAAGTTATTTAGGAATACTTTGGGCGTTTATTACACCATTAACGACTGCCTTAGTTTGGGTTTTTTTAAATTTAACAGGCACAATAAAACTGACGGACACTGGAATTCCTTATCCCGTTTATGCTTTTACCGGGGCTTTATTGTGGTCTGTAATAGCAGATTCTATACATGCCCCAATGACAAGTACAAAAGAAGCAAAAAGTATTTTATCGAAAATAAACTTTCCAAAAGAGGCATTGTTGATATCAGGCATATATAAATTAGTTTTTAATAGCAGTATTAAAGTTGTTTTTTTATTAATTTTTCTATTAATATTTGGGGTTGGGTTTAAGAGTTCTTTGGTTTGGCTACCGTTAACTTTACTAAGTCTTGTTTTGTTTGGAACTACCATTGGATTGTTAATAACGCCTTTAGGGATGCTGTATAATGATATAGTCAAGATTGTTACTATGGCGTTATCCATAATAATGTATATAACCCCGGTGGTATACGCTATTCCTAAAATAGGTTTGATGAAGATTGTAATGGAGATAAATCCACTAACACCATTAATTTTAACGACAAGAGATCTTGTTGTTGGTTTAACACCTAAATATTTAAGCTATTATTTAATGATTTTGGTAGTATGTGTTCCATTATTGCTTTTAGGTTTGTTGTTATACAGAATATCAATTCCTATAATAGTTGAACGTATGAGTGGGTAGACACCTAGTGAAATAGAAAGGATCTAGGGGAATTAAAAAGAATTATTGTTCTCAGCTTGTTAGAGGAAATTAGGTACAAAATAAAAGTTCATAAGGTAAACTCATAACCAAATGAAAGAAAACGAAATTTTAATAAAAGTAGAACATTTATCAAAAAAGTTTTGTAAGAATTTAAAAACAAGCTTATGGTATGGTGTAAAAGATTTATATAGTAGTGTTCATGGTAATACTCAAGAGGGGACTTTGCGACCGAAGGAGTTTTGGGCTGTAAAAGATATTAGTTTTGAGTTAAGACGTGGTGAGTGTTTAGGTCTTATTGGACATAATGGGGCTGGAAAATCTACATTGTTGAAAATTTTAAATGGACTTATAAATCCAGATGAGGGTAAAATAACTATTAAGGGAAAAGTTGGGGCGCTTATTGAATTAGGGGCTGGTTTTAATGCTATACTTAGTGGAAGAGAAAATATTTATAACAATGGTGCTATATTAGGTTTTACAAAAAAGGAAATTGATAGTAAAATTGAAGAAATAATAGAGTTTTCTGAGATACGCGAATTTATTGATATGCCAGTACAGAATTATAGCAGTGGTATGAAAGTACGTTTGGGGTTTGCTGTTGCTGCACAAATGGAACCAGATGTACTTATTATAGATGAAGTGCTAGCAGTTGGAGATTTAGGTTTTGTCTTAAAGTGTTTTAAAACTATTGACAGCATCTTACCTAATACCGCAATTGTATTTGTGAGTCATAGTATGCCTATGGTGTCTCGAATTTGCAATGAAGTAATTTTGATGGAACAAGGTATTTCTAAATTTCAAGGAAAGGATGTAGGAAAAGCGATTGACTTATATTATCAGCGATTTGTTAAAAACGAAAAAAAGATGATCTTTTCTGATGACAGTATTGAACTAATAGAATCAAAACTGGTAGGATCAAAATTGAAAAATGAGATAAAAGAAATAAAATGGGGACAAGATTTAGTTATATTTTTCAGGTTTAAATTAATTAAAAAATTAGATAATTTTTTAATGAGGGTTATATTTAATGACAAAGAGCAAAGACCAATTGCGATAATTGAAAAAAAAATAAAAACACAGGAGTCAAATAGTGATGATATTGAGTTTTATTTAAAACATGATAGCTTACAAATGTCAAAGGGTATATATTCTATTGATATTTCATTATTTATTAATAAAAATGAACCAATTTATAGAGTTAATGGAGTGTTCTCTTATAGCGTTATACATAAGGACGATGTTTGGCCACCATTCTTATTGGATGCGAAATGTGACTATGTATAGTTTTAAAAAAGAATAGAAAATTGAATATATAATATATTTTAACATAGGTTATGAATAATAAAATTAAAGAATTAGGTTTTGAAAAACTTGTTGAGTTTAACAATATTTATGTTAATAATAATGATATAAAATATAGTGATGGGGATATAGAAAAAACAATTTTAAACATTTTAAAAAAAGAGTGTGGAAAAACAGATAATGTGTTTCCTCTTTTAGAGGACCACATAGAAGATTGGGCTACTGAATATCATTTAAGCTGGGTAAGACAAAACATATTAAAACCGATTGATTTTAAAAAGGAAGATGTTGTTTTGGAATTAGGTGGAGGTACTGGAGTAATTTCTGAGTATGTAGTTAAAAGAGTTCAAAAACTAATAACTGTTGAAGGAACAGAAATTAGAGCGAAATCAATTTCTACAAGGTGCCAAAAACACGATAATTTAGATATAATAGTTGCTAATTTTTTGAATTTAGATTTATTATCAATTTTTGGAGAAAACAGTTTTAATAAAATTTTATTAATCGGGGTTTTGGAGTATGTTCCTAAATATGCTAAAAATATTGATTCTGACCCTATAAATGAGTTGTTAAATGTTTGTGAAAAGCTTCTTAAACAGGGTGGAGAACTTATAATTGCTATTGAGAATAAAGTGGGGCTAAAATACTTGCTAGGAAGAGAGGAAGATCATTTAGGACAAAAACATTATGGAACACAATCGTTATATAAAAAAAATGATGTAACAACCTTTACAAAGAAAAACCTTACTAATCGTTTGAATAATGCTGGGTTTATAGATATAGATACTTATTATCCATTTCCAGATTACAAATTACCAAAGGTTATTATTAAGGAAGATTTTAATTTATACGATCAAGAATCTAAAACGTTAATTAGTTCTTTATTATCAGGTATTAAGTCAAGAAACTATTCAGGAAGGTTTGTTGAGAATTTAGATGAAGACAGAATATTGAATAACTTTATTGAAGAAGAAATACTAGGAAGTGTAAGTAATTCCTTTTTATTTGTGGCCAATAAAAAAAATAATATAAAAAATGAGATGACTCCATTTATATATTATTTTTCATCGTCAAGACGTTATCAATACTCTAATGAAATGTTGTTTAAAAACACAAATGATGGAATAACAGTGTCCAAAAAATGGAATGGTAAAAATACAGAAGGAAACCTACTTAATCTTAATGTAAATAATGATTATCATTATTTATTAAAGGATGGAGAAGTGTTAGGCAATATATTGAATAATTGTTTTTTATTAAATGAAAAAGAGAATTATTTGAGAATGCTAAATAGATGGATTGATTTTTTAATTGAAAACATAGAGGATTTTGAGAATGGCTTCGATTTGTTGCCGTTAAACGTTATATGTGATAAATTTGATAGATTAACTTTTTTTGATTGTGATGAATGGAAAACAACGAAAAAGATTTCTATTTCTCAAATTATTGCAAGATATGTTTTAACCAATATGAATCATATAGAATGGCTTTTGGGTGAGGAAAATAATTTGGAGAATTATGTGATTTTAATTATAGGAGAAAGAGAAATTAAAATAGATGATTTAGATAAAATAGAAGACATACATAAATATATTAATATTAATATATTAAAAAAAGATTATTTAAGTCTAAATAAAGTGAAACTAAGTAATCCTGAAAATAAAAATACTATTTGGAAAAAATGGATTAAATATCTCTCACCTCCGATATTTTTTATATTAAAAAAGAAAATAATAAAGATACTTAGTAAATAGAATTCTTAGTTATTTATATAAGACTATATAACATCAAAGGTTATCATTAAGATTATAAAACAGAAAATATTATTTGTATGTCTGATAAATTATTTCAATTCTCGCTTGCATTTATTGGCTTGTTGTTTTTTGAGCAAAAAAACTTTAATTAATTTTTAAAAATGGAAATAAAATCAATAGCTATATATCTACCACAATTTCATCCTATACCAGAAAACGATGCATGGTGGGGGAAAGGATTTACCGAGTGGACAAATGTAACAAAAGCAGAACCTAGATTTGAAGGGCACTACCAACCTCATAGACCTAGTGATTTAGGGTATTATGATTTACGTTTAGAAGAAACTAGGTTGGCTCAAGAAGCTTTGGCGAAAGAATACGGTATTCATGGTTTTTGTTATTATCATTATTGGTTTAATGGTAAAAGGATTTTAAACGAACCGTTAGATAGAAAGTTAAATAATAAAAAAGAAGACTTTCCTTTTATGCTTTGTTGGGCCAATGAAAATTGGACAAGAGCTTGGGATGGTGGAATAAATGATATTTTGTTTAAACAGAATTACTCTGAAGATGATGATTTAGCACATATTCAATTTTTAATATCAAGGTTTAAAGATGAGAGGTACATTAAGGTAAATGGTAAACCTTTTTTTATTTTTTATAAACCCGACCTATTTCCAAATATGGCAAGAACTATTGAAATTTTTAGAGAAGAAGCTAAAAAGGAAGGTTTAGAGCTTTACCTAGGGTGTTTCCAACGTTGGATAGGTATGGAAAAAGAAGAAATGCAAGATTATGACTTTGATGCTATTATAGAGTTTCAACCATTATCTAAGTCTTTACAGGTATATAAATCTCACAAAAACAATATTGTAAAGCCAACTAAATTAGAAAGAATTATTACTAAAATTAAAAGGAAATTTAAGTTAGATTCTAATGGAGTTAAACATTCTGATTTTATTGTTGACTATAAAGACTTTATTGATTTTGATATTCAATACTCTAATCCAGGGGTATATCCAGGTGTATGTCCTATGTGGGATAACTCATCAAGGAGGGTGGGGCAAAATGCTATAATAATTAAAAATAGTACTCCAAAAGATTTTAAATATTGGTATCAAGAAAAAACTAAAAAGTCCAACTTTAAAGATCTAGAAGATAAGTTTATTTTTATTAATGCTTGGAATGAATGGGCAGAAGGGAATCATTTGGAGCCATGTGAAAAATGGGATAAAGATTATTTAAAGGCATTATTATGAAAATTGGAGTTATTATAGTCACTTTTAATGGGATGCAATGGATAGAAAAATGTTTAAAATCTACATTAAACTCCTCAAAACAAGTTGAAGTTATTGTAATTGACAATAATTCAACTGATGGAACAGTTTCATATATAAAAAAACAGTATCCTGAAGTAATTGTATTAGAACAAGAAACTAATTTAGGTTTTGGAAAGGCTAATAACTTAGGAATGTCTTATGCATTAAGGAATAATTGTGATTATGTTTTCCTATTGAACCAAGATGCGTATTTAGAAGTTGATACTATTTACAGGATGATAGAGGTTCATAAAAACAATTTACATTATGGTGTATTAAGTCCTATTCATTTGAATGGAAAAGGAGATAAATTAGATAAAAACTTTTCTAATTATATTTCATATAATAAAAGTACTAATTTTTATTCTGATTTTATTTTGAATAACGTTAAAGAAACCCCTTATGAAGTACCATTTGTAAATGCTGCCGCTTGGTTAATTCCAAAATCAACTTTAAAATTAGTTGGGGGATTTGACCCTCTGTTTTTTCATTATGGAGAGGATGATAATTACTGTCAAAAAGTTATTTATGAGAATTTAAAAATAGGTATTGTAGCTAAGACATTTGTTAAACATGATAGGGAAGGAGTTCTAAAAAGGAATTATTCTTCTTCAAAAAACATATTGAAAAATCTTGAAATAAAAAACAAATTGCTTTTTGCTGATGTAAATAATCAATTAACTTTATCTCAATCAAATATCAACGTATTAATTAAATTTATATATCATTTTTTATTCAAGGGGGTTAGTTCTTCTTTATTTTATTTAAAAACAGAAAAATTAAAAAGGAAAAATTTTCTTGAGTCGGTTAAAAGTAAAAATATATATTTTAATAGAACCCCATACCATTACTTATGAGTAAACCTTTAGTTTCAATAATCATTCCAACTTATAATAGAGCACATTTAATAAAGGAGACATTGAATTCTATTATTGCCCAAACTTATATCAATTGGGAGTGTATTATAGTTGATGATGGATCTACGGATGACACCAAAGTTATAGTAGAGGAATATGTAAAAAGAGACACTCGTTTTTTATTTTATAAAAGACCTGATTCTAAAATAAAGGGAGCAAATTCATGTAGGAATTTTGGGTTTGAAATAAGCTCTGGCGCGTTTGTACAATGGTTTGATAGCGATGATGTTATGCTGCCTAGTTTTGTAAGTTCAAAGGTTACAGCGTTTGAAATCTCAATACAATTTGTTATCTGCTCAGGCTATTCTACTAATGAAAATTTAAAAGTTATTAGTTCTTTAAGTCTTGAAAAAGGAGATGATTTATTTTTGGAATATACTTTATGGAATAAAAAAATAATTACTAACTCAGTTATGTTTAGAAAAGATTTTCTTCTGAATAAAGATCTTTTCTCTATATTTATAACTCGTGGTCAAGAAACAGAATTATTTTCAAGGTTGTTTTTTAAAATTCATAATTCTTCTTATAAAGAGATAGAAGATAAGTTGTTTTATTATAGACAACATGATGATTCCAAATCAAAAAAAAACGAAAAATATGTTGGACATTACTACAAATCAAGAACATACATCTGTTTTGAAATATTAAAAAAAGCCATTATCTTAAAAAATATAAATTTAATACAATATTACTTTGAAAATATTTTGAATCTGTTTTTTACTGGAATAGACAATAAGGATTACAGTAACTCAAAAGACATATCAATAAAACTGTATAGAATATTAAAAAAGATAAATTATTTTTATGCAGTAAAGACATATTTATTATGTGTTTTTTTTCTTCTTATTAAGAGAAGTAGTTATAGTGTTGGTAAAATGATGAAAAATGACATAGTACCACTAAAACAATAATGGTTTAATTAAAATTCAAGAATTAAACCTGTGTTTAAAATATATTAAATTTTGAAATGTTATAAATATGATTCCTAAAATAATCCATTTCTGTTGGTTCGGGGGCAATACAAAACCAGATTTTATAAAAGAATGTATAAAATCTTGGGAATTATTTTTACCAGGCTATAAAATTATTGAATGGAATGAAAAAAACACTGAATTCACTAACAAATTTGTTAAAAACGCGTATAAATTAAAACAATGGGCCTTTGTTTCTGATTATGTTAGATTAGAAAAGTTACATCAATTAGGAGGTGTATATTTGGATACGGATATGTTACTGGTGAAAAATATTGATAATTTATTAACTTCAAAAATGTTTATTGGTTGTGAAAATAAACATACAATTAGTGCAGGGATTATTGGAGCACAAAAAGAACATACATTTTTGAAACAATTACTAGATAATTATAGTGATCTAAAAATAAATAAATTTACTAACCTTTATGATATTGCTATTCCAAAGGTGATAACAACATACTTTAGAAATAAATATGATTATACTAATCATTTTGATGTTATTTTAGAATTCGATGATATGACAATTTATCCTAGTGACTATTTTTATTCTTTGCCATCCTTGAATATGTATAAAAACAGGAGTTATAAGGAATTCATAACTGCAAATAGTTATGCGGTCCACTTATGGGGAGAATCTTGGTTAAAACCAAGTGAGTTTGAACTTTTAAGAAATGGAAAATATACAGTTGGTATTAAAAGTGCATTTTATTCCTTTTACCAGCAAGAAAACAAATTAAAATACATTAAGAAAATTATATCATCCATAAAACAATCTTTTTATAGATGAATAATAGCATACTTTTTGAATTCAATTACAATGATTCTAATCATCTCAGGCAAATCAATACAGGGCTAGAGATTTTAGCGAAAAAGGGTATTATAAAATTGAAAATTAATTACGACTCACGAAATAGTAGTTCTATATTTAAAGTATGGGTTAATAATATTATTTCTGTTATTTATGATTGTTACGATGGTATTAATTGGATAGATAATAGTAGAGAAAATACTTTGAATTTTTTCAAAGCAAAAATACAAGCTGAATATGTCATTTCAAATTATCAAGCTAATTGGCTGTTTTAGTTTATAGATTTATGGGTGCTAAATATACGTTTTGGCATCAATTAGGGTTAGATTTTTTTAGGAAAGATTTAATTGAAGAAATAGCAGTAAAAAACACACCATTTTTTATAGCAAATGCGAAAAATGGGATTGATGAAATTAAAAATAATTACAAAGTTTCAGGGTCAAAATTATTTTGTTTGCCGCAGTATCTATCAATGAATGCCGAATTTCATAATCGAAAAAAAATAAAAGAAGAACTCAATATTAATAAAGATAGTGTCGTTATAGGCATGGTATCTCACTATAGGGAGGAAAAGCTATTTGACCTTCTGTTTGAAACGTTTTTAAAAATGGATGAGTCCAATAGTATTCATTTGATTTTTTTAGGAGATAAAACTAATTCTCTTGATACTAAGAGGAAGTATGATTATTTTATTGAAAAAATAGAAGCATTAAATTTGAGTTATAAAATTTCAGTTCTTTCTGAGTATCCTGTTGCCAAAGTATTAAGTGTGTTGGATATTGGAGTACTTGTATCAACAATAGAAGGTACGCCCAATGTGGTTATGGAGTATATGCTTTATGGTTTACCTGTTGTAGCAACAAACCATATAGGCTGTGAAAAATTATTAAATTCTAATGAATTATTGATACGCAATAACCACAAAGAATTAGCTGAAAAATTAAAATTTTTAATAAATAATGCTGAAGATAGAAAAAGAGTAGGAGCATTCAATGCAAATGAAATAATGAAATATTCTAAGGAAAATTATTTTAACGATTTGACAAGAATCTTAACAACTAAATCAAATAGATGAAAATACTATGTGAATTAGAAACCTCAAATAGTCCACATTTGTATCAATTGTATACAGGTTTTGCACGACTTCATGAAAATGGAATTATTGATTTGAAATTAAAGAAATCAAATAACCAAGATTCATTTTACAAACCTATTGTTCGTTTAAAAATTAATAAAAAAATAAATGTTATTTATGATTTATTGGATGGTTTTAATTGGATTTCAGGGAGTAAGGATGATAATCTAATGCATTTTAAAAATGAATTTAAAAATGTAGATTATTACTTTAAGCGTAGTTATAACAAAGAATTACTAAACTATTCTCCCACTGGTTGTAGTATTTTTCCTTTAGGCTTGTTTTATAGAGAAAATCAACCTGATTGTTTTAAAAATAGTGTAAGTTTTAAAACAAGACAGGTTTTGGATATTCTCAAAATTAAAAAAATAAAACATAAAAAAAATCAGTACGTGGCACCACCAATTATTGAGGAGTTAAATGCCATGTTGTTTACTAGACTATGGGATCCTCAACAAGTGTCGGATACAAAACAGAAAGAAGAAAGGATCCAGATTAATACTAATAGGATCGAAGCAATAGAAGCATGTAGAAAAGAATTTAAAGATCGATTTTATGGTGGGTTATCTAATAGTGTTTTAGCAAAAAAGGAAGCTGCTCAATTAATATTGCCAGATTCTCATACCAATAGAAAAAACTATTTAAAAAGAGTTAAATCGACTCCAATATGTATTGTGAATACAGGATTGCATAATTCGATAGGAGGTAGATTTGCTGAAGCAGTGGCGGCTAGTAGAGCAATTATTTCTGAACCTTTGCATTATGACCCTACAGGTGATTTTCTTAAAGATAAAAACTATCTAACATTTACAAATACATCTCAATTATTAGAAAAAGTGGATGCTTTATTAAGTAATAAAAACAAAACGCAACAAATGATGCTTAAAAACTACTTTTATTACAATAATTATCTAAAACCTGAGCAGTTGGTATTAAATACGATCATAAAAATATACGAATGAAAATTCTTTTTGTTGCAATGCAATACATACATGCCGCTAGATGGATCAACCAGTTGAAAGATTCTGGGCATGAAATATATCTTTTTGATTGTTTGGATAAACCCATTCATAAGGAACTTGAATGGACGAATTATACTACAGGTTGGTCAAAAAGAAAAATTTCATATGTTGTAGGAGAGTATTTTCTAGAAAAAAAAATGAATCCTTTTTATCAAAAAATTGAGCCTTTTTTAAAAGTTACACCTTCAGAAAAATTGATAGAGATTATTCAAGATATCAAACCAGATTTGGTCCATTCTTTAGAAATGCAATCTGAAACGTACCCTGTTTTAAAAGCTAGAAAAAAAATAAATTTTATATGGGCTTATTTTTCTTGGGGTAGCGATATATACCTATATCAGAATGAATTGAAGCATAATAGGAAAATGAAACATGTTTTTTCTTATTTAAACTATCTTTTTATTGATAATAGTAGAGATGTAAAGTTAGCAAAAGAATTAGGTTATATAAATGAGATAGTTCCCAAGTTTCCTGGTGGAGGTGGTTATGATTTAGAAAATTACAAACAATATGAAGTTCCGATTAAAGAAAAAAAGTTACTATTAATTAAGGGGTATCATCATTGGGCGGGTAGAGCTTTATTTGTTTTAGATGCCCTAGAATTAATTATTGATAAAATAAAAGAATATCAGTTGTACGTGTATTCTGCACATGATGTTGTCGTTGATAAAATCTTATATTTAAATAAAAATTACAACCTTAATATTGAATACTCCACTAGAAAAAATGAAATTTCACATACAGAATTATTAGAAAAATTTGGGAGTGCAAGAGTGGCAATAGGAAATAATATTTCTGATGGGGTCCCCAATACTTTGTTAGAAGCAATTATTTTGGGAGCATTTCCTATACAGTCAAATCCAGGAGGTGCTTCAGAAGATTATATTACTAATGGAGAGAATGGATTATTAATTGAGAACCCAGAAGATCCTGTTGAAATTGCAAATTTAATTCTTAAAAGTTTAGAGTCGGACAAGCTAATTGAAGAAGCTTACCTGAGAAATAATGAAATTGCGAAAATACTAGAGTATTCAAAAATAAAAGAAAAGGTTTTAGAAACCTATACTAAAATAGAGGAGGAGCTATGAAAAATATATTATTTATTGTAAATAATGGAAAAATATCTCCTAACGAAAACGGTGGTGCTTCGGTATACTATAGCCGTCTAGAATTATTATATAAAGCTGGCTATAGAATTACATTGGTATCTGTTCAATGGGGAGAAAAGGATATATATAATGAAGATTATTTATCTGAGGTGAAATTTATGATTTATAAGGTTGTTCCACATAAGATCTATTTACAATTACCATTAAAAGGAGTGAAAAGATTGTTTGACGCCATTTTTTATCCAGAAGTTTTCGAATATTATTTTTTAAACGATTCTAATAAAAACTATCTACAGAACTTAATAATAAGTGAACATATCAATTTGGTTTGGGCTGAATGGAGATGGGCTGGACTTTTGGCTTGGTATGCCAATTTAAAAGCACCCGTTATTTATGCGCATCACGATTGGGAATATAAGTTGGCAAAACTTCGAAAAAGTAGAAGTTTTCTTGAAAAATTTCACACGCTACAGAAGAAAAGAGTAGAATATAAGTTGGTAAAATCTGTTGCAGGTTGTATTTCAGGATCTCAAACAGAAACTTTGGAAATAGAGAAACTGGCTAGTAAAAAAGCTTTATATATACCAACTACCTATCATAACAATACAATTGAGTTAGAAGTAAATAAACAGCCAAATATCATACATTTAGGAGGGATGGGAACTACTGCAAACCGATTAGGACTAGAGCGCTTCTTAGATGTTTGTTGGGACTCCATTGTTAAAAGAAATCCGGAAGTAAAGTTAATCGTAATAGGTGGGTTAAAAGGTGCTTCCGAAACATTGTTAGAAAAATTAAAAAGTACAAACATTAAATGTTTGGGGTTTGTTAAAGAATTGTCACGTGTTTTGCATCCACAAGATGTACATATTATTCCTTGGGAATTTAACACTGGAACAAGAACAAGACTTCCATTAATTTTTAATTATCAACAAGTATTAGTGGCTACAAAAGCATCGGTAGAAGCTTTTCCTGAAGTACTAGATGAAGAAAATTCATTGCTTTGTAATGATTTAAATGAAATGACTTTAAAAATTAATGTAATTTTAGGCGATTCTGAAAGAAGGGAACAAATTTCTAAACATGGTAAGAAAACTTTTTTAAAGAGTTTTACTGTTGAGAATAGAGTTCAAGAGTTAAAAGATTATATAGAAAATATAAAATAATGATATTTACAATTGCCGAAATAGGACAAGCTCATGAAGGAAGTTTAGGAATTTTACATTCTTATATTGATGCTGTTGCAACTACTGGAGTAAGTGCAATAAAATTCCAAACACATATTGCAGAAGCTGAAAGCAGTATTCATGAACCTTTTCGAGTAAAATTTTCTTACGAAGATGATACACGAATAGATTATTGGAAACGAATGGAATTCACCTTAAAACAGTGGATTGGAATAAAAAAACACTGCGACGATGTTGGCTTAGAATTTATGAGTTCTCCATTTAGCAATGCCGCAGTAGATCTATTAGAAAAAGTAGGAATAAAGCGTTATAAAATTGGATCAGGTGAAGTGAATAATTTTTTATTGTTGGAGAAAATAGCAAAGACAGGAAAACCTGTAATTATTTCTTCAGGTATGAGCTCATTTAAAGAACTAGACGCTACTGTTGCGTTTTTAAAAGAAAGAAAGGTTGAGTTTTCAATTTTACAATGTACAACAGCATATCCTACCAAACCATATCAATATGGACTGAATATTATTCAAGAATTAAAAGAGAGATATGGTGTTGTTATTGGGTTTTCTGATCATTCGTCATCTGTAGAAGCTTGTATCGCTGCTACTGCTTTAGGTGCAGAAATATTGGAGTTTCATGTTGTATTTGATAAAAATATGTTTGGGCCAGATGCAAAATCGTCTTTAGATATAAAGGAAACAGCTCAGTTAGTAAAATCGATCACAAATATTAGTACAGCACTGCAAAATCCAATAAATAAAAATAATAATGAGGGTTTTAAAGAATTAAAAACTATTTTTGAAAAATCATTAGCAGTAAATAAAGAATTACCCCTAAACCATATTGTTACTTTTGATGATCTTGAAGCAAAAAAACCCAAAGGATTTGGTGTTTTAGCATCTAACTATAAGAATGTTTTAGGGAAAAAGTTGAATAGATCTCTCGCAAAATGGGAGTTTTTAAATGAAACGGACCTTACATGAAAAAAAGAAAAATATGTGTAGTGATTACTGCACGTCCATCTTATAGCAGAATAAAATCCGCATTAACAGCCATAGATACACATCCAGAATTAGAATTACAACTTGTAGTTGCTGGTTCTGCTTTGTTGGGAAGATATGGGAATGCAGTAGATGTTATTGAAAAGGATGGCTTTACTATCATTGAAAAAGTTTTCATGGTTTTGGAGGGTGAAAACAAAACTGCCATGGCAAAAACAACTGGACTTGGTGTTATGGAACTGGCGAATGTGTTTTATAAAATTGAACCTGATGCAGTGGTAACCATTGCAGATAGGTTTGAGACAATTGCCACATCCATTGCGGCATCCTATCAAAATATTCCATTGATACACCTTCAAGGAGGAGAAGTTACAGGTAATATTGATGAAAAAATACGACATGCAAATACCAAACTTGCCGATGTTCATTTGGTAGCTTCTGATGACGCAAAAGAACGTGTTATAAAAATGGGTGAAAAACCAGAAATGGTTTTTAATACAGGATGTCCATCCATTGATCTAGCGAAAGAAGTACGAGAAAATCCAAATTTAGATTTTGATCCATTTGTTAAATATGGAGGAGTAGGAGCAGAATTAAATTGGGAAAAAGAAGGCTATATTGTAGTCATGCAGCATCCAGTAACAACGGAATATGAAAGAGCAAAGCAGGATGTTTGGGAGTCTCTAGAGGCTGTTGAAGAATTAGGAATTCCTACCTTTTGGTTTTGGCCAAATGTAGATGCTGGTGCAGATGGAACTTCTAATGGAATTAGAACATTTAGAGAATTAAAAAAGCCAAAAAACATTCATTTTTTCAAAAATATGGAGCCTCAAGATTTTCTGAAGCTACTTAGTAATAGTAAATGTCTTGTTGGGAATTCTAGTGTAGGAATTAGAGAATGTTCATATTTAGGTGTTCCTGTAGTGAATATTGGAACAAGACAAAACCGACGACAAAGAGGTACAAACGTAATAGATGTCGTTTATAACAAAAAATTGATAAAGGAAAGTATTCTTGAAAGAGTTAATTCAAATTCAATCCAGGAAGAAGAAATTTATGGAGATGGTAATTCAGGGACTAAAATTGCAAATATCCTTGCAGAAGTAAAACTAAAGTTTCATAAAACCATCACATATTAATGAAAATATTAGGTGTCATCCCCGCAAGAAGTGGGTCTAAAGGAGTTCCTGGGAAAAACATTAAACTGCTAGGTGGTAAACCTTTATTACAGTATACTTCAGAGGTTGCATTACAATCTAATTATTTAACACGCGTTGTTTTAAGTTCTGATGCTGTTGATATTATTAGCACAGGAAAAAAATTAGGTTTAGAAGCACCATTTATTCGTCCAAACTTTTTAGCAGAAGATAGTTCACCTACATTACCTGTTATAAAACACGCCTTAGATTATTATAAAGAAGAGGAAGGAATTGAGTTTGATGCCGTATGTTTACTACAGGTTACAAGTCCTTTTAGAACTGTAGAGTTTTTAGATAAAGCAATTGAAAAATTTATTAAAAACGGAACAGATTCATTAATCTCTGTTTTAGAGGTACCACATGAATACAATCCACATTGGACTTTTGAAGTGAATGCTGCAGGAAGTTTGAATATTGCTACAGGAGAAAAAGAAATTATACCTAGACGGCAAGATTTGCCAAATGCGTATCACAGGGATGGAAGTATCTATCTAACAAAAACTGCAATTATCCAGAAGCAAAATTCGTTATACGGAAAGTCAATTTCTCATGTAGTATCTGATAAAGAAAATTATGTGAATATAGACACCGTTGAAGATTGGGGAAAAGCAGAATTGATTATAAATACTATAGATGCTTAAATTTATCAAAAGAATAATAGTATTGATTTTTACGATCATTGGTTTGTGTGTACTTTTATTTATACAATCCAGTTATATTGTCAATAAAAAATACAAAGATTCCTTTATGGCTATTATTAAAGAAAAATATAAAGCTATAAATAATCATAGTCATAAGAGTAGAATTGTATTAATGGTAGGGTCTAATTCGGTTTTCTCGATAGATTCAGAGAAAATTCAAAAAGAGTTAGGAATTAAAGTTATTAATAGCGGATTAGTTTATAATGTAGGATATAAATTTCAAATGAATTTTCTGAAAAATTATGTCCAATCAGGCGATATAGTAGTATACCTTCCTGAGTTTGGTAATTATTCTGGAAAAGGAGAATTAGGCACCGCTTTTTTGCATCGTTGTTTTCTCTATGAACCGCAATTAATTCTGATAGCTGGTACAAGTAATGCTTATAAATTTTTCACTACAGGAATTAAAACTATTTTAGAACCAATTTATATGTATGTGACAAATAAAAGTAGTTATGGGATTGGAACAATAAATGAATTTAATATATATGGAGACCATATATCACATTTAAACAAAAGGTCTCAGTTAGATAAAGTAAGATCTTATTCAAAATTAACAGGTGTAAAAATTTCAAATAATTTTATTGGAGACTTAGATAACTTAAACTCTGTGTTAACCAGTAAAAATGCAAGACTCCTTGTTAGTTTTCCTGTCTATTCTAAAAATTTTGTTTCTGAAGAATTAATAAATGATTTAGATAGTTTATCATTTCGATCAACATTATTTGTTGGTAACTTTCAAAATAATTTATTAGAAGACAATATGTTTTATGATAGTCCGTATCACGCACTTAATGAAGCTAGAGATGTTTACACAGAAAATTTAATTAAAATCATAAAAGATGCTTTTTAACTCAATAGAATTTTTACTTTTTTTACCAATAGTTTTCTTATTATATTGGTTTGTAATTAAAAAGCTTAAATACCAAAATATTTTACTTTTGGTGTCAAGTTATGTATTCTACGGCTGGTGGGATTGGCGTTTTTTATCATTAATTCTCTTTAGCACTGTTGTAGATTATTTACTAGGAATTAAGATCAATCGAACAGAAGATTTAAAACGTCGAAAATATTTACTTTGGATAAGTTTATCCGTTAATTTAGGTCTCCTAGGTTTTTTTAAATATTATAATTTCTTTATTGATAGTTGGATGGAAGCATGGGCCAGTTTTGGTGTTGCTATGCATACAAGTTCATTGAACATCATCCTTCCCGTTGGAATTTCTTTTTATACTTTTCAAACATTAAGTTATACTATAGATGTTTATAGGAGAAAATTAGAACCAACAAAAGATTTTATCGCTTTTGCTAGTTTTGTTTCGTTTTTTCCACAACTCGTAGCAGGTCCTATTGAACGCGCTTCAAATTTATTACCGCAATTTTATAAAAAAAGAGAATTTAGTTATGATTTGGCTGTCTCAGGCATGAAAATGATTTTATGGGGACTTGTTAAGAAAGTAGTCATTGCAGATTCATGTGCCGTTATGGTGAACAGAATTTTTGATGATTATCAAAATGAATCAGGTTTAGGTTTATGTATGGGGGCTATTTATTTTGCATTTCAAATTTATGGCGATTTTTCTGGATATTCTGATATCGCTATTGGAACCTCTCGTTTGTTTGGATTTAACTTAATGCGAAATTTTAATTACCCGTATTTCTCTAGAGATATTGCAGAGTTCTGGCGACGTTGGCATATCTCATTAAGTACGTGGTTTAGAGATTATGTTTATATACCCTTAGGTGGCTCTAGAGTAAGTAAACTAGACAATATTAGGAATGTTTTTATCATTTTTTTGGTAAGTGGGTTTTGGCATGGAGCTAATTGGACTTTTATAATCTGGGGTGGATTAAATGCGTTATTTTTTCTTCCATTATTATTATCAGATAAAAACAGAAATAATCTAAATGATACTGCAGAAAATAGAATCCTTCCTTCCTTTAAGGAATTATTTCAAATTGTGTTTACCTTTGGATTGACAACCTTTGCGTGGATATTTTTTAGGGCTGAAACCATTTCAGATGCCTTCATATATATTAATAGGATATTTGACTTTTCTAACTTTGTTCCTGATGTTATTCGTCATAAAAAAGTAATACCCTTGCTTTTTGTTTTTTTACTAATTGAATGGTTTTCTAGAAAACAAGAATATGCCATTGTTTTAGACAAGAAATATAGAGTTGTATTTTATTTAGTTTTCACGTTTTTAATATTGTATTATGCTTCTGTTGAAGAAAAGTCTTCATTCATATACTTTCAGTTTTAGCATGGTTGTTTTCATAAATAGATTTTTTTATTATCTATTATTGCTTTTGTTTTTACTATTGTTACTTGAGTTTCAAATATTCCCTAATAATAGCAATGAAATGGGCCTAAAAAACAAGCTTCTGATTGATAGAGGAATTGATACTGACGTATTGATTCTAGGTAATTCCCATACGTTTTTTGGCATAAATCCAGATTGGATGAGTTTTAATGCTATTAATTGTGCAAACAAATCACGTAAACTGGAAACAGATTATTACTTGCTAAAAAGGAATATTAACTTTTTAACCAATTTAAAAAGTGTTATAATTCCTATTTCACATTACACACTGTTTACCGGTGATGTATCAGAGAATGAGAAGAGGCTATATTACAATTTTTATGATTTGCCTGAATATGATCAGGGTATAATCAATAATAGTTTAATCATTCACCAATCATTTAAGGAGTTGACCGATGACTGGATATTCCAAAACACAAAACTTAGTATTAAAGGCTGGAGAGCAAATGGCAATAGTTATATTTATAATGAAGCTATAACTAAAGAGAAAGTAGGGGAAATGGATATTCGTTTCAATAGAAAGACTGTTATTAATAATAATTTAAATTACTTATCAAAATGTATTCAAATATGTATTGATAATGAAGTTCAATTATATTTATTAATCCCGCCTTACCACCCAGATTTTTATCGATTTAGTTCAGGGAAATATACAAATGAAATTAATAAATTATTAAATAAAATTGATATTAAATCTTCTATAATAATTGATTCGAGAAATTTTAACATTAAGGAGGATTTATATTTTGAAAACATAGATAATCTAAATAAGGAAGGAGCCAAGATAATGTCAGATAATCTTGATAGAATCTTGAAACTAAAAATACATGAGTAAATTTATAAAGAAAATATCATTCTTATTCGTTATTATTATTTCTGTATATATAGCGCTAGGTAATCTTGCTGATGGTTTTACAGACCCTTTTTATTTGAGACTTACTACAAAAAAACAAAATTCATTAATTTTAGGATCATCACGTGCTGCTCAAGGAGTTTTGCCGCAAATTTTAGAAGAGGGTATTTCAAAAAACACATATGAAGGTAACATATTTAATTATTCGTTTACCGTAAATCATTCACCTTTTGGTAAGGTTTATTACAAAGCAATCAAAGAAAAATTAGAGTCGAATACCAAAAATGGATTATTTATTATTGAAGTAAATCCATGGACACTCTCAAAATCAATCTCTATTGCTCATTATAGGGAAGAGGAGTTGGAATTGGCTAATCTTCATATATTCAATATGAACCCTAATTATGATTACTTAATAAATAGTTATAAAAAGTCAATGTTTTCATTATTATTTAATAAGACAACAACTAATAAATCAATGAAGTTACATAGTAATGGGTGGCTAGAAGTCGATATTGATGTAAGCCAAGATAACCTCGTTCGAGGTAATATGGAAAAAATAAAAATTTATAAAAAAACGGCTAAAATATCGGTAATCGATGATAATAGAATTGAATACCTCAATAAAACAGTTTCCTTATTAAAAAAACATGGAACTGTTGTATTAGTTCGCCTACCAGTTTCAGATGAAATGCGTAAAGTTGAAGATAATTTTGACCTAAAATTTAATAATAGAATGCAAAATATATCTGATACACAATGTGTACCATATTTGATTTATTATGATGACAATTATATATTCCCAGATGGGAATCACCTATATAAAGAATCGGGGAAATATTTTTCAATTTTACTTGCAAATGATATAAATAAACTGGTGTTAAATGAATAAATTTTTTAAAAACATTATTTATTATTCCTTAATATTCATCTTTTCATTGTTGTTTGTTATTTCTGGCGTAATATATTTAAATTATGATCATAAAGTTGATTACCCAGCTGCAATAATGAATAAATATCAAAGATTAGATTCTTTAAAAAACACAAAAAAAGCCATAATTTGTGGAGGTTCAAGTTCATGCTATAGCATAAACTCTAAAGATATACAGGATTCTTTAAACATACCAGTAGTGAATACTTCATTAGCAATGAGTTTGGGTAGTGAATTTCATTTGAATATGGTAAGAGATTATTTGTGTAAAGGAGATATTGTCATCTATATTCCTGAATATGAATTTTATTACGGAAAAGAAGAAGGAGATGATTTTTTATATACAACCTCGTTTTATTATCCGCCTATAATTAAAGACTTTACTGATGAACAGAAAAAAACATTATATATTAAATCTGTTCGATTGTCAGTAGACTATTATCTTGGAAAAATCACCAAAATAAAACTTAAAAAAAAGGTGATTGAATTATTTCAGAAAAACGAAAATAGCTCTAAGAAATCAAAAATCTCACAATACAATCGAAAATCTTATAATTACTTAGGAGATAATACGAGTTTAGATACAATAAGAATAAGTAAAGTAAAGCGTGGTTTGACATCGAGATTTGATCGGTTACAGAAATCTATTATAAGTGAGAAATTTGTTTCATTTCTAAAAAAACTCAATGATGAATGTCTTCAAAAAGGAGTAAAATTGTATATTACATTTCCTCCTATAGAAGAGTCTCAATATGATGAACGCTTTGTGAAAGGTATCAATTACGTACGAAATTTAACCAAGATAGAATTCATAGGAGAGCCTAAGGAATATATTTATGAAGCAAATCTATTTTATGATAGTAGTTATCATTTAAATGGAGGAGGAAAGGAATTGAGATCTGAAAGATTTGTTAAGAATCTAATGAAAAAAATGAATTAGATTTATGTGTGGAATAGCCGGAGTTATTGGTAGAAAATCAACTGTAGAGAACATAACTAAAATGACAGATTCTCAGCAACACCGTGGACCAGATTATACGGGTGTATGGGAAGGAGAGTTTGTTTGTTTAGGACATAATAGATTATCGATTATAGATTTGTCATCAGATGCGAATCAACCATTTAACGATAATTCTAAACGCTTTCAAATAGTTTTTAATGGTGAAATATATAATTACCTTGAAATAAAATTAGAATTAGCTGATGTTTATGACTTTAAAACAGCTTCAGATACCGAAGTGTTATTGGCTGCATATATTCATTGGGGGGAAAAGTGTTTGCAAAAATTAAATGGGATGTTTTCATTTGCAATATGGGACACTTTACAGAATAAATTATTTGCCGCTCGTGATCGTTTCGGAGTCAAGCCTTTTTATTATGCTATTTACAATGGAAATTTTGTGTTTGCTTCAGAGATAAAAGCATTGCACGCTTTTGGGATTGAAAAAAAAATGAATAAAAAGATATGGGCTAGTTATTTAATTTATGGTAGTTATGGATTGCCTAATGAAACTTTTTGGGAAGGAGTGAGTCAAGTACCAGGTGGATTTATTCTTGAGTATTCAAATAATAAGGTTAGTACACATAAATGGTATCATTTTGAAAAAGAAATTCAAAAATATCAAAAAGTACTTTCAAAAGAAGAAGTGAAAAACAATTATGTAGCTTTATTAAAAGATAGTATTCGCTTAAGATTTAGAGCAGATGTTGAAGTTGGTTTTAATATAAGTGGAGGCTTAGATAGCTCAGCTTTACTCAATTATGTAAACAAGCAAGATCATGGAGATAAGATAAACGCTTATACTTTTTATACAGGAGACAATCGCTATGATGAATTGCCTTGGGTAAAAGAAATGATTGCTTTAACAAAAAATCCTCTTCATAAAGTATTGCTTACTGCAGATGAAATTCCAGGACGGTCAAAACAATTGGCAAAGTTGCAGGATGAACCTTATGGAGGAATTCCAACAATTGCCTATGCTAAAATATTTGAAAAGGCAAGGCAAGATGGCGTATTGGTTTTACTGGATGGACAAGGGATGGATGAACAATGGGCTGGTTACGATTATTATGTTAAAGAAGGTGAAAGTACGATTCAAGGAGTGAATAAAAGTCCGTTTAGAAAAAATGTTTTATCAAAAGAAATGATAGAATTGGCTGAAAAACCAAACTATCCAAAGCCTTTTGATGATACAATTTTGGATATACAATACCGTGATTTGTTTTACACAAAAATCCCACGTGCCTTACGTTTTAATGACCGAATTTCAATGGCATCTAGTACAGAATTAAGAGAACCTTTCTTAGATTATAGGTTGGTCGAATTTGCCTTTGCACAGCCTATAGGGCATAAAATTAAAGAGGGGGTTCAGAAATATATACTAAGAGAAATAGTATCAGAAGATTTGAGTGATTCTATATCCTATGCTCCAAAAAGAGCACTCCAAACACCTCAAAGAGAGTGGTTAGGGGAAGATCTTAGAGAGGAAGTACAAAATGCGATACATAAAATACTTGCTTCTGACAAGAAAACTTGGTTTGACAAAATTGAATTGCAAAAAGAATGGGATAATTATAGGAATGGCGATAACAAATCTAGTTTTCATGTTTGGCAATGGCTAAATTTAAGTTTATATCTTGATGCATAAAGAAAAATCAAAAAAGAAAATAATCGTTGTTTTACCTAGAGGAGAAGCAATCAAAAATTTTGTATACTCAGGTATTACGGATGCATTACGTGCAGAATTTGATGTTGAGTTTTTTTCAATCATACCAAACTCTGAGATAAAACAATATCTAAACGATAAATGTGATTCTTTATATGAACTGAATAATAAATTTACTGAAAGCCATAGAAGTACTGAATTAAAACACATTTTACAATTAGGCCATCTTAACAAATTAAATTCTGTAACAGGAAATTTAAAGATTCTTAAAGATGATGTTTCTAGTCAAAAAAGTATAAAGAACAGAGTCATAAGAATTGTAAGAAAAAGAATAGCTAATTTTTATGATTCTCAAGAAAAATTGATCAGATTGACAAATAGGTTTATAAAATCGAATTTTAAGAACCCTGAGGTTTTGCGATATGAAGAATTGCTAAAAAAAATAAATCCAGATTTGGTGTTTAATACTTCTCACATTCATAATTCAGCCTCGTTAGCTTTAATGTATGCTTGTAAGAAGTTAAACATTAAAACAGCCTCTTTTCTTTTTTCATGGGATAATTTAACTTCTCAAGGAAGAATACTCCCCGATTATGACAATTATTTCACATGGAATCATAAAATAAAAAAGGACCTTTTAAAATATTATCCTTCTATAAATACAAAAAATGTATTTGTTACAGGGACTCCTCAATTCGACTTCCATTATGATGAAAAGTTTGTGGTATCTAAAGAAGAATTGTACAAGGAATTAGGTATTCCATCAAATAAAAAAATAGTACTGTACTCTACGGGTATGGCGTATTATACTCCAAAAGAACATATTCATGTTATAGAACTCGATAAAACTTTAAAAAAGATTGACAAAGACTTACAGTTAGTAGTAAGGATTTATGCAAAAGATGATAATACCGAGTACTATAAATTAAGAGAAAATACGGATATTTGTGTGCCTGACCATTATTGGGAATTGAATTATTTAACTCCTACAATTAAGGATATTACTTTGTTTAATAGCTTGTTAAATCATTGTGTTTTGGGAATCAATGTGGCATCAACCGTAAGTCTTGAGTTGGCTTTGTTAAACAAGCCCGTTATTAATATTGCTTTCAATCCTAAAGGAGAAAATGTGTATCCGAACGATTATGAAAAAATATATGATTTTGACCATTATAAACCTATAGTAAATAGTGGCGCTATTTCTTTAGCAAAATCATCAAAAGAATTGGAGGATCTTATACGGTTGTATAGTACCGATCCAGAAACACACCAAGAAGAAAGAGCTAAGCTGATTGACAACTTTTTTGGTGATGAGATAAAAGAAAATAGAAAAGAGAAATTTGTAAACGTTTTTAAGGAAATTTTGTCTGATGTTTAAACAAACTATTACATTACTATTATTTAATTCGTCTTCTATAGTAACATGGGAGTATGGAGAAATTATTTTAGCAACTTACAATACAACTTCTTTTGCAAAAACAATGGAAAAACTAGGAAATGTAAAATCTGATTATATCCTGTTTTGGGATGCGGATAATCCTATTCCAACAAAAGAACAATTGTCGTCAGTAATTGCTAGTAAGGGTGATTTATGGCATATAGGAAGTAAATTAAATTTTGCAATTGAACTTCCTCTGTTAGATTGTGTCCAGCCAACAACCATGCATCATTTAAAAGTAGATTCAAGTATGGATCATACCTCTTGGAAAGTTTCTTTAAGAGGTAGTTTGATGAAGAAAAGTGTATTGGATCAAATACCTTTTGTTAAAAAAGCTGCTTCTATGGATATAGTGTCGTTAGATTTTGGTTTTAAGGCAATGAAATCTGGTGTAATTACAAGATATTCTGAAATATTAGCAAAGAATACAATTAGGAAAGAAACTTCTGCATTTAATTTAAATGAGGAACTTTCTTTTATTCGTAATAATTTTGATAAAAAAGCATTTGTCTGGTGCTATGTATTATATTTTTTTAAAATTAATCCATTACAATTTTTTCGTTTATTAAAAATAAAACCCGTTACAGTATCTCAGCCATATACTAGAGAAGTAAGTACAGTTAATTTATCTGAATTAGATACCTCAGTATCCATAGTTATTGCCACTTTAGAGCGTTATGAATGTTTGGTTGATGAACTTTTAGAACTACGATTGCTACAACTACAGCCAAAAGAAATTATTATTGTTGACCAAACAATTCAAGAAAAAAGGTCTACAGAATTTTTGAAAGATTTTGAAGATTTGCCTATTTCATATTTAGAATCAAATAAAATAGGACAGTGTTCTGCTAGAAATTTAGGCATTAAGAAAGCGACAGGTAAATTTATTTGGTTTTTGGATGATGATATGAAAGAAATTCCAGTAGATTATTTGGAAAGACATTTACAAAATATGTATTCCTTTAATGCAGATGTTTCATGTGGAATTCCGGATGAAATAGGAACGAATTATATAGATAGATCTATCAAAAAAATAGAAATTTCAGATGGCTTACCAATGGGTGATACAATAGTGAAAAGAGAATTATTAATTGAAATAGGTGGTTTTGATGTGAAAATGGATCAAAAGCAAAGTGAAGATCAGGAAATAGGGTTGAGATGCTTTAAACAAGGAGCCTTAAGTATTAAGGATAACCAAATGAGGATTTTACATTTGAGAGCAAGTAGAGGAGGTTTACGTAATCATAATGTAAGAAAAATAACTTTTGCATCGTCTAGAAATAGTTTGACACAAAGACGTTTTTTACATCATTCTGAGATTTATTTAAACTTAAAACATTTTGATCAGAAGAAAGTGAAAAAAGCAATTCTGTTAAATATTCGTGGTACGTTTATTATAAGAGGAGGCATGTTAAAAAAAGGAATAAAAATATTGATTGCATTTTTTATGTTGCCTCATACTTTATATATTACAAAGAAAAATATAACTCTGGCAAAAAAAATGATAGAATGAAAACATTAATTGTTACAACTTCTATGTTTGGTAATGCAGTATCGGATTATTATAAAAATTTAGGTTCTGCCTTTGTAGAAAATAAATATAGAGTCATATTTGTATTTGACGGAATGCCAAAAATAACACCTGAAAATTCAAGAAACATTCTTTATTATTCTTGGCCATCAAGAAGACCAACAAAGTTTGTGGATTTTATATTCTTTTGCAAATTGTTATTAAAATATTCACCACAAATATGTATATCAAATTTTGGTTCTACCAATATAGTTTCAATTGCGTCTTATTTGTTTAGAATAAAAAATAGAATCAATTATGTGCATACTACAACAACACAAATAAATTTAGATTCAAAAAATATATTAAAAACTAGGCTTTTAAGGTTAAGGAAAAAATATATTTATAAGTTGAATACTTTATTGTTTACAAATTCGGATGGAAACAAGTTTGATATTGTCAAAAATTTCAATTTCCCGAAAGAGAAAATAATCGTATTTCCATTACTGATTAAACCGAGTTCTGTCACATATAAAAATAAAACAGAAAGAGAGCAAACTATTGTTATCGTTGGAAGGTTAGATTCTTCTAACGGGCATGAAGCATTGCTGCATCAATTTTCTAAATGTGTGAAACAATACCCTGAATTAAGATTAAAGGTTGTTGGTTCTGGTGAATTATTACCGAAATTGAAAGATATATCAGAAGAATTGCAAATTGCTAATAACATAGATTTTTTAGGAAATGTTTCTCGATTGGAAATCAACGCTATATTTTCAAGTTCATTGATAAGTGTTTCTGCTAGTTATGAAGAGGCTTTTGGTTTAGTGAATATTGAAGCTTTAAGGGAAGGAACTCAGCTGTTATGTACAAAAACAGCTGGGTCTATAGATATCTTAAAGGATAGTAGCAATGGTCTGTTTTTTGACATGAATATTGAAAATTCGTTATTAAACTCATTAGAGAAAATTTTATCAAATTGGGAAAAATATTCTAAGAAAGCTTTGAATAGATTTAATTCAAATTATAATCAAAGAATCGTAACTAGAAAACATTTTGAAAGAATTAAAGAAATTATAAAAAATTAGCTATTCTTAAGTATTCAAGAAATAAAATATTAATTATTTAGAAATCAAATTAACTCATGAAAGTTATTCAAATAATAGATCGTTTAAACGTTGGTGGAGCAGAACGAGTATTTGTTAACCTCTCCAATTTGTTAAACAACAACGATAGTTTGGAAATTTCTGTATTGACTTTTGGTAACAGTGGAGAATTATTAAAAGAATTGAGTAAAGAGGTTAACAAAATTGATTTTATCAGACCAAATAAATTTGATTTAAGAAAGGCATATAAGCTTTCGAGAATACTGAAACAACATGATGTTTTACATGTTCACATGCGCCATGTTTATAGATATATTAAAGTTGTTTGCAAAATTTTCAATGTAAAATCGAAACTTGTTTTTCAAGACCATTATGGTGAAATATCAAAAGACAAATCGGTACCGAAACTTTTTAAGACGCTATTAAAACCTACATATTATATTGGAGTTTCAAAGGAACTAACAACCTGGGCTCGAAATAAAATTAAAATAAAGCATGTATTTTTACTTTCGAATATCATAAACAAACAATCAATTTCTGATGTTACATCAAATAAAAAAGGCTTTGTAATTGTAGGAAACATAAAACCAACAAAAAACCAACTTTTTGCTATAAAATTAGCCATTTCATTAAAGAAAGAATTAACCATTATTGGACGTGTACATGATGAAGATTACTATACAATGTTACTTCAGTATATAGAAGATGAAAATTGTAAGAAACAAATTAGTTTTTTACATAATGTAAATAATATTCAAGAATTATTACAGCAATTTGAACTTGGACTTATGACTTCTATCTCCGAAAGTGGTCCATTAGTGCTCATAGAATACTTAGCTCAAAACTTACCATTTATAGCTTATAAAACAGGAGAAGTATCAGATGTTCTATGTAAAGAATTCCCTGCATCTTTTCAAGAAGATTTTAATCTAAATGAGTGGAAAACTTCAATATCTAAAATTGATTTGGATAAAGAAAAAAGTTCTGCTGTATATAATCAATATTTTTCACCAGAAACATATATCCAAGAATGCATAAATATATATCAAGAGATAATAAATTATTAGTAATTTCTGACACAAAAATGGTTCTGAATGAAAGTGAAATTCTAGCATTTGGCCCAGTGGTTATTGAATTAGAACAAATGTTAGAAATTTTTGATGAAATTACCTGGATTGGTTTTAAACATGAAAAAAGTAATGCTTCTTTAATTCCGGTAAAAAAAGATAAAATAAAGATAATCGCACTAAATAAAGTAGGTGGGAAATCGATATTTGATAAGCTAAGTATTATAGCAAACTATCCTAAGATGGGCATAATTATATTAAAAGAAATAAAAAAACATAAATATATTCATTCTAGAGCGCCATCAAATCCAGCAGTTATTGCAATGATTTTCTCATATCTGTTTCCAAACAAAATGTTCTGGTTTAAATATGCAGGAACTTGGGTTGATAAAGCATCCTCTTTCTATCAATTCCAAAGAAAGTTATTAAAGCAATTATTAATAAACAGTATTGTTACTATTAATGGAGATTATTCTAATAAGAAAAACATTTTAGCTTTTGAAAACCCCTGTCTCAGTATGTTAGATAGGATAGAAGGAAGGAAAATAATTGATAACAAAATAAATAAAACGAAGAAAAACTATTGTTTTGTAGGTGCTTTAAGTGAAGATAAAGGTGTAGATAAAATATTAGAAGCTTTTATTGATATTAAATCTGATTTAATTGGAACAGTTCACTTAGTGGGTGATGGTGAAGAAAGATTGCATTTTGAGAAAATGACAAAACAGGTTCCACAAAATATTATTTTTCATGGTTTCTTATCAAAAGAAAAAATAAGTACTATTTATGAAAAATCAGACTTTTTAATTTTGGCTTCTAAAAGTGAAGGTTTCCCTAAAGTAATAGGTGAAGCCATGAATTTTGGATGTATCCCCATTGTTTCTAATATTTCCTGCATTTCTCAATATGTAATAGATTCTAAAAATGGATATTTAATTGACCCAAAATCAAAATCAGATTTGGAGAACAAAATTTATGCATCAATAAAATTAAATAAAATAGAGTATAATAACTGGGTAGAATATAATTATAACTTTGCAGAAAAGTTTACATATTCATACTATAAAAAAAGAATAGTTAGGGATATATTTACATTTTAGATAAAGAATTATAAACATATTTCCTTTTATTTAATTTATTACTAAGAAATATTAATAAAGAGGAAAACAAACATCGTTTGTCAGGTTAGTCTAAAAAAGATAAATATTAAAATAGAATTAATCCGAAGATTTAATACATTGCTTTAAAATTATAAAGTTAGTATATCCCAATAAATAACACTGAACAACATTGTTTGAGAAATTAAAATATCATCCATTAATATATATTGCATTTCATTTAGGACTTGGTTTTATTGGAACCAATAATATTGTCATGAAAGTCATATGTCTTTTGGTTTTATTCGTTGGTGTTTATTCAATATATATCAATAGAAATAAAAATGAAGAGGCATTCTTGTGGGCTTGTTATTTTACAGGAGCTGAAGTTTTTTTTAGAATGACAAAAAGCCCCTTGTCATATGAAATGGGAAAATATGCTGTTATTTTAATGCTTTTGGTAGGCGCTCTGGTGAAAAGTGAATCACAAAAATTTTCCATCAGTTATTTTTTCTATATATTTTTATTGCTATTAGGTATCATATTTACCGATGTGCCAGAAGGGGAGTCTATGAGAATAGCAATTGCTTTTAACTTAACGGGTCCAATAGTATTGTATATTAGTGCGTTTTATTTTTATCGTAGATATATTTCTAGAAAAAAACTACTTGAAGGTTTGTTTTTTATGATCCTTCCTATCTTTTCTATGATTTCATATATGTATTTTCGAACACCAGATTTAAAAGAAATTGTGTTTAGGGGGAGTGCTAATTTTGCAACTTCTGGGGGGTTTGGACCAAATCAGGTAGCGACTATCATTGGAGTAGGAATGTTTATTCTAGCATTGTTTCTGTTCATAAATAAAAAACTATCGGGTTATCAAATAATCGATGTTTTTTTTATGATTTATTTTACCTATCGTGGATTATTAACTTTTTCTAGGGGTGGAATATTTACAGGTGTGATCGCCTTTTTTATCTTTGTTTTTTTTATGTTTCTTAACAACAAAAACATCATAATTACAGTAGCTAAATATTTTGGAATTAGCTTTGTTGGATTAATCGCTATTTGGTTGTATACTTCGGGTGTAACAGGTGGAATGTTGGACAATAGATACACGGGTAAGAGTTCTAGCGGAGTTCAAAAAGAAGATGTTACCTCTGGTAGAATTGATATTATTTTAAATCAATTTGAAAGTTTTGCAGAATCTCCCTGGTTTGGGATTGGAGTAGGAAATGGTAAATATAAAAGAATTGAAAGTGACGAGCATATAACAGCAGCCTCTCATAATGAAATAACTAGGTTGATTGAAGAACATGGCTTGATGGGGATAATTATTTTGTTGATATTGTTAACGGTACCTCTTGTGAATTTTATTTCATCAAATAATTATCAAAGAGCATTTATCATTTCTTTTTATGCTTTATGGTTTTTGACTATTGGGCATTCTGGAATGAGAATTGCTTTTCCTGGTTTTATTTATGGCTTAAGCTTGATTAAAATTGTAAAAGATGAAGAGTAAATCTTTAAAGGTTCTTTATTTAGGAAATAACTTATCCGAGAAATCCAAATACCAAACAGCTAATGTAATTTTAACAAATTACCTTAAAAAGGAGAATTATGAAATTCTGTTGTACTCAAATAAAACAAATAAATTATTGAGGTTGACTGAGATGGTATTTCAGTTGTTAAAAAATTATAGAACGATAAATTACGTATTAATTGATACATATAGCACATCTAATTTTTATTATGCTTTAATCACTTCGCAGCTTTCAAGATTTTTAAAGTTACAATATATTCCCATATTGCATGGGGGAAATTTACCTCAGAGACTTGAAAAGTCTCCTAAATTATCTAATTTAATTTTCAATAAATCATATAAGAATGTAGCGCCATCTATGTATCTTGCTGTTGAATTTGAAAAAAGAGGATATGATACAGAGGTAATTCCAAACATATTGGACATTAAAAAATATAGTTTTAAAAAAAGGGATAAAATAGAACCAAAATTATTATACGTACGTGCCTTTGCAAATATATACAATCCTAAAATGGCCATTTATACATTGTTTGAACTAAAAAAAATATTTCCTGAAGCCACTTTATGTATGATCGGTCCTGATAGAGATGGGGCTCTTTTGGAAGTTTATGATTTAGTTGAGTCGCTAAAGTTAAATGATTCAGTTGAATTCACTGGAGTTCTAGGAAAAAAGGAATGGCATAAAAAATCTGAGGAATTTGATGTTTTTTTAAATACAACAAATTTTGATAATATGCCAGTGAGTGTTATGGAAATTATGGCATTAGGTTTACCTATAGTCTCCACAAATGTAGGAGGTTTACCGTATTTATTAGACGATGAAATAAATGCTATATTGGTTGATAAAAATGATAGTATTGCAATGACCGAAGCGATTGTAAGGTTGCTAAAATCTAATGCTTTTGTTGAGGAAATCACGAAGAACGCTAGGGAAAAAGTTGAAAAATTTGATTGGGCTCACTTGAAAGAAGCCTGGAACAATATATTTAAAAATGCAGATTTATAATATTTTTTTAGAAAAAATAATTTTACCGGTTTTAGATGTTTTTGTTGGTTCGAGCTATATAAAATCATTGAAAAGATGGAGAAAGATTGATGCATTATCAGAAAATGAACTTGATGAGTTGCAAAAAAATAGATTGAGAGAAACATTGAGCTTCGCTAGTGAAAAGGTTCCTTTTTACAAAAAATTAAATTTAATTGAAGAAATCAATACTAAAGATTGGTTGCAAAAATTCCCCATCATTTCAAAGAATGATTTAAGAGACAATTTAGATGATTTATTAGCAGAATCGAAAAAGAGTCTTGTGAAAATCATAAGCAGTGGTTCATCAGGAGTTCGTACAGAGGTGTACATGAATCAAACTGACATCTCTTCATTACGGGCTGGAAATACACATTGGTGGGAATGGGGAGGTTATCAAATTGGTAGTTCTTTGTTACAAACAGGTATTACTACGGAAAGGAGTTTGTTTAAAAAAATAAAAGATATAGTTTTTAATGTAACATATATCAATGCATTTGCCCTATCAGAAAAGCAATTAAAGAAGATTTGTAAGAACTTATCGAATAAAAAACAAAAATATGTTTTAGGCTATTCATCATCATTAAATGTAATCGCTGAATATGCTTTGGAAAATGAGTATATGATTCATTTAGAGTCAGTAATTTGTTTAGGGGATAAATTGTTTTCGCATTATAGAAAAAATATAGAAAAAGCATTTCATTGTAAAGTGTATGAAACGTATGGTTCTTCTGAAGGATTTTTGGTAGCATCCCAATACGACTTGGACTATTTGTATATCAATACTCCCCAAGTTTATTTAGAAATATTAAACGATAATGGTGAACCAGTAGAGGATGGGCAAATTGGACACGTTGTTGTGACTAGACTAGACAATACTGCAATGCCTTTAATTAGGTATCGCTTGGGAGATCTTTGTGTTAAGTTACCAAGACAACATTATCCAGAAAAACGTGCTTTCGCTTATCCTTTATTGGAAAAGGTAATTGGTAGAAGTACTGATTTGGTTATTTTACCAGATGGGAAAAAATTAGTCGTTCACTCATTTACAGGTGTTTTTGAGCATTTTAGAGAAATAAAGCAATTCAAGGTTATACAAAATTCCGTAAAAGGAATTGAAATTGAATTTATTCCTTCGGAAGTTTATAACAAAGGAGTTTTGATTAAAATAGAAAATCGTTTACAAGAATTTATTCAAAATGAATCTTTTAGAATTATTTTTAAAGAAGTGAATTATATTTCAGCTACTAAATCAGGAAAACCGCAGATAATTAAATCGTCTATAATTTAATGGAGAAACTTGTTTCAATAATTACACCATGCTATAATTCACAAGATTTTATTCAAGAAACGATTCAGAGCGTTTTAGATCAGTCGTATAAAAATTGGGAAATGATAATTGTAGATGATCATTCTAAGGATGATTCAGTAAAACTGATTAAAAAGTATACTACTCGAGATTCTAGAATAAAGTGTATTGGCCTGAAAGAAAATAGTGGGGCAGCCGTTTGTAGGAATATAGCGATAAAGGAGGCTAAAGGAGATTATATTGCGTTTTTAGATTCGGATGATTTATGGTTTCCATATAAGCTTGAAAAGCAAATTAGATTCATGGAAAAAAACGGGTACGCTTTGACTTATGGTTCCTACCTTAAGATTGATGAACAGGGAGTTCTGATAGAAAATGGATTTGTGAAAGCAAAAATCAAAGTTTCTTATAAAGGAATGTTGACTGCTAATAAAATGGGTTGTCTAACAGTTATATACGATATGAAAGTATTAGGAAAACAATATATGCCACTTATAAGAAAACGTCAAGATTATGCATTATGGCTAAAGATTTTAAAAACAATACCATATGCTCATGGTTATCAGCAGGAATTAGGACAATATAGGGTCCGGGAATCGTCAATTTCTTCTAGTAAAATGGAGATGCTTAAATGGAATTGGAAATTGTTTAGAGAGGTGGAACAACGCTCTTTTTTGGCTTCAGCTTATAGTCTTGGTATGAATGTTATCAATAAAATATTTAATTTTTGAATATTAGAATTTAATTATTCAAATATGAATTAATAAAGCTCAAATTAAATAGTTAACTTTGTATTTGTTCTACCCTTAGAAACTTGTTCACTTTGTATAATCCGAAAACCATAAACTATTTAAATATCTCAGAAAGAAAAGTCCTTCTACGATTTTTTGATCTTCTGGCTGTTTTAATAGGTGTATATGCGATATCTTCATTTTTAAACGTAAATTACATCTCATTCACGAATGAAATGTCCATAAAATGGCTTGTTACTTTTGTTTTGTATTTTATACTTTTTGGAAGCATTTTTGAATTGTATAATTTAAAAGTATCTGCAAGTAGATACCTGGTTTTTCAAAGTATTTTAATCACTTGTTTTGCAACAATTATATTTTATGTTTTTACTCCAATCATAACACCTTCATTACCTAAAAACAGGATAGAAATATTGTATCTATTTTTAGGAATCGTAATACCTCTAACTTATTGGAGACTTATTTATAGCACTTTTATTTACAGCCCAAAGTTTTTAAAAAATATTTTAATCATTGGAAGTGCGAATAAAGTTGACAATATTTTAGAGATTATTGAAAAGAAAAATTTTCAAATAAACGTTGTTAATTACATTTCAGTTGAGCCCATCTCAAGCCTAAAGGATCACAAATATCGTCAATTAGAAACGGCTGATTTGCTTGAAATAATTAAGGATCATTCAGTTGATGAAATTGTTGTTTCAACTTCTTCTTTAGGAATAAAACCTAATTCTAAAATAAATCAACAATTGGTTTATTTATTTGAACATGGTGTAAATATTAAAAGTATTGGTAATTTATATGAAGAAATTACTGAAAGCGTTGCAAAGGAAAACTTAAACAAAGAGTTTTATAAATATATCTCTTTCAGTAAAAACCATGAAAACACGTTTTACTTATTATTCATGCGTGTTTTTGATATTATTGTTTCTCTTGTTGGACTTTTAAGTTTGTCATTTTATATACCTTTTGTTTTTGTTGGAAATTTATTTGGTAGTAGAGGACCTTTATTTTACAAACAAGTTAGAGTAGGTTTAAACGGTGAGCATTTTAATATTTATAAATTTAGATCCATGATTGTGAATGCAGAAACCAACAAAGCAATTTGGGCAGCAAAAAACGATAAAAGAATTACTTCTTTTGGGAAATTTATCAGAAAAACTAGAATTGATGAAATTCCCCAGTTTTGGAATATTCTAATAGGAGAAATGAGTTTAATTGGTCCTAGACCAGAACGACCGGAATTTGTTTTGAGTTTGAAAGATGAACTTCCTTTTTATGCCATTCGACATGTTATTCGACCTGGCTTAACTGGTTGGGCTCAAGTAATGTATCCATATGCAAATACCACAAAGGAACAAGAAATAAAATTACGTTACGATTTATATTATATAAAATCTAGAGGACTTTTCATGGATTTTAAAATTCTTATTAAAACTATTAGTACGGTTGTGCAATTAAAGGGGCAGTAGATTTAAATAATAAATTTTTTATATACAATTGTTTACAATTTATTAAGTTTTGCTGCATTGAAGTTATGTTTTGTACCTTTATTTTATGCATAGAATATCTAAGTTCGTTTTATTTACTGTTTTGAGATGGAAAATAGTTGGAGATTTTCCTCGTGAGATGAAGCAGTATGTAGTTATTGCCGCTCCTCATACGAGCTGGATGGATTTTCCTTTAGGAATATTAATACGATCTATAAAAAAAGCTAAAATTAATTTTATTGGTAAAAAGATTCTTTTTAAGAATCCACAAGGATTTTTTTTTCGCAGGTTAGGTGGATTTCCTATTGATAGAACCCAAAGTAATAATACAGTGGAATTATTGGTAGATATGTTCAAAAGAAATGAAAATTTCAAACTAGGAATATCACCTGAAGGAACACGCAAAAAAGTTCAAAATTGGAAAACGGGTTATTATTATGTTGCGAAAAAAGCTAATGTACCGGTGGTTAAAGTTGCACTTGATTTTAAAAACAAACAAGTATTGATTGATGAGCCATATTTCTTAACAGCAGATGCTGAGCAAGATATGAAAACTATAAAACGCTTTTTTCATGGTGTAAAAGGTCGTTTTTCCGAACTAAGTTAATGGTTTTCATTTTCATTAAATTTCTCTTTATCTAGTATAATATAAATAGTACCTTACCGCAGTCCTCAAGAGATTATCATTATGAAGAAATTAGCATTGCATTGGAAAATTGTTATTGGAATGGTTTTAGGAATTTTTCTAGGATTTGTTCTTCTGCAATTTGATGCAGGTCCTCAATTTGCTAAAGATTGGGTAGATCCTATTGGTAGGATTTTTGTAAGAATGCTAAAACTAATTGCGGTTCCTTTGATTGTGGCATCACTTATAAAAGGTATTTCAGATTTAAAAGATATTTCAAAATTTAAATCGATGGGGATCAAGACAATTGTGGTATACATTGTCACCACAGTTTTTGCGATTAGTATTGGTTTGTCTTCGGTTAATTTATTCAAGCCAGGTGATGGTATATCTCAAAGTACTATTGTTCATCTAAAAAACACGTATGCTTCTAGTTCTAAGATTCAAGAACGAATATCGGAAGCTGAAAATCAACAAAATCAAGGACCTCTTCAATTTGTGGTAGACATGGTTCCTGATAATGCTATCAAGGCAATGAGCAATAACAAAATGATGCTGCAAGTCATCTTTTTCACCATTTGTATTGGTATTAGTATGTTGCTTATTCCAGAAAAAGAAGCAAAACCTTTGAAAAAGTTTTTCGATTCTTTAAATTCTGTTGTGCTTAAAATGGTGGACTTAATTATGTTGTTGGCTCCTGTAGCAGTATTGTCTTTGCTAACCACCGTTATAGTAAGTACCAATGATGTAAATATTTTAATTGCATTGATGAAATATGCGGGTGTAGTTGTATTTGGTTTGGTACTAATGATTTGCTTGTACCTTATTTTTATTTCTGTGTACACAAAAAAATCACCTATTTGGTTTTTAAAACAAATCTCCCCGGCCCAATTGTTAGCCTTTTCAACAAGTTCAAGTGCTGCTACTTTACCCGTAACAATGGAAAGGGTAGAGGAACATATTGGTGTTGATAAAGAGGTTTCTAGCTTTGTATTACCCGTAGGTGCTACCATCAATATGGACGGTACTAGTTTGTACCAAGCTGTTGCTGCTGTTTTTATCATGCAAGTACTTTGGCCAGAAGGATTAGGTTTCTCCAATCAATTGATTATAATAATCACTGCATTGTTAGCCTCAATAGGTTCTGCAGCAGTTCCTGGAGCGGGAATGGTAATGCTTGTTATTGTGTTAGATGCCATTGGGTTCCCAAAAGACATGTTACCAATTGGTTTGGCGCTTATTTTTGCTGTGGACCGACCGTTAGATATGCTTAGAACTACAGTAAACGTAACAGGAGATGCTTGTGTAGCAATGTTGATCGCTAAATCTGAAGGAAAATTAGGAATACCAAATATAAAAAATGGGGACGATAATTACTCAGATCCTAAATCAAACTAAGAATTTTGATTTTTGCTCAGCAGAAGGAATCTTACAACTGTCGTATTTTCCAAACCATTGATACCTGCGTTTGGCAATGAAATCATAAACTGAATCTCTTAAAGGTTTTGGAAGAATAAAAAACATACCTGACAGATACCAAAGGGCATTTAACTTTGTAGCAATTTTTAAGGCAGCAGAAGATTTTGTATAAATATTTTCATTCGTCACCAATAAAATACTATCAATGTTCTGAATTTCTGAATCTTGATTTTTTAAAAATTCCTTACCAGATTCAGATTGTAAGGAGGCATATAAGAATTCATCATCTGGGTCTCTTTTAATCACAAATTGAACCGAATGATCGCAAAAATTACAAAGTCCATCGAATAATATGATAGACTTTGTTTTTCTTAATTCTTGTATGGAAGTATTTCCTTTCAAATAAATAGTTTTAGAAACAGTCGATAATTTGTAAAGCTACTTGCAAAGCTTCTGCTCCTTGTTCTAAAGATACAACTGGTGTGGTATCTGTGGCAATCGCATCTGCAAAAGATTCTAATTCATCTAAAATAGCATTGTTTGCTTCTACCGTTGGGTTTTCAAAATATATTTGTTTTTTAACCCCTTCAGCATTCTGTAAAATCATCGCAAATTCATCTGGATTTTCTGGTGCGTCGTTCATTTTAACCAGTTCACTTTTCTTATCAAGGAAATCAACTGAAATGTAAGCGTCTTTTTGAAAAAATCTAGATTTCCTCATGTTTTTCAAGGAAATTCTACTTGCCGTTAAATTAGCAACACATCCATTTTCAAACTCAATTCTTGCATTTGCAATATCTGGAGTTTGTGAAATAACAGAAATCCCACTTGCATTGATAGTTTTTACTTTTGATTTTACAACACTTAGAATGATATCAATATCGTGTATCATCAAATCCAACACTACAGGGACATCCGTACCACGTGGATTGAATTCCGCCAAACGATGTGTTTCAATAAACATGGGATTCTGAATAGCATCTTTTACCGCCGTGAAGGCAGGGTTAAAACGTTCCACATGTCCCACTTGTCCACGTACTTTGTTTTCTTTAGCTAACGATCTTAATTCCTCGGCTTCTTCGTATGTTTTAGTGATAGGTTTTTCAATAAAAATATGCTTTCCGCTTTTAAGCGCTTGCTTAGCACAATCAAAATGGGATAATGTAGGAGTCACAATATCAACTAAATCAACTTCAGCCAATAAATCTTCTATGGTATCAAAAGCCTTATATCCAAATTCTTTCGCTACTGCTGAAGCATTTTCTTTAATAGGATCATAAAAACCAACCAATTCGTATTTTTCAGATTGCTGTAATAATCTTAAATGAATTTTTCCTAGATGACCTGCACCTAATACTCCTGCTTTTAGCATATTTTATAAGTCTTTTTTCAACTGTGACTAACTTATATCTGGGATATCAATAGTCCACAATCTTCGATTTAATTTTCTATGAATACTTAATGAATTCTTTGAGTAATTTCAAACAAAAATAAAAATATTTAGGGATTAATTACTAATTTTAAGCCTCTAAATAAAAACATTCGTGAAGGATACTCTCAAACATCAAGGACTTAGAAATCAATTGGCTAAAGTTGTACAAGAAAAAGGCATACATGCAAAGAATGTACTAGAGGCAATAGCTAAAATTCCACGGCACTTGTTTTTGGATTCTAGTTTTGAAAGTTTTGCCTATCAAGACAAAGCGTTTCCGATTCTAGCGGATCAAACTATTTCACAACCTTACACGGTTGCTTTTCAATCTCAGTTGTTAGATATTCAACCAGGTCATAAAGTATTGGAAATAGGTACTGGGTCGGGTTATCAAACCGCAATGTTGTTAGAATTAAAGGCGGAAGTATATACCATTGAACGTCAGAATGAGCTTTTTAAGAAGACCAAAATGTTTTTACCTAAATTGGGTTACCGTCCTAAATATATGTCTTTCGGTGATGGTTATAAAGGTTTACCGGAATATGCTCCTTTTGATAAAATAATCGTTACTGCTGGAGCACCCTTTGTTCCTAAGGCATTATTGGCTCAATTGAAAATAGGCGGGGTTTTGGTAATTCCGGTTGGAGATACCACACAAATTATGCATTTGTATAAAAGAACAGGAGTTAAATCTTTTGAAAAAGAAGAGTTAGGGGAGTGTAAATTCGTTCCGATGTTGGAAAAAAAGAATTAAAAACGTTTTCCCATAGTAACTTGAGTTGTTTATATTTACAAAAACTTCATTTAAAAAAAGATGCTGCAAAAAAACGATAAAAAACTAATAAATGCTTGGGCTTCTTTTGACTGGGCGAATTCAGTGTATAACTTAATTATTACTACCGCAATCTTTCCAGTGTACTTTTTAGGGACTACAGAAGATTTTTTTAAAGGAGAGGAACTGTTGTTTTTTGGAATAAATATTTCAAATTCGGTTTTGTATTCTTATGCCATTTCGTTTTCTTTTTTAATAATTGTTTTTATTTCACCGATACTTTCTGGAATTGCAGATTACTCTGGGAAAAAGAAGCGTTTTATGAAGTTTTTTACTTATTTGGGGTCTTTTGCCTGTATGGGATTGTACTTCTTTACTGGAGAAAATGTAGAGTATGGAATCTTATGTGCTGTTTTAGGTAGTGTAGGATTTGCAGGTTCGTTGGTGTTCTATAACAGCTTCTTACCAGAAGTTGCCACAGTCGATAAAATGGATGCTGTGAGTGCAAAAGGGTTTTCATTAGGATATATCGGGTCCGTTATTTTATTAATAGTGAATCTAATTTTGTTTCAGAGTTATGAATCTTTTGGTTTTGAGTCGGGGTTATTAGCAACTCGTTTCGGGTTTATTTTGGTTGGAGTTTGGTGGCTTGGATTTGCCCAAATAGCATTTTATTATTTAAAAGACAAAGAGACTTCCAATCCAATATCTAAAGAAATATTAGGAAAAGGAAAAGAACAAATTCTTCAAGTGCTGAAAAAAGTAAAAACCATGCCTAGCATGAATTTCTATTTGGTGTCCTTTTTTATTTTTAGCATGGGAGTTCAAACGGTGATGTTATTAGCTCCTTTGTTTGCGAATAAAGTAATAGGAATGGAATCAGATGAAATGATTTTAGTAGTATTGATTATTCAAATTGTGGCAATAGGTGGGAGTTATTTCTTTGCCTGGTTGTCAAGAAAAAAAGGAAATGGAACTTCAATAAGTACGGCTTTAATTATTTGGGGGATTATTTGTGTTGCTGGTTATTTTCTGAATTCTAAAATTCCATTTTATGTTATGGCTATGTTTTTGGGATTTGTTATGGGAGGGATACAATCAATTTCAAGATCGACATACTCAAAATTAATTTCAAAGGATACAAGCAAGCATGCTTCTTTTTTTAGTTTGTATGATATAACAGAAAAATTAGGAATCGTTATTGGAACTTTTAGCTATGGTTTGATAGATCAAATAACAGGTAGTATGCGAATTAGTATGTTGTGCATGACCTTGTTTTTTATTACTGGATTTGTAATTTTACAAAAAGCGAAATTGAATGCTTTAAATAATTAATCTGCTATGAATTTTTCAAAACTGCACCCTTATAGATTTGAAATATTTTTTCTAAGTCAATTTTTTATTCTGTTCGGATCTATTTTTGTTTCGAATTCTTTTTTCGATCTGTGGTTGTTGCCAGCAATGTTTTTCATAAATATTTTTGCGGGTTTGATTATGATGTCTAAAAAGCGACTAAAATTCATTGTTTTTTTAATACTGATTGGGATTAGTGGATTTTTATTGGTGTATAGATTACTCACCAATGAATATGAAGAGGAAATAGTGTTTCTTAGAATGGCTATTAATTTTCTTTTTTACTTGTTTGTAACCTATGAAATTGTGCAACAAGTTTGGGATGCTAAAAAAATATCATCAAGTGTTATTTTTGGGTTGATTAGTGGATATGTATCCATTGGTTTGATTGGGTATTTTATATGTATGACCATTGAGTTAGCAGTTCCAGGATCATTCCATGCTTCGTTTAAGGGAGCATTTTCCAGGGATAACTTCAATGATGAGTTTATGTATTTTAGTTATATCACATTACTCTCTATAGGGTATGGCGATATTACACCTGCTTCCACTTTGGCTCAAAAAGTGAGCGTGTTGATAGGGCTTATAGGCCAAATGTATAATGTTATTATCACAGCAATTGTGGTAGGGAAGTATATCAACCAATTAAATCAATCAAAAAATAAATTAGAAAAGGAGTGAAAAAATTTGGCTCGATTTATGATGTTAAAATAAGGAAGGAGTAGCTTGTCTTATGTCAACCAAATTGAATATATTGTGCACTATTAATAAGATGGTAACTCATTTTACAAACCGTATTAAAATAAAATTTATGAAAACAATAGTAAAAATCTCAAGTATCCTTTTGGTTCTTGTCTCAATGGTGAGTTGTTCAACAGTTAAAGTGTCTGATGCTTGGAAGGATTCTAGAATTCAAAATATTGATGGTGGAAAAGTAATTATCGTATTCAAATCAAAAGATAATGTTGCTAGACAACGTTTTGAAAAAGATATGGCGGCTCAATTCAAAGCGAAAGGACCAGAATTTGAGGTACTACCTAGTTATGTGAATTTCCCAGATGCAGACCCCGATGAGAAACATACTCCAGAGGAGGTAAATCAAATTCGTAAAAAATTGAATGAAATGGGAGTTGATATTGCCATTGTTACAACTGTAAAATCTGTTAAAGAATCAGTTGTTACTAATGTAACAGAAGACCCTTCAGCATACCCTTATTATGGTTATGGAGGTTACGGTGGTTATGGTTATTATTCAGGACGTTATAGAACTGGATACTATCACAATATGAATATGGGATATGTTGGTGGAGGAAGCTCTACAGCAATCACCTCTACAGAGAAAGAATTTGTGGTAGAAACTTTATTATATGACGCTGCATTCAAGTTTGTAACGCAACAAACGTTGCTTTTTTTAAGTTGAGTCTAAGCTACAAAATTTAGCTCAGATTCCATTATTTCTTTAGGTGTTTTAAAACCAATAATTTTTCGGGGTCTATTGT
>Ga0209223_10000468_pt1 | contig 46480 bp, 44 predicted proteins | sample COG_06_FD_184750 | JGI IMG/M metagenome (GOLD analysis project Ga0209223, IMG submission 184750) | Pelagic Microbial community sample from North Sea - COGITO 998_met_06 (SPAdes) (version 2) | ecosystem: Environmental > Aquatic > Marine > Neritic zone/Coastal water | place: Helgoland, sampling... | reverse complement strand
CACTCATAACTGAACGATGCTTTAAGAAGATTAAAGACATGCATTCTTTTTTTAACTCAATACTAAATTTTACTTTTCTATACATAAAATGCCCCCAAATTGTGTCTAACTTTTTGGGGGCACTGTAATATTATTTAGAGGCTTTTTTAATCTTGTCGAAAGTAATTATGAAATTACTTTCAATAAAAAATAACTCTTTTTCCCTCTTTGCAGTAAAACATAAGAATCTGCAATTAAATCTGCATTGGAAATAGAAAAACCATCTTGAACTTTTTCCTTATTGACCGAGATTGAATTTTCTTTCAGAGCTCTTCTAACCTCTCCATTAGATTTTAAAAATCCTGTTTCTGCAAAAGCAGCTACAATATCTAAACCTTCTTCAATTTGCGATTTGTTTACTTCTGCTTGAGGTACCCCTGAGAATACATCTAAAAATGTTTGTTCGTCCAATGATTTTAAGTCATCTGCCGTAGATTTTCCAAAAAGAATAGAAGATGCCTTTACTGCATTTTCATAATCTTCTTCTGAATGTACTAGGATAGTAACTTCCTTTGCAATTGTTTTTTGTAACAATCGAGTTTGAGGCGCTTCGTTGTGTTCTTCAATTAATTTTTCAATTTCTTCTTTTGATAAGAAGGTGAATTTTTTAATAAAATCAACAGAATCTTCATCAGAAGAATTCAACCAATATTGGTAGAATTTATAAACCGAAGTTCTTCCTTTATCTAACCAAATATTACCACCTTCAGATTTTCCAAATTTTGTTCCATCTGCTTTGGTGATTAATGGGCAAGTCATTGCATAGGCTTTTCCTTGTGCTTTTCTTCTTACCAATTCAGTTCCGGTTGTAATATTTCCCCATTGGTCAGAACCACCCATCTGTAATTTACAGTTTTTGTGTTCATATAAATGTAAGAAATCATACCCTTGAAATAATTGATAAGTAAACTCTGTAAAAGACATTCCGTCTCCCTCTCCGCTAACGCGTTTTTTTACAGATTCCTTAGCCATCATGTAATTAACGGTAAGGTGTTTCCCGATATCTCTGACAAAATCAATCAAAGAAAATTCTTTCATCCAGTCGTAGTTATTTACGAACTCCGCTCCATTTTCTGTAGTGCTATTAAAATCTAAAAATCGTTCTAGTTGACTTTTTACACCTGCAACATTTCTATTCAAGGCGGCTTCGTCTAATAAATTACGTTCAGCTGATTTTCCAGATGGATCACCAATCATTCCCGTTGCACCACCTACAAGTGCAATAGGTTTATGACCTGCTTTTTGGAAGTGCATCAAAATGATGATAGGAATCAAACTACCAATATGCAAAGAATCAGCAGTAGGGTCAAAACCAATGTAACCAGAAGTTACTTCTTTGTTTAAAAGTTCTTCAGTTCCAGGCATGATATCGTGTAGCATACCTCTCCATCTTAATTCTTCAACAAAATTTGTCGTCATATGTGTAAAATTTTGGCAAATATAGTGATTCGCTTGTAAGAGACAAAGGGACAAAGGTTGAGATTTAGCAAGGTGAATTCATAATTTTAGGCTATTTTCGTTGTATGATTTTAGTTACAGGAGGTACAGGAATGGTAGGGGCTCATTTGTTATTGCGATTGACGCAGTCTGGGCATTCCGTAAGAGCAATTTATAGAAGTGAAAAGTCTTTAGAGAAAACCAGAAAAGTATTTTCCTATGTTGGGAAAGATGCTGATTTGCTATTCTCAAAAATTGATTGGTTAGCTACTGATATTACGGATATACCTTCATTAGAATCTGCTTTCGAAGGGGTTGAAAGAGTGTATCATATTGCTGCTTTGGTTTCTTTTGATGAGCGTTTAGCAAAGCAAATGCGATCCGTGAATATTGATGGAACAGCGAATGTTGTTAATTTGAGTATGGCTCATGGAGTTTCTAAATTGTGCTTTGTGAGTTCTATTGCTTCTATTGCTAAGTCAGTGGAGAAATCTTTTATTGATGAAAAAGATGATTTTAATCTAATGACCAATAATTATAGTTATGCTATAACAAAGTATGGAGCTGAAATGGAGGTTTGGAGAGGCGCTCAGGAAGGATTAAATGTTATGATTGTCAATCCAGGAGTGATACTAGGAACTGGGTTTTGGAAAGAAAATTCTGGGTTGTTATTTTCGATGATAGATAAAGGAACTCCTTTTTATACAGAGGGTGTGACTGGGTTTGTTGGGGTAAATGATGTTGTCTCAGTAATGGTCAAAGGAATGGAATCGGATATTTCTAATGAGCGATTTATTTTGGTTTCAGAGAATATTGGCTTTAAAGAGGTTTTTCATCAGATAGCCGATGCCTTACAAAGGAAAAAGCCAAGCATAAAGTTAAATGTAATATTGGCAGAAATAGGATGGAGGCTGTCTTTGGTAAAGTCAATTATTACCGGTAAAACGAATAGCTTTACGCGTCATGCAGCAAAATCAGCAAATAACAAGTCCTATTATAACTCGGAAAAAGTCCAAAAAATGTTAAGTTTTGAGTTTCAATCAATAGCTAAAGTTATTGAAGAGACTGCTGATCAGTATAAAAAGGATACTATTTAATATTCTTGCTTGAAGATTCGTTGTCTTTAATAAAATCAGACTTTTGCAAGCTGTCCATTTCCATTAAAACCTTCTCTGGTTGGACGGAGTCTAGAGGTTTGATTTTGGTCAAACTGTCGTGAATTCTAAGACTGTCTTTTTTAGCTTTCTTTAGGGAGTCTCTTCTAAATCTAGCACGCTGAGTGCTGTCTCGTTTTATAGAGTCTTTTATTTTTTTAATCGCTTTGAACTCTGAGTTTAGTGCTTTTATCTTGTTCTCTGCTTCTTTGTAGATTTTTTCATAGTCATCAATTTTAGTAGTGTAATAATGATTACTTCTTCTAAATCGGGCACTATCTATTCCGTATTTTTCAAATACTAAAAATGTGTAATCTATGTTTCTTTCATCGAATTTATTTCTATATACTTTAGACGAAGTAGCAAGATATAAATCTAAAAGTAAAATAACCATTGAGTCCTTTGAAATAAGGTCATCTGGCTTTTTAAAAATAGTATTACTTGTACAAGAAATCATGCAAGCGACCAAAAGTATAAGTATACTATTTTTCATGTTTTATCTATTAAATGTTATTCTTTCTCCTTTGGTAACATCATCAAAATTTCCTTCATCAAAAATTAGATTACCATTGATAAAAGTTTTGGTGATGGTAGATTTAAATTCTGTTCCTTCAAAAGGAGTCCATCCGCATTTGTAAAGAGTGTTTTCTTTAGTGGCTGTCCACGACTTGTGAAGGTCAACCAATACTAAATCTGCATAGAAACCTTCTTTTATATAACCTCTTTTTTCAACTTCAAATAAAATAGCAGGATTATGAGCCATTTTTTCTACAACTTTTTCCAAAGTGATCTTACCTTCCTTTACAAAATTTATCATAGCAGGTAAAGCGTGTTGTACAAGAGGCCCTCCACTAGGAGCTTTGGTGTATACATTTTGTTTTTCTTCCAAAGTATGAGGTGCATGGTCTGTTGCGATCACATCAATTCTATCATCCAAAAGTGCCTTCCATAAACCATCTCTATCAGATGCAGATTTTACGGCCGGGTTCCATTTGATAAAAGTTCCTTTTGTATCATAATCTTTGTCTTCAAAAGTCAAATGGTGCACACAAACTTCAGCAGTGATTTTTTTGTCTTTCAATGGAATGTCATTGCGGAATAATGCAGTTTCTTTAGCTGTTGATAAATGGAAAATATGTAAACGAGCTCCAGTTTCTTTAGCTAATTCAATTGCTTTTGAAGAAGATAAATAACAGGCTTCTTCGCTTCTTATAATTGGGTGATATTTTAACGGAATGTCATCTCCAAATTTATCTTTGTATTCTTGGAAATTTCTTCTGATGGTACCCTCGTCTTCACAATGAACAGAGATCACCATATTGGTAGAAGAAAATATTTTTCTCAAAACATCTTCATCATCAACCAACATATTCCCTGTAGAAGATCCCAAGAATAATTTGATTCCAGCAACTTGTTTTGGGTCTGTTTTTAATAATTCGTCTAGATTGTCATTTGTTCCTCCAAACATGAAAGAATAATTTACATAAGAGTCCGTGCTAGCGGTCGTAAATTTCTTTTCAAGTTCTTCTTGCGTTGTTGCCTGTGGGACTGTATTGGGCATTTCAATAAAAGTCGTGATCCCTCCGGCAGCGGCGGCTCTACTTTCTGTAGCGATATTTGCTTTGTGTGTCAATCCTGGTTCTCTAAAGTGAACTTGGTCGTCAATAGCACCTGGTAGCAAATATTTTCCTTTAGCATCAATTACTGTCGCGTTTTCTGGCGCAGTAATGTCATTAGCTATGGTTTTTATGAATTTACCTTCAATTAAAACATCGGCATTGATGGTTTTACCGTCGTTTACGATGTTAGCGTTTTTAATAAGTGTAATTTTCATGATATATGTTTAGGAAAGTCCTTTTAATCTTAATTTAATTACTCCAAAAATAGCTTCGGTCACAATGGACCCACTCATTTTTGAAGTACCTTTTGTTCTATCTGTAAATACAATAGAAACTTCCTTGATAGGGAATTTATGTTTCCATGTTTTGAATTTCATTTCTATTTGAAACGCATAACCAACAAATTGGATTTTATCTAAATTTATGGTTTCAAGAACACTTCTGTGGTAGCATACAAAACCAGCTGTGGTGTCGTATAAAGGAATGTTTGTAATAAACTGTACATATTTAGACGCGAAGTATGATAGTAGTAATCTTTTTATATTCCAGTTGATAACATTTACATTATTGTTAACATATCTAGAACCAACCGATAGTTTAGCACCTTCTTGTGAACAAGCCTTGTAAAGCTTGATCAGATCCTTTGGATTGTGAGAAAAATCTGCATCCATCTCAATCATGTATTCGTAATCTTTTTTTAAAGCCCACTTAAAACCAAGGATATAAGCACTACCAAGTCCTTTTTTCCCTTTTCGTTTTTCAAGAAAAAGACGTTCCGGAAATTTTTTCATTAATTCTTCAACAACTTCTGGAGTGTCATCTTGAGAATTATCGTCTACTACTAAAACGTGAAATTTCTTTTTGTCGCTAAATACGGCAGAAATAATTTCTTTGATGTTTTCAATTTCGTTTAGCGTTGGTATTATTACAATAGTATCAGACATAGACTTAAAAATTGACTACAAATGTATGATTTTTTATTACTAATTTTGCGTTAAAGGTTTTGATAATTTGGAATTAGTTTTAAGAGATTGTTTGCTATGGGTATTGGGATAGAAAGATCTTTTGAAAATAATGATGTATACACCATTGTGTTTGTCATGATTTTGTTGTGTTTGACGACAATAAAATTGAAATATCCCAAAAAGTTTCATGCGATGCTTACAAGTGTGTATTCAAAAGCCTTTTTTTTGGATTATGAAAGTGAGTTAAAAAACAACTTTAGCGGGTTTAAAATTTTACTTTTTTTGGTTCAAAATCTTGTGTTTTCTGTCTTTCTGACAAAGGTTTATCAAATGAAAATATCTGAGGATAGATTTCAGGATTGGGAATTACTTCGGGATGTTTTTTTAGGTTTGACGTTGTTCATAATAGCCAAGCACTTAATTTCTCTAGTGGTTGCAAATATTTTCAATTTTGTTGAACTCTTTAAGGTTTTTCACCTTCAAAAATTCACTTATTTAAAGTTGTGTTCTTTGGTGATGATACCGTTATTATGGTTTATGGTATATTCCGATGTTCTATATAAATCGTTTTTAATGTCGTTGTCTATAGGTGTTTTTATACTGTTAATGGCGTTAACCACTGTGTTTGTTGTGTTTAGAAATAATAAACTCATAATTGAAAATTTATTTTATTTTATTGTGTATCTTTGCACACTTGAAATAGTACCGATATTATTAATTTTTAAGATAGCGGTAGATAAATAGTATGTTATATGAAAGTGAAAACTATTCTAGTCTCACAACCGGAGCCTAAAGAGAATTCTCCTTATTTTGAATTGTCTGAAAAGCAAAAGGTAAAAATCGATTTTAGATCATTTATTCATGTTGAAGGTATTTCTGTAAAAGAAGTTCGTGCGGAGAAGATAGATTTAAAAGAATTTACAGCAGTTATTTTAACAAGTAGAAATGCTGTAGATCATTTCTTTAGAATTGCAGAAGAAATGAGATTTACTGTACCTGCAGAAATGAAGTATTTTTGCCAGTCTGAAGCAGTGGCTTATTACTTACAGAAATATGTTGTTTACAGAAAACGTAAAATTTATGTAGGTCAAAGAACTTTTCCAGAACTTGGAAAATTGATCAAAAAGCATAAAACAGAAAACTTTTTATTGCCGTCTTCTGATAAATTGAAAGATTTAGTTCCTAAAACTTTGGAAGATTTAGGTGTAAAATGGACTCGTTTAGATTTGTATAAAACAGTAATGAGTGATCTTTCTAATTTAGAAAATGTATTTTACGACGTGTTAGTTTTCTTTAGCCCTTCGGGAATTGATTCTTTATTTAAGAATTTTCCAAACTTTAAGCAAAACGATACTCGAATTGCTGTTTTTGGAAATACTACGGTTAAGGCAGCAACGGATGCCGGATTGAAAATTGATATTTCAGCTCCTACTCCGGAAACTCCATCGATGACAATGGCTTTAGAGAAATATATCAAAGAAGTGAATAAGTCAAAATAATACTCCCTTATAGGAATATAAAAGCCGTTTGTTTGACAAACGGCTTTTTTTTGTTAGAACAATAAGGCGTAGATTTCTTCAATCTTTGAAACACAAACAACTTGGATTCCTAATGTGTCCTTTTTGTATTTATTGAATTTTGAGATAAATATTTTGTCAAAACCAAGTTTTTCAGCTTCAGCAATTCGTTGGTCTATTCTATTTACAGGTCTAATTTCTCCAGCCAGACCTATTTCAGCTGCAAACGTATAATTTTGAGGAATAGCCTCATCATCATTAGAAGATAAAATTGCTGAAACTACCGCTAAGTCGATAGCAGGGTCTGCTACTTGAATTCCACCAGTGATATTTAAAAAAACGTCTTTTGCTCCGAGCTTAAATCCCGCTCTTTTTTCTAGAACAGCAAGGATCATATTTAATCTCTTTAAGTTGTAGCCGGTAGCAGAGCGTTGCGGGGTACCGTAAACAGCGGTACTCACTAAGGCTTGAACTTCTATCATTAAGGGGCGCATACCTTCTAAAGTTGCTGCAATTGCGGTTCCACTTAAATCAGAGTCCTTTTCGCTAATTAAAATTTCAGATGGATTTGTAACTTCTCTCAAACCAGTTCCAAGCATTTCATAAATTCCTAACTCTGCTGTAGAACCAAAACGATTTTTTTGAGACCGTAGAATTCTATAGGTGTGATTTCTATCGCCTTCAAATTGAAGCACAACATCTACCATATGTTCTAGGATTTTTGGACCAGCAATAGTTCCTTCTTTGTTTATGTGTCCAATTACAAGAACAGGTGTGGCTGTTTCTTTGGCGAATTTAATAAGCTCTGCCGTTGTTTCTTTAATTTGAGATACAGTTCCGGGAGACGCGTCTATTTGATTTGTATGTAAAGTTTGAATAGAGTCAATTACTAAAATATCAGGATCTAAGTTCTCTATATTCTTAAAAATGTTTTGTGTGTTTGTTTCTGTTAGAATCAAGCAGTTTGAGTTTTTGTTTTGAAGTCTTTCTGCTCTCATTTTTATTTGAGACTGACTCTCTTCTCCAGATACATAAAGCACTTGTTGTTGCATTTCCAAGGCGATCTGTAGTAGTAAGGTAGATTTTCCAATTCCGGGTTCTCCACCTAGTAGAGTCACTGATCCTGGAACTAACCCTCCTCCAAGAACATTGTTGAGTTCATTATTGTGCGTATGAATTCTATGCTCCTTATTTATTTCAATTTCAGAAATGGGTAGTGGTATATTGGCAGTTTTTTTAGAGGAAGTCTGTTTCCAGTTTCGTTTTTCTTCTTTTTGAACTATTTCTTCTACAATAGTATTCCATTCCTTACAAGAAGAACATTGTCCTTGCCATTTGGGGAATTGTGTTCCGCAACTTTGACAGAAAAAAGTTGTTTTCGTTTTTGCCATAATAAGAGTCTTCTATGGCAAAGAAAAGAAAATACTAGCAAATATTAGGCGCTAATTTTTTTTGATTTATTGTAAAGAGGAAGTAATAAAAAGGAGAGTCCTCCAAACACCAATACCATAAGGGTTTGTGAGGTCCACATGATCCAGCCAAAACTTAAACCTGCGACTTCATTGATGCTGTATAATAATAAGGCACTTTGAATAGCAATTGGGTAAGCGCCAATACCACCGTTAGTAGCGGCATAGCTAAAAGTTCCAATTACAAAGCTGATCAGGACAGCATTAATAGATAGATCGGCTGTTTCTGGGATAGCAAATTTTGCTACATAAAGCATCATGATATACATCAGCCAAATAAACAGAGTATGGAAAATAAAAGCCCATTTTTTCTTCATAGTGAAGATGCTTTTGACACCAACAATAAGTCCAGAAATAAATGTCTTAAGTTTAACAACGGATTCTTTTTCTGAGTTTTTTAACCATTTTAGAAATAGATACCCTATCGCTGCTAGAATGATCAAAGCAACCACTGTGTATACTGGATTCTCAGGTAGTTTTTTTGAAAGTTCTGTCTTGATCAAATCGTATTGAGCCAAAAATGCGAGAAGAATGAATAAAGCATACATCACTAAATCTGCAACTCGTTCTGCGACAATGGTTCCGAAACCTTTTTCAAAAGGTACATCTTCATATTCAGCTAACGCTGCTGCTCTAGAAAGTTCTCCTGCTCTTGGAATTCCAAGATTTACTAAATAGGCAATGATTACTGCCATGGCGCTGTTTAAGAATTTGGGTTTGTAACCCAAAGGCTCCAACATAAATTTCCATCTGTATGCTCTTGAAAAATGACTTAAAACACCAAGCACTAAAGAGAGTAAAACCCACCAATAATTTGCTGTTTTAAATGATGTTTTTACACTTTCTATGTCTTCAGGTGTTAATCTGGATAAAGAAATCCAAATTAAAAATACACCCAAGGCCAATGGGATTGTTTTTTTTACAAGGCTTTTTACAGATAGTGCCAAATTATGAAAGGGAATTGTTTGTTTCGTTAGGAAAAACTAATGAAGGTTTGAAAGATTTAGCTTCTTCAAACTCCATGGTTGCATAAGAAATGATAATTACAATATCTCCTTTTGCTACTTTTCTTGCTGCTGGTCCGTTTAAAGTTATTTCTCCACTTTTTCTAGGTCCTGGTATCACATAAGTCTCTAAGCGCTCACCATTGTTGATGTTTACAATTTGAACCTTTTCTCCTTCAATTAAATTTGAGGCATCCATCAAGTCTTTGTCGATAGTTATGCTTCCAATGTATTGTAAATCAGCACCGGTAACGGTAACTCTGTGTATTTTAGATTTTACTACTTCTATTTGCATGCTGCAAAATTAGTGAATTTGTATATAAGTAGAAACATGGGGAGTTCAAATTGTTAGAAATTGAACAAGTTCCTTATTGTAGTGATATATTATCAATCAATCTTATTTTTCCTGCATAGACTGCTATAAATGCTCTGTATTTTGTTGATTCTGATTTTGAACTGGTAGTTTGCAAGGTTTGTTCATCTGCAATTTCAAAGTATTCAAGATCTAGATCTGAATTTGACTCAAATTCTGTTTGGATCCATGAATTGATAGTTGCAATGGAATCTGATTGAAATAATTGAGATGCTTTTGTTAGTGTTTTAAATATAAAAGGTGCCGATTCTCGTTGTTTTTTGGAAAGCCTCGTGTTTCGAGAGCTCATTGCCAAGCCGTCTTTTTCACGAAAAATAGGACAGCCAATTATTTCTATGGGTAGTTGGTTTTTTACAGTCATTTTTTTTATGATCTGTAATTGTTGAAAATCTTTTTCTCCAAAATATGCTTTTGTAGGTTGTATGATCTCGAAGAATTTTTTAACAATGGTCCCCACTCCGTCAAAATGATTCGCGCGGTGTTTTCCTTCCATTTCGTTTTCTAATCCGTCAAAAGAAAAAGATTCAGCATCTATGTTGTTAGCATACATCTCTGAGGCATTAGGTGTGAAAATGAGATCACATCCAGTATTTTCTAACAGTTTAATATCTGCATCAAGTGTTGACGGGTAGTTGTCTAAATCTTCTTTTTTATCGAATTGTGTAGGATTGATAAAAATGGTAACAATAGAAAAATCATTTTCAGAGCTTGCTTTGTTTATCAAATAAATATGTCCCTCGTGGAGAGCTCCCATAGTAGGAGTTAGTCCAATTGTCTTTTGAGATGATTTTAAGGAGGTTATAATGTTGGAGGTTTCCTTAATTGTTGTGACTACTTTCATATGGCTTAACGCTAAATTGTGTGCAAACTTAGTATTTTAACATGAAATTAGCATAAAAATTCGTACTTTTGCAAGAATCTATAAATTTAAGTGTTTTGACCATGAAAGATAAGAGAGTATTGTACGTTTCTTCTGAAGTTTTACCCTATTTGCCAGAGACAGAAATGTCATCAACGTCGTTTGAAGCTGCAAGAAAGGCACATCATAAAGGTGTTCAAACAAGAATTTTTATGCCAAGATACGGTGTCATCAATGAAAGAAGATATCAATTGCATGAGGTGATTCGTTTGTCAGGAATGAATTTGATTGTGAATGATATGGATATGCCATTGATCATTAAAGTTGCTTCTATTCCAAAAGAAAGAATGCAGGTTTATTTTATAGATAATGAAGAGTATTTTAAAAGAAAAGGTACGGTTAAAGACGAGAATAGTGAATTGTTTTCTGATAACGATGAACGTGCTATTTTCTTTGCAAAAGGAGTTGTAGAGACGGTAAAGAAATTAAACTGGGCTCCAGATATCATTCATGTTCATGGATGGATGGCTTCTCTTTTACCTTTATATTTAAAAGAATATTATAAAGATGATCCTTTGTTTGCAGAGAGTAAAATTGTGACTTCTTTATATAAATCTGACTTTGAAGGAGCGTTGAACTCTGAGTTGATTAATAAAGTAAAATTTGACAATATTTCTGAAGAAAAAGCTGAGATTTTAAAAGATCCTAGCCATATGAATATTTTAAAGAGTGCTATTGAAAATTCAGATGGTGTGATTCAGGCAACTGAAGAACTTTCTTCTGAATTGACAGATTTTGTTTCAGAGCAAAACAAGCCTACTTTAGATTTTCAACCTGAAGAAACTTTTGCAGACGCTTATTTAGACTTCTATTCTAATGAAGTTTTAAGTTAAATTCCGAAATATTTTTTATGACAATAAAAGTTAGGAATGCTATGAAAAGTATTGGTTTACTTTCACTGCTATTATTGTTGGTAGTTGCCTGTTCTGATGATGATTTAAACAGTATTGACGCTGGTTTTATTGATAATTTAAATTTTGTTACAAAAGATACTGTTTTTGAGGTGGCGTTTGATAACGAGTATATTGATAGCGTAGAGTCCGAATTGAATGGCCAGTTTTTATTAGGTGTTTATGAGGAAGAGGCTGTAGGTAAAATAAGATCTTCTTTCGTATCACAGCTTATGCTGCCTGATACCATTGAGTTCTATTCAGAGATAATTCATCCAGATACGATAGTTACAAGGCATATGGATGGAGTTATTCTAACTATTCCTTATCATTCTACTGTAAGATTAGTAGAAGAAGATGGGAATATTTTCCAATTAGATTCTGTTTTTGGTAAAAGCTCAACAGATGAAGATGACAATGTGATATATGACGGTTTCAATGTTAAAGTACATGAGCTTGCTACCTTTTTGAACCCTTTGGATCCATCAGATCCATCGGCGGTAAATAAATATTATTCAAATAGAGATTATGATGTAGATGCTTTGTTAAGAGATGAGATTGCTATTACCATTTCTCCTTTAGATACTGCAGCTTATTTTACAAAGTCCTTAACAGGAGATATTTGGCGAACTTCATTTTCTGATAAGTCTCCGTTTATGGCTATAGATTTAGATCCTTCTTATTTTGAAACGAAGTTATTAGATATTCTGCCGGAAAAAGGTGGAACTGTTCCAGATGGTCTTCAAAGTCAAGAAAGTTTTATACGCTACATGAAAGGGCTTTATGTAGAAGTTACTTCAACAGTAGGGGCTTCAACTGTGACTTTTCCGTTGACAAATGCTTCTGTAGATATGCATTATTCAAATGTGATTTCTCTGGTATCAACAGGAATGAATATTGATACAATAGCTGCTGTTAGAAGATTTGATTTAGGTGGAGTGAAAGCAAATAAACACGAGCCTCTAGAAAAAGCTTCTTATCCGAGAGACTCAGATAAAATTTATATTCAAGGGACTGCAGGTTCATTGTCTAATATTAAATTATTTGATTATGATGATCAGCCAGGGAATGAGACAATCTTAAGTGATGAGTTGAGAGATTTACGTGATTTAGCAAATGACGATGATAACAATATGTTATGGTTGATCAATGAAGCGAATCTTTTGTTTTATGCGGATGGAGAGGAAAAGCCAAGTGTTGATAAATTATTCTTGTATAAAAAAGTTCCCTCTATCAATGGGGCTGTTCCTTACAATTCTCAATTGTTAGATTATATTACTGCCTCTAACTTGTCAGTTATTGATGGTGATTTGACAGAAGAGGTGGATGAAGAAGGTAAAACAAGTTATTACTATAAATTTAAAATTACAGATTATATGACCGATTTGCTGTCTGGTAAAGATGCAAGTGGTGCGGTTAATAATCGAAATGTAGATAATTTTGGATTGAAAATTTACAATCCGGGAGATTATCCAACCTCTACCATTGATTCATTGGTAAGAACTCCAAACTGGAACCCAAGAGGGGTTGTTTTGTTCGGAGGTACGGGAGATGGTGATACAGATACTAAAAGGGTAAAATTAAATATCAATTACTCATATCAAAACAGATAAAAATACATTGCTATGTGTGGAATTACTGGGTATATAGGTGCAAGAGCTGCCTATACTATTGTTATAAAAGGATTACAGAGATTAGAATATAGAGGTTACGATAGTGCCGGTTTGATGTTGTATAACAACGGCGAATCAACTGTTTTTAAAACCAAAGGAAAGGTAATTGACTTGCAGGGAATTGTGAGTGAAGAGAATCAGAAAGGAAATATTTGTATAGGGCATACAAGATGGGCTACACATGGTATTCCTAATGATGTGAATTCTCATCCTCATGTTTCAAATTCAGGAAATATTACCATAATTCATAATGGGATTATTGAAAATTACGACACTATTAAAAAGGAGTTAACTCAAAGAGGTTATGTTTTTAAAAGTGATACGGACACTGAAGTCCTTGTAAATCTAATTGAAGAAGTACAGATTCAAGAAAAGTGTCCATTGGCAAAAGCAGTGCAGTTGGCCTTGAATGATGTGATTGGAGCTTATGCTATTGCAGTCTTTGATAAAAGAGATGACAAAAAAATTGTTACAGCAAAATTAGGTTCTCCCTTGGCTATCGGGATTGGTGAAAATAACGAAGAGTTTTTTATTGCCTCAGATGCTTCTCCGTTTATTGAGTATACTAAGAATGCAATTTATTTGCAGGACGAAGAGCTTGCGATTGTAGAAACGGGGAAAGCAATTGAAGTGCGTAAAATACATGATGATTCTTCGGTGGAACCAGAAATTCATGCTTTAAAATTAAATTTAGCTCAAATAGAGAAAGAAGGTTTTGATCACTTTATGTTGAAAGAAATCTTTGAGCAGCCAAAAGCTATTGTAGATACCTATAGAGGAAGGTTGTTGGCTAACGAGGGTATTATAAGAATGGCCGGTGTTGAAGAATACATCGATCGTTTTAAAAATGCCAATAGAATTATTATCATCGCTTGTGGAACCTCTTGGCATGCTGGTTTGGTCGCAGAATATTTGTTTGAAGATATTGCTAGAATTCCGGTTGAAGTTGAATATGCTTCTGAGTTCCGTTATAGAAATCCTATCATTACGGAGAAAGATGTAGTGATCGCTATTTCTCAGTCTGGTGAAACTGCTGATTCTTTAGCGGCTATTAAAATGGCAAAGGCAAGTGGAGCTTATGTGTTTGGTGTTTGTAATGTAGTAGGGTCTTCTATTGCCCGTGAATCGCATTCAGGTGCGTATACACATGCGGGCCCAGAGATTGGAGTGGCTTCTACAAAGGCATTTACTACACAGATTACCTTGCTGACCTTGATGGCTTTGAAATTAGGGAAAGAAAAAGGAATTTTGGCGAATTCTGATTTTCATGCGTATCTTCAAAATATGGAATTGATCCCATCAAAAGTGGAGGTGTTACTGAAACAAAATGAGATTATTAAAAATATTGCTTCTGAGTTTGTTGAAACACCAAGTTGTTTGTTTTTAGGGAGAGGGTATAATTTCCCAGTTGCCTTAGAAGGAGCTTTGAAGTTAAAAGAGATTTCATATATCCATGCAGAAGGTTATCCGGCAGCGGAAATGAAACACGGTCCTATTGCTTTGATTGAAGATGGTTACCCGGTGATCGTTGTGGCAATAAACAAAGGGCATTATGAAAAAGTGGTGAGTAATATCCAAGAGATTAAATCACGTAAAGGAAAAATTATCGCTGTGGTTACCGAAGGAGATGTAACTGTCAAAGAAATGGCAGATCATGTTATTGAAATTCCAGAGGTAGATGAGGCTTTGAGTCCTTTGTTGACAACAATTCCATTGCAATTATTGTCGTACCATGTTGCTGTTTTGCGTGGTTGTAATGTGGATCAACCAAGAAATTTAGCAAAATCGGTTACTGTAGAGTAGTAGCAATTTTAATTTTCAAATAAATAAATCCCGATACTCAAAAGCATCGGGATTTTTGTTTTAAAATAATTCTTGAATATTGGTGGTAAAAAGTTTTATGGCAATAGCAAGTAGGATGACACCAAATATTTTTCTTATGATTTGAATTCCAGTATCTCCAATCAGTCTTTCAATATAAACCGAGGTTTTTAATACAGTATAAATCAGCAGTATGTTGATGAGTACGGCGATAATGATATTTTGTATGTGAAACTCGGCTCTTAGTGATAATAATGTAGTAAGACTTCCAGGTCCGGCAATTAGTGGAAATGCAATTGGGAAAATGGAGGTTGTGTTGGCTGCGTTTTCATCATCTTTGTATAATTTGATGCCTAAAATCATTTCCAAAGCAATGAAAAATAAAATTAAGGAACCTGCAACAGCGAAAGAATTGACATCAATACCGATATAGGTAAGCAGTTTTTTTCCAAGAAAAAGAAATAGGATCATAATAATACCAGAGATTATTGCGGCTTTTTCAGATTCTATTTTTCCTGACTTTTTCCTTAGATCTATGATCACAGGGATGTTTCCGATAACATCAATTACAGCAAAAAGCACCATAAAGGCAGTGAATATTTCTTTCAAATTGAATTCCATGGAGAAGATTTTTAGATGTTGCCTCAATTTACAAAAAATAAAAGCGAATTAATTTTGAATAAATCCATGGGTTTTTTTCCAATTGAATCAGTATTTTTGCGTCATGTTTCAGTTAGGAAAAACCATAGTATCAGAAGATGTCATTGAAAAGGATTTTGTTTGTAATCTTTCTGCGTGTAAAGGAGAATGTTGTGTTGCGGGTGATGCGGGCGCTCCTTTAGAGGAGAGTGAGTTACAAATCTTGAAAGATATTTATAAAGATGTCAAACCTTTTTTAAGAGAAGAAGGAATAAAAGCAATTGAAGAACAGGGTGTTTACACGACAAATGACTATGGTGAGCATGAAACAACTTTAATAGATGGTGCAGATTGTGCTTATGTTATTTTTGATGATAAGAATACTGCTCTTTGTGGGATTGAAGAGGCCTATAATAGTGGTTTGATAAGCTGGAAAAAGCCAGTTTCTTGTCATTTATATCCCATTCGTGTTCGTGAATATTCTGAATTCTCAGGAGTGAATTATGATAAATGGGAAATTTGTGATGATGCCTGTTCTTTGGGTCAAGAGTTGCAGGTTCCAGTTTATAAATTTGTAAAACAAGCTTTGGTTAGAAAATTCGGTGAAGATTGGTATGCTGAGTTGGAAAAAGTTGCAGATGGACTTAAAAATAAGTCGAAATAATGTAGTGAAAATTGTGGGAACGTAGAAAGTGTTTCCTTATTGTTTTGAAGATCGATTATGGTTATAAATATTCAGATTTCACGTTGTTTTAGATGGGTTTTTTTCTGTGTTTTGGTAGTTGCTTTTCTTTAAATTTGATTCGATTAGATTCTCCATAAACTTTATTTTTTTTATTGATTTTCTAGGTTTAAGCAGGAGTTTTGAACTCTTGTAACATCAGTAGTTTAGCTGTTTTTTATAGGTTAAATGCTTGTTATATAGGTTTTTGTGATGTGAGTTGAAAACCCTAAAAAAGGAATTTTTCACATGCATTGTTAAGAACTTCGTGCTTTTGTGAATAAGTAAGACTTTCATTTAGCGGCAATTTTTACAATCTTTGTGAAGCACAATACAATGATTTAATTACTCCCTTAAAATATTCTTTAAAAAATGTCTCAAATAGAACCGATTTTACAGCCGAATGACAACAGATTTGTGATTTTTCCTATCCAACACCAAGATATTTGGGAATGGTATAAAAAGCAAGAAGCTAGTATTTGGACAGCTGAAGAAATAGACTTACATCAAGATGTAATTGATTGGGAAACTAAATTAAGTGATGATGAACGTTATTTCATCAAACATATTTTGGCATTTTTTGCTGCGTCAGATGGAATTGTAAATGAAAATTTAGCCGAGAATTTTGTGACTGAGGTGCAATATTCTGAGGCGAAATTCTTTTATGGATTTCAAATCATGATGGAGAATATTCATTCAGAAGTATATTCTTTGTTGATCGATACTTATGTGAAAAATGAAACTGAAAAAGATAAGTTGTTTAAAGCAATTGATAATTTTCCTGCAATTAAATTAAAAGCTGATTGGGCTTTGAAATGGATTGAATCTGATTCTTTTGCAGAGAGATTGATTGCATTTGCTGCAGTTGAGGGGATTTTCTTCTCAGGTAGTTTTTGTTCAATCTTCTGGTTGAAGAAAAGAGGGTTGCTTCCTGGATTGGCGTTTTCAAATGAGTTGATTTCAAGAGATGAAGGATTGCACTGTGATTTTGCTGTGCATTTGCATAACAATCACATAGTAAATAAAGTTCCTAAAGAGAGAATCACAGAGATTATTGTAGATGCGTTGAATATAGAGCGTGTGTTTATTACAGAATCACTTCCTGTTAGTTTGATTGGAATGAATGCAAAATTAATGACTCAATATCTAGAGTTTGTTACGGATAGACTTTTATCAGAGTTCGGATGTGATAAAGTGTATGGATCTTCAAATCCATTCGACTTTATGGATATGATTTCTTTGGAAGGGAAAACAAATTTCTTTGAGAAAAGAGTATCTGAGTACCAAAAAGCAGGTGTTAAATCTGGAGGTACAGGATCAATCAGTTTTGACGCTGATTTTTAAATAATAGCGAATACATATTTTCTCTAAGAAAAAATTAGAGAAATTTTAATAAGTTAATTCGGCCCTAAGAAGCTGGAGGAGGGATTTTAGCCCCTAGAGTTAAAAAATACAAATCAAAAAAACCACAAAGATGTTCGTAGTAAAAAGAGACGGGAAGAAGGAATTAGTAATGTTCGATAAGATCACTGCTAGAATTAGAAAAATTTGTTATGGGTTAAACCCATTAGTTGACCCGGTGAAGGTTGCTATGCGAGTAATTGAAGGTTTGTATGATGGAGTAACTACTTCTGAGTTAGATAATTTAGCTTCTGAAATTGCGGCTACTATGACTACGGCTCATCCTGATTATGCAAAATTAGCAGCACGTATTTCTGTGTCTAATTTACATAAAAACACAAAGAAAGTTTTTTCTGAAGTAATGGATGATTTGTATACATACATCAACCCTAGAACAGGAAATGATGCTGCTTTATTGGCAGATGATGTATACCAAATAATTAAAGATAATGCTGCTTTATTAGATTCAACACTTATTTATAGTAGAGATTTTAACTATGATTATTTTGGGTTTAAAACTTTAGAGCGTTCTTATTTGTTGAAATTAAATGGAGAAATAGCTGAACGTCCTCAGCATATGTTGATGCGTGTGGCTATTGGAATTCATAAAGAAGATATTGAAGCTGCCATTGAAACGTATGAGTTGATGAGTAAAAAGTTTTTTACGCATGCAACGCCTACTTTGTTTAACTCAGGTACACCGAAACCACAAATGTCTTCTTGTTTCTTATTGCAGATGCAAGATGATAGTATTGATGGGATTTATGATACATTAAAACAAACAGCTAAGATTTCTCAATCGGCAGGAGGAATTGGGTTGTCTGCTCATAATGTAAGAGCTACGGGTTCTTATATTAGAGGTACAAATGGTACTTCTAATGGAATTATTCCAATGTTAAAAGTGTACAATGATACTGCTAGATATGTAGATCAGGGTGGAGGAAAACGTAAAGGTTCTTTCGCTATTTATTTAGAACCTTGGCATGCAGATGTAGTTGACTTTTTAGATTTACGTAAAAATACAGGAGCTGAAGAGAAACGTGCTCGTGATTTATTCTTAGCGCTTTGGATTCCAGATTTGTTTATGAAACGTGTGGAAGAAGATGGAAACTGGACGTTAATGTGTCCAAATGAGTGTCCAGGCTTGTATGATACTTATGGTGATGAGTTTGAGAAATTATACGTTGGTTACGAAGAAAAACAAAAAGGGCGTAAAACAATCAAGGCGCGTGAACTTTGGGAGCGTATTCTAGAATCTCAAATTGAAACAGGAAACCCTTATATGTTGTACAAAGATGCAGCAAATAGAAAATCGAATCAAAAGAATTTAGGAACGATTCGTTCTTCAAATTTATGTACAGAAATTATGGAGTATACAGCCAAAGACGAAGTTGCTGTATGTAATTTAGCTTCTATTTCTTTGCCTATGTTCGTCTCTGAAAATGCAGAAGGGGTGAAGTTTTTTGATCATAAAAAATTGTATAAAATTACGAAGAAAGTTATTCGAAACTTAAATACTGTAATTGATAGAAATTACTATCCAATAAAAGAGGCTGAAAATTCTAATATGCGCCATAGACCTGTTGGTTTAGGAGTGCAAGGATTGGCAGATGCTTTTATCATGTTGCGTTTGCCTTTTACTTCTGATGAAGCTAAAAAATTAAATCAAGAAATATTTGAAACATTGTATTTTGCTTCTGTAACTTCTTCTATGGAGATTGCAAAAGTTGATAAACCATATTCTTCTTATGAAGGTTCTCCAATGTCTAAAGGAGAATTCCAATTTAATATGTGGGGTGTTTCTGAAACAGAATTGAGTGGTAATTGGGATTGGGTTAAGTTGCGTAAAGATGTTAAAAAATATGGAGTTCGTAATTCACTACTAATGGCTCCAATGCCAACGGCATCAACTTCGCAAATTTTAGGAAATAACGAAGCATTTGAACCTTATACGTCTAATATTTATACTCGTAGAGTATTGTCTGGTGAGTTTATCGTTGTAAACAAACACTTGTTAGAAGATTTAGTAGGACTTGGGTTATGGGACAATGCAATGAAAGAAGATATCATGAGAGCAAATGGATCTATCCAGCATATTGAAGTGATTCCTCAAGAAATCAAAGACTTGTATAAGACAGTATGGGAATTGAGTATGAAAGATATTATTGATATGTCCCGTCAGAGAGGGTACTTTATCGATCAATCTCAATCGTTGAACTTGTTTATGGAGGATGCAGATTATTCTAAATTAACTTCTATGCATTTCTATGCTTGGAAATCTGGATTAAAAACAGGAATGTATTATTTGAGAACTAAATCTGCAGTAAATGCAATTAAATTCTCTTTAGCTACAGATAAGAAAACTGAAGCTCCTGGAGCTGCAGCGCCATTAGCAGCAGAAACTGTTCAAGATGCTCCATTAACAGCAGAAGAATTGAAACAAATGATTATTCAATCTCAAAACAATCCTGACGATTGTGAGATGTGTGGATCTTAATAGATATCAAAATAAATAAAAAAAAGGGAACTCTGTTATGAGTTCCTTTTTTTGTTTAACTAAAGAATTTATAGCATATCAAATTGTATATTAGCAAGACCATAAAACAAAGACTAAACATGAATTGGGAGCAGTTACTGTCCTTAAAAAGGGCTGGAGATAAAGAGAAGAGAGAACGAAATAAACAAGATGAAACAAGATTAGGTTTTGAAGTTGATTTTGACAGAATTGTATTCTCATCATCCTTTAGAAGTTTACAAGATAAAACACAGGTAATACCCGTTTCTGAAACAGATTTTGTACATACAAGATTAACACATAGTATGGAGGTTTCTGTTGTTGGAAGGTCTTTAGGGCGAATCGTTGGACAGAAAGTAATTGAAAAATATCCACATTTAAAAGAATTGGGATATACGTTTAATGATTTTGGTGCTATTGTAGCCGCAGCCGCTTTAAGTCATGATATTGGAAACCCGCCTTTTGGGCATAGTGGTGAAAAAGCCATTGGTGAATATTTTAAATCAGGAGATGGGGAGCAATACAAGTCGCATTTAACCGATAAACAGTGGCAAGATTTTGTCGATTTTGAGGGGAATGCGAATGGATTCAAAATTTTATCAGAAGGAAACATGGATTCTGGTCTAAGGCTCTCCTATGCGACTTTAGGTGCTTTTATGAAGTATCCAAAAGAATCTCTTCCCAAGAAACCAACAAAGCATATTGTTGATAAGAAATATGGTTTTTTTCAATCTCAAAAAGAGTTTTTTAAAGATGTAGTCGATGATTTGGGGTTAAAACCACTAAGAGAAGGAGAAGATCTTGCTTATAATAGACATCCTCTTTCTTTTTTGGTAGAAGCTGCGGATGATATTTGCTATACTATTATCGATTTTGAAGATGGTATCAATTTAGGATTGATTGAAGAGGAGTTTGCTTTGGAATATTTGATAAAGTTGGTGAAGGATACAATTGATATTAAAAAGTATAATTCTTTACAATATAAAAAAGAACGTGTAAGTTACCTAAGGGCTTTGGCAATTGGAACTTTGATTCAAGAAGCAGTTCGAGTATTTTTAGAAAATGAAGAAGCCATTTTAAAAGGAGAATATGGAGTTTCTTTATTGGATAAATGTAAATATGAAGCGCAGATAAACGATATTATTCAAATTAGCATAGATAAGATATACAACAGTAATAATGTTGTTGAAAAGGAAGTGGCAGGCTATAAAATTATTGCAGATCTATTGGATGTGTTTATTACTGCAACAAATAATATGTATGCTGGTGAGCCTTCTAATTATGATAAATTGATTTTTAAATTGTTGCCTGAAAGTTGTAGAAATATTTCCGACTCAATTTATGATAGAATAATGATGGTTTGCAGTTATATTGCAGGGATGTCCGATGGATATGCTATCTTGTTACATAAAAAAATTAGTGGAACCGCAATTTAATAGAACAGCTATGAAAAATATATTTTTTGTTTTTTTTATTGTTGCAGTTTCTTGTAGTAAAAACATGAAGCAAAACTTCAAGAAAGAAGCTCGTGAAAAGCATGTTGATTTTATTAAAGGACATTCGTACCAGAAAATTTTAAAACTTTCACAAGAAGAATTGAAAAGAAATGGTATACCACCCAATAAGTATTATGAGCAGGAGTACTTATTAGAAATAAATCCGAGTTTAGGAAGGTCAACACCTGAAAACTTATTAGAAGTACAGGAGAATCTTAAAAGCAAAGAAGGTAAATTAAAAAGATCACCTGGCGATGGAATCGACAACTCCTGGGTTGACCGTGGGCCAAATAACATAGGTGGAAGAACAAGAGTTTTACTTTTTGATCCTAATGATAAGAATAATGCAAATTCCTCGGATGATTATAATAGGGTTTTTGCAGGTGCTGTTAGTGGGGGGTTATGGGTAAATGATGATATCACAGATGAAAATTCAGGCTGGTCACGAGTGGGGATTTCAGAGAATTTAGGAGTCTCTAGTATCACCGTTGATCCCAATAACTCCATGATTTGGTACGCAGGTACTGGTGAGTCTTATACTTCAAATGATGGTGCGGGAAGCGGGTTATGGAAATCTACAGATGGAGGGTTTTCTTGGTTTAATTTAATTCCTGTTAATTTTAGTAATTCTGAAATATCCAGACTTTACACGGTAAATGATGTTAGGGCATGGGATAACGCAGGATCTACAGAAGTGTTTATGGCAGCGAGCAGGGAATTTGATTATCAAAACATAGGTTATCAAATTACGGGTTTATGGAAATCATCAGATAGTGGATCTAATTGGACAAGAGTTGATTTAAACACCCCTTCAGGAAGTCCTTATGAAGTCAATAGTATCAAAATATCTAAAGACAATTCAATTTGGGTTAGCACAAGAACAAATGCTTACGGTAAGGGAGGAGGGAAAATATTTAAATCTATTGATGGCTTATCATTTGTAGAAAAGTATAGCTTTACCGATGGACATAGAGTAGAGATATCTTGTTCTAGAAATAATACAAATACAATTTATGCCTTAGCAGAATTAAAAACAGGTTTTTTTCCTTTTTCAACACCCTACCTAAATATGGTCAAAAATACCGATGGGTTTGAGACGGCAACGATACCAGAAACGGTTGAATTGACATTGCCAAACGATGTAGATACTGGAATTCCTGCTGATGATTTTACACGTGGTCAGGCTTTTTACGATTTATTGATTCAAACAGATCCTTCAAATGACGATATTGTTTATGTGGGAGGTATAGACTTGTTTCGTTCAACAGATAGTGGTGCTACCTGGAGTCAAATTTCAAAATGGTCTAATAACAATGCGTTAAATAATTTAGATGTTTCTCAAGTGCATGCAGATCAACATGAAATGGTTTTTAGGCCTAATTCATCTAACGAGGCGCTTTTTGGAAATGATGGAGGAGTTTATTATGCAAATAATCTTTCAGGTGCGGCATTAAGTAATACAGCCATAAGTTCTAGAAATATAGATTATAATGTAACTCAAATTTATAAAGGTGCCATTGGCCAAGATGCGAATAACGAAATATTTTTAGGTGGAGCACAAGATAACGGGTCGTTGTTGATTGAAACAGCGGCTAAGGGAGCAAATGAAGCCATAGACGTTTTTGGAGGTGATGGGGCATATGAATTCATAGATAAAGATGGAGCATATATGATTGTTTCTTATGTATACAATACCTATGCGATTTTAAGCATGCCTTATACTGGAGCCGGTTCAATGATAGTAAATGATGGTGATTCTGGTGAATTTATCAACCCGGCTGATTTGGATGACCACTTAGAAATATTATATACAAATTCAACAAGGTCAGGTGTGGATAGTATAGCTAGATATTCAGACTTGTTGACAACTCCAGTGCGAACAAATTTCACAGATCCATTATTAGTTGGTGGAGCAACAGCCTTTAAAGTGTCTCCATTTACAACTAGCTCTACAACTTTGTTCCTAGGAACTTCGGCTGGTAAAGTGTTGAAAATTACAAATGCGGATACAACTCCTATTTGGACAGATATTGATCTTTCCGAAAATATAGCTGTTGGAAGTATCTCATCGATTGAATTTGGTTCCTCAGAATCTGAAATATTTGTGACTCTTCACAATTATGGAATTGAAAATATTTGGTACACTACTAATGGAGGTGTGGATTGGGTGTCAAAGGATGGTGATTTTCCTGACATCCCAGTCAAAGCTATTATGAAAAACCCATCTAAAACAAATGAAGTAATTATTGGAACAAATTTAGGAGTGTGGATGAGTTCAAATTTTTTAGATGTGTCTCCAAATTGGATACATTCTCAAAATGGAATGTCAAATGTAAAAATAACAAGTTTTGATTACAGAGAAGTTGATGATACCGTTTTAGCATCTACTTATGGAAGGGGCTTGTTTACAGGAGTATTTACCAGTGAATCATTATCCGCTAAAGATGTTACAATGGAAAAGAATCAAATTCGAGTATATCCAACAATATCCAATGGTAATTTTATAATATCGGCCTCTAAGGATTTGACTATACAATCAATTGAAATAACTAACTCCAAAGGAATTTCTATATATACATCAGGAATAAAAAAAATAAAAGAAGGAAAGAAGATAGAAATATCAATTCATGTTATACCAGGAGTTTACTTTGTTAATCTTTACAAAGTAAATGGAGAATCAATAACGAAACAAATAATTATTAAATAAATAAATCAATATCAATTCACCAATTATCTACTTATGGTTAGTATATGTAACGCTTCTTATAAGCGGTTCATTATACGCTCAAGAAACAGCTCCAAATTATTTGTTGTATATATACAATATGAATATATTAAATCCTGCCTATGCAGGAGTATCGGAAGACACTATGATTGGTTTAGGTTTTAGAAAACAAGCTTCTGATTTTGATGATTCGGCAATTACTCAGTATGCTTCCTTCTCTATGCCTTTAAAAAAGAATTTAGGGGTCGGAGCTTCATTGGTCAATCACAAGGTGTTTATTACCAAGGAGACCAGTGTTGTAGTTGATGTGTCTTACAAATTACAAATGGATGCAGTGACAAATCTTTATTTAGGATTGAAAGCCGGTGGGGCTTTTCATAATATAGATTATAATTCTTTGGGAGTAAATGATCCTTTATTTAGCAGTAATGCAAGTACTTTTAGCCCGCAGATGGGAGTTGGAGCTTATCTAAAAGGGGAGAGATATTTTATCAACGTATCCTCTCCAAATCTTATTCTTTCCGAAATACAAAGTCCAAAATTAGATAATACAGGAGCAATTATATCTGAAAGTGTGGAAGAAAAGTTTCATGTGTATTTAGGAGCTGGGTATACTTTTAAGATCAACGAAAATATTGATTTTACACCTTCTGTGTTTTCGAGGTTTGTTTCTAATGAAGATATGTTGTTGGATGTTTCTGCAGTAGCTGATTTTTCTGACAAAATTGAGGCAGGCTTGACGTATAGGTTAGATACTTCTATAATTGGTTCTGTCATGTTGAAAGTGGTTAAAAATACTTCCTTTGGTTATGCATATGAATCAGTGATATCAGACTATAGTGCTGTTTCAACCGGAACTCATGAGTTCGTGGTTAGGTTTGTTTGGTAGGTTAGAAAGAGTAGACGATTCCAACACCTAAAAGTTGTTTCAATTGGATTTCTGGTTTTCCTGTTTCCTTATCAACCACATCATTATCAAAAACAACATGAGTACCAATATTGGCTTTTACAAACTTGTTTACAATAAGCTGTAAGTTCAATTCCCAGTCTACATCAATATTGGAAAAATCATTTAGGTAATCCGTATAAAGAATCAACTTATTGTTCATGACAATATTTTCCATAAGGTCATGTTTCCATTCACCAGTAGTCAAGATTCCAAACTCTATTTTTGATCTTTCGCCTTTGTTGACACCAAAAGCACCTTGATTGGATAAAATTTCGTCATATACCAAAGTAGTTTTATTTGTTAAGGGAGAAAGATAAAGTTTGAATGCTTTATCTGGCGACGTGTATTGCGATCCCACTCCGACAAATATATAAGCAGGAGCAAAGAATTTAGAAATATGGTCTTCTCTGTTTGGGTATTTGTAACCAGGTGCGTATTGAGTCCTAAAATTGAAACGCGCAGAATTATACCAATTTGAAGTAGCTGTTTTTCGATATCCAAAATTTGAAATAAATTCTAATACATCATCTGTTTTTCTGGTAGGTTGACCGTTTTCTTTGTTCAGACCAAAGCGACTATTGAAGCGGTTATTCCAAAATAAACGATCTCTTTTATAGTTGAATTCAAAATCAACAGTAGTTATTCCTGCAATAGAGTTTTCACCCCCGGCACTCCAGTTTACAAAGGCCGTTTGAGTCATTAAAAGTCCTAATGTTTTTTTAAAAGCCCATTGGGTAGTTGTTACTTTTTCTTTTTTTACCGGAGTAAGTGAATCTATTTCAACATGTGCGGATACCGAAAAGGTAAATAGCAGGAATAGTGTTGTAAATAGGGCTTGTCTCATGGTTTTGAAAAATCTAAGATATCAAAAAAAGTGCCAAATTGTTATAAAATATTTTTGATCTCCGTTTTAATACCTTCGTTGTCTAAGTTTATGGATTGTAAAAGTTCATAAGTGGTACCATGCTCGATGAACTCATCAGGAATCCCAAGTGTTTTGATTCGTTTGTTAGCGAAGTTGTTTTCTTGAGAAAACTCAATAATGGAACTTCCAAATCCGCCTTTGATTGTGTTATCTTCTATGGTTAGAATACGGTCGAATTTGGTAAATATTGTATCTAATAGAGTTTTGTCAAGAGGTTTTACAAATAGCAAGTTGAAATGCGCAATTTTCTGTTTTTCAATTTCTGGGAAAGTATCAATGATCTCCGAGATTCTTGTCCCTATGGTTCCAATAGAAAGAATTGCGATAGCGGTACCTTCTTTTAAAGTACGTCCTTTCCCAATAGGAATTTCTTCAAATGGCACTTGCCAGTTTTCGATGTTTCCTTTTCCTCTTGGGTATCTAATTGCAATAGGGTTTTCTAGTTTTCCTAATTGAACGGTATAGAGTATATTTCTTAAATCGATTTCATTTTGAGGCGCAAAAATAATCAAGTTCGGGATACACCTTAAATAACTAATATCGAAAACGCCATGATGCGTAGCTCCATCTTGTCCAACCAGACCGGCTCTATCAATACAAAAAACAACAGGCAAGTTTTGAATGGCAACGTCATGAATTATTTGATCATAAGCACGTTGTAAAAATGTAGAATATATAGTACAATATGGGATCAACCCTTGGGTTGCCATACCCGCAGCTAAGGTAACCGCGTGTTGCTCTGCGATACCAACGTCAAATGCTCTTTCTGGGAGTTCCTCAATCATATATTTTAAGGAACTTCCTGTTGGCATTGCGGGTGTTATTCCCACTATTTTTTTATTTTTTTTTGCCAGTTCTAATAAAGTGAACCCGAAAACATCTTGGTATTTTGGAGCTTTATTTTCACTGTTTTTTGGTAAAATTTCACCGGTTAGTTTGTCAAATTTTCCCGGAGCGTGGTACTTTATTTGCTCTTGCTCCGCTTGTTTAAGTCCTTTTCCTTTTGTGGTTACAATATGAAGAAATTTTGGGCCTTGAATCTTCTTTAGCCTTTTTAATTCTTTCACTAGTTCAGTTAAATCGTGTCCATCAATAGGACCGGAATAATTGAAGTTTAGTGCGTCAATCATATTTCCTTTGGGTGCTTTTTGACCAACTTTTGCTTTCATCAAGTACTTTTTCAAAGCACCAACACTTGGGTCAATTCCCATCGCGTTATCATTCAAAATTACAAGTAAATTTGCATCTGTAACTCCGGCATGATTCAAACCTTCAAATGCCATACCTGAGGCAATAGAAGCATCCCCGATAACTGCGATATGTTGGGTATTGAAATCTCCTTTGATCTTGGAGGCCATCGCCATTCCTAAAGCAGCCGAAATTGAAGTAGATGAATGTCCTGTACCAAAGGAATCATAAGGGCTTTCTGTTCTCTTCGGAAAACCACTCAAACCATTTAATTGGCGATTGGTATGAAAATATTTTTTCCGATCGGTTAAAATTTTGTGCGCATATGCTTGATGCCCAACATCCCAGATTAAGGAATCTTTCGGAGTGTTGAAAACATAATGCAATGCAATCGTCAACTCTATAACCCCTAAACTAGCACCAAGATGTCCTTCTTTGGTGGCAACAAAATCAATAATTGATTCCCGTAACTCTTTTGCAACAAAAGACAAATCGCTTTGAGCAATTTTCCTTAAATCTTCTGGGTTTGCTATGTTGTTTAATAAAGTTTTCGTCATAATTTTAACGAAACAAAGATACTATAATTTAATACAGTTTTATTCTTAGAAGTCTCTATAACTTAAAGGAATTCTTTATTTTTATCGATACAAATAAAAATAAACTCAGGCCTATGTTAAATCCTTTTGATGATACTTATTTTATGAAACGTGCCTTACAAGAAGCTCAAATTGCTTTTGATAAGAATGAGGTTCCTGTTGGGGCTGTGATTGTATGTGATGATAAAATAATAGCGAGAGGACATAATTTAACGGAAGCTTTAAATGATGTTACGGCACATGCAGAAATGCAAGCTTTTACTGCAGCATCTGGTTTTTTAGGAGGTAAGTATTTAAAGGATTGTACCTTGTATGTAACCTTAGAGCCTTGCCAAATGTGTGCCGGGGCAAGCTATTGGACGCAAATAGGAAGGATTGTTTTTGGTGCTTCCGATGCTGTAAGAGGATTTGAAAAATTCAAAACCGTATTACATCCTAAGACAAAAGTTACAAAAGGTATATTAGCAGACGAGTGTTCGTTGTTGTTGAAACGTTTTTTTATTGAGAAAAGAAATTTGAATTGATATGAAGCTTAGCATTACTTATATAGAACTGAAACGACCCCTTTATTTTTTTTCATTGTCCATACAGGCCATGAAAATTGTAAAACAGTTAAAGTCGACTACCTGCAAAAAGAATAAAAACATGGGTTTTTGGACAAAGCATTATACGATGACTTTATGGGAAGATGAGAATTCTATGAAGGAATTTGTGCGAAGTGGAGCGCATCTTGAAGCGATGAAAAATAGTTCAAAAATTGCAAAAGAAATAAAAGTTTTGACTATTGATAGTGATGGTTTTCTGCCTTGGAAAGAAGCGAAAAACAGGGTAGTAAATCAGAAGAATGTTTTAAGGAATTAAATTAAGATTCTTCGTTTTTATCTTCAGGTCCTTGCATGTTTTTAAAGGAATATCTAGTTAGGTCTTTCCCTTTATATCCAGTGTAAATAAACAAAGGCAGTAGAACAAAAGCCAAAACCAAAACACCAATTCCAATAAAGAATTCTGCTTTTTCCGCTTGTTTGCTTTGCATATAAAGTCCGGTTCCAATGAGGCCAACAACAATTAAAAGAATAAGTTTGAGTGCTATTTTCATCTTAGTTGGTTACTTCAATTAATTTTCTTCTATAGGCTGTAAGTAATCTAGATTTAGAAATAAACCCCATATAGATTCCATTTTTTACTACAGGTAAATTCCATGCACCGCTATCTTGAAATTTTTTCATAATTTCTTTCATGGTATTTTTTTCGTAATCAATAATTCCTTTAGAATTTTGCATCAACTCCTGCACGGTAACCGTATCATATAACGTTTGATCAAACATAATACCTCTGATATCATCTAAAAGAACAACTCCTAAGTATTGATTTTTGTCATTGACCACGGGAAAGTTGTTTCTGGAAGATTTTGCTACGGCTTCTTTTACAACATATCCCAATTTCATTTCTGGCAATAGAGAGATGAAGTTAGTTTCAATTACTTTATCAATATCCATCAACATCAACACATTTTTGTCTTTGTCATGGGTCATTAATTCTCCTTTTTTTGCTAGTTCTGCAGCATATATATTGAAAGGAATGTATTTTTTAGTGATAAGATATGAAATGGCGGCAGTAATCATTAGTGGGATGAATAATTCATGTCCACTTGTAATTTCTGCAATTAAGAAAATTGCTGTAAGTGGTGCATGTAATACTCCTGCCATCAAACCGGCCATTCCTACAAGAGCAAAGTTTCCTGTTGATAATTGATGACTTGAGATGTTAAGAGTATTGAAAAATAATGCAAAAACAAATCCAGTTACACTACCCGTAAATAAAGTAGGAGCGAAGACTCCACCAACACCACCTGCTCCAAAAGTAATAGAGGTTGCGACTATTTTAAAAGCGACAAGGCCGAGTAAAAATATGATAATCCACCAATTGTTTTCGGTTACGATTTCAAAATAATTTTGTCCAAATACTCCAGTTACATTGTTGTTTAATAGGTTATTGATTGTTTTGAAACCTTCCCCAAATAAAGGAGGAATAAAATAGACAATGATCCCTAGTCCGATACCTCCTATCAACAATCTTTTATATGGATTCGCAACCTTTGAGAAAAAGTCGCCAATCAAAAAATAAATTTTACTGAAATAGACAGAAATCAAACCACAGCTAACCCCTAGAGCTACATAATAGGCTGTGTCAATCAAGGTAAATTTATCAGTCAACTCAAACCTTAAGATCGAATTGTCTCCCAAGAAAAAATAAGAGGTTAAAATAGCTGAAATCGAAGATAATAATAGAGGAATCAACGAGACCATGGTAAGGTCCAAACTGAAAATTTCAATGGCAAATACAATTGCTGCAATGGGTGCCTTAAAAATTGAAGACATGGCCGCGGCAGCTGCTGCGCCTATTAATAAAGTTCGTGTACTTCTGTTCAAATGAAACAGCCTAGATACATTAGAACCAATAGCAGCACTGGTAGCTACAGTAGGTCCCTCTAGTCCAACAGATCCACCAAAACCAACAGTTATGGGAGCTGTAAGAATGGAACTATACATTTTATAACGCTCCATCAGACCTTTCTTTTTTGAGATGGCATGAAGTGTTGAGGGGATTCCATGAGACACCCTATGTTTGATCACATACTTAATCATCAAAAGCGTTAACAACAATCCGATGATAGGAAATATGTAAAAAACAGATTGATAGTTATGTACTTCCTTTTGGATAAGGTGTGTTAAGTTTTTAAGTGTAACCGCAGCCAAACCAGAAAGCAAACCAATAATAATACTAACAATATAAATAAATTGTTGGCTTGTTAAATGTTTGTATTTCCAAATTAAAAACTTGGTAATCAGGTTTTTTTTCTGTGGTGACATATACTGTGATCAATCAAAAATCCCACTTCGAAAAGTGGGATGTTATGTTTATGCTTGTTCGTTATTTGCTTTTTCTAAAATATTTAATTTCAAGCTTAGTTCAGTAAGTTGAGCATCATCTAATTCCGATGGTGCATCAATCATTACGTCTTTCCCTGAATTGTTTTTAGGGAATGCGATGAAATCTCTAATCGTTTCCTTTCCGGCAAGAATCGCAACCAATCTATCCAATCCGAAAGCCAAACCACCATGTGGTGGCGCTCCAAATTCAAAGGCGTCCATTAGGAAACCAAATTGAGCAGCAGCTTCTTCCTCTGAGAACCCTAAATGTTTCAACATGATTGCTTGTGTTGCTTTGTCATGGATACGAATCGATCCTCCTCCAATTTCATTTCCGTTTAAAACCAAATCATAAGCATTGGCTTTTACAGCTATTGGATCTGTATCTAACAATTCCAATTGACCTGGTTTAGGAGATGTAAATGGATGGTGCATTGCATGATAATGTCCTGTTTCTTCGTCTAGTTCTAACAAAGGGAAATCTATGACCCATAATGGCGCAAATTCCTCTGGTTTTCTTAAACCTAAACGTTCTGCTAATTCCATACGCAAAGCACTCAATTGCGCTCTTACTTTGTTTGTTTCTCCGCAAAGAACACAAATCAAATCTCCTGGTTTAGCACCTGTTTTTTCTGCCCATGCAGCCAAGTCTTCTTGATTGTAAAATTTGTCAACTGAAGATTTGAAAGAACCATCTTCATTGTATTTGGCATAAATCATTCCGGTAGCACCAACTTGTGGACGCTTTACCCATTTGATTAATTTATCAATTTCTTTTCTTGTATAGGCTGCTCCACCTGGTACAGCAATCCCAACGACAAGTTCTGCTTCGTCAAATATTTTAAACTCTCTGTGTTTAGAAACTTCGTTCAATTCTCCAAACTCCATTCCGAAACGAATATCAGGTTTGTCATTACCATAAGTTTTCATAGCATGATCAAAAGTCATTCTTGGGAAATCTCCAATTTCAACATTGTTTACTTTTTTCAACAAATGACGCGTCAATCCTTCAAAAATATTTAAAACATCCTCTTGTTCAACAAAAGCCATTTCACAGTCAATTTGTGTAAACTCTGGTTGTCTGTCAGCTCGTAAATCCTCATCTCTAAAACATTTTACAATTTGGAAATACTTATCCATTCCACCAACCATTAATAGTTGTTTGAATGTTTGAGGAGATTGTGGTAAAGCATAAAATTGACCTTCGTTCATTCTAGAAGGTACCACAAAATCTCTTGCTCCTTCTGGAGTTGATTTGATCAAGTATGGAGTTTCAACTTCAATAAACTCTTCGTTTGATAGAAAGTTACGAACCTCTTGAGTTACTTTAGATCTGAAGATCAAACTGTCTTTTACTGGATTTCTTCGGATATCTAAATAACGATATTTCATACGCAATTCTTCACCACCATCAGTTTCATCTTCGATGGTAAAAGGAGGAAGATTAGCTTCGTTTAAAATTGTCAATTCAGAAACTAAAATTTCTATTTCTCCAGTAGCAATTTTATCATTTTTAGATTGACGTTCTATCACAGATCCTTTGACCTGAATCACAAACTCTCTTCCTAAAGTTTTAGCTTGCTCGATGATAGCTTTGTCTGTACGATCGGCATCAAAAATGAGCTGAGTAATTCCGTAACGATCACGTAAATCCAACCAAATCATAAATCCTTTGTCGCGTATTTTTTGTACCCAACCAGATAAGATTACCTCTTGTCCAACATTTGAAATATTTAATTCACCGTTCGTATGACTTCTATACATCTATTACTTTATTTAAAAAGATAGGAATTCCCTATCTAAATGCGTTTAAAAATTGTTTCCCATTTGGGCTGTGCAAATTTAAGGATTTACTAGAAATAAGCTCAAGATTATCAATTGTTTTTATAAGTTTGTTAGATTCGTCCAATTGAGCTTAACAATATATACTTATGAAAAAGAAAATTAAAACGGGTGTCTTATCTTTTGGGATGTCCGGAAGTTTATTTCATTGTCCTTTTTTGAATATTCATGATGATTTTGAATTGCACAGCATCGTAGAAAGAACAAAAAAAAATGCAGCTATTGAATATGCACATATTGTTAGTTTTGATTCTGTTGATGCAATGTTGGCTTCTGATGAGGTGGAACTTGTTGTCGTGAATACTCCGAGTCCTACCCATTTTGAATTTGTATTGAAGGCTTTGAAAGCAAAGAAACATGTACTGGTTGAAAAACCCTTTACCGCAACTACTCAGGAAGCAATATTACTTTTTGAAGAAGCTAAGAAAAATAAATGCAAGTTGTTTCCCTTTCAGAATAGACGTTTTGATAGTGACTTTTATCTGTAAAAAAAGTTGTGAATTCAGGTGCTTTAGGTGATTTGATAGAGGTTCATTTTAGATACGATCGATATAATATTGCTATTTCAGACAATAAGGTAAAAGAAACAGCTTCCCCTGCAAGTGGTGTTTTATATAATTTGGGCCCTCATGTAATTGATGCAGCGATTGACCTGTTTGGTGTTCCTGAAAAGTGGTCAAAGGTGAAAAAGAAAATCAGACCGAATACAGAAATTGACGATTACGGTTCTTTTCATTTGCAATATAAAAATGGATTGCAGGTTTTTTTGACGGTTAGTTTACTGGTTGCAGATCCTCAAAAGTCATTTGTACTTCATGGGAAAAATGGCTCTTTTGTAAAAGATAGAACGGATGTTCAAGAGGAGCAATTGAAAACAAAAATGTCTCCAGATACTATTGGGTTTGGGATAGAATCAGAAGGTCTTGAAGGTGTTCTAACGATAGTTGAAAATGGGGAAAAGAAAATAGAAAAATTAAAAGCAGAAGCTTCTAATTATCTAAAGTTTTTTGATGCTGTTGCTATTAGAAACGACAACGAATTTATTGTTAGTCAAGAACAAATTATAAAGCAAATTGAAATTTTGGAAGATTAATTGATTTCTAAAGTTGCCTTTTGTAGGGAACTTCAAAATGTTTGTTAACTTTGCTTCAAAATAAAACTCCTTGGAAGCAAAGCTATATTTAGTACCGACACCTATTGGAAATTTGGAAGATATGACCTTCCGAGCGATCAATACTTTAAAAGAAGTGGATTTGATTTTGGCGGAAGATACACGTACTTCCGGTAAATTATTAAAACATTTTGAGATTGGTACGCAAATGATGAGTCACCATATGCACAATGAGCATAAAATGGTCGATAGAATTGTACAAAGAATACAGTCTGGTGAGGCTGTGGCGCTGATTTCTGATGCGGGTACACCTGCCATTTCTGATCCAGGATTTTTATTGTCTAGGGCTTGTGTTCAAGCAGGAGTTGCCATTGAATGTTTGCCTGGTGCGACTGCATTTGTGCCAGCATTGGTGAATAGTGGCTTGCCAAATGATAAGTTTGTATTTGAAGGTTTTTTACCCGTTAAGAAAGGAAGACAAACACGGCTGTTGTTGTTGGCAGAAGAAACAAGAACTATGATTTTTTATGAATCTCCGCATAAATTACTGAAAACTTTAGGTCATTTTGCTGAGTATTTTGGTGCTGAAAGACAAGTTTCGGTTTCAAGAGAATTGACAAAAATGTTTGAAGAAACAAAACGAGGAACTGTTACCGAAGTGATAGAGCATTTTTCTAAAAACACATTAAAAGGAGAAATTGTAGTGGTGGTAGAAGGAAAAAAATAAACTAATAATTTACCTGAAATTGCATTCTAATAAGTTGTCCTTTTCGTCTGTTTACTGGATTTAATGAACTTTCATATCTTCTATCTGCAATGGTATAATTAAAGGTGAATTCAAAGGCTTTGTTGAGTTGCCATTCTACACCAACTTCAAGTTCCTGCATATCATAATTTCGGGCATCTATTTCAAATTTTTTACCACCTTGATATCTCATATATCTAGCAAAGGGAGTAATGATATGTTCTTTTTTTCTAATCATATACATCAATTGTGCATAGCCACCAAGCAAGGATTCAATTCCAATAGAGTGAGGTGTGGTGAGATTAGAACTGTCATAAGCATATTCAGGTCCTTTACCGAGATTGTATTCCGCTTGAAACCCGAAAGGTTGCGTATAATAGATGAAATGAGCCGCAATTCTACGATCCCTAAAGGTTTGGTCTAGTGCCTCAATATCTGTAATGGTACCATCTTCTGTTCTCAGTTTTACACCTGAGTTTACTTCTGTTGTGACATATTCTCCTGTATAGCCACCAATACCACCTTCAAGAATTTGTCCAGAATTTAATTTAACGGGATAGGTAAAACGCAAGGCGATATGTTTTAATTTATTGACATCAGGTACAAGTGTATTTGCTTTTTGTCCGTTATATAACATCAAATAGGCCATTCCATAATCTCCACTTCCTTTAAGTCCTTTGGAAACAAGTTCTTTGAATAAAGCTCGTTTTTTTAAGGTGGCCCAGTGAAGACCAAAACTCAGGTCACGCTCATCTTTTACGGCACTGTTTAATGGGTCATTACGATCTAGACCAATTCGGTTTTGAGAAGATTGTAAATTTTCGAATCCGAAGGGAATTTTACTTTGTCCACCTCAGAATTTAAAAGTACCCGCTTCGTCAATGCTATAGTCGAAATAGGCATCTCTTAACTGACCAAGATTTTTTCCATCAGACGCAAAATCAGCTTGAAAATAAAAATAAACTCTTGGGTGAATTTGACCAGAAACTTTAAATCTCATTCGGTGAAGGGAGAATCCGTGATAGCGGCCATAAGTTCTATCGCCTTGTGGACTTTCCATTTCAGGATTGGTTTTATATAAATCGTTGTATCTGGCTTGGAGGTAGCCTCCTATTTTAAATTTTTGGTACCAAAATAATTCGTTTGGAATGCTGTCCTTGTTACTTTCCTGGGCAGAAATAAATAAACTGTGTAGAGTAAAAAAAACTGATGATCCAGAATGATTTTTTCATCGTAACTGATTTAGTTGTTCTAAAGATAAACAATAGTTTTAGGAAAAATATAGACTTAGGATTAAAATAAAGTGTTACTAAAAAGTAACTAGATTATTTTTCTAGAGATTCTTTGTGAAATTCCTGTGATGATTTCATAAGAAATGGTGTTAGAATTTTTTGCTAGTTCATTCACCATAGTTTGATTGTTGAATATAATAACTTGATCTCTTTCTGTGCAGGAAACACCTGTAATATCAACCATAATCATATCCATACAAACATTTCCAATAATAGGACAAATTGTATCGTTTATCAGCACTGATCCTTTTCCATTTCCAAGTTCTCTAGATATTCCATCTGCATGACCGATAGGTAAAGTTGCTGTTTTGGTCTCTTTTTTCGCTATAAAAGCTCTGTTATACCCTAATGATTCTCCAGGAGAAATGATGTGGATTTGAGAGATGATTGTTTTTAAAGAACCAACATTTTTTAATTTAGTAGTTTCTTTAGGTGTATTTCCAAAACCATACATTCCAATACCTAAACGAACCATGTCATGTTCCGCTTCCGGGAAATTTATGATCCCAGAAGTATTGCTCAAATGAAAGTCAATAGTATGAGAAAAGGCATCAGAAATATTTTGTTTGATGTCTTTAAATTTTTCAATCTGCATGAGTGTAAATTCTTTTTCATTTAAATCCTCACTCGCTGCTAAATGAGAAAAAACAGATTGTAATTTAAGATTCTTGTTTTCTTGGAAGGTTTTAATAAGCTTTGGAACTTCGTTTGGAGTAAACCCAAGTCGGTTCAAACCTGTGTTGAATTTAATATGTACGGGATAATTATTTAATTTGTTTTTATCAGCAAATTCGATAAAAGCATTTAAGGTAGCATGAGAATACAAGTTGGGCTCAAGATTATGCTCTCTTAAAAGTGTATAATTCTGAATTTGAGCATGTAGCACTAAAATAGGTGTTTTAATACCAGATTTTCTTAAAGAAATTCCCTCGTGAGTATAGGCAACTGCAAGGTAATCGACTTTGTTTTTTTCTAAAACAAGACTAATTTGTGTGGCATCATGACCATAAGCATAAGCTTTTACCACGGCCAATAATTTTGTAGAGGGCTGTAATTTATTTTTAAAATAAGAGATGTTATGCGCCAAAGCATTCATGTCTAATTCTAAAACACTCACATGTTGGTTTTCTTTACTGCTCAAGATGAATTATTTTTTTTCTTTATCAGTTGCTTTGAAATAAGCGGCTCTACTAAGCGGCTCGTAATTTTCAGTTTCTCCTAAAACAACTAGTTTTTTATCTTCCGTTGTACGATGACTAAAATGTGCTAGATTACCGGTTTTGGTGCATACCGCATGCACTTTAGTTACATATTCTGCTGTAGCCATTAAATTAGGCATGGGACCAAAGGGTTTTCCTTCAAAATCCATGTCTAGTCCGGCTATAATTACTCTGATACCTCTATTGGCAAGATCATTACAAACAGTTACAATTTCATCGTCAAAAAATTGGGCTTCATCAATACCTACTACATCCACATCATTTACCAAAAGACGTATGTTAGAAGCCGCAGGAACCGGAGTAGATCTTATTTCGTTGGCATCGTGAGATACCACCATTTCCTCATCATATCTTGAGTCGGTTGTAGGCTTAAAAATTTCAACCTTCTGTTTGGCTATTTTTGCACGTCTAAGCCTTCTGATCAATTCTTCGGTTTTTCCAGAAAACATAGAACCACATATTACTTCTATCCATCCAAATTGTTCTGTATGATTTACTGTATTTTCGAGAAACATTTTGTAATTTTAAAACTTGAATCATTCCGACTGAGGTTTCAGTCTTCGTTCGACAAATTTATCAAAATAAAATAAGTAACGGTCTTCAAAAAGAATCAAATTATGAATAAAAAGATAGAATCGGAATTGGTGAGCATAGCTCATAGCATTTTACAAATGAAAAATAAAGAAAATGTTTTGGCGCTGAAAGCTAAGGCAGGAGAGTTGTATGAAAAACTTTCTGTTCTTGCTTTTGTGGATAGATATGTAGCTGCAACACCAGATTCTTCAAAGGAAGAGATTCTTGAAAAAGCGGCTTTGTTAGATCTTGATAAGGAAGCAGAAGCGGTTGTTGCTGAGTTGGAAGAGCCCAAAGTAGCACCACAAGATGCGCCTAAAAATAAGGTGGTTGATGAAAAAGTTGTTGAATCTGTTGAGATTGCGAAAGAAGAACAAAAAATAGAAGTTGATACACCAATTGAAGAGGTTGAGGATGAGTCAAAAGAAGTTCCTGTTGCAGAAGAAGCGAAGGCACCTGAAGCGGAGGTGGTAGCAGAAATAGAAGAAAAAGAAGAAGTTCCTGTAGTAGAAGATTTATTTTCTTTAAGAAAAGAGGAAAAGAAAATTGTTGCTAAGAAAAATACTCTGGAAAAGGAATTGGAAGGAACCATATCTTTGGATGTGACTACAGATCTTTTTGAAAATGCAGTTCGAGTAGAGACTACTAAAAAATCTTTGAATGATGTGTTGGTACATAAGAATTTACAAATTGGTTTGAACGATAGAATTGCCTTTGTAAAACATTTATTTGATGGAAGTCAGGAGGATTTTAACAGAGTAGTTTCTCAGTTGAATTCATTTAAGTCTGAAAAAGAAGCCATTAAGTTTGTTACCAAGATGGTGAAATCTGATTATGATTGGAGTGGAAAAGAAGAATATGAAGAGCGATTTATTACATTAATTACTCGTAAGTTTGCATAATAATAAATAATAAGAAAGAATAGATGAAGGCATCGGATTACAATAAAATTTTTGACAGTGTAATAGGAACATATCATGTGGTTGATTCAGTAGACCAACCTTTTGAAAATATGTATGATTCCGCTACATTGGAACATTTGTTATATAGAAAATGTTGGATTGATACAGTTCAATGGCATTTTGAAGATATTATTAGGTTGCCAGATATCAATCCTGTTGAGGCTTTGGAGTTGAAAAGAAAAATTGACGCTTCTAACCAAGATAGAACGGATATGGTGGAATATATTGATAGCTATTTTTTGAAGAAATACGAGAATGTTGTAGAGAAGCAATCGGCAACTATCAATTCAGAAAGTCCGGCTTGGGCTATTGATAGGTTATCAATTTTGGCATTAAAAATTTATCATATGAGAGAGGAAGCAACTAGAGAAAGTGCTTCTGCAGAACACAAAACAGCCTGTCAAGCTAAATTAAATATTTTGTTAGAGCAGCGAATTGATTTGTCAACTGCGATTGATGATTTAATTAATGATATTGAAAGCGGAGATAAGTACATGAAAGTTTACAAACAAATGAAGATGTATAACGATGATGAACTGAACCCAATGCTAAGAGCAAAGAAATAAAATAAAAAAAGTGAGAGGTTTTCCTCTCACTTTTTTTATACAATAAATCTATCAAGGGTTGAGACTTCGACAGGCTCAGCCACCGATAAATTTGTACACTAACCATTGTTGAATGGGTACATAACGTACATTTCTTAACGTAAAGCCTCAGTAAGTGCTTCTATATTTTTTTTGCTGTTTCCAATAAATATTTCATCATTGATAATGGCTACAGGTCTTTTCAAAAAGGTATAAGTTTCTAAAATTAAATTTTTGAAATCTTCTTCGGTAAGTTGCTGATCTTTTAATCCTCGCGATTTGTATAGTTGAGCTCTTTTACTGAATAAATCTTCATAACTGCCGCTCAAGGCATACATTTCTTCTAATTGTGACGCAGTGATGCTTTCGGTTTTTATTTCTTGTAGGGTAACTCCCTCAAGATTCAATTCCTTTAAAATTCTTTTACAAGTATCACAGGTTTTTAAATAGTATATTTTTTTCATCTTTCGTATTTGGTGTCATGACTTTTGATTCCGTCAAAAATAATATGTTTTGAAACTAAAATTAGCTACTTTTAGCAAAATTTTTTAATAAAATCATAGATGATATTATGGAGCATATTTTTGATAGTTTGAGCAAGGGGAGAGTTTTGATGTTGAAATTGATAGATGGACTTTCTATGGAGCAATTGAATAAAATCCCTGAAGGATCTAATAATAATATAGCATGGAATATTGCCCACCTGGTGGTTACTCAGCAATTGTTGTGCTACAAGCTTTCTGGTTTGCCTTGTTTGGTTTCTGATGAAATGATTGAATTGTACCGAAAAGGAACGGCACCTACTAAAGTAGTCACAAAAGAAGAATTTGACGAAATAAAATCGTTATTTATTTCATTACCACTAAAGTTTGAAGAAGATTATAAGAAAAGAATTTTTCAAGAATATACTGCTTATACAACAAGTGTAAACGTAACTTTACAAGATATCAAGTCAGCAGCAACATTTAATTTATTCCATGAAGGAATTCATTTAGGAGCGGTTTTAGGACTTCGAAAATTAGTCTAAGGAATACTTTCTATATCAATTGTTTCGTTAACCGTCCAGTTCGCTTTTAGCTTTAGTTCGGTTTCAAAATAATACACCTTTTCAGGTTGGATTTTATTAAGGAAATTCCCTGTGTCCCATATCTTGTTTTTATTATCATCAAAAATAATTCTAACAAGGTATGTAGCAGGTTTTAAGTCGATAAACTCATAGTTTTCACTTTTTGAAGTAATTCTTTTTTCAACCACAAAATCGTCTTTACCAGATAATAATTCAACAATTAAATTTTTGTTGTTTGGGTTCTTTATGTTTAATTCTAGAATAGCAAAAGCTTCAATATCTTGAGTTTTTAAGATGTATTGAAGCGTATCATTTGTTTTTCCATGAAAACTTTGAAAAGCATTTGGTAAAATGTCTATCTGATAACTTCCATTTCTAATTCTTTCAAAATCAATATATAATTTCGATTTTTCTTTATTGAAACTCGGTTGGAATGTAACGGCCAAGGTATCTTGATCAGTAACATAAATGTTTTCCGGATCCACTGAGGCAAAAGGAAAGTTTGACTCTAAGTAAAAAGTGTCTTTTGGATGTAAACTTCCGTTTATTGGAGCCGTAATATCCAAAGAATCTAATTTTTTTTTTCTTAGTTTTACCGTGTATTTTTTTTCAAGAGTATCTTTTTTTACTAAGAATTGAAGTGAATCTGCTTCAAACGGAGTGAACCAAAAATTCAAAGTGTCTTTGTCTTTTTCTTTTGCGATAAAGCTTTTGAAATCCTTTGGGGTTTTGGTTAGGAGTTTGATGTCAAGTCCTTTTCTTTCACCTTCATAGCCAAAGATTATTTTTCCAACACGTTTTTCTAAAGGTCGTTTCAGTTTAAAGGCTGGAGCTTCTTTGAATAAATTCAAGCTGAAAAAAGAATCTGTCGGAATGTTGATGTAATTTTCCGAAAAAGCAATTTTATCGTCCCTAGGGTCAAATTGATAATTGTTATTATAATCTTTTAGAGCAACCAATTGGTAGGTACCCTCCTTTATATTTGTGATGTCAAACACAATGGAATCCAGAGTGTTGGTCATATAACTAGGTTTCTCTTTGTAAATAATAGAGTCATTGTAATCTTCTGTCACCTCAAATAATAACACGGAGATTTCAGTGTCAAACACCCTTTCATAGGAATCCTTAACAAGGCCATAAATTTCCAAAGAATCTACATAACTTCCCGTAGAGAAAACATATTTGAAACTTCCTAAAGGATTTCCTTCGTTGTTGTCCACAATACTGTTTCCAAAGTTGAAAGAATAGGTGGTATTCTCCTTTAGAGTATCGTTGATTTTAATAGTTATTTTTTTACTGGCTGTTCCAACAGGAGTAATATCTGATTGATGCTTTAAAGGTGGGGATACAATAAGTTGTTTGTTTAGATCCTTAAATTTCACGTATTCATCAAACTGTAATTTAATTTTTTTTGAGTTAAAGTTGATCGCTTCGTATTCTGGTGTTGCCGTTACCATGACAGGAGCAATACTATCTTTAGGTCCACCAGTAGGACTTCCTTTTCTAGCGCAACTTGAGGTTATAGCAATGATTAACAGAGAAAATATACTTAGAATAAACAGTTTTTTCACAGTCGAAAAAAATTAAATTATAAGCTACAAAGTAACAATTTATTTAGGGAATTTTTTAATTAAAATTTAAAAGTTGATTGTGTGCGCAATAGAAGCAATGCTTAGGGTAATATTTTGAGTTTTCATTAGTTCTATTGCACAACTTTCCATGGTAGCCCCAGTGGTAATCACATCATCAAATAATAAAACATGTTTGCCCTTGAGAGAATCGTTTTTTTGAATTTGAAAATTGTGTTGCGCGTTTTCCCATCGTGCGAGTTTGTTTTTTTTAGTTTGGGTTTCACTAGCATTAACCTTAGTCAAAACATTTTCTAACATGGGGGCCTTCAAATGTTTGGAAAGATTGTTGCCAATGCTGGTAAGTTGGTTGTAGCCTCTTGATTTAAGTTTGTTTTTGTGCAGCGGAACAGGGATTATATAATCAATAGGTTTAAGATTTTTGACAGAGAGTATTTCCTGACTAAGAAGGGTACCTAATAAAGCTCCTATTTTTTGATCGTTATTGTATTTTAATTCATGAATTAAATTTTGAACGATGCCCTTAGGTTGAAAGATTAGCAAAGAGGTTGTAAATTTGAGCGGGATTTTTCCAAAAAACAATTGGTCAAGCGGATTGTTCTCCTGTTGGGTGTAATATGCATATGGTAAATTATGAAAACAGTGAGTACAAAGAATGTTGTCGTTTTTTGAAAGACTTCTCGTGCAACTAATACAATTGTTAGGATAAAATAGCTCTAGAATATCACTTAATTGCTTTGAAATCATATTTGGGTTTTACTTAAAGATATAAATTCTAGTTGATAAGAGATAGATTTATCTGTAATTATGGGGTGTAAAGTGGTTATTCTAATTTTTTAATGCTAAATTTGGCTGCTTAAAAATTAACCGAAAAATAAAAGATGGAAAATAAACAGCCAAGTAAGTTGACAACAATAGTATTAGGGGTATTATTATTAGTTGCAGTAGTATTTGCTTTCTATTCAAATTCTGAGCATGCTGCTTTACAAGCAGAGCTAGAATCTGAAAAAGCAGAAATCAAAGCGGAATTAGATGATTTAGTTGTAAAGTATGATGCTAAAATAGCTGAAAATACAACTATGAGTGCTAAGTTATCTGCTGCGAGAGAAGATATCGTTACTTATAGAGATTCGTTAGAATCTGAAAAGAAAGCGAGTTATTCTACAATCAAGAGATACAAAAACAGAGTTTATTCTTTGCAAAAGAAAAATAAAGAATTGTTTACTCAGGTTGAGGATTTAACTGCTCAAAATGAAAAATTAAACGAAGAAGTAGTTGCTGCAAAAGCAATTATTGAAACAAAAGAAGCAGAAGGTGCTGAATTGGCAGCTAAAAATGAAGAGCTTGCAGGGAAAGTTGCATTGGCATCTGAATTAACTGTGGATGGATTGACAGTTGCTTCTATGAAGAAAAGATCTTCAGGATCATTAAAAGCTACTAGCAAGGCAAAATATACAGATGCTTTTAGAGTTTCATTTAAAATTGGAGAAAATGTAATTGCTGAAGATGGTGATAAAGTTGCCTATATCGTTATTACAGGTCCAGAAGGAGAAGTTGTAGCGCCAAAAGGAAAAGTTGAAATAGCAGAGGAAGAAGTTTACTATTCTGATACAACAACTATAGATTACCAAAATATTGCTACCGATGTGATTGTAATTACAGATGTAGTAAGAAAAGAGAACAAAAAAGGAGTATATACAGTTTCAGCTATTTTAGATGGAAAGACTATTGGAGAGTCTAAAATTGCTTTGAAGTAATAGTTACAAAAAGTATATTTCTGTAGAGATATAGGGAAAAGAGCGAGGGGAACCTCGCTCTTTTTTTTGTTTAAAATAGGGCTTGTTAAAAACAAGAATATTGAGTAGTTATAAATAAAGAAAATACTTATTTTTGCAGCATGGCAAAGCAAGAAGATCAATTTAAAAAAGTAGTTTCACACGCAAAGGAATACGGATATGTATTCCAATCAAGTGAAATATATGACGGTTTGAGCGCAGTATATGATTATGCTCAAAACGGTGTTGAATTAAAGAAAAATATTAGAGAATATTGGTGGAAATCAATGGTGCAAATGCATGATAACATTGTTGGATTAGATTCAGCAATTTTTATGCATCCAACAACTTGGAAAGCATCAGGGCATGTAGATGCCTTTAACGATCCTTTGATTGATAACAAAGACTCTAAAAAGCGTTACCGTGCCGATGTTTTAATTGAAGATTATATTGGTAAATTAGACGCTAAAATAGAAAAAGAGGTAGCAAAAGCTGCCAAACGTTTTGGAGAAGCTTTTAATAAAGAAGAATTCTTAGCGACGAACGGTAGAGTTTTAGGATATAAAGAAAAGGGAAATGCCATTTTAAGCAGAATGGGTAAATCTTTAGAAAAAGAAGATTTAGTAGATGTCAAAGCTCTTATTGAAGAACTAGGGATCGCTTGTCCTTTATCAGGATCTAAAAACTGGACAGAAGTAAAACAATTCAACTTGATGTTTGGAACTAAATTGGGGGCCTCTGCAGATTCTGCTATGGACCTATATTTACGTCCAGAAACGGCACAGGGTATTTTTGTGAACTTTTTGAATGTGCAAAAAACAGGAAGAATGAAAATTCCTTTTGGAATTGCACAAACAGGAAAAGCTTTCCGTAATGAGATCGTAGCACGTCAGTTTATTTTTAGAATGCGTGAATTTGAACAAATGGAAATGCAATTTTTTGTACGTCCTGGGACACAAAAACAGTGGTATGATACCTGGAAAGAAACAAGATTGAACTGGCATTTATCTTTAGGGTTAGGAGAAGATAATTATCGTTTCCATGATCATGATAAATTAGCGCATTATGCAGATGCTGCTGCAGATATAGAATTTAGATTTCCGTTTGGTTTTAAAGAATTAGAAGGGATTCATTCAAGAACAGATTTCGACTTAAAAGCTCATGAAGAGCATTCAGGGAAGAAATTACAATATTTTGATCCAGAATTGGGAGAAAGCTATGTGCCATATGTAGTTGAAACTTCTGTAGGATTGGATCGTTTGTTCCTTTCAATATTCTCGAATTCTTTACAAGAGGAAGAGTTAGAAAATGGAACATCACGTACGGTATTAAAATTACCAGCGGTATTAGCTCCTACAAAAGCGGCTATTTTTCCATTGGTTAAAAAAGATGGATTGCCTGAGATTGCAAAGGAAATTGTAAATGATTTAAAGTTTGATTTCAATGTAATTTATGATGAAAAAGATGCTGTAGGTAAACGTTACAGAAGACAAGATGCTGCAGGAACGCCTTTTTGTATTACAGTAGATCATGATTCTTTAAATGACAAGTCTGTTACCATTCGTCATAGAGATACGATGGAACAAAAAAGAGTATTGATTTCAGAGTTGAAATCAGTCATCAATAAAGAAGTAAACATGTCTGAGTGGTTGCAAAAAATAAAGTAATCACAAACAATAGCATATATAAGGCCTTTGAGAATCTCTCAAAGGCTTTTTTTATTTCTTGGATTTTTAATTGGATAAATTATTACATTTGAAAAAAACAAAAATATGAGAAATTATAAAATGTTATGTCTGGCATTGTGTGTCAGTGCAATTACTGTTGCTCAAAAATCTGTATTGATTCGATACCAACCTAAAGTTGGGACAACTCTAATGAATAAAATGGATGCTGATATGAATATCACCATTAAGGCAGGAGAACAAAATATTGTGACAAAAATGATGATGTCCTTTGATATGTCTTATCATACAAAAGCTAGAAATAAGGATGTGAATACCATTGATATGGTGTTTGAAAAAATAACGATGGATATCAACAATCCAATGATGTCAGGGTCTTATAATTCTGATAATAAAGAGGAGACAGATCCTTTTGCATTGAAAATAGCGGAAAGTTTCAAGGGGGTTCTAGACAAGCCTGTTCCGATGAAAATAACAACACAAGGTGCATTTGCCGAACCTATAGATATTCTAAAAATATTCCCTCAAATTCCAGCATCTAAGGCAAATGAATTAAAGGAGCAGATGTCAAATCAGTTTATTCAGTTTCCGGATAAAAAAGTGAAAGTAGGAGAAAGTTGGACGATGTCAACTACCATGAATCAAGTTGGGAATTTAGAATATACATACACACTTGTGGGTATTGAAAAACAGAGATTGCTTTTAACAGTTGAAGGTAAAATGCTAGAAAGTGAAACAGTAAAAACGTTGACAGCAAATATTTCTGGGGATGTTGTTTTAGATAAAAAGACTGGAGAAACCTTAGAGTCTAATATAGTGATGGATATGGATATGCAAATGGAGGCGCAAGGAAATACTATGGATATGAATATGAAAGCTGAAATTGGAATCAAAGCAACTCAGTTGTAAAAAAATAGGAATTTAATTAAAGCTCTAAGAATTTTTACAGTGCCCCCAAAAAGTTAGACACAATTTGGGGGCATTTTATGTATAGAAAAGTAAAATTTAGTATTGAGTTAAAAAAAGAATGCATGTCTTTAATCTTCTTAAAGCATCGTTCAGTTATGAGTG
>Ga0209223_10000464_pt1 | contig 46705 bp, 43 predicted proteins | sample COG_06_FD_184750 | JGI IMG/M metagenome (GOLD analysis project Ga0209223, IMG submission 184750) | Pelagic Microbial community sample from North Sea - COGITO 998_met_06 (SPAdes) (version 2) | ecosystem: Environmental > Aquatic > Marine > Neritic zone/Coastal water | place: Helgoland, sampling... | reverse complement strand
ACTTTTCAGCTAAAGAAATTTTAAAACCTAAGGCTATGTATTTTTTTGCAATGTCAGGAGTGATTGCTATTCTTTTTTCAATATCTTGATTTTCTAAAATTGAAGCAATTCTCATCAAAGATTATTATAGCAAAAATATTGCCATTAAAACCAAAACACCTATAACAGCGACAGTTCCCCACAACACAAATTTTGTGAAGTTATTCCAGGTATTCTTATGGTTTTGATTGTCCATAAAAACTACTTCTGTCTTGCTTTAAATTTTGGGTTTGTTTTGTTAATAATATACACTCTACCTCTTCTTCTAACTAATTTAGAGTTTAAATCTCTTTTTTTTAATGATTTTAATGAGCTTTTAATTTTCATAAGCGTGACTTATAACGAACTTTATTAATCTTTCAAATCAATTTTTAATAAGTAATTAAAAGAGTATTGAACAATTTCTTATTAAAATAACAGTAAACTGATAGTTTAAAAATTTTACTTTTATTCATCTATAGTTTTTAGGTTTACTTGCCACAAAAGTATACCTATTGGAAAAAAATAAACCACAGACATCCAATTATTAAAAAAACTACCACTAGGAGAAAATGGCCAAAGGCTAATTATTAATGCACTTATAATACAAACTTCAAAATCATTGAAATATTCAATATTGGATCTAAAAAGTCTATAAATAAACTGTTTTATACTAAAGTAGATAATTAGAACAAACAATCCAAATATAATTATAAAACCAAACATTCCAGTTTCAGACAGAAGCTCAATATAAGTATTATGTGGGTGTGAAGAACAAGAGTACTCTGAAACAGGATAATTTTTGCACTCATTTCTAAATTGCCGTACTCCAACTCCAGAAAATTTATGTTCTAAAAACATTCTATAACCTGCAATATACATGTCGTTATGTGGTTTTGAAAAAATATAAATTTTATCACTATTACGCGTAAAATCATTAACAGTCTGGTCTAAAAACCTTTCTTTAGAATTTGGAAAAATATTTAATAGTATAAGTATTAGACATAATGAAAATATATAAGTCCAGAATCTATATTTTCTATAATTTTTAATCATTAAAATAATAAATATTGCAGAAAGATTCATGAAAAAAAGAGCCAGTCTTTCTCCACTCAAAAAAATTAAACCTTCCGATAGAATAAATATTACTGTAACCAAAAACAGTATTTTTTTAGATCTATTTTTTTTATCCATATAAATAAACAATCCAAATAAAATTGGAAAAAACCTTGAGAGATAGCTACCTAGTATCAATTCAGATCCAAAAAAACTACTAACTCTAAATTTGTTAGACAATTCCCATCCAAATAAATTTTGGCCAAAAATATATTGGATGTAACCATCAATAATCAAAATTAAAAAACAAAATAAAATTGAAAAAAATAAATAATTTAAAATCTTTTCATTTTTTTCAATCAAATACCAAAAACACAATGCAAAGATTCCAAAACGGAAATAAAAAAAAGAATTTTTTAAAGATGTTAAGATATTGTCAGATAACAAAGAGCTTGTTATTAAAATAAACCAAAATAAAATAAATAATTTAAAATAAATATTATTGTAAAATTTTTTTAAATCATTTAGGCAGGTATTTATTAAAAATATTAATGCTACTATTGATAATGCTAAATCAGATAAAAATGGTCCTGTTATTAAAAAAAAAGGAATTAATATTATTAACAAACTAGGAATGTTTTCAAAATAAAGTTTTTGATCCGTCATATTAAAATAATTTAAATACTTCTAAAATCTAGCTATTTACTTTTTTATAATTACGTTCTTTATTAATTTATTAACATATTATTTATTATTTATCTTGCCATATCTTTTCTAGACTTGATGATAAGGACTTAACTTTATAAATTTAAATATTTTTTTAAAATCTATTAAAAAATAATTTATTTTTTCCCTTAAAGAATATTAATATTTCTTATTTTTTAAACTCAAATATATAATTTAACTCTAATATGCAGGTAAAAAGTTGTGATTAAATGTTAGATGTGAATTTTAATAATTTATTCTTATATTTATTTAATACTTTCAAAATGTCTAATTCACTATCTTAACAAAATTAGTTTTAATGAAACAATTTTATAAGATATAATATGCCTGGCGATGTCCTACTCTTCCGTATCTTAAGACAAAGTACCATCGGCGCTGAAAAACTTGACTTCCGAGTTCGGGATGGGATCGGGTATAACCTTTTCGCAATAATCACCAGGCAAGACGCTTATATATATATATTAAATTATGTAAAGACTATTAATGCTTTAAATCATTATTAAAATATATAGTAGTTTAAGATGCTTGTTTGAATCATAATTACATTGTAAAAAAATATATCAAGATTTATTAATTATAAATTTAATAAAAATATTTTTTCATGAAACCAAAAATTGCTGCTTTAATTGCTCACTTAATTTTATTAATAAGTAAATTTTTCTCTTTATCTGGGAGCAGATCTATTTCAGCTTATGTGAGAGATAATTTAGATCTCAATTCTTATCAAAAATTAAAGTTTGATAAACATCAATTAAAATTTTTTATACCAAGCAGCATATCTGAGTGGAGGGTTTCAACAATGTTTAAAAAAGAACCTGATACAATTGAATGGATAAATAATTTTAAAAAGGATTATAAAGATAAAAATAAAGAAATCATTTTTTGGGACATCGGCTCAAATATAGGTTTGTTTTCTTTGTATGCAGCAAAAATTCATAAAAATTGTAAAGTATATTCATTTGAACCCTCAACAAGTAATCTAAGAATATTAAGTAGAAATATAGATATTAATAATTTTAGTGAAAGAATAAAAATTCTAACTTTACCACTTGGAAATAAAAAAAATAAATTTTTAAATTTTCATGAAACTTATTTTCAAGAAGGTGCAGCTTTAAATTCTTATGGAGTAAATTTTAATTATGAGGGAAAAAAATTTTCACCTAAAATTTCTTACCAAATAATGGGAACAACTATAGATTATCTTGTTGAAAATAAAATTGTTGAAAAACCTGATTTTATTAAAATTGATGTTGATGGAACAGAACATATGATACTTGAGGGTGCAAAAAATACCTTAAAAGAAAACAGAATTAAAAGTATATTAATCGAAGTTAATAAAAAATTTCAATCTCAACATTTAGCTATTTTAAAATCTATGGAAAGTAATAATTTTAAGATTACATTAAATGAAAAATCAATTAATTTTTCTGATAATCATAATTTTGATTATACAAATAATTATATATTCAAAAAAAAAAATGATTAGAAAATTTACGAAAGAAATACTACAAGTTTGGCTGAATAAAAAAGATTATAAGAAAATAATTTCAATCATTATAGCTTATCGTAACTTTATCTTTTTTAACAAAAGTTTTTTAAAAAAATTTACTACACAAAAATTAAAATTAAAAAAAATAAATCAGGATCTGATTATTATTTCACAAATTCAAAGATCTGGTGGAACACTTTTAAGTCAATTATTTGATACTCACCCTGAAATTCATTCGTATCCTAGCGAATTAAAATTAACGAATCCAAAGCATGACTGGACTAAAAAATTTAATTTTACAACATTTTATAATGATCAATTATTAGTAAGTTCAGCTAAATATAATAACTATAAGAAAGACGGATTTGGTTTAAAAAAAAATCTAATTATAAATAAGTTTAAGTTTGATTTTTTCTTACAAAAAAAAATTTTTGAAGATCTGGATGTTAAAAATGATTTAAGAACTAAACTAAATGCTTATTTTACGAGTTTTTTTAATTCATTTTTAAATTATAACAATAATAATAATCTAAAAAAATATATTATAGCTTTTCTACCTCGTTTTATATTTAAATTAGAAAATTTAGATTTATTTTTTAGTAGTTATAAAAATGGAAAAATTTTATCTATAATACGTTCTCCTAAAAGTTGGTTGTCTAGTAGCATTAATCATTCTGAAATTTATAAAAAAAGCCCATTAAAAGCTCTCATGTTGTGGAAAATAAATGCTTTAAGAACTATTAATGCAAAAAGAAAATTTGGATCTAATATAATCATTATAGATTTTGATGATCTGATTGATAACACAGAAAATACAATGAAAAAATTGTGCAAAGATTTAAATATTAAGTTTCATAAAACTCTTAAAGTTCCAAGTTTTAACGGTGAAATAATTAGAAGTAATTCAAGCTTTAATAGTGTTCATGGTAAGATAGATAAAAAAACACTTAAAAGGAAATTGTCAAACCAAGATATTATAAATTGTGGTACAATGTTATATGAGTGCAATATTATTAAGAATGATATACTTAAGTTAAAAATTTGATAAAGTTTAGAATAACCAACCTGTAGTTCATGAATTTTTTTTTTGGATTTAAAAATAATAATTATGTTTCAGAATTACAGATTCCTAAATTCCAAAATAGAAATATTACTGATAAACAAATAAATTTATATAGAGCTGATATATTAAGAGGTTTTTGGGAAATAGATCAAGTATCAGGTTCTGAGGAAGATGATTACTTTTATTTTTTAAAAGATCAATTAATTGATAACAAAGTAATCTTTTTTTTAGCCAAAGAATCTGAAATTAAAAGTTTAAAAGAAAAAAAATTAATAAAATATAACAAATATACAGAAACATCACCTGCGTTTAGAGCAAACTTTATAATTAAAAAACATAATGGAGGATTTTCATCATACCAATCTGAATATCCTTTTAATATGGCTGCAAAAAATGGATCTGTTGTTAGCGGTGTATCATCGCTTACTAATATAAATGCCATCAAAAATTATATTATTTTTAGAAACATATTTATTGACCCAATAGAGAAACCATTTGAGGTTTTTTTTATAAACATAAAAACAAATAAAATATTAAAAAGAATACAGTTTTATACAAACAGAACTAATATTCTAGAAATCGAAGATGAATTGTTACTTCCTGAAATTTATTTTGTTTCGCAAAATTATTTAGGTGTTCCAATTTATTTATCAGAAAAGAATGGTCATTTATCTTTTGAACATACACATCCTCCACATGAATATTTTATGAGTGACAATAAATTTAAAATTATTAAAAAATTTAAAAATAAAATCAATGAAATCATTAGTTAAAAAAATTTTAGCAAGTAGAATTTTAATTTTTTTAAGAAATAACTTTCATTTTAAAGAAGTTAATTTTAATTTTAAAAATTTTGAATGTACATCGGTTAGTGATTGTTTTTTATGGAGAACTGATAATAATTTTAAAACTACCTTTAAGTTTGCTGATATATTAAAATTGTTTCACAATATTAATAATTCTAAAGTTGAAATTCATTTTTATACAAAAGATAATGAATTTATAAAAAAGATCCTTTTTAAAAATTTAAATTTATCAAATGAATTTATAATTGATGAAAACCTAATTGGCAAAAAAGATTATGGAGTCTTTTATATTTACCATTTTACCAATGAACAAAAAATATATGAAAGTATTATAGCAAATAGATGTTACGTAGGTTTTTCTCAAAACAATAATATTAATTCATTTGTACACGGAAATGCATTTGCTAAATCTAGAAATATAAATTCACAAAAAAAAATTGAAAAGAATATTATAAATACAACTTTTTTTAAAAAAAATATTTACAAAATACAAAAATCTTTTAAAAATTATGATAAAGTAGAACTCTTTTTTTCCAACCCAACATCAAAAAAATTGAATATTTCATTATTAAATATAGATTTTAGCCTTGCGGGCGGTGCTTGCAAAAAATTAGAACTTAATAATCAAAATTTGATTGAAATAAAATCTAACTGTTTATTTTTACGTCCAACAATTTTTTGTTATAATGATGGTTATCTTGATATACATCATAGCTAGGTAAAAAAAATTGATATGAGAAAAAAATTAAATATTCTAGATTGCTCCTGCAGAGATGGTGGATATTATAATGATTGGCAATTCGATATTAAAGAAATAAATAATTATTTAAAGTATTGTTCAAAATTAAATATTAATCTTGTTGAAATTGGATTTACTTTTAACAAGGAAATAAATAAAAATTTAGGACCTTTTGCTTATTCAGAAATATCTTTTATTAATAAATTAAATATTCCAAAAAATATTAAAATTGTTCTGATGATAAATGCTAAAGATTTTAGTCCTGATGAAAATGATATAAGTAATCAAATAAAAACAAAATTTCAAAAATATAGAAATAAAATATATATGTTTAGAATTGCTATAGATTTTGATAAATATTTTAATGGTAAAATTCTCTCTAAATCAATTCATAAATTGGGATTTAAAGTTGGTTTTAATCTGATGCAAAGTCATGATAAAAAAGAAAAACAAATTATTAACGTTTTAAAAGAATTGAAGAAATGGAATTCTATTGAATGCTTATATTTTGCTGACTCTTTAGGTGTAATGAATCCAAAATATGTTAAATTTTTTTGTTCTCTATTAAAAAAATATTGGAAGAAAAATTTTGGAATTCATGCTCACAACAATAAATCTTTAGCTTTATACAATACTATTACTGCATTTGAAAATGGAGCAACATATTTAGACTCGACTTTTACAGGTATGGGTAGAGGAGCTGGTAATGCCTGTACAGAAAATTTACTATTAGAGCTAACAAAGTTTGGTTATTTTTATAATCCTCATTTTATTGAAAAAGCTTCAGCTTACTTTGAACGTTTAAAAAAAGTATACAATTGGGGTCCAAACTTTTTTTATCATTATGGTTCAGACAGAAAGATACACCCCACATATGTTCAAAAATTAATTTCATCCAAGAGATACAATAGAAGTGAGATAATTGAGATTTTACAGAATTTAAGCAAGTCTAAGTCGTCTGCTTTTTCAAATGATATGCTTAATAATATAATACATGATTATAAAAACGTAAAAAATTGTAACGATATTTCTAATATTTTTGATAATCAAAATTTATTAATTTTAGGTTCTGGGGATACTGGTGTATCAAAAAAAGAGTTTATTAAAAAATATATTAAAAAAGAAAGGCCAATAGTTATTTCTTTAAACACTAATCCTTACATAAAATCTGATTTAATTGATTATTTTATAAGTTGTTATGACTATAGATTGTTCTTTGAAGTTAATAAAATTTTAAAATTGAATAAAAAAATTATTATGCCTTTAAATAGTTTAGCAAAAACACTTCCTGTTTATCATCAAAAAAATATTTTGAATTATGGCCTAATTAAAAAGAAAAAAAGATTCAGAAGTTTTTCTAAATATTGTGAACTTGAAGATCCAAGAGCATTATCATATGCATTGTTAATTATTTCCCAATCCAAAATAAAATCAATTTCTACAGCCTTTATTGATGGATATAACAACAATAAAGTTGAAAACAAATTACTTCAAAAAGTAATATCTTCATTTAGTAATGATAATAAAATAAAAATTAATTTCTTAACTAAAACACTTTTTAGAAATTAAATATGATTAAGTATGTTGTTATTATACCAGCTAGACTAAAATCTACTAGATTACCTAACAAGCCAATTTTAAAGATAAAAGGTAAACCATTAATTTATTGGACTTGGAAAAATTGTGTCAAAGCGTTTAATGCAAAAAAAGTATATGTTGCAACTGATGATAATCAAATAAAAACTATATGTAATGAATTTAATATTAATGTAATTATGACCAGCGCTAAATGTAAAACAGGTACTGATAGAATTGCTGAGGCAAGTAAAAATAGATTTAAAGATCATTTAATTATAAATGTGCAGGGAGATGAGCCATTTATAAAGTCTTCAGATTTAAAAAAATTTCTTATTTTTGCTAAAAAAAACCCTCATAGAGTATCTAATAGTTTTACAAAAATTATAAATAAAAAACAATATTTTAGTACCAATGTTCCTAAGGTAATTTTGAATAATAAAAATAAATTAATATATATGTCACGTTCACCGGTTCCAAAATCAAAAAAAGATATATTCAATAAAAGTCATAAACAAATATGTGTTTATAGTTTTCCTTATAAAATACTTTGTAAATATTATGGCCTTAATAAAATTAAAACTAAAAATGAAAAAATAGAAGATATAGAAATACTTAGATTAATTGATAATGGTGAAAATGTTAGTATGTTAGAGCTTAATGATAATATTGTCTCTGTTGATACTAAAAAAGATTTCATGAAGGCTAAAAAAATTTTTTCTAAACAATATTTCAAACAAAACTTAAAACAATAATATTACTTATACCAACCAGGAAAAAATTATTAAGAAATTATCCGAATGATTTTAAAAGCTTCAGCATTTTCTTGAGAAACATTGTTTCCTCTGTATTTAGCAAGATTTTTTATTCCATTTTCAGATCTTGGATGAAAGTCATCCTTAATCTGACTTTTATATTCCCTAAAAGCTAAAATTTTATTTTTTAAATCAGAATTACTTAACGTTTCAAAATAATTTGGATGGAACGCATCAAAACCCCATTCAGTTTCTGATAATGTTTCATAACAAAAAATATTTTTCACTAAATTATTATTTATAGGTCTACATGCTACAAGAGAAGCTTGATATATACATTGGTGATCTTTATGAATATCATTTCCATATGGTAAAAAAACAGTTTCACATTTTATTTTATTAATCAAAGTGTTAATTTTTTCTGAAATTTTATAAATTGGATATTGGTCTAGCCTTGGTGCAGGAAAATCAAAAAAGAAAACTTTTTTAACTCCAAGTCTTTTATTTGCATACAAACATTCTTTTCTTATGTTATTAATTGAAGATTTATTAAATAGTTTTTTATCTCCTTTTGAAGCGTTAGTCATAACAGCAACGTAAATGTTTATATTTTTTTTTGAGAATTTACTTATTGTTCCTCCACAACCTAAAATTTCATCATCTGCATGTGGGGCTATAACTAAGATATTTTTATACATACTAAAAGCTCTGAATAAATACGTCAGTATCACCCATCTGTATATCTAAAAATTTATAATTTGAAATATTAAAATTATTTTTAACAGGAATGATGTAAGAATAAAACTCTTTATTTTTATATTTTGACAATTTTAAATCCCTAAATGACTTTTTTTTTTCATTTTTTTCATTGACCCAAAAAACAAATTTTAATTTATTGTTTATTAATTGTATATGATTAAAAAAAAAAGATCTATCTCCAATATAATCAAGTAAATTATAAATATTTTCTTTTTTGTTATAATTAAAAATAATAATACTCTTCTTATTTTTACATAAATGATAATAAAAATTTTCTGTAGGTTTTTTGGTAAAATACCTCCAATTAAAATATGATTTGTCTTTTTTTATTAAATCATAATTGTTTTTTAAATTTATAAAACTTTCTATTTGATTTATGTTTTTTAATTTTTGAAGTTTAGTATTTTTACTATCTTTATTTTTAGACATATACATTTTTAATATTGGAAGTTTTATTAAGTTATTAAATTTTTTATTTGTAAATCGATTTAATTTATTTGGCCAAATTAAAATAAAATAAATTTTTTCTGACTTAAATTTTTGTAAGCAAAATTTAATCAAATCAGAATATAAATTTTTTCTTCTATATATTTTATCCACAAAACTTGAATGTCTAGAAAGAAAGCAATTACCGTTTTGAGATTTATATTTTACAAATCCAACATGGCCAATTACTAATTTTTTTTTCTTAATTACATAACAATACATTTTTTTATTTATTAAATAACGCCATACGTAAAAACTTTTAGATATTTTTTTTTTCAAATTTAATAAAAAAATTTTTCTGAGTTCAGCAAAATCATCATTAATATTAATAGGCTTAAATATAAATTCTTTAGACATTTTTAATAAACTTATAAATTTTATTATTTATAGAATCATGATAATAATTATGATCAATTGAAAGCTTGGCATTATTTGACATTTTACTATAAAAAATTTTATTTGAAATTAATTTTTTTATTTTTTTATAAATCTTTTCTTTTTTAAAATCTTCAAATAAGATTCCGTTAGAGTTATTTGTAATTAAATCTTCATTTCCTCTAATTTTTCTTGCTATTACAGGTTTTCCACAAGACAGCGCTTGCATTACAGAGACTGGCAAGCCTTCCCTATAACTAAGATGTAATAAAATATGAAATTTCTCAATTTCACCAATAATGTTTTTATTAAAATTATAAAGATAAATATTTTTTAATTTTTTTTGTTTAATAATTGATAAGAAAGGACTTCTGTCACCATAACCAAATGCTTTAATCTTAATTTTTTCATTATTTTTTTTAAATTCTTCTGCGAGATTGATAACATCTAAATATCCCTTTTCTTTCTTATAGGCGCTTATTATACCAATAATACTTACTTTATTTTTGTTAAAATTAATCTTATTTGAATAATTTTTTTTTTTAAATTCTAAACCAACACCCTTCACCAGAATATTTTTTTTTTTAAATTTTTTCTTTGTAAAATTGTAATCATATTTATTTATATTAATATATTTTTTTGTTTTAAGAGAAAGTATATATTCCAAAATTATATAGAAAAAAAATCTAATAGTTTTACTTTTTGAATGAAATCGAAACCCATGTACAAAATACACAATATTTGTTTTTGAAAAAAATAAGGAGATTCTTGTAAAGTGAGAAGCAACAGGTGTATTTAATAAAAATAAAGGGCTATTTAATTCATTATTGATCTTTATTAACTTAAACATTTCAGTAATTAAATTTTTTACATCAAAAAAATCAACTAAACTTTGTGGAAATAAAATTTTTATTTTTTTACAATTTTTTATCTTTAGATTTTCTGTGTCACGACATAGTAAGATAATTTCATAGTTTTTTTTTTGCAAAAATACTGCTAATTTTTTTAAGAAAAGATTTTGTGTTAACGATTTTGTTGATGCTATTATAATTTTCTTTTTCAAAATTTTTTTCTTTAATTTAATTAAAATAAAATGTAATTTTATAGTATATGATTATATATAATAATTTTAAAAAATACTTCATAGGAAGTAAAAAAACAATTTTTATCAATTTATTAATTACTATTTTTTGCTTTTTGTTCGTTTTTATTACTAATAATACAATATACAAAAAAAATAATAAAGAAGTTGAATTAAAGATTCTCGATTTTCCACATTTTCTATATGACTCCCTGTTTGCTAATCTATATGATTTGAAAATTAAAAACTATTTGAGCCAAAAAAATGATGATTTGAATTTTAGAACTCTTATATTTTCATGGAATAAAAATGAATTAGAAAATGATTTAAAAACAAAAAAAATTATTAAACAAAGAATTATCAAAATATCTAACAGATACTTAATTTTGTTAGAATCTCAAATAGATAAAATTAAAAAGGATTATCCTGATTGTCTGATATATTTATATAATAATATGAACAATCTCCCACAAGAAATCTTAACAGCTGAAAGTAATAGAGATTACGTTTTATGGTTTATTGATAATTATGACAAACTTACATCTTTCAAGAAAATTGAAGCAAACTCCTTTAAAGAATTGCGTATTTTTAATATTTTTTATTCTACAGTATTTCTTTCAATATTAATTATAATCATAATAAATTTTGTTAGATTTGAAAAAGAAAAATTATAATGATTTTCCAGTAAGATTATTAATATACCTCTTAAATAAAATTTGTGGTGTTTTAATAATTATACTTAAATAGAGAAGGATACTGTAATTTTTAACAAAGTACATATCTTGAGATATTTTTTCATCTAGTAATCTCTTTTTTCCGGTAAAATTTATTTGACAATATCCAGTCATTCCAGGTTTAACGCTATGACGTAAAATCAAATCATTTTTTTTAATGTTATCAAATAAATGTTTAGGAAAAGGTCTTGGACCTACTATAGACATATCTCCTTTTAAAACATTTATTAATTGTGGTAATTCATCAATACTTGTTCTTCTTAAGAATTTACCAATTCTAGTTATTTCATCATTGGAGTTTTTTTTCATTGTTCTAAATTTGATTAATTCAAATAACTTATTTTTATGACCCACTCTTTCAGACATAAAAAAAATTTCTTTTTTATTAAAAAAAAATTGTAATAATAAAACAACTAATAATATAGGGCCTAACATAATCAATAATATTATGCACAAAGTTTTATCAATTAAATTTATAAAAAAATAATTAGTTTCTATGTTCATTTGTTTTAAATAAAGAGATAATAAAAAAAATAATTATTGGCCAATACATCAATTTTATTCTTAATATCAATCCAAAATTTGATAATGAAAGAGAGCATATTAAATAAAGACCTAATGCATAAATTAAAAAAAATTTTATGTATTTAAAATCTTTGAAATAAAAATTTTTTATATTTTTAAAACTATTAAATTTACAAAAAATTAATAATAAAAACAAATAAATTGATAATATTTGATCATATAAAAAAACTGGTGCAAAGAAACCACTTTTTGCTACACCTAAACCAAATATTGACTGAAAAAAACGTATGAAAATTTCTCCATTTTTGTAGTTAAGGCTTGTACCACCTACATCTGTCACGTTTTGTCTTTGTTCAATGAATTTTATTAATTCTCCAAAAAATGTTCCTCCATGAGTCCACGCATACAGATCTTTTGATATTATAAAAATCATTGATGTCAGTATAATTAATAGAAATGAAACTATGATTTTATTTATATTAATCTTTGTCATTGAAAGAATATAATAAGGAAGTATAGATGCAAACATTACCCCCCCTGCATAAGGTCTTATGAAATAAATTATTAATACAGATACAAATGAATATAATAACAATTTTTTTATTTCAAATTGCTCAACATAATAAATGTAAAAAATAAACATGGTTATAAAAAAAATTATTGCATCTTTAGTCAAACTTGCTGTAAAAATATGTAAAGATGGATTAAAGCAAAATGCTACAACAAAAAATTTTACATAAATACTACTTAAATTTAATTTTCTATAAATTTGTAGACAAAAAAGAACACCAAAAGTACCTAAATAAAAAAAAATTAGTGATATTGAAATATATGACATGTTTAAATATCCAACTAATGGTCTTAAGATCTGGGAAATAAATGCACTACCTGTAAAAGATTTTAAATTTAAGCCTACAAATTCACTTAAATATTCAGGCCCAGCAATGTTGTAAATACCATGACCATCGAAAGATCCAACTTTTGCGGAATAAAGTATCATAAATAAAAATATTAATAGTCGGTACAATACTATTCCAATTACCAAATTTATATTTAAGTTGTTACGTTCAATAAATTTTTTTAGAACAATGAAAAAAATTAAAAATAATATTAAGCTAATACTGAAATCATGAATCGAGCCTATAAATCTATTTTCAATAGCATATCCGACTGTATTCATATTGAGCTAAAGAGATTATTATAACTATATAGCATTTTTTTTATTGTTAATTCATTTTTTACTCTATTATGTAATTTATTTTGTAATAAGAACCATTGTTTTTTATCCTTATACTTCAAAATTTTTGTGTACTTAATATATAAATCGGATAAATCATTTTTTTTATAAATTAATTTTTTATCATTTATTATAAATAAATTTTCTCCAATATTGGGTGCAATACAAATTGTTTTATTCATCATACTTTCTGCTAAGATATTTGGAAATGATTCTCCATAAAATGACGTTGAAATAACTAAATCAAATCTTTGATAATAATTGTCTATATTTTTTTTTTCTTTTAAAAATATGACATTTTTATGCAGATTATATCTATTTACTAATTCTTTTAAATTTCTATTATTTTTATTTACATTATTTCCAACCAAATATGTCTTAAAACAAATCTTATCTTTATTTAATTTTGATAAAAATTTAAAAAAAAAATGATGATTTTTTTGAGGGCTGTATCTACCAACAAAACCTATTTTGGTAATCTTATCTGACATTTTTTGTTTTTTATTGATAATTCTTGAAGGCAAATTAAACCCATTTCTAATAACTAGTTGTTTTTTATTAAATATAAAAAAAGAATTATGAACTTTAAGAGAATGGCTTGAATTATAAATTATTGCTTTTGGTATTAAATGTAGAAAAGATATTATAAATCTAGCTAAAATAATTGTTGTTAATTTTGTATTTCTCAATGAAAAATTTGAGTGACGTATATTCCATATTAATTTGGTTTTCCTTTGAATTAAATTAATTAATGTTCCTATAAGTATCGAGTGATACATCCAACACATTAGTATTGTTGGTTTATTTTTAAAAATTATTCTGTTAATCTTTTTAAGATCATTAAAAAAATTTTTGTTTAATGAAATATCAAATTGAAAAATTTTAATTTTATTTTTTCTTAAAATTTTATTGTGAAAATTATTTTTTTTTAATGCAATTACATGATGAATATTTTTATTATCATTTAAAATTAGCCTAATTAAATTTTTTTCAGCACCACCATTACCTAGACTATTGATAATATGAAAAATTTTCATTATTAAGATTTTTGTGCAATTTGAAATATGTATTTTTTTAATTTTTGACTATCTCTAGTGTTAATCATTTTAATTAATTCTCTCTCATTAATTTTCTTTTGCTTATTTTTTTCATTTTTAATAGAAAGAATTTTTTTTTCTTTTGTTTTTTGTAAAATGTTTTTGGGTGTTGTTAAAATTTCATGAAGTTTTTCTCCTTTTGATAAGCCAATTATCTTATATTCAATTTCGTTTATATTTTTAGATTTTTTAACAAGTATCTTTCCATAATAATTAGCAATTTTTTTTGCTAAATCATAAATTTTAATTGGTTTTCCCATATCAAAATAGAATGTTTTGTTATTATTATCTAAAGTTAAAGTTGTCAAAATTAAATCTATAGCTTCTTTTATTGACATAAAATATCTTGTAGCTTTCATACTTGTTATTGTTATTTCTTTATTTGCTAAAATTTGTTCTTGAAAAATTGGTATAACTGACCCACTTGAATTCAGGACGTTGCCAAACCTAACTGAATAAAAGTTTGTATCATTAGTGTGATTATTAAAATTTTGAACTATTTTTTCTGTAACATTTTTTGTAGCACCCATAAAACTTTTGGGCTTTACAGCTTTGTCTGAGCTAATATTTACAAATTGAATAATCTTATTAGTTTCACTTAATTTACAGAGATTAAAGGTTGTAACAATATTATTTTCTACAGAACTAATAATATTTTTTTCCACTAAAGAAACATGTTTGTACGCAGCAGAATGAAACACATAATCTATTTTATTTTTAAAAATATCCTTAGCAAAATCAAAATTTGCAAGATTACCCAAGTAAAAATTGACATTTTTTTTATTCTTAAAATCTTTATTATTTTTAAAAAAATGGGATATTTTAAATAGATTATGTTCATTGTTGTCTACTACATGAATTTTTTGAGGTTTTATTTTATAGATTTGCTTAACCAGTTCACTTCCAATACTACCTCCACCACCTGTTACTAAAATATTTTTGTTTTTTAGGAATTCTAACTTAGTGTTATTAAATTTATCTGAGTATCCCATAATATAATCCACATCTATTTCAATAGGATTTATAGAGTTTGTGTTTAAGACACCCTTGTTATCTCTTACAAATATTAATCTAATATTTTTATTTGATGAAATTATTTTTTTTATATTTTTTCTTATTACTGAATTTTTTTTTTTTATTGCTATAAAAAGTAAAATATTTTTATCAAAATTTTTATCAATAAAATCTTGAAGAGAAAGAATTTTTGACTTATGAATATATTGACCTTGTAAGTAAGTATTATCATCAATAATTGCATGAATATTATAAATATTTTTGTACTTTCTCAAAAAATCATATAATTGATTTCCCAAATCCCCCGCTCCATAGATTGCACAATTAAGTTTTATATTATTATTCTCTCTATCTTTTTTAATTATAAGATTAATTATAAATGTAAAAAATTTCCTTGTGGTTATAAGTAAAAAAAAAAGTATAATTGGTATAGAAAATGCTGTTGATCTTGGTGGATATAATCCTAAACTCATTTCCATATTTAAAAAAATATTTAACTTTTCGGCAACAAAAAAGGCATAAAACATATGCAATATTGCAAATAATAAAAACATTTTAAATATTTGTGAAAATTCAAAAGAAAGATACCTAGTTAAAGTTCCATAAACATTAAAAAAAAATAAAATCGTTATGAATATTAATGATGGGATTATAATATTAGTTAGATCAATATTATTTATTATTGATAAATTTTCATACCTAAAAAAATAAGCTATACAAATTGCCAAAAGAGACAATGATACATCAAAAAAGATAAGTATTATTTTCTTAAAATGTTTTTTTGTATCTTGCATTATATATTTAATTAATATTTTTATTGCTATATATCTTAATTTTTATTGTTATATAAACATTTAATATATAAAATTTCATTCATTAGTTCAATTAACAGCTACTTTAATAGCAATAATAGTCTTAAATGAAATTTAAAATTTTCTACTTAATTTATTTAATCATTTCCTTAATCATTACAGGTTTAGTTCTTTATAAATCTGAAATTATATGGGATGGTTTAAGGAGATCTTATTATCTTAAATTTTATATAATTTCATTTTTTTTACCTTTGATTTCTTTATTTTTAAGTAAAAGTATTAAACAAATTATAGTAATAACCTTTTTTTCTTTTTTAATTACCTCGTATTTTTTTGAATTTTATTTAACTTCTATAAAACAAGATAAAAATATTGAGTTAAAAACTATAATATTGAAAGAAACTACTGGTAAGATTTATGATAAAAAAACCAGAAAAGAAAAATATAATGAACTTAAAAAAAAAGGTAATAAAGTAACTTTATCTTTTTTTCCTGAATATTGGGTTTTTAAAAAAAATAAAAATATTTTTCCTTTAAGTGGTATCTCAAATATAGATACCATTCTTTGCAGTGATGAAGGAACGCATCAAATATTTAAAAGTGATAAATATGGTTTTAGAAATAATAATAATGTTTGGGATAAAAAAAAAGTTGACTATGTAATTGTGGGAGATTCCTTTGCTCAAGGATTTTGTGTTGATGAATCTGACCATATAACGTCACACATTAATAGAATTACCAATAAAAATGTAATCAATCTAGCTTACGGAAGTAATGGACCATTAATTCAATTTGCATCAATAAGAGAATATTTACCTGAGAATACAAAAAATCTAATATGGTTTTATTTTGAAGGAAATGATTTAGATAATCTTGATAATTAATTAAAAAATTCTTTTTTAAATCAATATTTATTTAATGAAAAATTTTCACAAAATTTAAAAAACAAGCATAACGAGATAGACAAAAAAATAAATAAAGAGATAAACAAAACTTTAGGTTTTATAAACACAATTATTGTTTTTTTAAAGTTAACGAAAACAAGAAAAATTTATTTATATTTATCTAAAAAAAATACTAAAAAACTAGAAAGATCCACTAATAATCTTGATAAATTATTTTTAATATTAAACAAAACAAAAAAAATCTTAGATACAAATAATATTAAATTCTACTTTGTTTATTTGCCAGAATTTGATCGATATAACTCTGATTATAATAATCAAAATTATGAAAAAATAATTAACTATCTTAGCAAAAATAAAATAGAATTAATTGACGTTCATAAAGAAATTTTTTCTAAAACAAATAATCCAAAAAAATTTTTTGTGTTTGAGAAAGATGGTCATTACAATAAACATGGTTATTTATTAATTTCTGAAAAAATTATTGAAATATCAAAGTAATTTAACTATTTTTGTATTTATATCCAAACATGTCTAAGAAAATTATAATATCTCTATTATATTTGTTTACTGGGTATCTAAAGATTTTTGCTTGGTATCCAGTATATAAATTTTCGAATACTATTTTTTTATCAAATAAATCATTAAACAAATTTGAATTGATTACAAATTTTTTATTAATATTTACTTTTTTTTTAAATTTTCCATTCTTCATGCATATTACTACTTTTATTGGTTTAATTTTTTTGTCATCAACAATCTCAAAACATATATTTTTATCTTTAATTTCAGGATAAAACTTAGGGAATCTTTTTAAATAATTATTAACAAAATTATAAAACTCTAATAAGTATTTTTTAACCTCTTTTTCTTTTGCAATTTTATTATGATTAATCTTTTTTCTAAATGTGTCACAATTATTTATTAATTTTTCACTCTTAACAAATTTGTCTGTCAATAATATTAAATTTTTAGGATTAAAATCAAAAGGATAAGTAACATTTCCATTATTAAGATTTAGAGATCCACCACAAAAAATATTCACCATCTTATTTTTATTAGTAATTTTTTTATCATCTTTAATCAAATTATATAAATTTTCATATATTGGGTCAAAAGTCTCTTCATGATATTTTCACCTTTTACATATGGTTTTGAAAAACCTGCATATGGTAAAAAAAAATTTGCCTTCACTTTTTTAGTATTTTCTAAACCTGATTTAATCATTTTAACGACCTTCGATTTAAGATTCTTTAATTTTTGTTCTTCATTAAATTGTGGATAAATTAATGGATGTCCACTTGCTGAATTTGTTTGGGAGCAATAAACAAATTTTCTATTAGATGCAAAACTTCTTAACTTTTTTTCATTATTCTTACTTAGTTTAAACCAATTGTCGTTTCCATGAAAAATACAGAATTTTTTATTTCTAAACGCAATACCTGCATCATCATTTGAAACTTTATCATCAAATATTGATATTGAATCAAAATCTTTGAAAACAGATACTTTGTCTGAAATAGATAAAACATTTTTGAAACCCATTTTTTTAATTCTTTTTTGAAGAGAAGGAGATGGAAATTTATTAATTATAATTTGCATATCTTTACAAAAATACTTCTTTAAAAAATAATCATCAATATGATCATCATGAGCATGACTTAATATTAGAAAAAAATTTTTTTGATAACTAAGGCTTGCTAAATATGTGGGATGATAAAATGGCATTGCAGAAGGTAGCCAGCTTCCAAATGCAGGGCTGTTATTCCAAAAATCAGTTAGAAATACACTGTTAGATAGTTTAAATAAAATTGATGAATGATTTATTAATGTTACTCTCATTGATTATCTAAAGTTTTTATCATAAAACTATACTTTTTAACATGTGATAAATCATCAATAAAAAGTATGAAGCAAATTTTGATAATAGGATCTGGAGATCATGCAAGAGTAGTATTTTATGAAATAATCAAAAATAAAAACTATAAAGTTATTGGGTTTGTAGATAATAAAAATAATAAAAAAAGAGTCTTAGTTAAATTTTTAGGTAAGAATTTTTACTACCTGGGAAACTTGTTCAATTTTTTGAAAGAAAATAAAAATAAAAAATTTTATTCAATTATAGCAATTGGTGATAATCACTTAAGAAAAAAAGTTGATAATGATATAAAAAAAATTAACAAAGAAATTAAATATGAGACAGTAATTTCTAAGGATTGTATAATAAATGGAGATTTAGTTATTGGAACTGGTTCAATCATAATGTCTGGTGTTGTCATTAATAACGGAAGTAAAATAGGAAATCATTGTTTTATTAATACCTCAGCATCAATTGACCATGACAACAGAATTGAGGATTTTTCAAGTATAGGACCTGGGGTGATTACTGGAGGTAATGTGACCATAAAAAAAAATACCTATATTGGCATAGGAGCTGTAATTAAGCATGGAGTAGAAATTGGAAAAAATACTGTTATTGGGGGCAATTCATTTGTTAATAAAAAATGTTTAGATAATTCATTGTATTTTGGCACTCCTGTAAAAAAAATAAAATCTAGAAAAAAAAATAGTAAATATCTTTAAATTAAAACTCATATGAAAATTCTAAACAAAATTATTAATGAAAATAAAAATACATATTTAATTGCTGAAATTGGAATTAATCATAATGGATCTATTTCAAAAGCAGTAAGGATGATTGATTATGCTAAGAATGCTGGATTTGATGCAGTAAAATTTCAAACAATTGTACCAGAGCTTTTAATGCAAAAAAATACACCTTTAGCCAATTATCAAAAAAAAAATAAATCAAAAAATATGTTTGAATTAATAAAAAAATATAATTTTTTAGAGGATGATTTCATAAATATAAAAAAATACTGTAATAAAAAAAAAATTACTTTTTTATCAACTCCCTTTGACGAACAAAGTGCAAATTTTTTAAACAAAATTAATATTCCAGCATTCAAAATCTCCTCAACAGATAATGATAATTTTTTGCTTCTTTCTTTGATAAAAAAATATAAAAAACCAATCCTATTATCAACAGGTATGATGGATTTAAAGGAGTTAAAAAAAACTCTTTCTTTTTTAAACCTAAAAAGAGATATGTTGGCAATATTCCACTGTATAAGTGAATATCCTACACCAATTTCTAGGGCTCAAATAAACTCTTTAAATCAATTAAAAAAATTTAAATATAATATTGGCTTCTCAGACCACACTATAGGTAGCGCCTGCGCAATATCTGCCACAACACTGGGTGCGACGATGATAGAAAAGCATATTACTTTAGATAATAAAATGGAAGGCCCAGACCACTCGTCATCATTAGAATGTAAAGATCTAAAAAAATTTGTACTTGATATTCGTGAGATAAAAAAAATGCTAAGAGTAAAAAAAAGGTCACTGACTAAAATTGAATTATTAAATAAATTAGTAGCAAAAAAGGCTCTATATTATAAAAATGATATTAAAAAAAATAATAAAATTAGTTCAGATAATTTAATTGCATTAAGACCTAGATTAAAAGGTATTAGCCCCTCATATTACAAAACCTTTTTAAATAAAAAAATATCTAAAAATGTTTTTAAAAATAATTTTGTAAAAAATAGCGATATTGATTCACAATAATAAATTAAATTATTTTTCGATAACTTTGATATAATTTTTGGCAACTTGAGAGGAATAAAAATTTTTTAAATCCCTTTTTAAAATAGTCTTTTTATTGTGAAAATTTTTAAATTGTTTTTTGAAATCTAAAAAATTATTCATTTTATATAATTTGCCTAATTTTCCGTTTTTTAGAATTTCAGAAGGGCCATATTTACAATTAGAAGATATAATTTTTTTATCAAAATATAGAGCCTCGACTAAAACATTTCCAAAACCTTCCCAATTCGAAGTTAAAACAAAATAGTCACATCTTTTTAAAAAGATATTTACATTTTTTTTTTCTCCTAAAAATGTAACATCACTCATTATATTGAGCTTTCTACATAATTTTTTTAATTCAGTTTCAAGTGAACCTTTACCAATTAAAAATAATTTATAATCAGAGTTAATATTTAGTTTTTTAAAAGAACGTAAAAGAAAATCAAAATTTTTTTGTTTTTCAAAACGACCAATAGATAAAATATTTTTATAATTACCATTAAATAATGAAATATCTTTATCAAATTTAGAAGATCTTGAAAAAAAATCTTTATCAATTATTGGATTATAAACAAAATAGACTTGCTTTTTATTAAAACAAATTTCTTTTATTTCATTTTTTAAACCTAGAGAGCAAGTAATAATTTTGGTACTAAAAAAAGTTGCATATCTAAATAAATAAAGTGAAAAAATTGTTCTAATAGAACTAGTATTTTTTATTGTTTGTGAAAAATTGTTTTGTACTCCAAATATTAACTTTACAGGATTAATTGAAATCAATTTAGAAATAGTGGATATAACATTTGCACTATAAAGAAATGAAATTAGATATTTTGGTTTTAGTTTAATTATATAATAAGCTAAGCTAAAGATAGAGTTTATTAATCTTTTTTTATTCAAAGAAATAGTCTTAATTTTACTACTTAATTGATCTAAAGGTAAATTTTTTTTATTTAATAAAATTATTGTTACGTCATAAGTATTTATTAAGTTATTACATAAATTTAGTGCTGCTTTTTCAGCTCCACCATGGGCAAAAAATGGTAAAAAACAAATTAATCTTTTCATATTGTGTATTTTTTAAAAAAATCATTAGTTGTAATTTTTTTTGGTAGAAAAATATTTTTAGGAATGGTCATTTTTTTATTATATTTTAAATTTGATAAATCATTAATATTTTTAATTGAATAAAAATATTTATCTAAAATACTGTTGTCTCTAATATAATTAGGTATCTTATAAATAATTATATCCAACTTTGTATTTAATAAATCAATAAAAGCACTTGTAGAATTTGATATTATAACATATTTAATTTTATTTTTCCTTATAGAGTCTGAGAGATTTTTATATATATCTACATTTATATTTAAATTTTCAAATTTTTTATTTTTGTACTCTTTATAATAAAGAGGGTGAGGTCTAACATAAATTTCGGATTTATCAGTTTGTTTAATTTTTTTGATAATTTGTTCTAAATATTTCTTATTATGTAAGTCCATAATAAACAAAATATTATTATTAGATTTATTAATTTTTTTTATAAAATACATATTTTGTAATCTAAAACTTCCATAATATTCTATCTTATTAGATTTTAAGATTGATAAATTTTTTTTAACAAATGAACTTTCTACAAATATTTTATTAGGTAAATAATTTATTAAACTAGATTTATAAATAGATTTAATTGCATCAAAAAATCTAGAGTAATTATTAGCTAATAGATATGAATGTTGAAAACCTAATGAAAGAATTTTACTATTTTTGCAAAACTTTGATAACAATCTTCCATCAATAAATTCAAAAAAAGGATATGCTATAATTTTGGGTTTATTAAACTTATTAAATCTATTTAGATTTTTTAAAAAAGTTTCATTTTTGCTTCTTTCGATAAGTCTATAATTTCTCTCAATATCATTGTTTGTAAAACCTAATTTAAGTTCACTGAGCAATCTAATAGTAATATTTTTATTTTTATTTAATAAATTTTTTGAATAGATATAGATTATATCTAAGGGATTACTGTAGCTTTCTAGTATAATAATATTTTGTATGTTAGATGATTTTAGTAAAAAAAAATTAGTAAATTTTTTTAGAAGATTACTGTTGTTTCTCAATAGAGAGACTAAATATATATTTTTTTTATTTTTCTCGAATATTTTATAATTCTTTTTTTTTATATCCCAATGGTTTGGGAAATTTGCATACAAAAATTTTTGTTTTTTTACTATTTTAGCTTTATAAAAAATTAAAAGAGTTAATGATAATAAAAATTCTTGTAAAAAATTATTAAAAAAAATAAGATAAATTTTGATTAAATTCTGTAATTTATGATAAAAATTATTATATTTATATGAGTGTATATATATATTTTTAAAGTTTTCTTTTAAAGCACTCGATAAATAATTGTTTTTTACATTACTGAAAAAAAAAATTTTTTTTATTTTTTTTATTTTTATAACTGACTTGATTGCTAAAATTGTATAATAAATTTCCCAAATATTATCCGAATAATTTATTTCTGAAAATTTATATTCTGCAAAGACTGGATTAAGTAATAATTCTTTTTTAATTTTGCTAACAATATAATCACTTTTATTTTTATACTGGGAAAATATTGAGTTTGAAATATCTAAGTTTTTATAAATAAGCCAATCAGGTATAAATAAATCATCATAACAAAAATTAATTACATAGTTTTTATTATCTTTTAAAATATTTTTTTTTAAGTTAATTAAATTTATACTATTAAAACTTTTATCAAAAATTATTAGATTCATATTTTAAAAATTTTTTACTTTTTATATCGTATATCTTATTTGCATAATCTTTTGTTTCATTTCTGTGGGAAATCAAAATGATTGTAATGTTAACAAGGTAAAGCTTGATATTTTGTATTACTTTCATCTCTAATTCTAAATCTAATGCATTAGTTGCTTCATCTAAAATTAGTAATTGTGGTTTTTTTATTATTGCTCTAGCAAGAGCTAATCTTTGTAACTGACCTCCTGAAAGCTCGGAAACTTGTATCTGATTTAAACTATTTTTTTTTTTATCAATCAGTTCATCTAAGCAGACTAATTTAATAATATTAATTAAAAATTGATTTTCTTCTCCTGTATTACCTTTGTCTTTAATCCCATAATATAAACTATCAATAATTAAGCCTTCGTTAAAAAAAGGCTTTTGAGTAACAAAACTTATCATTTTCTTAAAAGATTTAGGGCTCAAATTAGATATATCCAGTTTATTTATAAGAATTTTCCCTTTTGTAGGCTTAAGAAGATTTACAATTAAATCACAAAGAGTAGTTTTGCCTTGCCCACTTTCTCCAGAAACGCAGAATATATCGCCCTTTACAATTTCTAGGTCTAAATTTTCAAACAAATTTTTTGTTTGTTTAGGAAACCTATAATCTAAATTTTTAATTGAAATTTTTTCAAAAAAATCTATTTCAATATTTTTACCTTCTTTTTTTTTAATCAAATAATTTTCAGATTTATTTATTTCTTTATAGATTATTTCAAAAGATGGTCTTAAAAATTTATTTTTTGATATAGCTGTTGTTATTGCTGAAAATGCAGGCAACAATCTTATAAAAGATGCACCTAATAAGCTAAGGCTGGTTGCTAAATTATTTGATTTATTGTCAATCATATTAAATTTAAGTGCAATAATAAATATTACTAAGACAACCATGATTTCAATAAATAGTCTAGGTGCACTTTGATAAATATCATAATAAAATTGACTTTTTTGAGCATCTTTATCATTCTTTAAAAATTTATTTTCTATAGAATTTTCAATTTTAAGTAATTTAATATCTTTAATTCCTAAAAATAAATTATTAACTGTTTCTAATATTTTTGATCGTGCTTCAAAAATAATTTTACCATAACTGGTCAATTTTTTTTTAATTAATGAAATAAAGAAAAATGAAATTAAATATAGGAATCCAAATATAGATAATATCATTAATGTATCATTAAAAACTAAAAACATAAAAATCACTAAAGCTATAAATAGCTCCCTAATAATTATTATTTGGTTTTGGATATATGATGCTGCTTGAGAATTATCTGTTACTATATTCCTTGTAAGTTCACTTGATTTAAAATCTTTATGATCAAGAAATGAAGACTGAAGATAAAAATTAAATATCTTTTTATTATTATCAACTTTAATTTTATATGTTACAAAATGTTCAAATATTTTTACAATTAAAATAAATAAATTTTTTATAATAAAAATTACAAGAAGAAAAAAACCTATTACTGATGGCGTTAAATAATTTGTACTAATATCTAAATTTATAAAATTATTCAAGTATTCTAAATAATTGCTACTTTCATTAAAAACACTATTAACAAATAAAACAATTGACCCAATGCCTATCATTTCTAAAAAACCAGCTATAATAATAAAGATAGTTAATAAAGAAACTTTAAAATAATGATTTTTTGAAATTATTTTTAAATATTTTTTCATATTTAATTTGAAAATCTTTGCAAAAGATTTTGGTCACTCAAATTGTAAAAACGATAAACTGTTCCAGATCTTATTTTAATTAAAACCTTTATTTCCCTAATAATAAAATTTATTAATGGAACTATTGAAAAATAGTTTTTTTGAGTTTCATAATTATCTTTAAAATAATCACACATAATATTTACTGCATTTGTATCAATAGGTAATTTTGATTTAATATGATTAAAATCTTTTTTATTATTTAAAATTTTATTAAATTTAAAAGGTTTATTATTTAAAATTTTATTTAAATGATCCATCGATTTTAGTGGAAAACCAAGTTTAGCAGGGAAATAATCATTTAATTCTGATATTTTTTCAGATATTAAATTTCTTGCATTAAGTACAGGTACACCATTAATAATGCTTTCTACTGATAATGTGCTGTAATCATTAATTATCAAATCAACTTTATTTAAAAAATCATCAACTGTTTTTGAGTCATCAATTTCAAGGTTCAAATGCATATAACAAGATTTATCCTCTAATGGATGAGGGCGAATAATAAATTTTATATTATTATTTTGTTTTTTAATTTTTTCTAAGAAATCTAAAAAAGCAAGTTCATAATTTACAAATTTTTTAAAAATTTCCCTTCCACTATCTTTTCTATGATAAAATTCTTTTATAATATTTTTACTAAATCTTGAAGAGAGATATTTACTTGTTGAGACTATTCCAACTTTTGTAATCTTATTTATAGATTTACTTTTTATTATTTTTCTTGAATATTTTAAACTTCCTGTCATTAGAATTTTATTTTTGAATTTATTATCTAATAAAAAATTTTTTTCTGCGTACGAAGAACAGAATATTTTTGACAAATATTTAATTTTACTTAAATCTGGGTAAAATACTGAATGTTTTTTTTTCGTAACAAAACCTTCACAATTAACTAAAATTATTTTTATATTTTTTTTTCTTGCATAGTCTGAAATTTTTATACCAAGCTTACTTATCTGGGGAATAACTAAAAATTTAGGTTTGAATAAATCAATTGCTTCTAAGCAATTAAATTTATTTATAATAATTAAATTTATTTTTATTTTTTTAAGATTTTTTTTTAAAATAAATAAGTTATGTAAATCTCTATACTTATTATCAACAATCCAACAAACTCTCATTAATTTTTAATTATATACCTCGAGTGATTGGAAAATTTTAAGTCGTCAAAAATTTTTTGTAGCTGTTCAGATTTTTTTAAAATTGTTTTAGTCAACTTATGGTTTTTCTGTTCATTTAAAAATGCATATATATCCCCAAAATCTAGGCCTTTCGTTTCATGTGAAACTAATTTAAAGTTAGTTTTTTTACACATGTATCTGAAATTATCCTCTGAAAAATAAAATAAATGAGACGGTGGACATAATAAATTATTATAAAATTTCAGATAATTAAATCCAATAGAATCTTTATTAGGTGTATAAATTAAAGCAATTCCATTTTTTTTTAATCTTTTTTTTACCATTCTTAAAAATAAAATTGGATTCTCTACATGCTCTATTACATCAAAGGCTGTTATAATATCAAATTTTAAGTTTTTTGGTAAATTTGAAAAATCTTTAAAAGCTTTGATTTGATAATTTTTATCCAGTACCTCTCTTAACTGGTCGCTATATTCTATTCCATATGAATTATAATATTTCTTTGCTATTTCTAAAAACCAACCTGAGCCACACCCAAAATCTAACAACGTACCAGTTTTTTTATATTTTTTTAGTATAGATATTCTTTCTTTACCAAATCTTTCAATTTTGTATTTTCTCGATTTATCATAAACATTAAAAGTATGATTCTTATAATCATCTGTAGAATACAAGTCAGAAAAATCCTTTGGTTTCTTAGATGAATAATCAACGTTACAGTTAAGGCAATTAAAAACATCAATACCAAACTTGGATATCACTATTTTTTTTTTTTTAGAATTGCATATTGGGCATGAATTTATAATCTTAAATTTTTTTTTGGAATTAATTATTTTTATCTTTTTCTTAATATCGTTCAAACATAATGAGTTGAAGCCTTGTTTTCTCATTAGCTTAATATTAATTTTCATAAATTTTTTTTATTTCATTAGATATTTTTTTATATTTAGAGGGTGAGTGTTTTAACATTATCGGTATTGCTATTGCTGTGTTAAGTAAGTTTTTTGTTTTTAAAAATTTATTTCTTTCTTTTTTTGAAAATACTTGATCCCAAAAAAAACTACAGTGCCATTCAATAGCATCAGGAAGATTTTTTGTACCTATCTCCTCTTTTATAAGAAGATTAATAATTTTTTTTCTAACTATTTTATCTTGTTCAAAAAAAATAAAAGTATCATAATTTGGTATGCTAAATTTAGGGATTGACCTTATCTTAACAACATTTTTTAATGATTTAGATATACTCAGGTATCTTGACTTGTTCTCTTTTAATAGATAATTTACTCTTTTTAACTGCACCTTTCCTATAGCGCCCTGCATTTCTGTCATTCGATAATTGAATCCAAATATATTTTTAGTATCTCTTCCTCTTGGTAATTTTGGGTTATTTTCATGACCATGATCATGATATTCTCTGCAGTATTTAATAATTTTTTTATCATTTGTTAAAATTAATCCACCTTCTCCAGTAGTTATAAACTTACCATAATCCAAACTAAAAATTCCAGCTTCAGCCATTGTGCCTAAATATTTTTTTTTATATTTTCCACCGACACTCTCACAATTATCTTCTAAGACTGGAATCTTATGCTTGGATGCAATCTTAAATATTTCATCCATCTCACAGGAAACACCAAGCATATGAACTGGGGCTATTACTTTAGTTTTTTTAGTTATTTTTTTTTTTAACTCATTAGGGTCCATATTTAATGTGTTATTAACATTTACAACAACAGGCTTAGCACCACAATCTAGGATAGCTTCAATTGTAGCAATAAAATTAAACGCTTGCGTTATAACTTCATCACCAGGTTTAACACCTAATGCTTTTAAAGCAATTTTGATTGCTGCTGTTCCAGAAGATACAGCCAGACAAAATTTAACCTTAAATTTTTTTGCTATTTGTTTTTCAAATTCTCTTATGTGAAAGTTTTTTCTTTTTTTTTCAAACCCATGGGCAAAAAGAACTCCACCATCATCAATTAATTTTGATAATTGTTTTTTTTCTTCTTTTCCTATTAATTCAAATCCTGGCATTTATTTTATTATTTTTTTTATCATTGATAATTCGTCTTTATCATTTAGATCTAAGCTATTGCTTTTATTCATAATGTTAAATGATAAACTTTTAAATGAATAAATCTTTTTAAATTTTTTTAAAAATATCTCATGAGTGATATAAATAGCACCATTTATAAAAAAACTCTCATAATCAAAATCTTGTCTTCTATAATATTTTTCAGCTTTTTTAAAAAATAAATTTAGCTTATTTCTTTTTATATAAACACTTTCATAAGGATGTTCCATTGATTCTGACACACTAAAATGAGTTAATGAGTTTGACTTTCTATAAATTGCTAAAGATTTTTTAATATCATTAATTTTTCTAAGAGGTGATGTTGGTTGTAAAATCAAGTAAAAATCGTATTTTTTTTTTGCATTAATCCAGTTATCAAATCCAAAAATAGTGTCACCTAACGATGTATTGTCTCTAGAAAGATCATTTGGGCGAATATATGAGTTATTTATTTTATATTTTTTGGCAATTTTTTTTACTCTTTCATCATTTGATACAACGTAAGTATCTTTTAAAAGATTTTTTGGAATTTCAGAAAATGTGTATTCTATCAATTTTTTTTTACCTAATCTTATTATATTTTTATTTTTAATAGTTTTTGAGCCTTTTCGTGCTGGTATCAAAATAGCAAAATTTTTTTTTTTAATCATTAATTAAAAATTCTTAATAGTTTTTTCATAATTTAACCAAGTACCAATGTCATGCCAGTGATTATCTTTTATTGTAAAATAATTAACTGTAATACCATTTTTTCGACAAAAGTCAGTAAGTTTAATTATATCAAAATTAATATTCTTCTTTTTTATTTTTCTTAAAAGAAGAGGATTTATTATATATATTCCAGAATTTGTTAAGAATTGTATTTTTGGTTTCTCATTGATTTCATTTACACCATTTATCCTTTTATCTACTTTAATTACTCCATAAGACAAATTAAATTCTTTATTTAAAACAATAATAGTAATTAAAGATTTTTTTTTTTGGTGATAATCTAAAATATTTGAATATTTAAATTTCGTTAACGTATCACAATTAGTTACTATAAAATTAGTTTTTATTTTATTTTTTTCATTTAATATTGATCCTAAACTTCCTAAAGGTTTTTTTTCAATAATAAAAGTTATCTTAATATTTTTAAAAAATTTTTTTACATCTTCTAAATAATTTTTTATAATCGAACTTTTATAATTTAATGTAATAACAAAATTCCTAAAGCCTTGAATATAAAAATCTTTTATAATTTGAAAGATTGCAGTTCTGCCTCTAATTGGCATTAATGGCTTTGGCAACACAGAAGTAAAAGGATAGAGTCGTAATCCCTTTCCACCAGCTGTTATAAATATTGTATTATCTCTATCTTTTTGTTTTTTTTTTTGTTTAATTTTTTTATCTAAGAAAAATATATTTTTTAATATATTTTTTTCATCTACAAGGGGTACTAGGTTTAATTTTAATTTTTTAAATTTAGAAAAATTTTTTGAAATATTTTTATTATTAACTATTTTTTTTGGTTTTTTATTACAAATTTTTCCTACATTTTCTGTTAAGCTTATTTTTTTTAGTAATGCACTTCTAATATCTCCATCGGTACAAGTTCCATACAATTTATTTTTATTTAAAACAATAACACAACCTTTACCATTTAATTTAATTTTTTTTAGAGTTTCACTGATAGTTTTTGAGCTCTCTATAATTAAATTCTTATTTATTTTTGTGTTCATAAAATATTTTATTGGATTTATCTTTAATTATTTTCTTATTAAATATATCTACAAATTTTTTACTCGGATTTTTGCCAGAATACTTATTTTGAAATTTAATTCTTTGTTTTTCAGAAAGCAATTTTTTTATCATATTAGTTAACTTATTAAAACTAACATTTCTAATATTTGATATACTGCATGACATTTCTCTGCCAAATTGCCTATCACCTATATTAATTGTTGGAGTTTTTAAAAAAGGAGCCTCTATAATTGCACTTGAAGAATTTCCAATAACTAAATCTGAAAACTTTAAAACTGATATATAATTATAATGTCCAAGTGATTGAAAATAGTGAAAATTTGGATTTTTCTTACAACTACTTTTTATTATTTTAATAATAATTTCAAAATTGGGATCCATCGAAGGTGAAGTAAAAAAAATATTGATATTTGTAAACCTTTCGCATGATTTAATAATGTTACTTATTTCCTCTAATGTTTTTTTTTTATTTGATAAAGGGTGATAAGTTACTAATATTATTTTTTTTAAATTAGAAATTTTTTTCAATTCACAAAAAGTTTTTTTATTTATAAGTTTATATTTTGAAATTTTTTCAAGAGATAATGATCCAATATTAAAAATTTTTTTAGGCTCTTGACCTAAATTGACTAATCTCTTTTTATAAATATTATTTGATACAAAATGATAATGGGAGATAATACTTATCATATTTCTAAAGTAATTATCAAGAGAGCCCTGAGTAAGTTCACCCCCGTGTAAATGAATAATTTTTATCTCATTAAAGAAACATGCTAATCCAAATGAAAATGTTTCAATTCTATCACCTACAATTATTGCAAATTTATATTTATTCTTTTTTAAATATTTCGAGTATTTTAAAAAACTATCTGAAAATAAATCCTGATGTAAAATTTGCTTGAAATTTTTTAAATTAATTTTTTTTATTTTTCTTACTTTATATTTTTTTATCTCATCATATGTTTTGCCAAAATCTTTAAATAAATGGGATCCAGAAACAATTAATGAATATTTGATATTATAATTGTTAAAGCATTCTATTAAAATTTTAGAAATTCCAAATTCACTGCGCGAACCAGTAAAAAAACAAACATTATTATTTTTCACACTTAACTTATATATTTTTTTGAAAATTGATCTATTGCTTTAAATACATACAAAATATCATTTTTTTTTAAGTTAGGTCCAGATGGTATGCAATAACAATTTTTAATAATTTTAATAGTATTTTTAATTTTATACTTTTCAAATATTTTCAGATATTTTTGGGTATGTAAAGGTTTCCATAATGCTCTAGTTTCAATTTTTTTACTGTTCATAAAAATTTCAAAATTTTTATCCAAATTAATTTTAGATTTAATTCTTATTATATTAAACCAACAATTTACATTATTTATATCAGGTTTGATAAATTCTATAGATTTGCTATTTTTAAAAAGTTCATAATAGTTTTTTGCTATTGTTCTTTTTTTTTTTAATATATCGCTTAACCTATTTAACTGTGAATAACCTATTGATGCATGTAAATTTGTAATCCTGTAGTTGTGACCACATTCATTGTGTGTGAAATTAAAAGAATAATTTTTTGCAGTAGAAGAAAGATATTTAGCTTTATCAAAGTCTTTTTTAGATCTACAACAAATCATGCCCCCAGCTCCAGCAGTTACAGTTTTGTTTGCATTAAATGAAAAACAGCTAAAATCACCTTCACAACCGATATGTTTTTTTTTTTTATTCTTATTAAAAAAATATGACCCTACTGCCTCAGCTGCATCTTCAATAATTTTGATATTATTTTTTTTACAAATATTTACTAATTTATTCAGATTTTTTACAGGATTTCCAAATACATGAACTACAACTACAGCAATAATCCTTCTATTAGTTTTTTTATTTAGTAAAAAATTTTTTTTTTTTTTTGTTTTAAATTTTAAAAAATCAATTATTTTTTCTACATCAATATTAAAATCTTTTTCAATATCAACAAATACTGGATTTGAATTATTATACAAAATGGCATTCGCCGTGGCAATAAAACTTAATGCGGGAAGCAAAACTTCGTTTGAATTATTTGCCCCTGAAATTTTCAAAGCTAATTGTAATGCATTAGTTCCAGTTGAAACTGCTACAGAGTTATTTAATCCTGTTATATTATTAAATTTCGTCTCAAATTTTTGAATGTAACTTCCCGATGTTGATATCCACTGAGAGTTAATAGATCTAATGGCATGTTTTTTGTCTTCTTTTTCTAAAAACGGTGAATGAAGATTAATCATTATTTACTTTATAATTACCCATTTTTTTATAATTTATTTTTTTATTATTCTTCAAATATTGTATAATTTCTTTAATTCCATAATCTATATCGTATTTAATTTTATACTTTAATTTAATTCTTAGTTTATCAAAATTGACTCTGTAATTCCTTTTATCTATAGAATTACTTACATATTTAACTTTTTTTATATCTAAGTATTTAGATATTCTGTCAACTAACATTTGTTTAGTGGAGTTATTTTTATTCAATCCAACATTATATATTTGATTGTGTATATTTTTTTTTGGAGAATTAATCACATGATATATCACACTGGCAAAATCTAAAACATGGCAATAAGGTCTCCATGTATCTTTATCATAAACATCAAATTCTCTTTTTTTAAATATATTTAAAACAAATTCATTTAATGTTAAATCAAATCTCATTCGATCAGATAGCCCAAATGCTGTTGCAAATCTGAGGATACTATATGATATTTTATTGTTTCTTTTTGACAAAAGATATTTTTCAATTTTAACTTTTGATTTAGCGTACAAGGATAGAGGTCTTAGCTTGCTTTTTTCATTAGGTAAATTTTTAGCAATTCCATAATTTGAACAAGTAGATACAAAAATTATTTTTTTTAAAAAAATACTTTTATAGCAAATATCAATTAATTTAATTATATGATCTTCATTTATAGATTTAGAAATTTTTGGATATTTTTTTGTAATCGGATCACCTACAAGTCCAGCCAAAATAATAACATTTTCAATCTTATTTTTTTTTAAAATGTTCTTAATAATAATATTATTTTTAATATCTAGTTTAATAAAAGAAAAATTATTATTATTTTTTACAAAATTATTTTTTTTTTGCCTATAAATAAGATTGTCTATTCCAATTATATTGTAATTTTTATCTAAAAAATGCTTTGTTACAACTGTGCCTATATAGCCAGCAGAACCAACTATTAAAATATTTTTTTTCATTTTGATATTCTTAAATAAAGTTATTTTTTTAATTCTTTTATATTTTTTTCTAAAGATTTTTTATATAAAAATAATTTATTTTTATCATATTTTGCATTAGATTTAATATAACTTATAACAAGTCCTTCTCTATCACTATTTGAAATATTTTTTTTACTTCCGTGTATAATTTCACTGCTGTGAATTATACAATCACCTGGTTTTAAAATTGGGCAAATATTTTTAAACCCTACTTTGATCTTTTTAAGAACTTTATCTGGTATTTTTTGAGAGCTTCCTGCTTTTCCAGACAATTCATGTTTAATTACTCCAAGTTTGTGACTCCCACTTATGTAAATAACTCCACCATTTCTTGAATTAACTTTTGAACAGGCTATCCAAACATTTACTGCTTCACCATTTTCTACATTCCAGTAAAAATTATCTTGATGATATGGAGCATCTTTTCCTGTTTTTTTTGGCTTTAAGAAAAATTCAACGTTTCTAATTTTACATTTCCCACCTAAAATTTTTTCTGGAAAAGATATTAATTTTTTTTTTTTTCCAATCTTATTTAGTAGATGATTCCTAGAAATTTTATCATATATATTATGTATTGTATTTGGCCTACCATCCTTTGTAAAATGTATGTACCTTCCTTCAAATTTTTTCAATTTACTTGTAATTTCAGGTATAGAAGATTTTATTTTTTTGATCTCATCTTCATTAAATACAGAAGGTATCACAACAAAACCATTTTCTTCAAAATATTTGATATAGTTCATTCTATAATGTTTAGTTGTTTATTTTTATATATAATTAATAGTCATTGTAAATTATAAAAATTCTTTAATTTCTTTCGCCTCAAGTCTTTTTATTTCATCAATTCCTTTTTTTAATTTATCATTTATTCTATTTAAGTATCCAGATGCTTCAAAGGTTAATTCAATTACGTTTCTTGGGGTAGATGATGTTTTATAATTTGAGTGCACTCCATGTGTATCAAAAATTATAATTTTACCTAAATCTCCATAAATTTTATCCATACTATTAGTATCAATGTTATGATACCTAGTTTGCTGATAATTTTTCCAAAAAATAATTTTTTTATTAGAGGATTTTAAGTAGAATAGAGGATGTGTATCTAAATCCTTTTGATCTAACCATATATAAATTTTTAGTCTCCTTCCCTTACTATCATGATGGGGTTGCCAAGATCCATCTTTTGAAAGCTTATTTCCAAGTGATAAAACTGAATTATCATAGCAATAAACTTTGTCTCCAAGATATTGGGTTACAATAGTCAAAGCTTCTGTCAATTTAAGATCTTTATAGATTATTTCTAAATCTTTGGTGCTAATATTTTTTCTTTTATTAACAAAGTTTAAATCAAGATAACTGGCATACTTATTCTTAAAATCTCTAATTATATCAATAGATATTGACTCATCTAAAATGCAAAATCCATTTTTTGAAAGTTCATTTAGTTTTTTATTATTTTTTGGAATATTTAAATCTCTCAATTTATAATATATTTGAGATAAATTTATTCTATTAATATAATTTTTAATCATAACCTGGTCATAATTTATATATATAATAAATATTTTTAGTACAATTAATTTTTATATAAATTTTTTAACTTATGGTTAAATATTTTATCAAAGCTGTAATTCTTACATTTTTGATGTTTTAAAAAATTAGTGACATATGATTTGTATGCAAATTTATTAATTTTTTTTTTATTTTTTTCTAAATTAAAATTTTTATCAAGATAAACCGTATTGCTATCTAATAGTTCTGAAGTCATATCTATTTCTCTTCCTACAAAAGCATCTTTAATTTTATAAAAATTAGCAAAAAAAATTTTTTTATTAAATAAAACGGCATAAGAAAATGCTGTTGAGGCATGACCAATTACATAACTTGAATTCTTGATGAGATTTTGGGTATTTCCTTGAAAAACTTTGTATTTTGCAAAATTTTTTTTAATCTTATTAATGGGTGATTTTGGATGTGCAGAAATAATAATATTACAATTAAATTTACTTTTAAATTTAAAAAAAAAAAAATTCATCAATTTATAATAATCTTTTTCACTAATTGGGGGAAAACCTTGCGCTGAGTGATAATAGTCAGGATGATCAACTAAGTTCTCTTCTAAAAAAACAGCATATTTTTTTTTAGGCTTATAATTGTTTTTTATATCTAAATACTTTTGATAATCTGCACTATAAGTAAAAAAAGGTTTGTTTTTTGATAAACCCTTATAAAAATTTTCATTATATTTTCCAGATAAAATTAAATGATAATTTCTAAATGTAAAATTTTTAAAGAGTAATTTACAAATAAAATTAAACGTTTTTTCAAAATTTTTTTTATAGCCTTTTGAAATATACATATTTGATATTCTATATCTCAATCCAATAACTGGTAAAATACCTATTGCAAAATGATTAATTAAGATTCTTATCAAACTCAACTTTGGTTTAAAACTTATTCCCAGCAAGTCTAATATATAAATATTTTTATGAGATTTTAGGTATTTATATAAATCAAAAATTGAATTTATATAAATATAATCTTTATTATTTAATTTCTTAGAGTATTGTTTCTGAAGATTTAAAAGTAAGGATAAATTGAGATATATAATATTATAGTTTTTTTTTATTTTTTTAATTCTGAATTTTTCATAATCAAATGTTGTAAAATTATTATGAAAAATAGCTAATGTTGGTTTGTTCACAAAATTAAAAATAAAATTTTTTATATATCATTATTTAATTAAATTGATTTATACAAACTAATTTAGTGCTTTATCTCCTGTTATTCCAATTAAATTGTAGTTTTTTTATAATTTTTTGAATATCGAAGACATCAATCTTTAAATAAATTTAAAATTTGACATATTGTCTTATTATCTTCATAAAATGAATTCTATTATTTAAAAAATATATGTCTCACAATTCAAAATCAAAACCCTTTTTAATTGCAGAAATTGGAATTAATCATAACGGATCTATTAAGCTTGCTAAAAAACTTATTGATCTTGCTAAAAAATATAATTTTGATGCAGTAAAGTTTCAAAAAAGAGATCCTGATGTTTCAACTCCTGATGTCCAAAAAAATGCTATGAGAGAAACACCTTGGGGATATATTTCTTATTTAGAATATAAAAAAAAAATTGAATTTTCATACAAAGAATTTAAGGAAATTGATAAATATTGTAAAAAAAAAAAAATACACTGGTTTGCATCTCCGTGGGATATAAATAGTCTTAACTTTTTAAAAAAATTCAAATCTAAATATATAAAAGTTGCATCTGCGATGATCACAAATATTGAATTAATAGAGGCTATAGCAAAACAAAAGGTTTACACTTTCATATCTACGGGAATGTGTACTATGAAAGATATTGAAAAATGTGTTTCAATTTTTAAAAAACATAAATGTAAATTTTCGTTACTTCATTGTGTTTCAAATTACCCCTGTGAGGAGAAGGATCTAAATCTAAGTATGATTCAAGTTCTTAAAAAAAAATTTAATTGTAAAGTTGGATACAGTGGACACGAAAATAGTGTTTCACCTTCAATAATTGCATACATGTTAGGTGCTGAAATAATTGAAAGACATATCACATTAGATAGAGCATCATGGGGTACAGACCAATCAGCATCACTCGAAGAAAGCGGTTTATCCCACTTAACTTCAGTGCTTCAAAAAATACCCGATATGCTTGGTAAAAGTAATAAAAGTTTTTCTTTAACTGAAAAAAAGATGCTTAAAAAATTTAAGTATTGGTAGGAGTAAAAAGTATTTAAGTTTTACAATCAAAGATTGCAAATAAATTACTAGATCCGTCATCATTAACAATTTTTGTTTTACAATTATTAAATTTGTCTAGACGATCATCAAAGTCAATTTCATATTTTTTATTAATCTTATATATTTTTAAATTAACATCTTTATTCCAGGGCCAATTAAAATTAGAATCATCATTATAAGATATTAATTTTATTTTCCCTTTTTTTACTGTAAGGATATTTATTCCACTATTTAATTTAAAAGAATATTTTTTTTTATGACTTAAATAATTTTTTTTGAGTTCTATTAATTTATTATTTAAATTTATTTGACCATTTTCATAAACATCCACTGTAATAAAAAAGGAAATTTTATCATTGTTGTTAAATATAATCTTTTCATCTTGATAAATAAAAATATCACTATCATTTAATTTTTCATAAAGTTTTGACATTTTAACAAAATATTTAGGATTTTTTTTATTAAATATCTGTTGATCAAGGCCCAACTTATCATAATAAAGATAACGATTTTTTTGAACCCCATATAACAGATAAAAATAATCTGCTTTTTCAAATGTATCAAAAATGACTATACTATTTTGATCAACTAAATTAATTTGTTCTTTTGAAAAAGAAACATTATGGTTATTATCAAAATATTCATAATATTTTAAATGTAATTTAATACCCCCTGCTATATTTGACAAAAAAACAAACAAAAATATTAAAAAAAAATAAGTTGGCAAAAATGAAAAAAGCTTAATTAATTTTAAAAAATTAATTGTTGAAAAATTTAATATTTCAATTTTTAAACTTAAAAAATTTTTTGTAAATTTTCTAATTAAAAAGATAAATGTATAAAAGAAAGAACCAAGTAAGATTATACCAGTGATATTCATAAATCTTTGAGGCAATGTAACATTTGGCTTATCTAAAATTATTGTACCTATAGCCATAAGAAGAATTAAACATGTTAAAATTGTTTTTTTTCTATTCTTGGATTCTGTTGTAAAAAAAAAGGTACAACATAACAACAAGGGTAATCCATAATATTTTATCATTGGTCCATACGCATAAAAAAATTTATCCACATTGCTGATCATTAATTTTATTAAATTTATATCTTTGGAAAAAATTGATGAATTACCAATTATAATTTCATCGTAAAAGGATGATTTATTCAAATAAATATAAATAATCAATATAATGTTTATAAAAATGAAAAATAATTTTTTATAAAAAAAATTTTTATGATTATTTAGACATATAAAAAAAACATTTATCAAATTGGTAAATATTCCTATGGGATGAGTTAAAGAGCACAAAATACTAAATGCTGATGACTTTAAATAGGACATGTTAAGTAAAAAAACAAAAGCTAACATCGAAAAAGATTGAGATAAAACAAATGGATTTATTTGACTTCCATATCCCCATCCATGATAGTTGTTAAAAGCATAAATAATTAATAAACCACATGAAACCTTATAACCAAAAAGTTTTTGAGAAAAAAGAAAGATTGATATCCCAATGATTGGCAAAAAAATTAAGTGAGCTACCAATCTTGATTTTAGTATGTCATTAAAAATCTCATCAATAACCATTATAAAAAAAGAATAAAAGATGTGATAAATTTTAAATACCTGAGCACTAAATCTTTCAACTTGATGATTATAAGAATTTTTTTCCTTATTTTGAATAAATTGATTTTCGATTGTTTTAAGTCCATCACAAGAGTTTTTAAAAAAACAATTTTTTAAATTTACACTTTTGATTAAGTACGAAAAATGATTGTCATAACCATTTGGATATTCTTTGTTTTTAAGATACCCAAAATTTGTTTCTAATGCAGATGCAAAAAAAACCAAAAAACTAAGAAAAATAAATATTTTTTTAGTATTTGATTTCTTCATAATTTCTATGGATTTTATCTTTATTTTTAATAGTTATTTTTTTTATACCATATCTATAAAGTATATATTTTGGTAAAATAGATAAAGATTGAGCACCTATTTCTAATAAATTAACATTGCTAACTTGAGTATCTTGGTACCATTTAATTGGAAAAAAAATAATCTTTTTTTTGAGTACGATTAGAGATAGAAGCAAAAAATGACTAAAATTATGACTATTAGAAAAACTTTCAAAATTTATAGACTTTAAAAAACTTACTGAATAAAAATTTAAACCTGAACCAAGATCGGTAATTTTTTTCATTAAGCATATGCTGTAAATAATATTGATACAAATATTTCCAACAGTTCTTAAAAAAGAATAATTATATCTTTTTGCACCAAGCATAAATCTTGATCCCAAAACTCCAGAACAATTATTTAATTTATTATTAACTATAACATCCTCAATATCAAATGGATCACTTTGAGAATCTCCATGTAAAACACACACGTAATCAAATAAATTTTTTATTGCATAATAAAATGCTATTTTATGGGACCCTCCAACTCCATAATTTTCCGTATTGTGGAAAATTTTATAATCCTTTAAGTTGTACTTCTTAGTTGCATACAAAATACTATTAATTGTTTTATCTTTGCTGTTATTATCAATGAATAAGAAACTAAAGTTGTATTTTTTAAGATTAGTTTTAGATAATTTTTGAATTAAAATCTCAATTTCTTTGGGACAATTGTAACAAGGTATAAATACTAAAATTTTCATAATTTAAAATATAAAAAAAACTGATATTAAATACCATGTTAAAAATAAAAAAAAAATGGCTTAAAAAGGTTCATAGGGTAAAAAATGAAGTCAAAAACAGACATAAATTTTTAAGGTTAGATAAAAATGAAAAAATTGAAAACTATTCTAATAAATTATGGATGACATTTATAAATCAGTTAACTCAAGATGATTTTCAAGCTTATCCTCAAATTGAAGAACTTTATTTACGTCTCTCAAAAAAAATTAGTATTAATAGAAAAAATATCTATTTATCCAGTGGATCAGATAGTTCTATAAAAATATTTTTTGAAATTTTTACAAAAAAAAAATCAAGACTCATTACAACTGATCCTTGTTTTCCTATGTATAAAGTTTACTCAGAAATTAATCAAAATAAATTAATATTTATTAAATATAATAAAAATTTTACACTTGATCTCAAAGATTTTTATAAAAAAATAAATAACAAAATAGATGCTATAATTATTGCAAATCCTAATAGTCCTGTTGGGGATTTAATACAGGAAAAAGATTTAATAAAAATTATTAAAAAGTCAAATAAGTATGGAATTCCTTTTTTTATAGATCAGGCTTACTTTGAGTTTTCTAAAACTGATATGATTCAACTTGTAAAAAAATTTGATAATGTGATTATTTCTAGAACTTTCTCTAAGGGAATGGGTGCTGCAGGAATAAGGTTAGCATACATAATTGCTAACTATAAAATAATTAAGCTATTTGAAAATGTAAGACCTTTATATGAAATTAATCAAATTGCTGTAAGATATGGCTTGTTTCTAATCAAAAATTATTCTTTAGCAAAAAATTATTGCGTAAAAACAATAATAAGCAGAGATAAACTCTGCAAAATTTTTGAAAAAAATAAGATAATAGTTATCAATTCAAAAACAAACTCCATTCATGTTAAATTTGGTAAAAATTTGAATAAAGTAAAAAAAATTTTCAATAACTTTAGAGTTTTGTTTAAGTTTTCAACCTTACCACATTCAAATTATAAACAATGGGTGCGTTTGACTATTTTTCCTGATATTGAAAAGGAAGAATTTATAAAAAAAATAATATTATGCCAAAAATAGACTACGTTTGTTTTGAAACAACAAATTACTGTAATTTAAAATGTTCATTTTGTAATAGAGAAGAAGTTGTAGCGGGGTATGGTAAACTTCAACATATTAGTCTTGATAATTGGAGTAAGTTATTAACAAAAGTAAAGGATGAACCAATTGAACATATCAAACTGACTGGACTAGGAGAACCGTTTCTCCATCCACAATTTAATATAATTTGCAAAACAGTAAAAGAATTTTTTCCTAAATCAAAATTAATAGTGGCTACTAATTGCCAATATACAATCAATGATAATTTTAAAAAATCATTAGAATATATAGATTTGATGTATTTTTCTATTGATGGCTATAAAGCGTCATATGAAAGGGATCGATCACCAGCAAAGTGGGAGAAATTAATTAAATTTTTGTCAGATTTTGAGAAAGTAGAAAGATATAACTGTGAAGTATCAGTTAATTATGTTGTTAACTCTAATAATATTTATGACATAGAAAAAATTAAAAGTTTGGCTAAAAAAAATGATTTAAGTGAACTAAGATTAAATTTAGTACAAAATTGGAATGAGGATGAGCAAATCAATGTTGAGTATACTCAAGATGAAAAAAACCATATTAAGAAATATAAAGAAAACTTAAAAGGTTTGGCACCTTGGACCTGGTCTGATTGCTGGTGGCCAGATCATGGTCTCTATGTTGATGTATTTGGCAATGTAAAAGTGTGTATTGTAAATACTGGTTCAGAAAGTTTTGGAAATCTTTTAAATGAAAGCATAGATAAAATAAAAAATAATAAAAAGCTAATTGAAATTTCTCATGCTTGTAAAAATGACAAACCTAATGAACACTGTAGTAATTGTTCTTACAAAGAATTAAGTCCCCTGATAGAGGAAATAAGAAATTAAATAAAATTTTTTACAATAAATGCTTGAAGATTATTTTTCTTACTAGCTTTTAGTCCAAGCTCATTATCATCTATAACAATTGTATTATTTTTTGAGGCATCAAATTTTATCATTAATTTTTTAAAAGCCAATCCATCAGATTTACATCCCAACATATCTTTAGAAGTTACAATATCTTTAAAAAATTTATCTAATTTATATTTTTTTAATACTAAATTAATAGTTTCAGAGGATGCATTTGACACTAAACAAATATTAATTTTACTTTTTTTAAAAATCATTAAAATAGACAATAGTTGGACATTTAATTTAATTAAGCGTAAATTTTTTGAATAATATAATTTTTTTTTTTCATAGATGCTATCTGTTATACTCAAAGATTTTTTTCCTATAACCTTTTGATAAAAATCTTTTTTATTTAATCCAGCAAACTCCTTGAACATCATTAAATTAAATTTTATACTATGGTCATTAAAAGCTTTTTTATATGAAATAAAATTAACTTTATTTGTATCAAATAAAGTATTATCAAAATCTACAATTACTAATTTCAATTTTTTAATATTGCTCAACATATTCATTTAAAATTTTTAACATTGCGGTTAGGTAAATTATTGTTTTATTCGGATCAATATTATCTTTATATAACAAAAGTCTAGCATAATGTATTGCTTCATGAATTAAAATTGATCCTTTAATATCATTAAATTTATCATGTAATATCATGTCCAAGTGCTTATTTAATTCTTCATATCTCTCAGATTTATTAAAATTAAAATTTAAACTATTTTTTTTTAAATTAAATTCTTTATTAAGAACCAAAAATTCGTATCCACTATTCAAAGATTGCTTTAATTTACCAAAGTCAATTAAAGGGGAATTTAAAAAATTATAGTTTGGATCAACCATCTTAAACTCACCCGGATCTTTAACTAACAAATTATCAATAGTAGTATCCCCATGACATAATTCTGAAGGATACCTTGATAAATCATCATGAAGTTTATTTTTATTCAAATCTAAAATTTTTTTGATTTCAGTATAATTAAAATATTTTTTGCCATTTAAATAGAAATTATCATATTTTAAAAAATCATTTATTATAATATTTTTTTTAGATAACAATTCTACATTGTTAAATAATTTTTCTGTCGTATATTTTTTTGTTATTTCTTCATTAATGGTAGTCTCTGCAATTTTAAAATCCAAGATATAATTAGCTATATTAGTAAGTAGTTTTTTACATGCAATTTCTGAGTTTTTATGAATATAATCAAATCCATTTTGGTAATTTTCATAAAAATGCATATCGTAATAGAATGTATTTAGTTTCTTTATTTTTTTATAACCATAAAGTTTAGGAAGATACTTGCTATTTTGATTTTTTATAAATTCATACTGCATCTCTAATCTTTTAGCCGATATGGGTGGTGACCATTTACGAACTATATTATTGTTATTTCTTTTTGATAAAATTGTGTAACTGCTAGAGCCTCCGCCTAGATCTTTAACAACTGTCATTTTTTCGTCTAAAATTAGATCATTGAAATAATTTATATCCTTATTACCAGCAAAAAAATTATTTAATATTTTTTCATAATTATATGATTCACTTATACTTGGAATCCATTTGTTATATTTTTGTGGTAGTCTTTTATTTTTTTGAAAAATACTATTTTTTTCAAAAAAAGTAATAATCCCTCCTATAAAAGCAAAAACAAATACTAAAAATATCCATGAAATAAATGCATATTGATAAGCAATATCAGTGGAGAATTTATTACTTATAAAAAAGAGTAAAACAGGAAGTTGATAAGATCCAACAAAACCAGGCCCTGATGGTATCATTAATGACAAATATGTTATAAGGACTAAAAAAAATAAACTATTTAAATCTAACACTAGATTGAATGATAAACATAATAAATAAATTGATAGAAAACCAGCCAACCATTGAAATAGAGAGAAAAATAAATAATTTAAAAAATTCATTTTTAAAATTTCTCTTAATGATAAGTTTAAAATCCAAATTATTGATCTTAACTTTAAATTAATTTTTTTATTAAAAACATTTAAAATATAGCTTAAATTTTTAAGTACTACCTTATTACTAATTAAAAAAAGGATGAAGAATGTTAAAAGAAAAAAAGTAATAAAAATTAGAATATAAAAACTATTCATATTAAAATTTATAATCTCGTAACTAAAATTAAAAAAAATTAGAAATACAATAACAAATAAACAAAGAAATAAGATATCAAAAAATCTTTCAATGATGATTGCTGAAAAATAAAAAACTCTACTCTCACTTCTTTTATTTCCCAAATAAAGTGCTCTTATAATTTCACCAAACCTGAATGGAAGAATTAAGTTAAAAAATGAGCCTATTAAAATAGATTTAATCTCAAATTTTTTTGCACTATATCGGTTTACTGAAATACTAAATTTTTTTGCTCTAAAAAATAATCCAATAAAATTTAAAGCTAATGCTGATAAAAAAAGATTATAATTTAAATTATCAAAATTTAACTTGCTTAGCTCAATATCTTTGAAAAAAAAATATAGAAATGTAGTACTAACCAAAATACCACAAATAAAAATAATATAAAAACCTCTAGACATCAAAATTTATTATACTCTTTTTTAATTCAATTGGTGTTCCAAATGATCTATAATAATCAATTTTACTACAATGAACTTTTTTATTTTCATTTAAATAAGTTTTAACAACATCACTTAAATATGTTTTTTTATTTTTTATCGTTTTTTTGCAATTTGAAAGAAATTTTTTCCCGTTTTTGAAAAAATATGCTCCTGCTACAGCTTTTGAAGATATTGCTTTTTTTTCCTTTATATCAAGAACTTTATTATTTTTCGTTTTTATATAACTGTAAATTGGTTTTTTTGATTTAAAGAATGGGACTATAGCCTCTGCATTTTTCAAATTAATCATTTTTAGGTATTCAGTTGATTTAAAATAAAAATCATTATCAATACAAATAATTCCATTTGAATTCTTAAATTTTCCCTTTGCTCTAAGTATAGTGTGAATTGGACTTTTTGTTTTTTTGGACAAGCAAACAAATTTAAATTTCTTATTTTTAAAAAAGTTTCTATTTTTACATTCTTTTTTTATCTCACTAATAATTTTTTTTCTTGTGACTATAATTATGTCATCAATATACTTAATTTTCTTTAAAGAGTAGAGCGCTACTAAAAATAAAGGCATTTTTTTAATTTGTATTAATGGTTTTTCAATATTTCTATCAAGAACTTTAAATCTTTGTCCAATTCCACCTATTGGCATGATTATTGTAATTTTATTTTTCATCTATATTAAGGTCAAATTTATATAAAAATATGTTTTAATATATTAAAAATCTATTAAATTCTCTGAAAAAACATATTTTAAAATTTTAATGAAAATTATCCTTATAAAAAAAATTATACCTGATTACACAAAAAATTGACAAAAAAAATAGCAATTTTTATAGATAATGATTTTTATTTTTCTATTCTGTTTTTAAAAAGATTTTTTAAAAGGCATGATAGCTCAAATTTTATCATTTTTTTGGGAAATGATTTTCTAAATATTAGACGAATATTTATTATTTTTTTTTCTTTATCATTGTTAAAGTTTATTAGAATTTCTTTAAAAATTTTCACAAATAAAAATTCTGGTATAGTAGAAAATTTTCTAAAGAACAAAAAAATAGAATTTTATCCAATCAATAATATTAATTCAAATGAGGTCCAAAAAATTTTAAAAAAAAATAACATTAAAATAATATTTTCAGTAATAAATTCTAAAATTTTCAAAAAAAAATACTATCTAAAGTATAAAATATTTAATTTGCATCTTGGAAAAATACCTGAATATAAAGGTATAGTTCCAGTAATAAATGCAATTATAAAAAGAGAAAAAGTTTTATTTAGTTCGATTTTTCTGATTAGTTTTAAAGGGATAGATACAGGTAAAATAATTTTTGAAAACTATATTAGAAAAAAAAATACAAAAGATATTTTTGATTTATATACCAAATTATACCAAAAAGGTTTTTCTGATTTAATTAAATTGTCAAATATACTTCTTTTAGAAAAAAAAATTAAAATTATTAAAAATGTAAAGACTAACGAGGGTAACTACTATAAATATCCTAGTTTTATAAATGTTATTAAAATTTCTAAATATTTTAATATTTGAAATAATTTAATTTAAATAATTTTTTATTCACACAAAATTTTTCACTACATAAATCAAGCCAATTGAGCTATCAGTACTGGTCAGCTACACGCATTACTGCGCTTCCACATCCAGCCTATCAACGTGGTGGTGTACCACGGCTCTATAGGAAGAACTAGTTTTGAGGTGAGTTTTTAACATCATTTATTTTTAACAAAAAAAACCCCAACCTTTTGAGCTGGGGTTATAAAATAAAATATCAATTATCTTTAAAATCACTTAAAAATTTTTTCAGTGCATAAATCAAGCCAATTGAGCTATTAGTACTGGTCAGCTACACGCATTACTGCGCTTCCACATCCAGCCTATCAACGTGGTGGTCTACCACGGCTCTATAGGAAGAACTAGTTTT
>Ga0209223_10000461_pt1 | contig 46781 bp, 40 predicted proteins | sample COG_06_FD_184750 | JGI IMG/M metagenome (GOLD analysis project Ga0209223, IMG submission 184750) | Pelagic Microbial community sample from North Sea - COGITO 998_met_06 (SPAdes) (version 2) | ecosystem: Environmental > Aquatic > Marine > Neritic zone/Coastal water | place: Helgoland, sampling... | reverse complement strand
TCCGCTTCGGACCTCAACGAACAAAAAGAAAGCCCCGTTATCATTGCGATAGCGGGGCTTTCTTGATTTTGTGTGTATACATGTTGTGGACCTGATGGAATTTGGAGCTAGTTGCAATTGAGGCGGTAGTTTGACAAAAACGAGGCGTCATTCATGTCTCAACCTTTCTTGCTTGTTAGAATCTCCGATACATTCGCTTCGATGGTGTCGCACAATGCATTGAGAGGCAAATCGTTTTCATCCACGCCAAAAGGATCCTCGATCTCTTCCGCAATCAACTCCACACTGACCAAAATGTAAAAAACAAGCATTACCACGGGAACGCTCCACCACGCAAAGGTTCCTACAAAGCCGATGGGCAAGGTCACAACGTAGAGGAAGATGAACTTCTTTAAGAACATGCTATAGCTGTGGGGGACGGGAGTCTTCAGAATGCGTTCACAAGCCCCAAGGATATCAATCATACGCTCGAGGTTTTGAGCGACGAGCCAATGTTGCTGAGCAGAGAGTTCCCCCTCCGCTAATAATTTTGCAGAATGGCGCTCCATCGATTGTGCCCAAGCATTGGGAACGTGTTCGAACCCGGCAAGATCCGACTCGCCCGGGGAAACAGCAGGATGAGACTGATTGGGCCGGAGGTGATCCCGCAAGGCCTTTGCAAAGCTGGGTATAGCATGGTTGAAATGTGCGTGAGCGGCGTCATTGTCTGTGAATTCGTGCAGACGGAGCGCCAGTGTTCGCGAGACATTCACCAAGGATCCCCATTGCTTCCGACCCTCCCACCATCGGTCATAAGCGGTGTTGGTCCGAAACACCAAAAACAAGGAAAGCACAAACCCCAATAACGAGTGCACCGCATTGCTCAATTGTATGGGTTGCTCCAGCAATTCGAGCTCGACATAGCAAATGCCTGCCGTGAATACTCCCATAACAGCCATCGCCGGCAATAATTTCCGCAGAACTTGGCGGTTGTACGCATGGAAAATGAGGCTGAACCAGCTCTTTGGGTTGTAGTGAATCATGGGGAAATCAAAAGTGAAAAATAATAAACAGCCCAATTGGGAGGCTCTAACGGCCCCAAAACAATAAAAGTACTACAAGCTATTGGCGTTACTGCTTAGCGTTTCACTTCATTGAACTTGAAATCTCATTGCCAATTTAATAGAGCGTCGCGAATTTCTAATTTCCGCTTTCATTGTGTGGGGTTTAAGGCCTATACTAGCTTTTTTCCGAGGGACCGACCTTGTGTTGATTCCCATAAATAATTGAAAATGAGTGACCTAGGAATAGACAGCATCATTATTGGTCTCATTAGCGCCTATTTTGGCGTGATCATTCTAATCGTTCTAGTGTTCATCATTGCCGGTTGGCGTTTGTTTTCCAAGGCCGGCAAACCAGGGTGGGCGATTATCATTCCATTTTACAACCTTTACATCTACACCCAAATCATCCAACGACCCGGTTGGTGGATCCTGCTTTATTTCAGCATCGCCATCCCTGCCGTCGGTGCGTTAGCCTTGGTGTTTTTGAGCATCGTTGACCAACTTCGGCTCGCCAAAGTTTTCGGTCGCTCAGCAGGGTTCGGCGTAGGGCTCATTTTGTTGGGCTGGGTTTTCTTCCCCATTCTGGCTTTTAGTGGAAGTCAGTATGATTCCCATCGTGTCGTGGAGGGGGAGTTGATTTAACACAAGTGTCGGCCTGAAAACCAGGATAGATTCGGGCGCAAAGCGCTTTCGTTTTCATTATGTTTGAGACTTACAATCTACTTTCTTTATGAAAACCAAATCCACTCTTTTAACGGGAATGGTTCTTCTTGGGAACATTGCATTTGCACAGCCCGCGAATGACATCTGTGACGATGCCATTGACATCTCTGAATTACTCACGGGAGAAATTGGCGCGGGTGCTGAGCTTGGAACGTATTCCAACATCGAAGCCACCGGCGAACCTGAACTCGCGGCCGATCTCATTGACCTTTGGTTTGATGCCGCCGCTGGGGAGACCGAGCCATCGATCGACCAATCGGTTTGGTTTCGATTCACTGGCGATGGAGGCGTTTATCAGATGATCACAGGGAACTGGTGTGCCGGAGCAGCGATGTACGCCAATGACACTCAAATGGCGTTGTACAGCGGAGCGTGCGATGATCTAACCCTCGTCACGGCCAACGATGACATGGCCTACATGTGGGCCAGCGAATGGGGATGGTGGTATTCATTTATCGATTTCAAAGCAGAGGAAGGGGTCGATTACTGGCTCATGGTCGATGGGTACAACCATTACCAAGGCGATACCTTCCAAGGTGTTTCAGTAGGGAGCTTTTGCCTCGGCGCCATCAATGTCGAGCCCATGACGAATCACACGGCTTGTGCTGACGCCCGAGGCATCGACGCCCTATTTGAAGAAACCTCAGGAGGCTCTCCTGGGTACATCGGACCCTTTGATGACACAAACATCGGCAGCGGCATTGGCATGAATCCCGACGCAGACATGCTCGGTACAGAATGCTGGCAAGACGAAACCGATGACGGATCGGTTTGGTTTTCGTTCACAGGTGATGGCAACCCTTACACGGTGACGCATTCGCAATGTGACCCCGAAGACGAAACTTTCGTTTATTATTTTGGTTGGGACAGTCAAATGGCACTTTACAAAGGAGATTGCGGAGAACTTGTGCCTGTCGCGTGCTCTGAGGACATCGATCCCGACCAAGGTTGGTGGTGGGCCCAAGTGGGATTCGACACCGAAGAGGGAACGGAGTACTTCTTGCGCTACGATGGATTCCACTGGCAAAACGATTTCTACGACTGGTCGGCGGAAGGTGCATTTTGCCTCCGAGCGGACCTTGGAAATGTCAATGGCCTCTCCGAGGATGAATCAGCGTTCATTACCGATGTTTACCCAAATCCAGCGCAGGGAGCTGTGACTTTTTCGTGGTCTGGAAGCGACAACACCGCCGATGTAACGGTTGTAGATGCGACCGGAAAAACAGTGGTTTCCTTGTCCAATGTGACCCGCAACCAACAGCAGGACCTGAACCTTCCTGTCGGCCATTACATTGTGCAAATCATAACCAACGATACCTCCGGTACTTCCCGGTTGCAAATCGTCAAATAATCGATTGAACTGAAAACCCCCTTGGCATCCCGTCAAGGGGGTTTTTCGTTTCGCTTCAACCTTCTTCATCCGTATACTTCCACCAACCCATGAGAAATTTCATCCCATTATTGCTGTTCGCATTGTGCAACTTTCCCCATGCATCCGGACAAACGGAGGGGAACAACGTCTTTGGAAGCGATCAAGTATTGAGCGTTGACGTCACGTTCTACGACTCGGATTTTTGGAATTTGCTCATCGACGAATACGAGGGTGACCAAAATTACATCCCAGCAGCCATCAGCATCACCACCCTGGATGGCACCACTGCACTCGATTCCGTTGGCATTCGACTCAAAGGAAACTCAAGCATGAATCACCCGGGCGACAAAAAACCGTTCAAAGTGGATTTCAACCGATTCATCTCAGGCCAGTCATACGATCTCCTGAAGAAGCTCAATTTCAACAATGGGTTCAAGGATCCCACTTTCGTCCGCGAGAAAATTTTCTATGACGTTTGCGAAGCGGCCAACATCCTGGCACCGCGTGCCACATTTGCGGAAGTAAGCTTCAATGGTATCCCCTGGGGCTTCTACACGGTGGTCGAACAAATCGATGACCAGTTTCTCGACCGGAGCATCGGTGATGATGCGGGTCACCTCTTCAAAGCAGGTTCCAATTTCAACAATGGCGATGGCGAGGCAAGTTTGGTTTACCTCGGGTCCAATCAGGCCCTATACGAGGGCGCCTATGAATTGAAGCAAAATGAAAGCGATGATTGGAGCGACCTGATTGGCTTGATCGATTTCATCAACAACACGAGCAACGAAGTGTTTGAAGCGGAATTGGCGGATCACTTGGACCTCACGCCTTACTTGCAGTCTGCTGCGTTGGACAACTTGTTTTCCAACTTGGACACGTACACGCTCTCCGCGCGAAATTATTACCTCTACCACAACATGACGACCAATCGTTGGCAGTGGATAAAATGGGATTCGAACGAGACGTTTGGCAGTTACGCGTTCGGCGTTCCGGGGAATATGACCGAGTTGGACTTGGATTTCGATGGAGGCAATCAGGATCGTCCGCTTTTGGAACGCATCATGGAGAGTGATGCACTGCGCGAGGCTTATTACGCCGAAATGTGTTGGTTGAGGGAGAATTGGTTCAATTCCGCATTCCTCGAGCCCCGATTGGACGAATTGAAAGCACTCATACAATCGGCCGTGTACGCCGATGACAACAAAATGTATTCCAACAACCAATTCGAAAACAACTTCAATACGAATCAAGGTGGCATGGGCGGCACACTGTATGGCCTAAAACCCTTCATTGAAGACCGGGCAGATTATGTGGACAGCAACCTCGATTGCACGACGAGCATAGCATACAGTGATGCGGGCAATGCATCCGTGTCGGTCTATCCCAATCCAGCGTCAGAAGAATTGAACATCGCGTTCGACGAGCCATTCACGTCCCTCTGCATTTTCAACGCGCAAGGCCAAGAGGTGCTGAAAATGATGAATCCCAAACCGACTGTGCTCCGCATTCAAGACTGGCCACAAGGCGTTTATTTGATGGTATTCGAAACCGCCACTTGCACCGAAACAACGCGCGTCATTTTGCAGTAAAAGCTGTTTTTTTCGTGCTTATCCCTCGATTTGGGTAAAAAACTGGTGAAAACCGGCCAATTCAAGGCCCAAAAGGTTTGCCGGTCTCGCAGCGGTGTGATACTTTTCCAGCGCGGCAATTACCCCACTCTTTTCTCGAAATTTTTTTGATCATGAGCAGAAAATGGAATTTTCTGTCACTGGCTCTCTTGGTGCTGGTGATTTGTTTCTTTGGTGACGACTACATTGAATATGTGCCCGGTACCGGGGCATTGACAATCGATTCCGGCGATACATCATGGATGGTGGTCGCCAGCGCATTTGTTCTTTTGATGACACCCGGATTGGCCTTTTTCTATGGGGGAATGGTGGACAAGAAAAATGTCATCTCCACCATGCTGCAAAGTTTCGTCGCACTCGGCGTGATCAGTGTCCTTTGGATTACCGTGGGGTTCAGCCTCTGCTTCGGGGAATCGATTGGCGGAATCATAGGAAACCCATTGACCTATTTTGCCTTCAACGGGGTGGGCTTGGCGCCCAACGGAAATTTTGCTTCGACCATTCCATTTCTGCTTTTTGCCTTGTTTCAATTGAAGTTTGCCATCATCACTCCCGCCCTCATCACAGGCTCCTTTGCCGGACGCATCCGGTTCCGGAGTTACATCTTATTCATGGTGCTTTTTTCCTGTGTTATTTATCCGCCACTCGCACACATGACTTGGCACCCCGATGGCTTGCTTCGCAACCTCGGAGTGTTGGATTTTGCCGGAGGCACCGTGGTGCATATGTCTGCCGGCTTCGCAGCACTCGCAGGGGCGATTTTCCTGGGCAAGCGAAAAGAAACAGGGGGGCAACCGGCGAACATCCCATTTGTGATTCTCGGCACGGGGCTGCTCTGGTTTGGATGGTTTGGATTCAACGCCGGCTCCGCTTTTGCGGCGAATGCAGATGCCGTAAAAGCATTTGCTAACACCAATCTAGCTTCGGCCACAGCTATGATTACCTGGGTTTTTTACGACCGGTTTATGAACCGTAAAATGTCTGCTTTGAGCGCGTGCATTGGTGCCATCGTAGGATTGGTTGCCATCACACCGGCTGCTGGATTCGTTTCACTCGGGCACAGTATGCTGATTGGTTTCATTGCTGCTTTGGTCAGCAATTGGGCCATTCGCTACCAGAAAAAATTGGCCGTGGACGATACCCTCGATGTATTTGCCAGCCACGGCATTGGCGGAGTGGTAGGCATGGTGCTGACAGGCGTCCTCGCCGAAGACGTTGGGCTAATCCATGGCAATCCCGATGTGTTTTTGATGCACATGTGGACCTTGCTTGGCGTGGCAGTATTCGCCTTTGGAGGGAGTTATGCCTTATATGCATTGGTCAATGCCATGATTCCCATGCGGGTGAGTTCGGACCAAGAGCAGCGTGGCTTAGATTCCTCTCAACACGGAGAAAAACTGAGTTGAGCAGGCCCTGCTGCCACCTTATCAAGCCATCACAATCCAGCGAAAACGTCGAACGATGCCTGAAATGTGCGAACTTTGCCGTCAGCAATGCGGCAAGAAGTGCATTGCTCACTAGAACACCCCCCCTTTGAATTCATTTGACGAATTAGGCCTCAGCGCAGATGTGCTCACGGCCATCCATGCGTTGGGCTATGAAACCCCAACGCCCATTCAAGCCGAGGCCATCCCCGTTGTTTTAGACGGAAAAGACGTCTTGGGCGTAGCACAAACTGGAACCGGAAAAACCGCAGCTTTCAGCTTGCCTATGATCCACCGGCTATCCGAAGACCGGTATTCCGGACAATTTCAACCCATCCGAGGTTTGATCCTGACGCCCACCCGAGAGTTGGCCATTCAGATTGAAGAAAATATCCTCGATTACACCAAGCAAGTCAAGCTTCACACCGCCACCATTTTCGGCGGCGTCAACCAGAAAAGCCAAGTTCAAAAGCTGCGGCGCGGCGTGGACATTGTGGTGGCCACACCCGGGCGATTGATTGATCTGCAGGAACAAGGCCATGTGAACTTGAAGCACCTGCAGTATTTCGTGCTCGATGAAGCCGACACCATGATGGACATGGGCTTCATTCATGATTTGCGGCGCATCATCAAACACATTCCAAAGGAGCGACAATCGCTGTTTTTCTCAGCGACCATGCCTCCCAACATTCTGGAATTCGCCAACACGATGTTGCGCAATCCCGTTCGGGTCGAAGTGGCTCGTGAGAGCACCGCTGCCGAAACGGTTGATCAACAGATGATGTTTGTGATGCAAGCAGACAAGCGAGACTTGCTCGTGCACTTGCTCCAGCAGCCTGAAGTAGAAACCGCTTTGGTATTCATGCGAACGAAATATGGCGCGGACAAGGTGGTGCGCTATTTGACTAAAAACAACCTCAATGCTGCGGCCATTCACGGGAACAAGACCCAACCACAGCGCGAACGAGCCATGCAAGGTTTCCGCAAAGGGAAACTCAATATTCTTGTCGCAACGGACATCGCTGCGCGTGGAATCGACGTCAGTGGTGTGAGCCACGTAATCAACTTCGAGATCCCCAACATCTCCGAAACCTATGTTCATCGCATTGGTCGAACGGGTCGGGCCGGAGCGTCGGGTATCGCTTGGTCGTTTGTAAACGAAGCCGACGAGCGCAAGTTCATGGCGGACATCCAGCAATTGATGAAACGCGAAGTGCCATTGATCACTGATCACCCCTGGCACTTGGCGAAACCCGCACTCGAATTTGACCTGAATAAAACGGGTCAACGACCACAAGCCCCTGGATCCGGAGGGGGGAAAAAGAATAAAAAGAAGCCGTTCAACCACGGCAAACCACGGCACGGAGGTCAAGGAGGTCAAGGCAAAAGCGGAGGAGGCTCAGGCAGAGGATTCCGATCGGATCGCGATGGAGAGCGGGCTCCTCGTCGCGAAGGAAGTGGCAGCGGAGGAGGGAGCGGCAGCTCCGGCTCCGGTCGACCCTACCGAAGCAAAGGCAAGTCTTCCGGGAACAGCTCCGGCGGTAACTCCGGCGGAAATTCCGGTGGAAATAAGGGCAACCGAGGAGGACAAAACGACTCGCGCTACAGCCGCCGATAGCACCCACCCTAGAAATGACATAAAAAAAGCCCCGGCCATTGAATTGGTCGGGGCTTTTTAATGATCTATAGCGGTCTTATCGCGTCACCGAGATACGCTGAGATTCTCCATCGATTTGCACCACATAAGTGCCTGCAGGAACATCTCCGAGGTCCACGGAAAATTGCCCTTGAATTCCGACCAAAGGCCACTGGCGAACCAATCGACCTTCCAATGAATACAGGGAAGCTTGAATGGCCGGCGCTTTCAAGTCAAACGTTGTCAAACCACTTGTTGGGTTTGGAAAGATGACAAATGACGCCTCGCCCAAATCAGACTCCTCAACGCTTTCCACTTCACCCAATCCCAATGCCGCATGCATTCGAGGAGCGGTATACGCTTGGATGATGTCCAACCAGGGTAGCGCCTCTTCCGGTCCCATTGTTGGGTTCAACGACAACTGTGTCGCAGCGATATTTGAGCCGTTGGCTGTATCAACCATCTGCGTCATGGCCACATCCCACCACTGCCAAGGCGAGCTATCGAAAGGCTCCGTTGGGGCACCATCTTCATAGCTATTCAGAACAGGGTACAAACCGTCCATGCCTTCATTGATGGCATTGGCCGCAACCGATACATCGTCCGCCAAATTGAGCGATTGAAAAACATTGTTGTTATTCGGTGCGTCGAAAGAGTTGATCAATGTGTGCACGCCATAAGCTCCCGTTACCTCGATCACCGGTTCTTGGGTCGTCGGAACAACGAGTACACCGGTCGCATAGGGCGCGAATGGGTCGTGTGGGCAGTGAAAGCTCACCATTGCAGGGTCACCTGCGTCCAGCCATTTATCGGATCCCAATGCCCCACCCATGTTCATTTGAAAGTTGAACTCTGAGCTGTAGTCGGGGTAGTGACCCACACAAAGCTGCAAACTATCTGGAGTAAAGCCATCGTTTTTGGCTTCCGGATCGCCGTTCACAGACTCGATCACCATCGGGATGGAAGAACCATCTCCTGGATCATACCAGAAGACTTCAATGGGGTTTCCTTCGTTGTCCAAAATGATGTCATTGTAATCCGCAATCGCTGCAGAAGCCAATGTGATGTAGCCTCCTGTGCCATCGCCAAACATGGCGATTTTATCCGGATCAATGCCGAACGTGTTGTCCATTTCCGCTGCGTTCATGCGAAAGAATCGGGCTGCCGTGCGGGAATCTTGAACGCCACGGTACGCGGCGTTGATCAACTGAAACGTCCGCTCTACTTGTGAGCCTGCCAATGGATTCCAGCCCAAGCGGTAGTCAACTGAAGCCGTCACGTAACCCATGCGAGCAAAACGCTCACACAATTCCACCACCGCACTGTCTTTGCGGGTACCGAGGGCGGAGCCGTTCAGGTATTGCGGCAAGAAGTTTCCTGTGTGAAAAACAAGGACCAACGGGCGTGAGGTTTCTTCATCGCCTTCAGGCTCATAAACATCCAGAAACTGAGGAAGCACCATTGGAGGCAATCCTTGCAACGCTGGAAGAACGCTTACGTTGCTTGCATATTCAACATCTTCTGTCACGATTACATTTTCGAATACCTCGTCTAGGTATCGTTCTTGGGCGTGCAACGCAAATGCGGCAAACGCCATGATTAGGGTAAAAATTCTTTTCATGCTTTTGGGACTTTGATTCTCAAGCAATTTCAGAGGCAGAACGCATTGCAAAACCCAATACTCAAACGGCTTTCCACCATGGTTATCAACAATTTTGAAGACGGGCACCCCGAATCATCTTCCTCCCGGAAACCCCAAAAAATCATCGGAAGGCGCATTGGTCAATCCGGAACACCCACCCCAGCCGCTGGCCATTGAAGGTTCAATGATAACCTGTATATTTCCAACATGGAAAAACGACAGAGACAGCAATTTTGGACACTCGCCTTGGTGGCAGCATGCTGCATCCCAATGCAAGGCCTCATCGCCCAAAACGGAATTGGTTATCCCCAAGAAGACGTGGTAAAGGTCGCGGAAGTGATGCCCGTTCTGAAAACGTGTGCATCCCTCGATGATCGCACCGAACGCGAAACATGCACCAATCAAGGCATGATGGAGCACGTCATGCAAAACCTCGTTTATCCCACAGTAGCACAAGAAAAAGGCGTCGAAGGAACCGTTTTTGTTCAATTTGTGGTGACCGAAAAAGGGTCTATTGGTTCGGTTGAAATGGTCCGTGGACTGGAAACGTTCGAAAAATCAGCGGTCACTGTGATTGAATCGCTTCCCCTATTCATGCCAGGCACCAATAAGGGAAAAGCAGTAAACGTGCAATACGTACTACCCATTCGATTTGCCCTTGGTGAATGATTCAAGCTCACCGAATCTGTTCCGTTTTATTTCTCGCTTGTTGCATTTCGACGTCAGCCCTTTTTAGCTGCAAGCCTGAACCCAAGGCAATCATTTTGCGCAAGCCAATAACGAAGGCGACCGCGGACCTCATCGTGCGCAAAGAAGTGCGCACTGTCGCATTTGGGAGTTGTGCGCACGCCGAACAGCCCATGCCTGTACTCGATGTCGCAATTCGTCAAAAACCAGATGTTTTTGTGTGGCTCGGGGACAATGTATACGGAGATACAGAGGACATTTCGGCCCTAGAGGCGCAATATGAAACCCTCGGTCAAAACCCCCATTTTCAGCGCCTTGATTCCGCCACACGGCTGCTCGCCACATGGGATGATCACGACTATGGATGGAATGACGCGGGAAGGCACTATCCGCTGAAGGAGGAATCAAAAGATGTTTTCTTGGATTTTTGGAAAGACCCCCGGGATGCGCCACGAAAAGACCGTGACGGCATTTACATGAGTTATCTGTTTGACGGTGGAAAACAAGATGTTCATATCATCCTGCTCGATACGCGCACCTTTCGAGATGACTTGCTGCGGTCTCAAAGCATCATCCTCAAAGGCAGCAACGGATTCAGTTACATGGCCGATTATGAGCCTCACAGGGGCGAAGATTCGACCCTCCTCGGAACTGCCCAATGGAGGTGGTTGAAAAAGCAGTTGAATGTTCAAGCCGATTACCGAATCATTGCCTCCTCAACGCAATTTGGCGCGGAATGGAACGGTTATGAATCATGGGCGAATTTTCCCAGCGAGCAACAAAGAATGCTCGAATTAATCGAAGCGGCCAACCAAAAACAGGCCACAGCGGTGCCCACTGTGTTCATTTCTGGCGATGTGCATTATGCTGAAATTTCAAAAATCAAAGGCGGGAATCGCTCAGCTTCCGATGCCATATTTGATATAACCGCAAGTGGAATCACATCCACTTGGGATTTCGCCACCAACAATGCCAACAGAGTGGAGGGCCCCATCATGGAAAACAACGTGGGCATCCTCCAGTTAGGCCGGCCCGGAAAGGCGAAGATTGTGGCTGAAATTTGGGATGCGACAGGGCAATTGCGCGTCGAACATTCCGTTCTTCCCTAGCCCTTGCACTTAATAGAAACTCATGGACGCACAACGCATTCTCATTATTACCTCCGCTCTACTTGCCATGGTTTGCATTGGGCTCGGGTTGCAATTGTATCAAACCAATCAGACCGTTGTTGCGGTTCAGGCGGACAATACCGCGATTTCATTCGAACGAGACCAGGTGCTATTTGATCTGGAAAAACTGAGTTTTAGCTACGACACCCTCAGCACCGAAAATGCGCTCATGCTCGCCCAAATTGCCGATCAGAAGAATGATATCGGCCGTTTGGTTCAACAAGTTAAAAATGGCAACTGGTCACTTGCTCGTGCCAAACAAGAAGCGGAAACATTGCGTGGCATTATGAAAGGCTATGTCGCTACCATCGATTCCCTCAACCAGTTGAACCTCGCGCTCATTGACGAAAATGACCAGATGCGAGCGCGTGTGGAAGAAGTTCAAGAGCGCAACGCCAGCTTGGTAGAACGGCAAGAAAACATGGAGGAGATGATTACGGCAGGGCAAACGCTGCAAGCGGCTGAAGCATCGGCAGAAGGCATCCGAATCTTGAGCAATGGCCGCCAACGGCCGACCACCCGCGCTTCACGCTTGAGCATGGTGCGTGTTTGCTTCACGCTATTGGAAAACCGCATTGCTAGCGCTGGATCCAAAACCCTACACTTACAGGTGAGCAATGATTCCGGTCAAATTCTCATGGGCGAACAATCCGCGAACGCAAATGACCTGGGCAACCCGGTAAGCGCAACGCGTGAGCTTGATTACAACAATGAGCGCATCGAAGCCTGCATCTTCTTCATTCCCTCAACGGAGCGTATCCCTGCTGGCATTTACACCATCAATATCCTCGAAGGAAATGAAGTGATTGGTTCAACCCAATTGGTTCTCTCCTAGGGAGTTTCTACCACGTTGGGCAGGTATTGCAATTGCGCTTGCCTTTGGGTTTATGGTCCTTGCCAATGAGGTAGCCGACCGCAAAAGCGGCCTCAGCATACCCGATCCGTTGCTTCGCCCCCGAGTCACCCGGCCCTTGAAGCCGAATCCAAGGCAATGTGACTCCGCCCACATGCCCCGTAGCCTGGATGAAAAACCTCCTGTGCACCTGCATTCTGAGTCCCGCGTGCACCCCAAGCCCAAGGCCTGAAAGGTGCTGAGCATTCTTTTGACGTTGCCCCGCCCAAGTAAAGTCTGTGCTGCAAACCACAACACCCAACCCAACCGCCTCGAACACGGAAAGCATGAATTGATCATTGACGGAGCGCCAGAGGTCGGTTTGGTGCTCCAAGCTGAATCGTACAAAATTCATTCCATCGCTGTGTTCCAAGTTGAACCCTTGGCCCCACCGCAAAGAATCGCCGTTCCATTCGGCTAGCGTCCCCGCGGGAAATTCATCTTCCAAGCCCAAATCCGACGCATCGGCGTATCCATCGGCGACTACCCACTGTTTTTTCAACTTGTACTTCATGTGGTCCCATCCCGCTGAGACCCACAGATTGGGGGCAATTCGCTTGCCGAAACGCGCATTGAACTGAGGAATCGTGAAGAGCCCTGGATGGAAATACACTTTGGCCTGAAAACGCTCGGGCATGTCATTGGCCTGTGCGTCTTGTAAGGTCACATCAAACGCCTCACCGGATGGCCCTGTTCCCCACATCTGCACATCAGAAACCGTGTAAGCCGAGCGGTTATAACCCCAAGAAACATACCACTCATCGGACGAAAAACCTTGACCATTGGCCTGCGCCGCCCCGGCAAAAAATGCCCCCAAACAACAACCGCAAATCACCACGCTTCTTCTGAAAATCATGAGGCAAAGTTAGTCGGTTGAAGAGGTTCTTCGCTTTCAAATCAACATGAAATGAATGCGACAGAACGTGGGCGTTGGGGAGAAACATTGGCGGCCATTCACCTGGAAAAAGCCGGTATACACATCGTGGAACGGAATTGGCGAAAAGGACGATTCGAAATTGACCTAATTGGTAAACAGGCGAATATTTGGGTTTTTGTGGAGGTCAAGGTGCGGAAATTTGGGTATGCGGAGACTGCCTTCGAATCGGTTGACCTCTTCAAACAGCAACGCATCATCCGCGCAGCCGATCGATTTTTAAAAAACCACGAATCCAAATCCGACACCATCCGATTCGATGTTCTCTGCATTGAATATGGCCGGGAAACTCATCGGATACAACACATTGAAGATGCGTTCATTTGCATGCCCTGAATGGAATATCTTTGCTTCATGAAGAAGCAGAATTCTGGTCGTGCCGGTGCCCGCTCATCGCAAGCGCGTCGCTCGAAACCTGGCGAAAGCCGTTCGGGCGAGAAACGCCCAGATTCCAAGCGCACATCAGGAAAGGGAAGTGCCCCTCGAAAATCCGATCAAAAGACGAATTTTAAACCGGATGGGGCTGGCAAAAAAAGCCGCAGCGGAGCGACCTTTCGCAAAGGTGGCAAACCTGTTACGCGGCAAAAACCACTGGCTGCATTGGGAGGACCCATGCGATTGAATCGGTACATCTCGAATGCTGGGGTTTGCTCACGCCGAGAAGCCGACTCCTTGATTGAGTCCGGTGTAGTGACAGTGAATGGGGAAATCATTGTGCAAATGGGGCACAAGGTCAACATTAACGATAGCGTGCAAGTCGGAGGGGCCACCATTCGACCTGAAACCCGGCGCTATGTCCTGTTGAATAAACCCAAAGGATTCGGGACCTCCATGGCAGATGCCAAAGCACGTCGCGGCGTGCATGAATTGGTCCAAAAAGCGTGCAAAGAAGAAATCCGATCCATTGACAAATTGGATCGAGAAAGCACCGGTTTGATGCTGTTCACTAACGATGAAGAGTTAATGGTTCGGCTCAACCACCCCCAATCTGGTGCGGCCAAGCTCTACCACGTCATCCTCGCAGAACGCGTTCAACCCAACCACCTTGAAGAACTGAAACAAGGATTTATTGTGGACAAGGGATTTGTGAAAGCGACAGAGGCCGAATTTGCAAACGACGAAAGAACGCACATCGGGCTCAAGCTCACTTCCAGCAGGAGCCGTATCGCTCGGCGAATGCTCGAGGAACTCAGCTACCATGTTGTCAAGGTAGACCGGGTCACCATCGGACCGCTGACCAAAAAAGATGTGCCACGGGGGAGTTTCCGACATTTGTCAGAAGCCGAAGTAAACCTTTTACGCATGAGCTGTTAAAATAGCATGAAGAGCCTAGTCATCATTCCCACATTTAATGAAATTGAAAATATCCAGCGCATGCTGGATACCGTGATGTCGTTGGAGCCTGAATTCAATGTCCTGATTGTGGACGACGGCTCGCCAGACGGCACGGCCAAAGTGGTCAAGGAAAACCAAAAAAAGCATGACCGAATTCACCTGCTGGAACGATCAGGCAAACTGGGATTGGGCACGGCTTACATCGCTGGATTTCATTGGGCATTGGAACGCGGATACGACCTGATTTACGAAATGGATTGTGACTTTTCGCACAACCCAAACGACTTGGTTCGTCTTCGAGAGGCATGCATGAACGGCGCTGGAGTTGCTGTAGGGTCTCGATACACCCGAGGAGGAAAAGTAAGCAACTGGCCGGTCGGCCGCATTCTCATGAGCTATTTCGCTTCCGTCTATGTCAACACCATTCTTTGGCTGGGCGTACGAGACAGCACGGCCGGTTTCAAATGTTACCGCCGTGAAGTGCTCGAGCGAATCGACCTCAGCCGGATTCAATTCATCGGATATGCATTTCAAATCGAAATGAAATACAATGCACGACAACTTGGATTTAGCATCGAAGAAGTTCCCATTACCTTCATTGATCGGGAATTGGGGACAAGCAAAATGAGCATGAATATCTTCCGAGAAGCCTTCCTTGGCGTCCTTCAAATGCGTTTCCGAAAGGTTCAGCCCAATCCGAATTCCAAACCCTGAATTCATTCATGTCTTCACAGCCTACTCGATTCATCGGCGCTTCAGTCGTTAATGAAGGCCAAGTCATCACTTCTGATGTCTTAATCGCCAGTGATGGAACCATCGCCGCCCTTGGCGAAGATTGTAACAAACATGCTGAAGCATCCAAAGCAACGCAAATTGACGCCACCGGTCTTTGGTTAATGCCCGGTTGCATCGACGATCAAGTGCATTTTCGAGAACCGGGGCTGACCCACAAAGGTGAAATCGCCACCGAATCTGCCGCCGCCGCCGCAGGAGGCATTACTTCTTTCATGGAGATGCCCAATACAGTTCCGCAAGCGCTGACTCAGGAGCTTTTGCAAGACAAATACGAACGCGCCGACGAAGTAAGTGCTGTGAACTATTCATTTTTCATGGGCGCTTCGAACACCAACTTGGATGAGGTTTTGAAGACTGACCCCCGCCGTATTTGCGGCATCAAAGTCTTCATGGGATCTTCAACGGGAAATATGTTGGTTGATGATCGCGCTGTGCTGGAGGCGGTTTTCAAAGAGAGCCCAACGTTGGTGGCCACCCACTGCGAAGACGAGGCGACAATCCGCCAAAACATCGCTGCTGCGCGGGAACGATACGGAGAGGCCGTTCCCATTGGCCAGCACCCGCTCATCCGCAGCCACGAGGCCTGTTATCGGTCCTCTTCGATGGCGGTCGAACTGGCTGCGAAATGGAATACTCGGCTGCACATTCTACACATTTCTACGGCCCGTGAAGTCGCCCTTTTTCGCAATGATATTCCCTCCATTGAAAAGAAAATCACGGCAGAGGCGTGCATCCACCACTTGTGGTTTACCGATGCCGATTACGCCACCAAAGGGACCCACATCAAATGGAATCCTGCGGTAAAAACCGCCGATGATCGGGCAGCAGTGCGCGCCGGGATTCTCGATGGACGCATCGATGTCGTCGCCACCGATCATGCGCCGCACACCCTCGATGAAAAGAGCAATTCTTATTTCAAAGCACCTTCTGGCGGGCCTTTGGTTCAGCATGCGTTGCCCGCCATGCTTGAGATGGTGCACCAAGGTTTACTGCCGGTTGAAGATGCCGTTAACCTCATGGCGCACCGCGTAGCGGACATGTTTCAAATCGAAGGTCGCGGCTACATTCGCCCAGGCTATCAAGCGGACCTCGTCTTGGTCGATCCCAATGACCCGTGGACCGTTTCTCGAAGCAACATCCGATACAAATGTGGCTGGTCGCCATTTGAAGGGACAACGTTCCGGTCTCAGGTGCGGGGCACTTGGGTCAACGGCGTTCACGTATACAATGGCACAGATGTGCTGACCACCCACGGAAACCACGCGGGACAGCGGCTTACGTTTGACCGATGAAATCCTCACGTCGTCCATCCATGGTAATCGCGGTCCTTGCACTTTGGGGCTTAAACGGCTGCTCGAGTTCCTCCTCAGCAGATCCCAAAACAATCGGTCTTGTGCAACGCGACACCTTTGTCCAGGTGCTGACGGAAGTGCATGTGATCGAGGGGGTCAAGAAACAACGGCTCATGAGAAATGACGATGAAGGGGCCATCATTCTGCAGCATTATGCCGAATTGTTCGACCGATTCGACATCGATGAAGAACGCTTCAAAACCACTTACCAATGGTGGTACCAGCACCCCGCAGAAATGGATGGGATATTGGAAGAAGTTGGAGAGCGGTTGGCCGATATGGAGCGGGAAGCGAACCGCAAGGATTGATCTGAAAATCTATTTGGGTTGGCCCAGCGCATCCAACACATAAGGCGCAGTTTCGTCAATCGCAGAGTCAATCGACTGATACTGCCAATGCACACCCTTGGCCTCCAAGGTGCGTTCTAAAAAATCGGAAGCGTAAGAATGCACCTTGTTGGTGTTTTGCACGGATTCACGGGTAATGGGCGATTTTCGACCGGACACCGTTTCGAGTACCCGACCCAACCGCCAGGCCAGGCCCATCATCCAATTGCGCAAACGATGAGCCGGCGGTCGCGTTTCGAGCGCACGGGCCATTTGTGTCAACACTTCCCGGTAAGGGCGGTTTTCCGCGCAGAGCATATAACGGTCATTCCAACAGTCGTGCTCAGCCAATAAGAGGCATGCCCGGGCAACATCAGCAGCCGAAACAAATCCATTGCTCCCGGAAGGGTACCATTGAAATCCTTTGTGTGCCAGCGCAAACATCGTGGACGAACTTCGATCGAAATCGCCAGGGCCGAGGACGATGACCGGGTTGACCACCAGCACGTTCAATCCTTCTTCTTTTCCTCGCCACACTTCCAATTCTGCCAAGTATTTGCTGCGGGCATAATGCGTCACATCCGACCCTTCTTCAAACGGCACATTTTCATGCACGGGCTCTCCTTCCTTCCGCCCCAATGCCGAAACAGAACTGATGTGAACCAATTCTTTGATTCCGGTGTCAAGCATGGTATTCACCAACGTTGCTGTCGCATCCCGATTGACCTCCATCATCCACGCCACATCCCGGTGGTGAAATGACACCACTGCGGCGCAATGGTAAACGCGTGAACACTCGCTCAATGCCTCTTCCAATCGTTCATCGTCCCACAATTCAGCCTCAAACCACTCCAGTCCGGCCAGATTGACTCCTCTTTTTTCTAGAAAATTTTGAACCGCAACGCGATCGGATGATGGGCGATGCAACGCCCGAACGGACTCGCCCGAAGACAACAATACCTCCAGCAAATGCCGCCCAACCAATCCCGTTCCACCTGTGATCAAAACCATGCTACGAAGTTAGTTGGAGATTCCGCCCGAAATTTGCACCACCCATGGCGAAATCTGAACACATCAGTCAAATCCTAGCGCGTCTGCCGCAGCAACCTGGCGTTTACCAGTATTTCGATGATGGTGAGCGGTTGCTTTACGTGGGGAAAGCCAAGAACTTGAAAAAAAGGGTTTCCAGCTATTTCACGAAACAAAACCACAACGGCAAAACGCGTCTGCTCGTTTCGAAGATCACCGACATCAAATGGCTCATAGCTCCCTCTGAATCGGATGCACTTTTGCTCGAAAACAGCCTGATCAAAGAGCATCGGCCGATCTACAACATCCAGCTCAAAGACGACAAGACGTATCCCTTCATCGTCGTAAAAAAAGAGCGCTTCCCACGCATCTTCCCCACGCGTAAATTGATCAAAGATGGAAGTGAGTACTTCGGGCCTTTCCCCAGTGTGAAGACCATGCATACCGTCTTGGAACTCTGCCGTAAGCTTTATCCCATCCGGACGTGTTCTCTCGCCCTCACGGAGGAGAACATTGAAAAAGGCAAATTCCGGGTCTGCCTGGAATACCACATCGGCAATTGCCTCGGTCCCTGTGTCGGCAAACAAGACGAGGACGATTACAAAAAAAGCATTGCCGCGATCCGACACCTGCTGCGTGGCAACCTCGGAGAAGTCGTTCGAGAGCTCGAGAAGAAGATGCAAGAAGCCTCCGAGGCGTTTCGTTTCGAAGAGGCTGAGCAATACAAATTAAAATTGGCGTCTGTCCGAAAATACCAGGCCAAGAATACCATTGTGCATCCGGGCATTGATGACGTAGAGGTATACACGGTCGTGCAGGATTCGCGGTGTGCTTATGTCAATTTTTTGCGGATTCTAAAAGGAACCATCACCAAAGGGCACACCTCTGAAGTGAGGCGTAAACTGGGAGAAGAACCCAAGGAAATTCTCGAAGCCGCAATCGTGCAGATGCGCGATAAATTCGGAAGCGATTCCCCTCAGGTTTACACGCCATTTGCCATCGACTTGCCCCTCGAAGGGGTTTCCTGCCATGTACCCCAGCGGGGGGACAAGTTGCGGTTGATCGAAATGTCCGAACGGAATGCCCGGTTTTTCATGCGGGATCGACAAAAACAGTTGGAGCAAACCCAGCCCGAAGCAGCCACCCAACGGCTCCTCGAAACGGCAAAAGAAGACTTGCGGCTCAGCGAATTGCCCGTGCACATTGAATGCTTTGACAACTCGAACATCCAGGGAACCAATCCCGCCTCGGCATGTGTCGTTTTTAAAAATGGAAAACCCGCAAAGTCCGATTACCGAAAATTCAACATCCGAACCGTGGATGGGCCCGATGATTTTGCTTCCATGACAGAGGTCGTGCATCGCCGATATAGCCGTCTTTTAAAAGAAAACGAACCCCTGCCGCAACTCATTGTCATTGATGGCGGAAAGGGCCAGTTGAGCCATGCATTAGAAGCCTTAGAATCCATTGGATTGCGGGGCAAGATTGCCATCATCGGCATTGCAAAGCGGTTGGAAGAAATCTACTATCCCGGTGACCAGCTTCCGCTCTACTTGGACAAACGGTCTTCCACGCTCAAGTTGATCCAACACCTTCGAAATGAGGCACACCGCTTTTCCCTCGAACATCACCGCAAGCGACGCAGCAAAGCCGCGTTGCGATCGGAATTGGATGAAATCAAGGGCGTTGGCCCCAAAACACGGCACGAATTATTGGCCCATTTCAAAACCGTAAAAGCCATCGGTGAAGCCTCCATTGACGACTTGACGAAAGCAGTCAATCTCAAAGTAGCGCGTGCAATCCACACGCACTTCGAAGCCAAAAAGTGAATCTGCGCTTAAGCGAGAAAACGCTTCTTGACCGCATCGTCCAAATGCAAAGCACATGAAAATGGTGATGCCCGATGGCGATTGCGTGCAACCGCATCGTATGCCGCATTCCCCCAACGCGCGGGCACAATGGTCAGAACGAACCGAGCAACCATACGCAAGGGAGCGCGCAATTCGTGGCTCAAAATTGCAAGGCCCGAAAATTTGTCATGTGCTTTCTCTCCGTCCCAAACCAACAAAGAAGGATAAGGTTTTTCAACTTGCGCCGGCGATAATCGGTCACGCGCAGCCGTGCCTTGCAACGGCGCAAAATGCACCTGGCAACCCTTGGCTTCCCAGTTTAAAAACTGGAGAACGGCCCGATTGCAGAACCCACATTCTCCGTCAAAAAACAAGATTACCATCGGAATCGAGGCTCCGTCATGCCGTGGGTCAACGCATGGTATCCTTGCACCAATTCTTCCACCACTTGTGCCGCCGGGACAATCGCATCGATCTGGCCACTGACTTGACCAATCTCCAATTCCCCTTCCTCTAAATCGCCTTCGAACATGCCGCGTTTGGCGCGACCGCGGCCGAGCAATTCAGACAACGCTTCCAAATCCGAGCCATTCGCCTCAGCGGCCGCGACTTGCTGTGCAAACGGATTGTCCAACAAACGGACAGGAGTGAGCGGCTTCAAACGCAATGCTGTATCCCCCTCCTTGGCCGCAATCACCCGCTCCTTGAACGCCTGATGCGCCGAAGATTCGTGGGTTGCCACGAACCGACTGCCAATTTGAACCCCTTCGGCTCCCAAAGCAAAAGCGGCCAAGATCGAGCGCGAACCTCCAATTCCTCCAGCGGCAATGACCGGCACGTCCAAGGCCTCCGACACTGCCGGAACCAAGCACATGGTTGTGGTCTCTTCTCGGCCGTTGTGCCCTCCCGCTTCAAAGCCTTCTGCAACAACCGCATCCACTCCAGCCGCTTGCGCCTTCAGCCCAAACTTCACACTGCTCACCACATGAACGACCTTGATGCCGTGTGATTTGAGGTGCTGAGTCCATGCCTTCGGATTGCCCGCACTCGTGAATACAATGGGCACTTTCAGCTCAACGATTGACGCCATGTGCTCTTCAATCGAAGGGTACAAAAGCGGAACATTCACCGCAAAAGGACGATTGGTGGCAGCTTGGCATTTCTGAATCTGATCGCGCAACACTTCCGGATACATGGAGCCTGCACCAATGATGCCCAAACCGCCTGCATTCGAAACCGCACTCGCCAATTCCCATCCACTGCACCAGATCATTCCCGCCTGGATGATGGGGTGTTGAATGCCGAATAATTGTTGAATGCGGTTCATGGTTGAAACAACTCCAAGTTAGCCTTTTCTACCGCGTCATTGCGCACCTGGGTTTTGAAAAAATCCCTTGCCCGTTCCGACATGGAGCCCCAACTTTCCGCATCCAAAGCCATCGCCTCGGACAAACCTGATTGCCAGATGTCCTCTTCCAATGGCCAATCCCATCCAATTCCTTTTTCCTGCAGTTGCCTCCATGGTGTCCGATCACTGATCAACACGGGACAACCGTGGGCCCAGGATTCGACAATGGAATGGCCAAAATTTTCTTGCGTCGTCGAAGAAAGCAAAAAATGAGCAGCTTCGAAATGAGTCGGCAATTCCGAAGGAGGCATTCCTCCGAGAAATCGAACCTTAACCGCCTGTTGTGCATCTGCCATGGCTTGCAGTTCCCGCTGGTACAATTCATCTTCTACCGGGCCTATAAAGTCCAATTCCACCGGCCGAGAAGCGTTTGCGCGGAGCAGAGCACGCAAACCAAAATCAAGGTTCTTCACACGATGAATGCGTCCAATCACAACAATTCTCCAACGATCCGAGGGGCGCGCAGGGTTTGTGGGCGGCAGTGATGTCGGAAGATTTTGCGCTATTCGAACTTGTGCCGGATGAAAATGCATTTGGACTTCCTTCGATTCATTCGAGGTCGATGCGTGCCACGTGACTCCCTTAAAAAGGTCGAGCATCCGCGCAACACTCAAAAACACCCGTTTTTTCAATGGTTTGATGCTCAAGGCAGCGCTTCCCAGCATGCCCCGCGGTGCCAACACCACGCGCATGCCTGCTCGCTTCCGTGTCAATCGAAGCGGAATGAGGGCATGCTCTTTCGAAAACATGCTGTTGAGATGAAGCACTTGCGGCTTGATTTCATCCAATATCCTTCCCCACGTGCGGCGATCCAATGTCCCTTTGCTGCAGTAACGAACCTGGACCGAAGCATCACCGACCTTCATCTCATTCCAGGCGTCTCGCTTGACGTCCAATGCTTCTGCTTCTCCCAAGTCATGAGCACCGGTTACTACCCAAACATCATGGTGCTTCGCGAGAAGTGCACACAGGTTGAAGGCACTGCGGATGGGACCTCCTGCGCGGTATGCGGGAGGAAACCAGTCGGCCGATATGACAATTCGAAGGCGCCTCACTGGATTGCGTTTTCTTTCATCCAATGGCCCAAAACGACCAAGGTCCAAAGCCTCGAAAAAGTCCACCGCGCATCCCCCTTGAGGAATGCCATCCAGATGCGATCAATTTCTCGTTTGGAGATGCCATCAATGCCCGACAAATACGCCAAACCTCCTTCGCAAGTCGCCTTTAAATCGCGCTTCATCCATTGCTCCCAAGGCAAAACAAAGCCCATTTTAGGTCGGTGAATGACTTCGTCAGGAAGCAAATCAGGAATTGCATCTGTGAGCAATTGCTTCGGGGTGTGCGGCCACTTCTGATCGTCTGGTGTGGCCATTGCTTCCAGTACCAGGTGGTGATCCAGAAACGGAACCCGCACTTCCAATGCATGCGCCATCGACATTTGATCGGTATCCCTGAGCAGCGTATGGTTCATGTAAGTGCCCATTTCGGCCAAACTCACTTTGGATAAAAATGGCAATGCAAACCCCTTGCTTTCCGGTGCAATCTTTTGGCTCAACCACTGGTAGACTTCGTTGGGGATTTGGGCGGCTTGGGGAGCCAGTTTTCTGAGGTCCGATTCCAAGAAAATTTGACGTGACAGCGGATAAGTGTGCTCCAAATCAAAATAATCTCCGCCGAGGAGTGCGGCCATCTTTCGTGATGTCGCGTCCTTCTTGCTCGCGGAATAAACCGCTCCCACCGACTTGCGCAACCCCTTTGGCCAAGAGGCTAACCAGCGCTTTTCCAGAAGCTGCTGCGACCGTTTGAAAACCGGATAGCCCGCGAAACTTTCGTCCCCTCCCAATCCACTCAGCGCAACCGTGATTCCTTCTTTCTTCGTCGCGGCACTCACGACATACGTGTTTGGGCCATCGCCTGAGGGGTGATCCATCGCCGACAAGGCATCTGGTACTTGATGCAAAAAATCTTGGCTTTCCAACCGGATTTCATGGTGGTCGGTATCAAAGCGTTTGGCCACCATTCGGGACCAAGTACTCTCGTCAAATTCTCCCTCGTCAAACGTAACACTGAAGGTCGAAACTTGTTGGTCCGTTGCAGACTTCATCAGTCCTACAATGGCACTTGAGTCAATCCCTCCCGATAAAAAAGCGCCAAGAGGGACATCCGAACGCATCCTCAAATCCACCGCTTTCTCCATGGCACTGCGAATGCGTTTCAATCGCTCCGGGCGCGGCAGTTCACGTTCAATCTTCGCGGCTTCTGAAGCCAAGTCCCACCATGCGGACACGGTGGTTTCTTCTCCTTGCAAACGCATCCAATGGCCTGCAGGCAGCATGGAAACCCCCTGAATAATGGTTCGCGGAGCATGCACCGTTTGGTACCGAAGGTAATCGGCCAATGCAATTGGATCGTGTCGCTTATCTATCCAACCCGAAGCAAGCAAGCTGCGCACTTCGCTCGAAAAAATCAATCCTGAAGGCGTCTCAGCAAAATAAAGTGGTTTGATGCCCATTCGGTCGCGCGCCAACAAGAGTTCCCGCTTTTCGTTGGACCAGAAGGCAAACGCAAACATGCCATTGAAGCGATGCAATGCTGCCGCACCCCAAGCTTGCAACGCGGCAAGCACAACCTCGGTGTCGGACTCGGTTTGGAACCTGAACCCCCCCTTCAACTCCTCCCGCAACTCCCGGTAATTGTATACTTCTCCGTTGAATACGATAACGTCTCCGGTTGATGCATGAATGAAAGGCTGATTGGAGTGTTCTTGGGTGTCGATGATGCTCAATCGACGGTGCCCCAGCATCACTTCAGCATCGGATGTCCATACCCCCCTCGCATCCGGACCACGGTGAGCGATTTGCTCCGTCATTCTTTCAAGCGCCGCTGACGCAGATTCGCTGGTCGCTTGGCTAGGAATGCCGAATATGCCCGTAATTCCGCACATGAAAAGTTAGTTGGATTCGCTTTCGCGTGATTGCTTCATTCCATCCCACCCCTGCGCTTTCAGCGGAGCTTCGACGCCGTTTTTCGTCACCAGTGTTTTTTCGGACGTGTCCTCCACCATGTGGCCAATGATCGAAAGTTTGGGCAGGTTCCGCACCTTTTCAAATTCCGATTGGTCAATGGTGAACAACAATTCGTAGTCTTCTCCTCCACTAAGCATACACAACGTCGGGTCCAAATTGAAGGCCCTAGCCGTTTCATAAGCGTGGGAATTGATGGGCAATTTATCCTCATAGATGCGAACCCCACAGCCTGAAGCAGCGCACAAATGAAACGTTTCGGATGCCAATCCGTCCGAAACATCAATCATGGAAGTTGGCTTCAAACCCAAATCCTTCAACTCACGAATGATATCGGTACGTGCTTCGGGTTTCAGCTGCCTTTCCAATAATTCTTGGTGATCTGAAAGGTCCGGTTGCGCCATCGGAGCAGATTTGAATACTTCTTTTTCACGCTCCAAAACCTGCAGCCCCATGTACGCGCTTCCCAAATCACCGGATACCACCAACAAATCCCCCGGCTTCGCCCCTGATCGCGTCACTGCCTGATCGGACGAAACGAGGCCAACCGCTGTGACGCTGATCATCAGTCCGGACAACGAAGACGACGTATCGCCACCCACTAAATCCACTCCGTATACTTCGCATGCTTTGTGGACGCCTGCGTACAATTCGTCCAGTGCCTCCACCGAAAACCGACTGCTCACAGCAATGGAGACCGTAATCTGTGTCGGAATGGCGTTCATCGCGCAAATGTCACTGAGGTTGACCGAGACCGCTTTGTAGCCCAAATGCTTCAATGGCACGTAGGACATATCAAAATGCACGCCCTCCACCAGCATGTCCGTGCTCAAGACCACCCTCTTATCTCCGGAATCAATGACTGCAGCGTCGTCTCCAACACCCAAAAGCGTGCTGGACTGCTGGTGTTTGATTTCTTGGGTAAGCCGGCGAATCAATCCAAATTCTCCTAACTGTTCGATTTCGGTGCGTTCCATGATTCAAAGGTACCGAATCAGCGGCATACACCACCTTTGATTAGGCCCCGTTCAGGACTGCTTCGGCGGTGCGTCCGCAACGTTCAAGATCTCACCCGTGAAGTGCAAGTTCATCGCCGCAAAAGGATGGTTGAAATCGACAATTACCGAATTCAATCGAACCTCGGCCACCACACCAATGACTTCGTCGCCATCCTCGGTTTCCATCGGAACAACCTCTCCCTCCTCGAAAACAGATTCGTCGAGCTCTCCGTCTACGATGAATGCCGATTTAGGCACCTCAACAAATGCCTCTTCGTCCTCCTCTCCGTACGCTTCATCCACCGACAAACGAAACGCAAATGAGTCGCCCTTCTTCATGCCGAGGAGCGCGTTCTCCAATGCCAACAGGACCTGACTTTCGCCAACCATAAAGCCAAATGCTTCATCAGCCGGGCAAATTTCAAGTTCTTCCCCTTCTGGGCTGTCTTCTCTCAAGATGTAACTGATCTCGACGTATTTGCCACTGGCAATCTGCAATTCATTCATGCGGCGAAAGTAGTCCGTTGGCGTAAATTGCCAACATGCAACTGCCATTTCATTTTCGCCATTTTTTTCTCTTTTCCCTCGCCATTGTGCTCACTGGATTGATCTCACAAGCGCAAGAGGGCGAACGAACTTTTCGAAAACCACGTGTCTTTCAGCCGGTCCAGTGCCACCATTACCGGCAACTTTCACCCGAGCGTGAAGCCGTGAAGCCCTCGCCACAGCCGCGATGGATGATGAATTACGACATGGCGCCTTCCATCGCCCGAAGCGATTCCTTCAACATCAGCACCTACGAACTCGACCTGGACGTCACCGCCTACACCTACCAGCAACTCGTCGCCCATGCCACGATTGGATTGGAGGTGCTCGATGCGACAGCACAAGACCTTTGGTTCGATTTGGTGGAGCTAACCGTGGACAGCATTCACATCAACGGTGTGAATGCTGATCATGCGCAAACCGAATCGCAACTGCACGTTGAGCTGCCCGAAGCGGGCTGGCAAACAGGAACAGCCTATGAAATTGAGGTTTGGTACCAAGGTTCGCCTTACCAAGACCCGTATTGGGGTGGGTTTTATTTCGTTAGCGATTACATCTACAATTTGGGCATCGGACTCACAACCATTCCCCCCAACTTTGGGAAGGTGTGGTACCCTTGCTTTGATAATTTTGTCGAGCGCGCAGCGTACACCTATCATGTGACCAGCGCCGGAGGGCGCCGTGCCCACTGCCAAGGAACCCTGATTGGCGAATCCTTCCTCGGAGGCGATACATTGACCCGCAGTTTTGAACTCACCCATCCAATCACTACCCACCAATCAGCGATTGCGGTGGCGCCGTACGTGGATTCCAATTATGTGCACACCGGAAACTACGGTGACATTCCTGTTCGACTCACCGGAAAGCCCGAGCAAATCAATGCCATGGCGAATAAATTTCAAGAGTTGGGGTTTGCCATTGACGCGCTGGAATACTGGTGGGGACCATACGCTTGGGAGCGTGTTGGCTATGTCCTTACCACGGATGGTGCGCTTGAAATCCCAACCAACATTGCCTATCCGCAGTTCATGGTTGGAGAAGGGCTTGTAGCCAATGGTGATTTGTTCAGTCATGAACTCGGGCACCATTGGTGGGGCGACCTGGTTGCACCCACCATTCACAATCACATGTGGTTGAAAGAAGGTCCCGCTGAATACAGTTCGCACCTCTTTGTCGAATGGAAAGATGGTCCCGAAGAGTTTGTTGAAGTCGTGAAAGACAATCAGCAGTTCGTCCTCGAAGAATGTCACTTGCAAGACAATGGTTTTTACCCGCTTTCACCGATGCCGGATGAAGAAATTTATGGGCGGCATACCTACTACAAAGGCGCTTCGATCGTGCACAACCTCCGCGCTTACCTCGGGGACGATTTGTTCCGATCCAGCATGCAATCGGTCATCGCTGAACATTTCGACAGCCACATGGACGCCGAAGTTTTTGAGCAAACGTTGGAGGACATCACCGGTGTGGACATGACTCCTTGGTTCGAAGCGCAAGTCCTGCAACCTGGGTTTTCCACGTGGGTATTGGACTCCACCGCCCATGAATCGGGATCCACTGCTTCCACTCTTTTTCTACAGCAAAAACTCCGGGCTTGCGAAAATTACCACATGGCGGAACCACTCGATGTCACGGTTTGGGACGAAAACTGGAACCGATACGATACGCAAATCTCAGCCAATGGACAGTTCGACGAAATCACCATTGAACACCCCGGCATCGATGCCCCAGCGTATATCGCCCTCAATGCGAATGGAAAATTGAACCAAGGAAGGCTTGATTTCATGTATACCATCACGGAACCCGAAGGCATTCAAAATTTGCCTTGGGTCGAAATGCGCGTGGGATGCGATGCAATGCCGGAAGGTGACTCGGCCTTGGTGCGCATCGAACACCATTGGGCTGCACCAGATCAAGGGCCTGTCGAACCGTATGTGGACCAACTCAGCAACACCCACTTTTGGGTGGTTGACGGCATCTGGCCGGAAGGAACGCTGCTCGACGCACGCATCCAATATTATGGAAATACCCCCGACGGGCTGGATTACGATTTGTACGGCGACACCGAAGCCAATGGATTTCTGGCTTGGAGACCCGACGCAAGTTCGCCTTGGCAAGAGTGCCCGGCGTATGAATGGCAGCCCGGATCACTCACCAACGGTGCCGGACTGTTTCGAGTGTCAGACTTAAAGAAAGGGCAATATGCCTTTGCCAAAGGCGACGTCTCTGCAAATGTTGCAGAAGTCGAAATCACAGGATTAACCCTGTGGCCAAATCCCACATCTGAAACGCTCAATATCTCCTCGACCGCGGGCATTTCCGCTTTCCAAATTTTCAACGCAAAGGGCCAGCAAGTTGCCAATGTATCCAATACCAGTGCATCCAATGCCTTGACAATTGACGTCAGTGCGTGGGCGAAAGGATGGTACGTATTCGAGAACGTTCGAGGCGATTCGCAACGCTTTATGGTCGAGTGACCGGCATGCGCTTGACACGACCGCGGCCTGCAAGCCAAGCGGTTTCACCCTTGGGATCAAACCGCACAGTGTAGAAGGATGAGTCCGCCTCGGTGGTCCAGGTTTCTCCTGCATCCCATGATTGACTCACGCCCGGAATGCCAACTGCCCATATGCCTTGGCAACTGGAATTGGGGACAAATTGCACGCTTGAACGGTAACCGGGACCGTCATTGGGCGTTAATAATTCCCACTGCAAGCCGCCATCGTTTGAGACAATCTTATTGGCTGAATTGTCCTCCATTTCCTCCCAGTTTCCTCCCCACGCCATCCCTACATTTCCTTCATCAGGGCATCGAGCGACACTGAACATTCCGGTCATGGCGCCCCCTTGCATGATTGGCGTGTTGGAGACTGACCAATTCTTCCCACGATCCGAAGAATAGTATAGGCGGGACGAAACCCCTCCCGAAGCCATCCAAACCTCATCATCCTGGATGACCAAATTGCCATTGGAGGCCGCAAAAGCCGCTTCCTTTTGGCCCGATGCTGCCGTGGCCACTTGCGGCAATTCGGAACAGTCCAAAAGGTTCCATTGCCGTCCTCCGTCCCGGGTAATGAGCACGCTGAGGCATTCCGCTGTCGCATCTCCCATGGCCAAGCCTTCTTGATCATCCCAAAACGCCATGCTGTCGAAAAAGATGGCCGGATCCTTATTCACGTAAACGGAATCCCAAATGGCCCCATCCAAATCGCGGCGAAACAACACGGCAGGCGAAGCGATGGTCAATGCAAATGCCGCCTCATTGGTCACTGCTATGGATCGAAAAGCCGGCAAGGTGCCGTCACTCAACCGCAAGGTGTCCACCTGCCAAGACGCGCCATCGTCCATGGAATGGCCCACCAAACCGTTTGCACCCGCCCACCAAATGCCCTGTTCAGCCGTGACCTCAAGAGCACGAATGCTGCTTTCAAACTCCCAAACCAATGGTTTGGGAGGGTCTGCGGGGGTGCAGCTGAAAAATAGAGCCGTTGCCAATCCAATGCCGATCAACGTGATTCTCATTCCTCTTGTTTCTTTGGTTCCGCCCATTGCAAGGAACGCACGACGGCTTCTGCCTCGCGCATGTACTCGCGCTTGTCAAAATAAGGTGCATAGGTATAGCCCTCGACCGTGACCAATTCCCCCGAACGTTCATCCAAAACAGTCAAGCTGTAAAACGGACCGCCCATGTAGTTGTTCTCAATCCTCCATAAACCGCGCAATTCAGAGGCAAATTGTCCGTTGAAGACGGTTTCTTCGTAGGAAGGGATGTACCGCATTTCAGTGGTCATGTACGAACCTTTTGTTGGGCCGGGAAGATGCGCACGCATGATGGCGTTTCGTTTGTCCAAACGGGCTTGCATTGAAAATTGCTGATCCGACGTGTAAGGCTCCCGATAAACCACGAACCCTTGCTGTACGTCATGATTATCCCCCCCTTTCATTCGTGTCAATTGCCGATCAATCCAACCCATTTCATCGTTTTTTTTAGCCCAACGCGCATCCCTCGGCAAGGTGAGTTCCAGGTGCATGCGTTCCGCCAGTTCGGCCTTGATCACCTCATTTTCATCCAGCGCCATCAATCGCCCAAAACGATCAACTTCCGTCCGATGTAAAATGCTTCGCATCTCCGCTCCGCGTTCCGCCAACGCAAGAGCCAGGCCGGCTGAGGTGCGTGCGGCCCCTTCTATGTATATCTGATTGCGCGCATATTTCTCACGGTAAATCGAAACGTTTGGAACTTGTGTGTCCACCCGATCGGCCAACTCCAAATCAATAATGTTGCGGTGTGGCTTCCAAAATCGATCAAACGATTCGGGCGTCAAGTGGACCAAATCAAACCAGGGCTCGTACTGCGGAAGCACCGGGAAAGGTTTGCCGAAAATTGAACGCAGCGTGTCCCCAACAGCTCCGGACCAAACCGTGTTCTCGCAGACGACAACGATTTCGCCTGAAGCGCCTACCTTTCCAGGCAGCGCATAGCGCGCGCCTTCTTGGCTTCCGCAACCGCCAATCACCAGCAAAGCGAGAAGCCATGTCGCTTTAATAGCTCTTGGGATTGGCATGGATGAGGAGTTTTTGACCAATCTTAATCATCGATCCTGATAAATCATTCCATTCGCGCAATTGCCGCACGCTCACGCCATATCGATCCGCGATCTTGCCCAAAACATCACCGCTTTTGACCCGATACGTCACCGGCTCAGGAACAAACACAATTTCCGGCGTCAACTCAGGTTTGTAATTGCTCACACTGTCCTGAAGTGCTAAAAAGGCGGGAATTTTGGACGAAGGGAGCACCAATGGCCAGTGTTCCACCGTCGCCGGAATCACATCCAAACGGTACATCGGATTGAGGTGTGCCACGTCCGATTGCTTGACTCCAACCGCCTGAGCAATTTGATCGAAACGCAATACTTCATTGACCATCACAGTATCAACGAACGCGTGCGGAGGACGAATATCGATGGGATAAATGTTATGCTCTGCGTGATATTCCATGAGATAAACCACAGCCATGAATGCCGGAACATAGTTGCGCGTTTCCCGTGGCAAATAAAACCGGATTTCCCAGAAATTCCGCTTTCCCCCGCTCCGGCGAATGGCGCGGTTCACGTTGCCCGGTCCGGCATTGTAAGCAGCTAATGCCAAATACCAATCTCCATAGGTCTTGTACAATTTGGAAAGAAAGACGCAAGCGGCCTCTGAACTGCGGTACGGATCTCGTCGTTCATCGATGTAAGAATCAATCCGCAATCCCTGGTATTTGGCCGTAGCATACATGAATTGCCAGAGACCTCGCGCCCCAGCATGAGAGCGCGCGGTGGGATTCAATCCGCTCTCCACCACCGGCAAATACTTCAATTCCATTGGCAAATCATGCCGATCCAAAGCCTGTTCAAATATTGGGAAGTACGCAGGTGCTCTGCCCAACATTGTACCGAGGTGCTTTCGCCTTTTGCTCGCATAAAACCGAACCCTTGAGTGAACTACGGGGTTCCAGTCCAAGTCCAAAGGCGAGGCTGCGCTCAAGACAGCCATTCGACGTTTCAGTTCAGCGGTATCCAATTGAGGAACCTCATCCTCCGCAAAATCCCGAATGTTCAGAAGAAGAGTATCCGATGAAACGCAGTGATGAGTACTGAGCCATTCGAGCCAATCCAACTCATGATCAAACAGAGCTGTATCCAATCCCACAGCTCCCACAGGAGCGGAATCAACAATGGGAGCAGGAATCGAATCCTGGCCCGTGCAATGCGCAGCCCATGCCATTCCAAGCGAAAGCAACGCAATCTTCATTCTCCGCACGCTGGCTATTCTTTCTCCTCTTTGTCGCTATCGGATTCAGGATTCGTTGCATCCTTGAATTCCTTTACGCCTTTGCCCAGTCCCTTCATGAGTTCTGGAATCTTTCTCCCTCCAAAAAGAAGCAACACAATCAGTGCGATGACAATAATTTGACCTGGTCCTACGGCTCCCATGATGCAATGTTTTGTGCGAATTTCAGAAGAAAATATCAATTTCAGCCCAGTCCAAGGCGGACGTTACCAACATCACAGACGGCAATTGTCGATGAGGCGCACTCCTGACACAACAGCCGCCACGATCGCAAAAGCTCCTTTCGGCACCTCATTGCCCTTCAACACCTCAAAACTTTCTCCGTTTACCGCGTCAAAATACTCCAATTGGATGTGTTCATTCTCAGACAAAGCCTTGCGGTTTGCCTCCACTGCGCTTCCAATAGAGTTCTGGGTGTCCGCTGCCTGCGCCACGTTCAGCAGGGCTTCGTGAAGCTTCAAAGCATGGACTCGACCCTCCTTGGGAATGCGCACATTTCGACTGCTCAAAGCTAGGCCATCCGCATCACGAATCAACGGGCATCCGACAATTCGGATGGAAGGAAACTCCAACCTTGCCAGGTGCCGAATGACGGCCAATTGTTGCAAGTCCTTCTCGCCGAAGAATGCCATTTGCGGCTGCACAATGTTGAAAAGCCGCCGAACCACCGTCACTACGCCATCGAAGTGACCTGTTCGCTTTTCACCTTCAAAAACGCGCGTAAGCGAGCCGTAATCCGAGGTTTCAGCGTGCGCACTATCGCCATAGATATTTTTCACCTCAGGCAGAAACACCACATCTACTCCTTCAGAACGCGCAAGCTCAAGATCCGGTTCGATGGTAGACGGATAATTCGAATAATCTGAGGAATCATTGAACTGCGTAGGGTTCACAAAAATGCTCAAGACCACCAGTTTTGATTCAGTCCTCGCTTGTCGCAGCAGCGAAGCATGGCCCGCATGCAAGGCTCCCATGGTTGGAACAAAACCAACATTTATGCCCTTCAGCCGATGAGGCTGTAGAAAATCGTCCAGCTCCCTTTTGCCGTGTATAACAACCATATGAATCAGTCTAAAGCGCCTGTTTACTTGGATTATTCGCCGAAAATACGTATATTTGAGAGTCTGTTGAACTAACCAATTTACTGGCCTCATGGAGAAAGCAAGAATCCTCTACATATCGCAACATATTGTTCCATTTTTGCCAGCTACCCAAATGAGTTCAGTCAGCAGAAATTTGCCTCAAGGAGTGCATGAAAAAGGTAGAGAGATCCGTGTTTTCACTCCACGATTTGGAAAAATCAACGAACGCCGGCACCAGCTGCATGAGGTAATCCGATTGTCCGGCATGAACCTAAATGTCGACGATACCGATCACCCGCTGGTCATCAAAGTCGCATCCATCCCTACGGCTCGAATGCAGGTTTACTTCATCGACAATGAAGAATACTTCAAGCGCAAAGCCGTTCTGCACGATGCAAAGGACAAGATGTTCGAAGACAACGATGAGCGGAGCATCTTCTTCGTTAGAGGTGTTCTGGAAACCGTGAAAAAACTTGGATGGGCCCCGGATATTATTCACTGCAACGGATGGATGACCAGCTTAGCACCCCTCTACTTGAAGCAGGTCTTCAATAAAGATCCATACTTCGCTGAGAGCAAAGTGATTTGCAGCATCTACGACGAAGGGTTTGAGGGAAGTTTAGATGCAAGAATGGCAGAAAAAATGAAGGCTGATGGCTTGAGCGAAGAGTCATTGGAGCCCATTGCCACTCCTACTTTTGACGCCTTGAACAACTTGGCCATTGCGCATGCTGATGGATTGATCGTAGGGTCTGAAAACATCAGTGATGCTACGATGGACGCGATGAAAGCGACCGGATTGCCCATGCTCAACTATCACGGTGAAGAGGGTTATGTCGGCGATATAAACAATTTTTACGATTCGATTTTGGAGGGAAAGGCTGAGGCTGTCTCGTAATTGTTGAACTTCGCGGCATGTTGAAACTCATCGCCGGAACGCACGCGGCAGTCTGGGCTAGTATAGGAGGGATAGCCATCCTCGCAGGATGTAAACGACCCGATACGGAAGTGGGGCTCGAATACGCACAGGACGATTTGCTCACGCTTTACCAAACGGATACCATTGCAATGGAATTCGTCACGGTGCGAGAGGATAGCCTAGAGACAGGCGGCGGACCTGCCAGAGGATTGAGCACTGCCATTTTGGGAAACATGGAGCACCCAAAGTTTGGTATGCACTCCGCTGGGTTTGTCACTCAATTGCGGCTCATTGAACCGGATTTTGACTTTGGCGAAGCACCGACCATTGACAGCGTCTATCTCTCCTTGCGATACACCGGAGCCTCCTACGGCGAACTCAGCCCCCAGGCCGTTCAAGTTTACGAATTGGCGGATACGTTGAGCGCAGACACCAGTTATTATTCCAACCAGTCCTTTCCTCACGTAGAAGAAGCGCTTGTAGATGCGACACAGCAGCCAACGGTTCTCAATCCTGGCCAAAGCCTCTACCTAGGTGATGACACGCTCGCGCCGCAAGTCCGAATCTACCTCAACAATGATTTTGGACAGCGTCTTCTGGATGCCGGGGCCGAAGTGTACGATTCGAATCAATCTTGGAATGAGTATTTCCCAGGCATCAAGGTGTTGCCCGATCCCACAATGGGTGGTTCTGGTGCAGTGGGCATCGATATCAGCAGCGGGATCAGTAAAATGACCCTGCACTTTCACAACACCACTGATACCACGGTTTTCGAATTTAATATCAGCACGCTGTGCGTACGGAACAACTTGTTTTCCCACAGCTGGTACCCGCCTTTTCAAGCATTGGATGAACCGATGATCGCTTCTGTTCCCGGCAACGAAATCGCCGGAGTGTTTTCTGGAGCAGGCCTCAAAACACGCATTCGTTTTCCGGAACTCATGGAGTGGAATGAACAACGGGACGAGGACCGTGCTGTGCACAAAGCAGAACTGTTTTTACCGGTTGCTCCTGAAAACAATGATGCCCGCTATCCCATTCCTACCGATCTTTTCATCCTGACCGAAAATGAAGACGGACAAGCGATTTCAACCCCGGATCAAAACTCCATTGGATTGAACATCAATGGCAATTACGATCCCGTCGAACAAGCGTACCGGTTCAATATTTCCCAAACTTTCCAAGGCATGCTGAATGGCACACTCGCCAGCGATGACCTGTACGTTGTAGCTTCCCGTGGTGGAATTTCACTGGCCGGAGTGCGCTTGAATGGGCCAGATGCGGAAACACCCCTAACGGATACAACGGGTGTTCGTCGAGACGCCCGTATTGTTGTGACATGGAGCGAATGATTCGTTTCGTATTTTTGTTAGGATAAATCTCAAGGCGACATGTGTGGAATTGTAGGATACATCGGTGAAAAGGACGCGTTTCCTATCATCATCAAAGGGTTGCAGCGCCTGGAATACCGGGGCTATGACAGCGCTGGAGTCGCCTTGCAACAGGACAACGACGAACTCACTGTTTACAAAAAAAAGGGAAAGGTCCAAGACCTCCTTGATTTCGTAGGCGACGCTGACACTTCCGGATCCAGTGGGATTGGGCACACACGGTGGGCTACCCATGGACCGCCCAACGATGTCAATGCACACCCCCACACGGCTCGGCTCGGACGACTCTCTATCATTCACAATGGCATCATCGAGAACTACGAAGCGCTTCGTAAAAGTTTAGAAGCCAGTGGTCATGCCTTTGTCAGTGACACTGACACGGAAGTCCTGATTCATTTGATCGAAGAGGTTCAAAACCGGACCGATTCAACGATTTGTGAAGCGATTCAAATTGCATTGCGCGAAGTCGAAGGAGCTTATGCCATTGTCGTAATGGACGCCAGTATGCCTAATTTGCTGGTGGCGGCGCGAAAGTCGAGTCCGCTGGTCATTGGTGTTGGCGCCGAAAATGAATACTTCGTTGCTTCTGACGCTACCCCGATTGTAGAATACACTCAAAACGTCATCTACTTGGACGACGAAGAAGTGGCGGTCATGCATCGGGAAGAGGGATTGATCATCCGCAACTTGGACAATGTCAAGATTACGCCCGAAGTGCATGAGTTGGAGTTGCAAATCGAAGCCATCGAAAAGGGCGGCTTCGACCATTTCATGCTCAAAGAAATCTTTGAGCAACCCAATTCCATTCATGATTCATTCCGAGGCCGGATGAGCATCCAGCGAAACGAAATCAAATTATCGGGCATCGACCAACACTGGAAACGATGGGAAGGCGCACAACGCATCCTGATCATTGCTTGCGGGACGAGCTGGCATGCTGGTTTGGTGGCTGAATACTTGTTCGAAGATTTTGCCCGAATCCCGGTTGAAGTGGAATACGCCTCAGAGTTTCGGTACCGGAATCCCATCATCCGCTCCGACGATGTCGTCATTGCCATATCCCAATCCGGCGAAACAGCCGATACGCTTGCTGCCATTCGCTTGGCGAAAGAACAAGGAGCTCATGTATTCGGCATTTGCAATGTAGTAGGCTCAAGCATTGCGCGGGAAACAGACAGTGGGGCATACACCCACGCCGGACCCGAAATTGGCGTTGCATCAACCAAAGCCTTCACGGCCCAGTTGACCGTGCTTACTTTGATTGCGATGCACGTAGGCCAGCGCAATGGCAACCTTTCAAGCAAGCGCTTCAGTCGCCTCCTCGTTGAGTTGAATTCCATTCCTGAAAAGGTTGAACAGCTGCTCAAACAAGATGCAAAAATCAAAGAAATAGCGGTCAAATTTCAGCACAACGAAAATGCACTCTATTTGGGGCGAGGTGTGAACTTCCCCGTGGCACTCGAAGGTGCGCTGAAGCTGAAAGAAATTAGTTACATCCATGCAGAAGGATATCCGTCTGCCGAAATGAAACATGGTCCCATTGCTTTGATCGACGAAGAAATGCCCGTATTCTTCGTGGCCACAGCGGACGACGTTTATGAAAAAGTGGTTTCAAATGTTCAAGAGGTCAAAGCGCGAGGCGGCCGGTTGGTAGCATTGGTCACTTCCGGCAACAGCGACTTGAAATCCTTAGCTGAATTCGTCATCGAAATCCCCAAGTGTGATCAGGCATTGGCGCCTTTATTGACGACCATTCCGCTCCAGTTGTTGAGTTACCATATTGCCGTCCTGCGCGAATGCAATGTGGATCAGCCACGAAATCTGGCGAAATCCGTTACGGTCGAATGAGGCAAAAGAGAATTTGAAAACGAAAAAGATCCATTGATCAGGGTTCTAAGATCATGTTCTTGAATGGCCCTAGGGGCTCTTCCGGGGACAATACGCCTCCAAAAAAACAAGGCTGAACGCCTCAGGCACTGATGAGATCATTCGAATCCAATCCCCCTAAGCCCATCAACATCCTATCCGTCATGCGTTACACTTTTGCCTTCATCCTTTTTTTCGGCGCGCTATCGACTCAAGCGCAAAACGTGTTTTCCGCCCAATATGCGAATCAAGCCGACGTAGCTGTTTTTGTCGTTGACTACGAAAATCAGTGCGACTTAAAAGTGTTCAAGGTCGACTATGCCAACCAAGCGAAAGGAAACGAGGGATTGTGGTATTTCGTGGATTACGCCAACCAAGCGGATCATAAAATCTTCTTCGCGGAGTACGGAAACCAAAGTGATTTGAAAATCTTTTTTGTGCCGTACAAGAACCAGGCTGGCTGGCGCAACAAGTCCAAACAGCACCTGTTGTATTGATTCGTTGCTGGAATGGGTTTAATCCAGTTCCCGGCCCAACGCTTCCAACCGATCCAAGATTGAAGTGGACACAGCTTCGGTAGTGAATGGATTTTGAAAGGTGCAGCGCAACCACGTTTCTCCGCCAAATTCTGTTTTCACGATGTAATGCGGCCCCCGTTCTACCATCCGTTTTCGCAACAGGGCATTGTCCCATTGGGTTGATCTGAAGCATACAATGTTCGATTCCGGTGAAGCAAAGAGTTCCCAGCCTTCTCGGCTTTCGACACTTGCGGCAAATGCCTGCGCGTTGCCTACCAATTGATCTACCAAACTCTCCCAAAGCTCAGCGCCGTGCTGTTCCCAAATGCCATAGACAGCAACGCTCAACATCCGTTTCGTGCACTCAAACGTCCGCTTGCTCAGGTTCCACCATTCATCTTGTTCTCCCTGTTCGTAGAGGTAGTCCGCATCTTGTGAAAACGCGGAGTATGCGTCTTTGGAGCGACGGTAAAACAACCCCGTGCACAGGGCTGGAATGCCCAACATTTTGTGAAAATCCATGGCAACAGAATCGGCCCTCTGCAATCCTTCCAACGGTTTTCGATGCTGTTTTGAGAAAATCTGTGCGGCACCGTGCGCGCCATCCACGTGAAACCAGAGTCCTTTGGAGGTTGCAAAATCTGCCAAGGCATTGAGGTCATCAAATGCCCCTGTCGACGTGGTGCAGGCGCTTCCCACAACACTCAATACTTTCAGCCCTTTGGTTTGAGCTTCGGCAAACGCCGTTTCCAATGCCTCCGGTCGAATGCAATGCGATGCATCCACGGGCACATGAATCGTCCCCTCTTCCCCCCAGCCCATGACGCGCACTGCTCGGTCCACACAATAATGCGCTTGTTCACTCACGAGCACAGCATACTTTTCGGTAGTCCCTTCGCGCCATTCATCGCGCTGTGATTGACACTGCCTCGCCGCTAATAACGCGGTGAGGTTGGCCAATGTTCCTCCGTGGCAAAGTATGCCCGAAGCATCGTCACCCAATCCCATAAACTGCGCAATGGATCGCATCACAGCTTCTTCCATGGGTGAACTCGCTGGGCCCATTTCGTCAATCGCCATGCCGTTATTCAACAACGCAGTCGCCGCCGTGATCCACGCGAGTTCTGGCAAAGGAACAGCCACCTGATGCCCTGCATACCGGGGATCGTGCAAGTGATTGGAACGTTCCAAGACCCGCGAAACCAAATCCCCTCGGACCAGCCCACTCTGCGCGTCCGAACCCTTCTGCATTTCTTGGCGCCACATTTCCAAACGCGCGTTTGGATCTTCTGACGGCAGGACATAATCCAGCGCTTGAGACCGGGAAATTCTCAAATACTCCGTGAGGGTTTCAAGCATTTGATGACCGCCTTTTTGGAAGCGATCAAGCCCATAATGATTCGACCAATGGGAGGGATTCGTCGGCTTTTCAAACGGTTTCATGTTCGAAAGTTCGTGCGAATCCTGCGGAGTTCAGCCTTTTTTCCTTTTCTTGCACCTGAAATTCTAGAAACACAACACATTACCATGAAGAAACTCATGTTCACACTGGCGCTGAGCGCGTTGGTCACAATGGGCACTCAGGCCCAAAAGCAAATGGGGGATGAGCACAACATCGAGGTGAGCTTTACACCATTCGGTGGAAACCCAATCGATGGTTCAACCATCAAATACCGAAACTTCCTGGAGGACAACCGCGCATTTCGCTTGTCATTGGCCATTTCCAATTCCAGCGATGTCCATGCTTGGTACCAAGACGGTGAAATCAACACAGCAGATCCGGTCAGCCCACAGCTGAACATCAACACGAAGTCTTCTTCCATCGGCATCGCGCCAGGGTACGAGATGCACTTCGATGGGATGGACAACCTATCTCCATACATCGCGTTTGAGTTGCCAATAACACTCACAAACCGCGAAGACTCTCAAGAATTTTGGGGGGCTCAGGACGTGGACGACGTGCTCGCTCTTCAATACGACCAATACGTAGTATGGAACCTAACCAATTCCCAGAGCTCCACTCGGGTTGGTCTGAATATCATGTTTGGTGCGGACTATTATTTTTCGGATGCAATCTACCTCGGTTTTGAAGCAGGCCTTGGATTTGGTAGAACCACTTTTGGTAACCATAGCATCACCACTGATAATGTAACGGCGTTCAATATCTTCTTCAACCAGGCTTTCAGCACAGATGCAGCTGGAGCGGAAGTTCAGGGAGAATTTGTGGGGGAGCTTCCGTTTAGTGCTTTGGAAGGCGAGATCTTCTCAGAGTACTTCGAAGACGACGGCACACTCTACTATGAAGCACCAAACCACATCAGCAACTCCACCATCGGAAACGTATTCCAAGGTGCATTGCGTGTTGGATTCTTGTTCGACTAAACCCCAACAAGCAGAAACGCTTTTGAAAAGCGGCTTCCTCAGAGGAGCCGCTTTTTTTTGTGCTAAATTTCGGGTTCACGCAGCAATCCCTATGCATTTAAACATTGAATTTGGAGGCGAAGTTTTTGAAGCATCTGGCGAATCTCCCGTGGATTTGAGCATTCCCATCCGTGAAAAAGGTGGCGCCAGTGCCTGGTATGTCGACGACATGAAGGTCGAGGTGGTGCGCAGCAACGGGTTCTTGGGATCTGTTGCCGAAGGGGGCGCCGTGAACTTCCGAAATGTCACTTTCAATCCGCACGGCAATGGAACACATACGGAATGCTTGGGCCACATCTCCCCGGAGGCTCACTCCGTCAATGAGGTGCTGATCCCCGCGATCATGCCTTGCTTGCTGATCACGGTAACGCCTGAGAAAATCGACGGGGACGGCATCATCTCACGCAATCAATTGCAAACGAAATGCGGAAACCATTGGGATTCCAAAAAACCGTTGCCGCCTGCCATTATCGTGCGCACTCTTCCCAATCAGGCAACCAAAAAGTCCCGCAATTGGTCCAATTCCAATCCAGCTTATTTCGAAGCTGCTGCAGCTTCCTGGCTTGCTGAAAAAGGCGTTGACCATTGGCTAATCGATCTGCCTTCCGTGGATCGTGAATCGGATGGCGGCGCTTTAGCGGCCCATCACGCTTATTGGAACTACCCCGGCAACCCAAGGCACCATGCAACGATTACAGAGTTTGTATACGCCCCTGAATCCCTTGAGGATGGTCGTCACCTGTTAAACCTTCAGACCGCGCCTTTCGACTTGGATGCAACGCCCAGTCGTCCAGTGATCATTCCGTGCAACCAAATTTGAACCATGAAACAATTCCTTATCCCTGCAGCCATTGTGTTGGGGCTTGTTGGCCTGAACAGCTGCACCCAATTGACCCAAACGGCACGTTTGGCCGAAGGCCCTGTCGTATTGGGCGTTGACACCATCAAAGCCCACGTCAACGTCGACACCACAAAAAGCCTCATCGGCATGTCATCCACAACCCACATCCTCGGGTTCATCCGCCTCGGAGACAACGAATTCGCCGACTTCCCCGGCATCAACCTCGGCTTCAACGGCAACACCCGAGAGAAGCGCGCCGCCGTCTACAAAGCGCTCGACGGAACCAACGCCGACGTGCTCGTCAACCCGAAATACATCGTCCGAGAGCAACGAGCTTTCTTCTTCCGCAAGACAACCGTGCAAGTCGCTGGATTTGGCGGGAAATTCGTGTTTGAATGAACCGGTTCATCGCTTTTGCAGGGGGCCTGGGATTGGTATCCGCGTGCAGCGCCCAGACCTTGGACCCAAGTTTGTTGAAGAACTCGGAATCAAAGCAAGGCGGGTTCAATTGGGACTTTGGCGCCGATAAAGCCACGGGGAAACGCTTTACCATCGAAGGGGTGTTCTGCCTCAATGGGTACAGTTGGTCCCCCATCGATTACAACGAGAGCGACGCCACCATCCGGCAAGCTGTAGAACGCATCCACCCTGATTTCAGTTCAGGGCAATTACAGAACACGCTGAACGACATGGAATTCAATGTCATGTCGACGTTCCGGAATGCCAGCGGGGGTGGTGGCCAACAAATCGGGCCGCGCTTGCTTCGCGTGCGGTACCAACCGGTGGAAACGCTGCCTATTGATGTGTCATTGGGCGTTGGTCGCTCAACGGCCCTCTTCTACGCCAAGAGCAATCTGCAGGAAACAGGCGCCGCCGTCGGGCTTAACCAAACAGACCTGATGGCCACCGCGTTCACAGACCATTACTTTCACCTCCGCGCCATTTATCAAGGATGGTGGGGAAGCGAACAGCCCCGTGTGACGCCGAGTTGGAATCCGTTGCTCTTTGAGGTTGGAGCCGGATACGCACCAACGCACCGCGTGAAATTCACAGGCGCCGTGGCCGTGGTCCCAAATGCTGAGAAATCCGCTCAAAATTGGCAGTTTGACGCGTGGGAACAAGGGGTGAATCCAAGCATTACGGAAATCAGCGACGTCATGACCACCACTCAATTCGTCTTTGGTGCACAAATGCGCATCGGATCGACGATGTGGGGGTTTGAGCAGCGTTGGTTCAACTTCCTAGGCGACACCCGTGATTACATTCTCGCAGGCGCATCCAACACCACGACACCGAGCTATTTCTGCATGAGCATCGGATACCAGTTGTAGGCGCGACCTTCGATTGATACGCATAAAAAAAGCCCCGCAGTTGCGGGGCTTTCTTATTTCGGTAAGTGAATCGTCTTAGTTGACGTCCCACCACATTTTCGAAGTGATTTCGTCCGAACCACCCGTCGCAGCTGACCATGAAGCATTGTTCAATGTTTGCTCATCCAACGGATAAGTGAATCGGTTAGGAACGCTTCCGTCCCCTTGCAAATGACCATCCGCACAAGGCACGAGCACTCCGAAGTCTAATCGGCGGTACTCAGCCCATCCTTCATAACCCTGCATGTACAAGGCAATCCACTTCTGGCGTCCGATTCGCTCATTCCAAGCACCTTCTGCTGTGCCATAAGCCACGGCCTCTTGTGCGAGGTAATCCGCAATGGCTGCATCGTCAGCAATTCCCCAGTAGTTCATGCTCAAGGAAATCGCCGCGTTGTAATGCTCTTCTGCAGACAAAATGCTCGTCCATCCCCGCTCAGCAGCTTCCGCCGCCAAGAAGTGTGTTTGGGCTGCATCGAAGTAAATCCCCGCCAAATCGCCCGCTAGGATAGCCGTACCACGTTGTGAAACATCATCGTCAGGCGTCAATGCCGCATTGGCTTCATCCAATCCATACACCTCACCGGTATACTCTCCAGAGGAAACGGCTGGTGCATAGTACACCCCTACCCGCGGGTCACCTAAGGAGGCCAACAAATCAACCATGGTATTCGAAGCCGCAAAATCATTTCGCGTCTTCGCGTCTTCATTGATCGGGTTGTTATTTGGAGCACCACCGAGGTAATTGAACAATGCGTTGTCCTCATTTCCTGCGATAATCATTCCAGAGCCCAAAGCCGCTTCTGCTGCACTTTGCGCTGCAGATGCGTTGACATCAGCCATTCGCATGGCAACTCGCAACTTCAAGGAGTTCGCGAATTTCATCCATTGGTCCATATTGCCACCATAGACTTGGTCCCCTTGCGGTCCAGAACCAGAGGTCATTGACGCCATCGCATCATCCAACAGGGTCAAAAGACCTGTATAAACATCCGCTTGACTGTCGTAGGCTGGTGCCGTGTCATCTCCGCCCTTAAGCGCAGCAGACATTGGGATATCACCGAAGGCATCCGTCAAATGTTGGAAGGTCCATGCTTGTAAAATTTTGGCGACGGCAATCTGGTTGCCATTGTCACCATACCCTACATAATCTGCAGCATTATCTCCCGAATTCAAGTCAATGATGGTCTGTAAATCTTGAAGCGGTCCTGCATAAAATGAAGCCCAAGCTCCGTTTGCTGTAGTCTCGCGGTACTGATAACGGCTCTCATTGGAGTACTGATTTGAACTCCAGTATTGCGCCGTTTGCATCGCGCGACGGCTGCCCCAGAATGAATCATAGACACGGTCCATGATGGATTTCTGTGCATTGGTCAACAAGAACCCAGGTGAAACCGCTGTTGGTTCGTTGGGATTGGTATTGATTTCCTCGAAGTCCTTTTGGCACCCCGTGAAGGCTAAGGCTCCAATCAAGCCCACCAGGAAGAAAATTTGCTTATTCATTTTCATGATTATTTAAAGGTGGACAATCAGAGGTTGAACTTCAAGTTGAAACCGATGGTACGCTCAGCAGGAAGCTGGCCACCTTCGAAACCTTGAACATTGGAAGCCGACGTGGCTACCTCTGGATCAATGTGTGGTACATTCTTATGCAAGATTGCAAGGTTGCGGCCATAAACACCAATGCTGATGTTGCTAAATGGCAAGCCGCTCGTCATGCTTTCAGGCAAGTTGTAGTCCAAGCGCATCTCACGAAGTTTGACAAAACTCGCGTCGTACTGGTCCGCAGCGTGGATGATGTAACCTTGGTTGTAGAAGAAGTGAGACTGAGCACCAATCGTAGTGGTGTTCTCGTTTCCTGTGGAAATCCAGTCGCCATCCGAGTTTTGCTCAGCAACCATTCCCTCAACAACGACTCCATTCTCACGAATATCGTCTTCTGCTGTCTCGGCAAGCGTTCCTGAGTACTTACCCCATTGGTTGGAATAGCTATGGACCGAACCTCCTTTCTGGAAGTCTACCAAGGCGCTGAATGAGACATTCTTGTATGCGAGGTCGGTGTAAACACCACCCGTGAAGTCGGCTAGGATGTCACCAATTGGAACCACCTCGTCCGTGCTTAGGTAATACCCGTCGCCATCAACAAGTTTGTTTCCGTCGTCATCGTACAAGAAATCATACCCGTAGAACGTACCGAGCGGCTGACCTGGACGTGCCTCCAATGTAACTCCGAAGAGTGATGTGTATCGAATGTTCTCAATTCCATCTGCCAATTCCAAAAGTTCGTTTTCATTCTTGGCGAAGTTCACACCGATGTCCCATCGGAAGTCTTCGGTTTGAACAGGCGTACCTGCGATTGCCAACTCAATCCCTCTGTTCTGGGTTTTACCCGCGTTTAATACTGTGCTGGTATACCCAGAGGCAGCAGAAACAGGAACATTAAAAATCAAGTCTTCTGTGATGTTGCTGTAGTAGGTCGCATCAATTCTCAATCGATCCAAGAAGAAGCTCATCTCTGTTCCAACCTCCAAACTGGTGGTCTTCTCTGGCCGCAAATTGGGGTTGTTCTGAGAATTCGGGACGGTTGCAGAACCGCCACTGCCAAAGTTTGGATTGACACCATAGGTCAAGCCCGTTTGGTAAGGACCTGTGTCATTGCCTACTTGAGCCCATCCCAAACGCAACTTACCAAAGCTCAATGCCTCAACGTCAACCAACTCGCTGAATACATAGCTCGCTGTTGCAGATGGGTAGAAATAGCTATTATTCGCCTCCGGGAGCGTTGAGCTCCAGTCATTTCGGCCCGTTACATCGATGAACAATGTGTTCTGATATCCAAAACTAGCTGAAGCCAAAACCGAATTGATCACCTTGCTTTCCTCATAGTCACTGATTTGATAGCCATCGCCACCATTTTCAATGGTATATAAGCCTGGAGTGTTCAATCCACCGAGGGTATAAGCACCCAATCGCTTGTAGTCACGGATTCGACGGTTGACTCCGACGAAACCGACAACGCTTAAGTCAGAATTGATTTCCTTATTGAAGTTCAAGTAACCGTCGAGGTTCGTTTCTTGCAACTGACGCGTGTACTCACTGTAAGAAGACTCGCGAACACCTCCGACAGCTATACGCTCTTGACGTCGGTCAGTGTAGAAGTCAGTCAGTGCACGTCCCATAAAGCTCAAATTGTCATTGATCTTGTAATTCATTGTCATGTTTCCGAAGACACGGTCACGCTGATCGTCTTGTACGTTTTTGTAACGCTCCCAAAACGGGTTGTCCCAGTAGTGTGGACTCGGGTCTGTAACGCTGTTTCGATTCCAAGTGCGTTGTGAACCGTCAGCGTTTTCATAATTACGCATGCGATCCATGCTCAATTGACGCTGTCCCCACTGGGTAAACTGGCTCATCACTGATTCGCCATAACCTGTCAGTGGTCGGCCTTGGCCCACGCTTTGAACATAATTCATGTTGACGCTTGCAGAGAGCTTATCACTGATGTCAGAAGAGCCCGCAAAAGACAACGTGTTCCGATCCAATGATGAATTCTCATACACACCCGTCTGCTTGTGATTCGTATAGCTCATTCGGAATGAGCTCGTTTCGCTCGCGCCAGTCACTGCAAAGTTGTTGCTGTATGTGACACCGGTTTGGAAGAACTCCGACACATCGCTTTCGGTAGCAGACCAAGGACGTGCTTCGCCAAAATCAGCATCTTCTTCGTACCAACTGTCCCAGTGGCGCACCATGGTTCCGTCCAAAGCTGGACCCCACGACCCATCATATCCATAATCTGGAATCGGAGTCTCGCCTAAGCTGTCAACCATGTTTTGATTGATCCAATCTGTTCCTGCACCACCACCATAAGAGTTCTGGTAGTCTGGCAAAATGAACACATCGTTGAAAGCAACTGTGCTGCTTACAGACACACCCAGGCCTTTCTTACCAGAAGCTCGGTGTCCCTTGCCTGTTTTGGTCGTGATGACAATGGCTCCGTTGGACGCGCGTGAGCCATAAAGGGCTGCTGCCGCCGGCCCTTTCAGAACGGTGACTGACTCAATGTCATCCGGATTCATGTCCTGCATTGCATTTCCATAGTCATAACCTCCAACCGAACGTTGTTGGTTACCGCTCGAATAATCCGCATTGTCCATGGGAACACCATCTACAACAAACAACGGTTGGTTGTCGCCAGTAATGGAGCTCGCACCCCGAAGAATAATCTTCGAAGAGCTTCCGATCGCTGTACCTGACGTGACTTGCACACCGGCAATTTTACCCGTCATGGACTTGACAACATTCTCAGATCTCGCTTGAGTAAATGCATCGTTTCCAAGCTCTTGAACAGAATACCCGAGGGCTTTCTTTTCCCGCGAAACACCCAGTGCTGTGACGACCACCTCGTCCAAGTCAACACCTGCTGATAAGGCTACATTAATGGATGCCTGACCACCGATTTCGATTGTTTCACTGTCGTATCCAATGAAAGTGAACACCAATTTGTCGGACGCGGCATTGGCCGAAATCGAGTACGCGCCATCTGCTCCAGTAAAGACACCGCTGCCGGAGCCTGATACAACAACAGCCACGCCTGGCAGCGCCTCACCGGAGGCTCGATCGGTGACCTTTCCGGTCACCTTTCCTTGTGACCAAGCTGTTCCTGCGAACAGCACAGTCAACATCAGAAGAATACTTGCTCTCATGTATAATGTTTTTAATT
>Ga0209223_10000456_pt1 | contig 47167 bp, 49 predicted proteins | sample COG_06_FD_184750 | JGI IMG/M metagenome (GOLD analysis project Ga0209223, IMG submission 184750) | Pelagic Microbial community sample from North Sea - COGITO 998_met_06 (SPAdes) (version 2) | ecosystem: Environmental > Aquatic > Marine > Neritic zone/Coastal water | place: Helgoland, sampling... | reverse complement strand
CCTATAGAGCCGTGGTAGACCACCACGTTGATAGGCTGGATGTGGAAGCGCAGTAATGCGTGTAGCTGACCAGTACTAATAGCTCAATTGGCTTGATTTATGCACTGAAAAAAATTTTTATTATTGATATATTAATATTTAAAATCTTAAATTAATGTTAAATTTGTAACATATACTTAACTATTCTTAGTCTGTAGAGAATGTAATCTAAAAAGTTATAATCTTCTTGTATCTTTTTTTCAAATTCAAAAAAATTAAAAAAATTAAAAATAAAATTTATTAAGGGTTTTCTTTTAACGTTATAGTTAAATTGCCTTATATTTTTTGCAAAAATAATCTCTAATTTATCTAAATCATTTTGAGAAAAATTGTTTTTTCTTATTTTGATAAAATTTTTTGAAAAACCAGATAAATGTTTTGAACCTTTTTCATTAAACCATTTTTTTTTATTAAATGTTGAGGTTAATAAGCTGTTTTGGAAAGGTAGACCAAGTTTGTTGCACAATTTTTTTAGGATTTTTGATGGATTATTATGAAGATCTTCAATCTTTATATAAAAAATATTTTTTTTAACCAAAGTAAATTTATGCGTAAAAAGATATGTATAATAATTCAAAACTCTTTTTGTGAAATAACCACCACGTAAAGTTGCGTTAATAGCAGATGTAAATGAAGAAACAGGATTTCTTATCATTTGAATAAATTTAGCCTCAGGAAAATCGAGAAGAAACTTATGTAAATCTTCACTTGAGGGCGAATGTAAACTAAATACAATTTTATAAAATTTTTTAATTTTAGGATTGTATACATGCGTATATGCTAGATGTATCGCTAAAAAAAAATTTTTTCTATTAAATTGTTTATTTTTTAGTAACTTATTAAGATAAAATAAAAATTTTTTTTTGTTAACTTTAATTTTTTCATTTTTTTTTGATCCAAGATTATTAAACCCGTTAGTTTTACCTAAGTATAAAAGTTTTTTATTTAAAATTTTACCTTCATTTTCAAGTTCTAAAAAATTAGCTTGATTATCTGAGTTAAAATAAATTCCATAATAATAAAAAAAACTTTTTATAATTTGCTTTTTTGTTTTTTTTTTATTTATTTCCCAAAACCTATAATAACTTTTTAAATAACAGTCTGGAAAAGATAAGGTGTTTTTATGACCGTCAAACAAGCTTGACATTAAGCCACTACCGGCTCGTCCAAATGTTGTTATTGCAATGATACCCTTTATATTTTCAATTTTGATCATTAAAAAATTATTAAGAAATTAAACTAACAATCTTCTTTGTTAAATTTTCTGATATTTGAACCATTGGTTTTTTAAAGTCATTATGGATTTGAATATTTGGTTTTCTTGGAAATTCAGGCTTTATATCTACTCCAACAATGTTCGTTGTTTTTTTGTGATATAATTTTTTCTTCTTAAACTTTATTATTTTATTAATTGGAGCTTTTAAAAAAATTTCAATATAGTTTTGTATATTTTTTCTTTTAAAATTCTGAGATTTATGGGATAGAGATACGGCTGTGTAAATCACATTAATTTTTTGATCTAAAATTTTTTTTATTAACATGGTGTTCTGACATCCAAATTTTAATCTCTGTTCTTTGCTATAAAAATTAAAGTCATATACTTTTCGAAAATCATCTCCATGAATAAGTATCGTGGGGCCAAAATTTTTTATGATATTTTTTAACATAAGCTTTCCCAAAGTGGATTTACCAGATCCAGATAGGCCAGTTATAAAAAAAAGGATCCCTTTTAGCTTATTGATTTTTTTTTTCATAATTAGTTTAAATTTTAATGTATTTATAGATAAAATTGATTATTTAAAATATAATTAATTGCTTTACTAATCAAAGAAATAATTTTTATGATAAAATCAAATGATTTTTTAAATTTTTTAAAAAAAAAAAATATTTCATTCTTTTGTGGTGTTCCTGATAGTTGTGTGGCACCTTTAATTAAAAAAATTAATCCTAAAAATAACTTTGTGTTAGCAAATGAGGGTTTAGCGGTATCTTTTGGTATTGGCTATCATTTAGCTACTAAAAAGATCCCACTGATTTACTTGCAAAATTCAGGCTTAGGTAATGCTACTGACCCTTTAACTAATTTAGCTAATAAAGAAGTTTATGGAATTCCTTTAGTGTTACTAATTGGTTGGAGGGGTTATCCAACCATAAAAGATGAACCTCAGCACATAATACAGGGAAAAATTTTAAAGAACACTCTAAAATCTTATAATATTCCAAATGTAGAATTAAAAAATAAAAATTCTTATAAAAAAATAAATAAATTAATTTTAAAATGTAAAGAAGAGTCAAGAACTGTAGCAATTTTAGTTAATAACAAGACTTTTGATAATTCAGATAAAAATCAATTAAACAAGAAGCATTTCATTAAAACAAATTTATTTTACAGGAGAGATTATTTATCAAAAATTATTATAAATACAAAAATAACAGATAAAATTGTTAGCTCAGTTGGATATAATTCCAGGGAAATTTATCAACTATTGAAAAATTTGAAAATTAAAAGAAAAATTTTTTATTTAATTGGTGGAATGGGACATACCGCATCTCTAGCACTCGCTCATAATATATTTCAAAAAAAAAGAGTAATTACTATTGATGGTGATGGATCATTTCTTATGCACCTAGGCTCTTTAGTTCATTGTGGTAATTTGTCTAATAATAATTTTAAATATATTTTATTTCAAAATAAAAGTCATGAATCTGTTGGTAATATAAAAATGAATTATAAAATTGATTATAAAAAATTTTCAGCTTCAATAGGCTTTAGAGAGTTTATAAAAATTAATAATGTTAAAAATTTTGACAAAAAGATTAAAGATTTTTTGATCTCAAAAAAAAATAGCTTTATGGTAATTAATACAAAAGTCGGTACTTTTAAAAATCTTCTGAGAATAAAAGAATTAGATAAAATTAAAAAATCCTTTATCTAGTAAATTATTTAAATAGACTTATAATATTAGAAATATTTTCGATTTCTTTTTCAGCCTCAAATGATCTCTTATTTTTTAAAATTGATTTAGCTGTTTTAATCATAGCTGGATAAATTGTCCTTAAAAGTTGATTTGCGTATATGACAACTTGAAAATTATTTTTGACTAACATTGCTTCAGTGGTCTTAGAATAAGTTGATGGTACACATGCTAATATTGGGTTATTTACTATTTTTCTAAATTTTCTTGAAAATTCAAAAATTTCGTTTGGTGTCTTCTCTTTACTGTGAATTAAAATAACATCTGCACCAGCTTTACGATAAGCTTTTGCTCTTCTCAAAGCGTCAACCATTCCCTTGCCTAAAATTAAACTCTCGACTCTTGCAAATATTAATAAATCACTATTTTTTCTATGTTCTTTGATAGTATTTATCTTTTGACAGAAGCTTTGAATGCTGTCTTGTTTTGATTTTGATTGTTTTTTTGAATTAAATAAAGAATTTAGTTTTGAACCTTTTTTGTCTTCCATAACCAATCCTGAAACACCCATCCTTTCTAGGGATCTAGTTAGAAACCTTAAATGTTCAACTTTCCCACCATTATCCGCATCAAATAAAAGGGGTTTAGTAGTATTCTCAAAAATTTCATTTATACTTGATATTCTTGTCGAAAAATCAACTGAACCATTATCTGGTTTACCTCTTACCGCAGAATCAGCCAGGCTTGATGACCACATTCCATCGTATTCAGTAGTGGTATTATTTTTTTTTATCTTCAATGTTTCAATGATGTGTCCACTTAATGCATTATGGCATTCTAAAAGTCTAACAATTTTTCTAGTTTTTATTAATCTTTTTAGTTTAGAAACTTTATTAATTGGATCATTCCCCAATGCATTTATCTTGCTAACAAATTTTTTCTCTTTATCTGCAGATATTGAATATTTAACCTCTATTAATTTTCCACGCCATTTTTTTAATGTTTTAAGAATATCGTTTTTAATTTTACTTGAATTTAATTGTTTCCAATTATTTCCATGTAGAATAATATCAGGTTTATATTTAATTAAATTTTTTACATAGCTAGGATCATTTTGCTCAACTACACGATCCACATACTTTATAGAAGAAATAATATCAAATCTTTGTTTATAATTTAAATGCGGTAAGTTTTTATATTGAGATATTGCATCATCGGTGAAAAGACCCACCATTACTTCACCCATTTTTTTTGCTTTTTTAAGAAGATTTATGTGGCCAGCATTTAAGGCGTCAGCAGCTATACCAATATAAATAAGTTTTTTTTTCATTGATTTCTATTATATGTATTAAATAAAAAAGAAGCAATAACATATAAGTTTTTATTTAATCTATAGAAAAGAAAATTTATGAGATTTTTTAAAAAATTTACATAATTTATATTAAAAAAATTGTTGAATTTAAAAATAAAAAATTGAAATATTAGAAAATAAAAAAGTAAGATTAAATAATAATTATTTATTTGATCAAGAACATAGGAATTAAAGTTTTTTCTTCTTGCATAATTTAAGCTGAAGGAAATAAATTCATCATTTATTAATAAATTTTGTTTATTTTCTTTTATATAGTTTTTAATACTTTTTATTTTTTTTTTTCTGTTTTCTCCAAACTTATGGCTAAATTTACTTTTAAGAAATCTCATTTTTTTTGATATATTTGGAATATCCCCTGGTAATATAAGACTTTGATTGCCAACAATTTTTTAAATTTTTTTAAAAAAAATTCTAGGGTTATTTGTGCATTGGATTACAGAGTAGCATAATACTTTATTAAATTTTTATCCAAATTTTTTTTCTGAAACTCACTAGAAATATATTTAATATATTTTGATTTTATATTCTTATTTTTAACGAACTCTATAATTTCTGGAATATCATTTAAGGTTAAATTAATCTTTCTTTTAATACAATATTTTGTTAAATAATTGCATAATGGACCTGCCCCGCAGCCAATATCCAGTAAATCATCATTCCTTTTAGATCTAACCTTTTAACAATATAGGTAAAAAATTTTTTTTTCAGAATGTTTGTGCTCAATTAATCTGCCCACTCTTAAAGAAGAATTTTTTTACTCTTAATTATTTCACTGTAAGATTTATTGCTGTGTTCTTGATAGCTCATTTTTTATTTTAAAAATTTTATATTAGTTTTAAGTTTTTTGTAATCATTCACGTCATCGATTTCTTGCCAAAATAAATCGCTGATATCTAAAAAATCAATAAAGACTTTTTTTTTTATTAAATTTTTAATTGCTAAAGTATAATAGTCTTTATTATTTTCATTTATTTTTTCTAATTCTTTTTTTAATAAAAGAGACCCTTTTTTTGAAAATTTACACATACCAATAAAATTACCATCGCCTTTACTTGCTGGTATGTGAGAGCCAATATCTTTCAGTTTCTTTGTGTAAGTTTTAATTCTCATTGTCCCAGGCATACTTTTTGTCTTATCAATAACAGGAATTATATCACCCTTTTTTTTAATTAAGAGTTTCAAAATTTTTTCCTCGAATATTAGGTCTGAAAAAATACAAATAAAACTTTCATTAAATTCCTCTTTAATACTATGCATTGTCATCAAATTATTAGAGTTATTATAATTTGCAAAATATTTATATCTTACTTTGTTTTTTAAATATGATCTAATTTTATTAGATTCAAACCCAGTAACAACCAGTATATCTTTAATTTTATTTTTTCTTAAAAATTTGATCTGCCAATCTATTATTTTTATTTTTTTTTCTGGAATTTCTAATAAACACTTAGGTGTTTCTTTCGTTAGATTGCCCAATCTAGATCCTTTTCCAGCAGCTAATATTATTGCTTTTATACTCATGGTAAGTATAATAATAATACATTAAGAGTTTCACTCATACCATGATTAAATTAAAAAAAAATAAACTAAAACTGTTTGATAAAATTGAAGCAGTCAGAAAAGAAAATAATAAAAATTGGATGGACTTGCTTCGATTGGCATATAGTCATGACCCTAAAGAAACTTATGCAATTTTAACAAAAATTTTAAATAAAGATGAAAAATTGATTAAACTGGCTAACAAATTAAAAGTAAAATAATTTGTGAAAAATAAAGAATTATCATTAAAAAATTTAAAAAAACACTACCAAAGCTTATTTCTAAAATATAAATATAGTTATAAAACTGCCCAGCAAAGCTCCAGGGCTACACAAAAAAAAAGAATAAAAATCCTTACAGATGATTTTACATTTAGAAAAAACGATAAAATATTAGATTTTGGATGTGGTACAGCTTTTCTTTTTGAATACCTAAAAAAAGAAAAAAATTTTAAAGGTTATTACACTGGGGTTGATATGGTTAAAGAAATTATTGAGTCTAATAAAAAAAAATATTCAAAAAACAAGAAAGTAAAATTCTTAGATATAGACATATTAAAAGAAAATAAAAAAATTTTAGAAAGTGACTATATTTTCATAAGTGGAACATTCAATAACAACATCTCGTCAAATTGGAAATTCATGACAAGATCATTAAAAAAACTATTCAATAGCACCAAAAAAGTAATTGCTTTTAATAATTTAAGTACGTACGTAGATTATAAGGATAAAGGGCTTCATTATACATCTCCAGAAAAAGTTTTTAAATTTTGTAAAAATCATTTAAGTAAATATGTCCTGTTAAAGCACAATTATCTGATTAAAAAAAAATCTATTCCATTTGAGTTCACAACATTTGTTTATAAAAAATAATGTCAGCAAAGTTTAAAATTTTAAAAAGAGAAGTTTCAGATAAATATAAACCTTTAGTTGTATTAGAAATATCAGCTAATCACGGAAATTCTTTAAACAAAACAATTAAAACTATTGATGCTGCATCTAAAATTGGAGCGGAGTGTGTTAAATTTCAAACATTTAATGTGGATGATATGACATTAAATATACCTAAAAAAGAATTTTTAATTAAAAAAAAATTTAGCAATAACAGATGGAATTCTAGAAGTCTTTATAACCTTTATTCAGAAGCTCAATTTCCTTATGAGTGGCACCAAGAGGTCTTTAATCGAGTTAGGGAGAAAAAAATGATATGTTTTAGCTCTGTTTTTGATGAAAAATCTCTAGAATTTTTAGAAAAATTGAATTGTCCAGCTTATAAAATAGCTTCACTAGAATCTCTTCATTTTTCACTTATTGCAAAAGTTTTTGAGACTAAAAAACCAGTTATAATTTCAACAGGTACATTGACAATTAATGAGATTGGAAGTTTAGTTAAATTTATTAAGAAAAATAATTATAAAAATTATTCAATATTGCATTGCGTAAGCGAATATCCGGCAAATAATAAAAATATTAATTTAAAAATGATAGATTATTTAAGAAAAAAATATAAATGTGTTGTTGGATTTTCTGATCATACACGTGGACTAGGAGCAGCAATTAGTTCGGTTGCATTTGGAGCAAATGTAATTGAAAAACATTTTAAATTAAAGGAAGATAAAAAAAACTTGGATAATGATTTTTCTATAACGCCAAAAGAGGCTGAAATTTTGATTTCAGAAACTAAAAATGCATGGTTAGCAATTGGAGACAATAAAAAAAAATTATCATTAACAGAAAAAATTTATAAAGAGTACAGAAGATCTATTTATGTTGTTAAAGATATTAAGAAGGGTGAATTATTAACAAAAAAGAACATTAAAGTAATCAGACCGGGAAAAGGACTTGATGCAAGAAAATTTGAAGATTTATTGGGAAAAAAGTCCAAAAAGTTTATGAAATTGGGAAGTCCTCTAAATTTTAAAGTTCGATAAGTTTTTTTCTTCCAGACTTAATTATTTGAATACTTTTTGTTCCTTCATTAAATAATAGATCAAGAGCCGAAACATGAGAAATAAAAGGCTCAGTTACTTGATTATAAACAGGGTGCTCATAATTATGTAAAAAGACTTTAATTTTATTTTCTTTAAAAAAAGAAATATCTTCTTCCAAATAATTTTTCGAACCATAGGTACTGATTAAAGAACTACATTTAAATTTTTTACAAATTTCAATAAGTTTACTAGATTTTTTTTTATCAATATTTAAAGATGAGGAATAAAATATTTTTTTATTTATACTAAAATTTAATAATAAAAAATTAATTAACTTTAAATTAAGTTCAATTAATTTGAAGTTGCGATTAGTACTTTCAAAAATGTTAAATAATTCTAAATTGTATTGAGAATAAAATTTTGACTTTCCATAACTATGTAAAATTAAATTAAATAATTTATTAATTTTAAATTCTTCTTTATTTATAAGGGTATCTTTTATTTTTTGTTTTGATAGGTTCTTACTTAAGATTGGAATAGTTATCCATTTTTCAACTTGATCTAACTTTATTTTATTTCTAGTTTGCCAACTTCTTTTGTCTAACTGGACATCATCAAGAAAAACCAAAACATCAGCCTGGTCAATTAAATCAAAATATCCTAACCACGGTAAGAACGTTGGTTGAGTAATTAAAATTTTGTTCATTTATTTAATATATTCATTATTATGATTATAAGATATAGAAGTATTTTTTTATGAAAAAAAAAAAAATTGTAATAATAGGTGCTGGTGTTACAGGAATGGCAATTGCTTATATGCTTTGTAAAAAGGGTCATAACGTTAAAATTTATGAAACTAAATCAATGATAGGAGGCATTATGCAAGACGTGAATTTTGATCAAAATACATTTTTATCAGGCCCTTTTTTTTTTCAAAATAACAATGTTTGGTTAAAAGAATTTTTAGAGCTTAAAGAAAATAAAAATATATTTAATGAATTTAATTTATCATATGGTTCCTATACTGATATTTTTTCAAAAAAAAAAATTATTAGAAATGATTATGCTCATCCAGTAACTAATTCAGAATTTAAAAAAATACAAAAAATTAAGACTTATGATTTATTAATAAATAGATTACGACAATATCAACCATTAATTAAAAATAGACTATTAAACTGGTTAAGTAAAACTTACACAAAATTTGACTTATTACATGAAAAATGTGCCGCAATTATTGGTATTCATAGAATTTTTTTTACAGATGAAATGGAAAACTTAAGAGAATTAAAAAAAAAAAATCCTTTAATAGATGAATTATTGGGGCTACCAAACAACTTTTACGTTAAACAAAAATATCTTATTCCAAAAAAAAATTTTAATGATTTTTTCAATAATTATAAGAAATTTCTAGAAAAAAAAAGAGTACAATTTTTTCTTAATAAAAAAATTTCTCTTAAAATTGAAAATAAAGAAATAATTTTTTATAGCAATAGAGAAAAAATAGACTCTAATGAAAGTCTAATAGTTTGGGCAGCTAATCCAATACCTCTATTTAGAGCTGTTAAAAAGTTTGATTTAGAAAACTCTTTCCAAAAAATTAATTTAATATTTGTGGATATAAAAAAAATTTCTAAAAAATTAATTAACAAATATATTCAAGTTTATTCGTTAAAAAATAAAATAATTAGAATTTATATTTATAAAATAAAAAATATTACGAAACTTACAGCCGAGTTTAGTTGTGAGGTAAATAATACTCAAGCAAATAATCATATTAACAGTTTATTAAAACATTTTGATAAAGATTTAGTTTTATCAGGTAAGATTTACTCAAAAAAAATATTAAAACATAATCTTATCACAAAAAATGATTATCTTAATTTAGAAAAATTGAGTAATAATAAATTACTAATCAAGAATGATGTTATTTGTGGATCATGGGAAAAATTTTATAGAGAAGATAGAATAAAATCTACAATTGAAAGAATTAAGAATTTTGAAAAAAACAAAAAAAAAAATTAGCTGTATAATACAGGCTCGGTTGACCTCCAAAAGACTTAAAAATAAAGTATTAAGAAATATTAAAAAAAAGTCTATTTTAGAATTAATTTACCTAAGGATCAAAAAATCAAGATTGCTAGATGATATAATTTTTATAATTCCTGATAATAAGAAAAATAAAAAATTAGAAATTTTTTTAAAAATAAAAAATTTACCTTATTTTATGGGTAATGAGAAAAATGTTTTTATGAGATATTCTTTATGTGCTAAATCATTGAAATCTGATATAATAGTACGTGTTACTGCAGACTGTCCCTTAATAGATGGATATTTGATAGATAAATGTTTAAAAGAATTTTTATTTAGTAAAGTTGATTATTTGAGTAATAGAGGGTCAAAACATGAGCACCCAGATGGCCTTGATGTTGAAGTTTTTAATAAAAAATTACTACGTCTAAATAAAAAAACCCCTCTAAACGCTTTAGAAAAAGAGCATGTTACGCAAAGAATATTAACCACTAAAAATGTTAAGAAAAAATTCATGAATTTTAAATTAAATAAAAAAATAAAAAAAAAATATTCTGTTGATACATATCACACGTTTAAAACAGTAAAAAAAATTTTTAATAAATTTAAAAACTTTAATTTTAGTTATAATGCAGTTATTCGTGAGATGATTTCAGATGAAAAATAAAAAAATTGATAAACGTAGATTCTCGACGTCAAAAAATTTGTGGAAGAGAGCAAAAAAATCAATAGCAGGAGGCAATCACTTAATTTCAAAAAATCCTGAAATGCTTTGTCCCGATATTTGGCCAACTTATTATAAAAATGCTAAAGGTGTCCACACTACAGGTGTCAACAAAATCAAGTACTTAGATTTTTATCTTATGGGAGTTGGTACAAGTATTTTAGGTTATGCTAATAAAACTATTAATCAAAAAGTGATCAAAACAATTACGGAAGGAAGTGTTTCTTCTTTAAACTGTTATGAAGAAGTCAAACTTGCTGAATATTTACTAAAAATAAATAAATGGGCAAATAAGGTAAGGTTTGCTAGAACTGGTGGTGAAGCCAATTCTATCGCAGTCAGGTTAGCTAGAGCAAGTTGTAAAAGTGACAAGCAGAAAATTGCAATTTGTGGTTATCATGGTTGGCATGATTGGTATTTAGCTGCTAATTTGAAAAAAAGTAATAATTTAGATAATTTATTAATTCCAAATATACCCAGTGATGGCGTACCAAAAAATTTAAAAAATACTATCGTTAAATTTGAATTTAATGATATTCAAAATCTAAAAAAAGTCCTAAAATTAAATAAAGACATAGGCATTATTAAACTTGAGGTATACAGGAATGACCCTCCGGATAAAAATTTTTTGCAAGAGCTAAGACAGATTTGTAATGATAAAAAAATTATCTTAATATTTGATGAATGTACTTCTGGTTTCAGAGAAACTTTTGGAGGAATTCATCAAAAATATAATATAAATCCTGATTTAATAATCTATGGAAAAGCTCTTGGTAATGGTTTTCCAATTACGGCTATAATTGGTAAGGATGAAATTTTAAATAATATAAGTAAAACTTTTATAAGTAGTACATTTTGGTCAGAACGAATTGGACCGACGGCAGCATTAGCAACATTGAGTGAAATGGAAAGATTAAGATCTTGGGAAAAAATTTCAAAATATGGTTTAAAAATTAAAAGCTTATGGAAAAAACTATCTGATTACTATGAATTAAAAATAATAATTGGGGGAGTTGCCTCAATACCACAATTTTACATACCATCAAAAAAATTTTTAAAGTATAAAACTTACATAACACAAGAGTTTTTAAAAAATGATATGTTAGCTGGAAATTTAGTTTTTGTCTCAACTTATCATGACAATCAAATGATGAAAAAGTATGAAAAAATACTTAATTCAATTTTTGAAAAAATAAGAGATTTTGAAGATGGTGAAAATATTGATAGCTATCTAATTGGATCTGAAATAAAAAATTATTTTAGAAATTATAGTCAAACAATCAAAAAATGAAAAATTTTGGTATAATTATAGAGGCTAGATTAGCATCTACTAGATTACCAAATAAAGTTATAAAAAAAGTCAAAGGTTATACGTTAATTGAATTTTTGATTTTAAGACTAAAATCTCTCCATAATGTAAAAATAATTTTAGCTACCTCAAAAAATAAGGAGAATATAAAATTATGCAACATTGCTATTAAAAATAATATTAATTACTTTAGGGGAAGTGAAGAAAATGTTTTGCTTAGAGTATTAAATGCAGCAAAAAAAAATAATATAGAAAATATTATCAGTATAACTGGTGATTGTCCTATAGTTTGCCCAGACCTGATTCATAGATTGATTAAGTTTTATAAAAAAAATTTTGATAACGTTGACTATGTAAGTATTAGAAACTTTGTTGGCGGAATGGATACCCAAATTTACAAAACTAAAGCATTAGAAAAATCATATAAACTCTGCAAAACAAGATTAAATAAGGAACATGTAACTCTCTTTATAAGACAATCCAATGAATTCAAAAAAAAGTTTTTATTTCCTGCTAAGAAAGAAATTTTATCTAAACAATGGTCTTTAGTTGTTGATGAGAAAAAGGATTTAATCTTAATGAAAAAAATCATTTCTTTTTTCATAAAAAAAAAAAATTATTTGTTTAATTATAATGATTTAATATTATTTTTAAAGGATCACTCAAAATTATGGTTCTTAAATTCTATGGTTAATAGAAAAGGAGATAGCTAAAATTATGCAAAAAAAAAAAATTAAGGTTATAATTGTAGGTCTAGGTAAAATAGGTTACTTATATAATTATACGAAAAATATAATTTCAACTCATACACAAGCAATTTTTAGTTTAAAAAAAAAAATAGATTTTTTTGCAGCAATTGAGAAAAAGAAGGGAATCAGAATAAATTTTAAAAAAAAATTCAATGTTCCAGTTCTAGGTAAAATTGAAGACTTGAAAAAAATTTATGATAAAAATAGTGATTATTTAATTATTTTATCAACCAATACGCCAACTCATTATTTAATATTAAAAAAAATTTTAAAATTTAAACCTAAATATATTTTATGTGAAAAACCTTTTTGTTCATCTATAAAAGAGGTTAATAATATTATTAAGATGAATAAAAGGTATAATTCAAAAATATTTGTCAATTATACTAGATCATTTGATAAAAAGTGGATGTTAATTAAAAAAAATTTTTTAATTAAAAAAAATGTTTCAGGAGAAGTTTTCTATAATAAAACATTACTGAACAATGGAAGTCATTTTCTTCATCTTTGCTTCACTTTATTTGGTAGCTATGTTAATATTGAAAGATTAAATAAAAAAAAATTTAAAATTTATTTTAAGAATAGTGTAGAAGTTACTTTTTTAGAAAATAACAAAAAATCTAAGAATAAAATAATTTTAAAAACTAGTAAAACAATCATTGAAGATAGTGGAAATTTATACTTTAAAATAAAAAATAAAAACAATGAATATTATATTAAAAATACAACCGACACTTATCAATTGAATCCGCTTAAAGCAATCGTGACTCAAGATACAAAAATTTTGAAGAATAATTTAAAAAATTCTATAATGGTCCAAAATGTATTAAATCAATTGCAAAATATTTATCGATGAAAAAACCAGTACTCTACACATCCTATGATCAAAAAGAAGTTTCTGCTGCATCAAATATTGTTAGATCAGGAAAATTATCTAGTTTTGTTGCTCACAAACAGGGCTTTTATGGTGGAAACTTTGTGCAAGAATTCGAAAAAAATTTATCTAGCTATTTTGGAACAAAGTATGCTGTTACTTTTAATTCATGGACATCTGGATTAATAGCTGCTGTTGGAGCATTAGATATTGAGCCAGGTGATGAAATATTGGTGCCAACTTGGACAATGTGTGCAACAGCTACTGCAATTGTCCATTTTAATGCCATACCTGTATTTGTCGATATAAATCCTGATGATTATAATATTTGTATAAATGATTTGAAAAAAAAAATTACCAAAAAAACCAAAGCAATCATTGCAGTTGATATAAATGGATATCCATCTGACATTCAAGAGTTAATTTCAATTTCAAAAAAAAATAAAATCAAATTAATATTTGATAGTGCACAATCAATTGGGGCTAAATATAACAATCAATTACTGGGTAAATTTGGAGATATTTCAGGGTTTAGTTTTAATTATCACAAACATATTCATACCGGTGAAGGCGGTGTTTGTCTTACTAATAAAAAAAAAATTTTTGATAAATTATGTTTAATAAGAAATCATGGAGAAATTGTAATCAATTCATCTAAAAAAAAAGATTTAGCTAATATTCTTGGTTATAATTTCAGGTTGGGGGAAATAGAATCAGCAATTGGTATAGAGCAACTAAAAAAGTTAAAACAGATAGTAAATTATAGAATTAAATACACAAAGATTATAATCAAGGAATTAAAAGAATTAAGCGGGCTAATACTTCCAAAGTATGAAAAAAATAAGGAACCATCTCATTACACTCTACCTTTAAGAATTAGTGACAAAATAATTAAAAAAATTGGAAGGAAAAAAATTGTTAAAAAACTACAAAAAAATGGCGTTTTTTGCATTAGTCAAGGTTATATGAATTTACACTTAATGAGCATGTATCAAAATAAAATTGCATATGGAGCAAAAGGTTTTCCATGGAATGTATTTGATAAAGAAAATAAGACAAAATACCATAAAGGTATTTGTCCTATAGCCGAAAAGTGTCATGATGAATCATTTTTAGCATTTTCTCCATTTTATTATAAAATGAACGAAAAAAAAATAAGATCATTACTGGAAGGCTTTAAAAAAACTTGGGAAGAATTAAGAGTAAATGATTTATAGAATTGACAAAAATCTGACGGTGAGAGAATTTGAAACTAAAGATTTAAAAATTAAATATTTTACTTGGTTTCAAGATCAAGTTGTAACTAGATACTCGTCTCACGGGAAATTTACTAAAGGAAAAAAATATTATCAAAATTACTTAGAAAATTTTCTGATGAATAAAGATAGAGTTTTATGGGCAATATGTTTTGACAATAAGCATATTGGCAATATTACACTTGGAAATATTTCTGCAATAAATAGAACAGCTGAATTTTCAATTATAATTGGAGATAAAAATTTTTGGAAAAAGAATATATCACATTTAGTTTCCTTAAAGTTATTTGAACATGCTTTTTTGAAATTAAATTTAAATAGAATTTATTGTGGGATGTCTTCTAATAATATTGGAATGATAAATTTAGCAAAAAAACTAAAAATGAAAAAAGAAGGTATAAAAAGAAAAGCTTTATTTTTGAATAATAAGTATGTCGATATAGTTGAGTTTGGAATTCTTAAAAAAGAATTTTTAAGTTAAAGAATGATTAATTTTATAGTTAATCAATGTAAAGATATCTTTTTCACTTTTATTCAAAAAAAACACATTATTAATAAAGTTTTAGAAATAAATAAAAAGATTCACAAAAATAAAAATAGCAATAAAAAGAAAAATATAATTTTAGTAGAATTTAGCAACTTACATTCAAGCTTTTTACCATTTAGTCTCTTTTCTAAAATATTATCTGAAAAATTTGATTCTAGAATTTTTGCATACGATGCTTTCATGTTACATAGTAAACTCAGTCAAATAAAATTCTTTTTTAAAAAAATTCTTTTTTTGCATATATATGAAATTTACAAGTCATTTGGCGTCGAAAAATTTATTAATATTGATTCTAAATTATTTAAAAATGCTCAAATAAAAAAAAAAATTCTTAAAAATGTTAATAAAATCAAGAATAATAGTGATTTAATTAACTTTAAGATTGATAATATATATATAGGGGATTTGATTTATGACACTTATCTCAAAAAATTTTCTAAGGAAACAATAAATATTAAGTCACATAAATTTAGATCTTTCTTTAAGGTATGTTTGAAAGATTATTTTTTTTGGAAAAATTTTTTTATCCAAAATCATGTTAGGTCATTAATTGTATCTCACACTATATATATGAGTGCCTTACCGCTTAGAATAGCGATCTCAAAAAATATACCTACTTACATGGTTTCACTTACACACGTGTACAGTCTAACTAAAAAAAATATTTACGCATACAATGAATATAAATACTTCAAGAAAATGTTTAAAGTATTAAAGAACAAGAGAATGAAATTGCTAATAGCAAAAAAACAATTGGAAAAAAGATTTAAAGGCGAAATAGGTGTTGATATGATTTACTCTTCTAAATCAGCTTACTTAGGATATGATGCTAAAAAACGAGTTATTAAAAAAAGTAAAAATATAAAAATAATTATAGCCCCACACTGTTTTTTTGATAGTCCACATGGTTTAGGTAAAAACTTGCATGAAGATTTTTATATCTGGCTTGAGAATTTAGCTAAAATTTCAAAAAAAACTAATTATGATTGGTATATAAAAACTCATCCGGATTATATTCCAAAAAATCTTGAAATAATTAAAAATTTTGTTGAGAAAAACCCTAACTTCATACTTTTAAATCCAAATACATCACACAATCAAATTATTGCAGAAAATATTAATTTTGCATTGACTGTTTACGGAACTATTGGAGTGGAATATGCTGCAAAAAACATTCCTGTAATCAATGCATCTTTAAACAATCCACATATTAATTATTCATTTAATATCAATCCAAAAACAAAATTAGATTATGAAAATAAATTATTGAATCTAAAAAATATTAAAAAAAAATTTAATAATAATGATATTTATGAATATTATTACATGAAAAATATTTTTTCTGAAAAAAGTATATTTATAAAAGATTATCATAAATTAGTTAATCAACTAGGTGGTGGAACTGATGGATATAAAGCAATGAATACATCTAAAGTTTATAATTTTATTTTAGATGAATTTAAAAATAAAAAACTTATTAATAAAAAAAGAATGATAATTAATTTTATTAATACGAGAGAGTATAAATTAGGCTTTAAAATTTATGAAATCTAGATGAGAATAGGTATTGTTTCTTGCGACCCTGGTGGTGCCCAGTTTTTATCAAGTTTTGTTAGTTCCAATAATAAAAAAGAATTTATTTTCCACTTAAATGGACATGCGATAGATATTTTTAAAAAAAAAAAAATTAAATTTATCAATTTAAAAAAAAAAATATTTTTTGATAAAGCAGATAAAATAATTTTATCAACAGGTTGGAGTACTGATTTTGAAATACAAAATTTAATTGAAGCTAAGAAGCTTAAGATAAAATGTATTACAGTTTTAGACCATTGGTCTAATCTTAGGGAAAGATTTATTTTTAAGAAAAAGATTTATTTACCAGATGAAATTTGGGTATTTGACTTAAAAGCAAAAAAAAAAATAAAAGAAATTTTCCCAAATATAAAAGTAATCTTAAAAAGAAATTACTATTTTGATTATATAAAAAAATTTAAACTTAAAAAAATCCCCCGAAAAAATAGCATACTTTATATCTGTGATCCAAAATCCAGAGAAACATCTGGCTATAATGAAGAGGATTCATTTAAATTTTTTATAAAAAATATCTCTAAAATTAGTGGAAATCGCAATTATCAAATTACAGTAAAAAAACACCCACTACAGAAAAATGTTGAAAAGTTTTTCTTTAAATATAAAAAAATTAAATTTTCTCAATCAGAAGATATTATCAAAGAAATATCACTAAATGAAATAATTGTTGGTTCTGGATCAATGGCATTAGTCATTGCAAGTATTTTGAATAAGAAAGTTTTTTCTTCAATACCCCCTGGTGCAAAATTTTTATTACCACCAAAAAGGATAAGATTAATTAGAAAAATGATTTAATTTTAAGAAAGTATATAAATAATTCTCTTATTTTTATTTCTGATTATTTTCTTAAAGCCATATTTTTTAAAGATTTTTAAATGATGAGCATTAACATACACAATAAAACATTTATTCTTTTTTAATATTTTGACATTATTATCCAAAAATTTTTTTAATATAATTTCATTAAATGGATTGAAAATAAAAATAAAATATTTTTTATTTTTTAATCTAAAATTTTTTGCATTAGCATAAAAAAAATTTATTTTTCTATCCTTAATCTTGTTTTTATTATTTTTGTTTGCTCTGATTATGTTTGACTTTAATATATCAAAACCCATATTTTCTTTAAAGTCATATTTTTTTTTTGATATATATAAAGAAGGTAATCCGTAACCACATCCAACATCTAAAAATGAATAGTTTTGAGTATTTTTTATGTTTTTTTTGAATATTTTTTGACTTTCTTTAACATTTAATAACCAAGCCGTAGTATAGTTGTTCGAATTTTCATAATTAATTTTTTTAGATTTATAAAATTCAATATTATTTTGAAAATAAAAAAAATGATTATAAATGTTATTTAATAATGCGTGACAAAAATTTTTTAATGAACAAAACACTAATAGATTCTCACAGATGAATAAATTTTTTTCATATGATATAAATGAATTAAAATTAGATGAACTTTTTATAGAATATCTAGAAGCATTTAGCAATATATCAAATAAATTAAATTATTTTAGATTAAATGATGAGTATAAAAATATTATTTCTCCATTCAATAAACAGACTATAGATAAAAAAAATATTATTTCTTTTTATGATGAGCCCCTTAAAATATACTCTTCTAATAATATTGATTTTAATGATTATTCAAAATTTTATTATTTTTTTACAAAATTTAAGCAAAAAATAAAGTTTCAGTTTCATATTAACAATTCTCTATTCATCAAAAATTCCGACAAAATAAGGTTACTACCATTAAATCAAATTTTTGAAACACAAAAAATTAATTTAAGTCTTAGCTTAAATGAGATTTTTTATTCATTTAAAAAAGATTTAAAAGAGAGGATCAAACAGGCTGAAAAAAATATAAATATTAAAATTGAAACATTTGATCATAAAAATTATAAAAATGGGATGATCAAGGATATGCAGTTATTACATGAAGTAGTCTCAGGAAAAAAAACAAGATCTGACATGACTTGGGAAATTAATGAGAAAATGATTAAATCGAAAAAGGGTTTTTTAATGAAACTTTCAATTGATAATAAAGTAATTTCATACTCTCTTTTTTTTCATAATAAAATCTATGGTATCACTTTTTCTTCGTGCACTTTAAGAGAATATTTTAAGATCGCTGGCATTAACCACTTAATTAAATGGACCGGAATATCTTTCTTAAAAAAACAAGGTGTTAGATACTATGATTTAGGTATTACAAATTATTTAGACTTAAATAATAGATTGAAAATAACAGAAAAAGAAAAAAAGATCGCTTATTTTAAATCTCGCTTTAATGGAATAAGGACTTATCATTTACAATTTAATGATTTATTAAGTCTAGACAATTTTAAAAATTTATCTGAATAAATCATTTTACACTCTTGGTTATTATATTATTATAATTAAATATGTATTTTAAAAACTTATTAGCAACTTTATAAATGAAAGCAGTTATACTTGCTGGTGGATATGGAACCAGGATATCTGAAGAAAGTCATGATAAACCAAAGCCATTAGTTCAAATAGGACCTTATCCAATTATTTGGCACATTATGAAATACTTTTCATATTATGGGGTTAATGATTTTGTTATATGTTGTGGTTATAAAGGTTATCTTCTTAAAGAATATTTTTTTAATTATAAATTTCATAAAAATGATTTTTCAATTAATTTAAAATCTGAAGAAATTAAAAAATTATCAACAAATTCTGAAGATTGGAATGTCACGCTTGTAGATACCGGGTTAAATACATTAACTGGTGGAAGATTAAAAAAAGTTAAAAAATATTTAAATAAAAATGAAGATTTTTTTATTACTTATGGAGATGGTTTAACAAATGCAAATTTAAATGCAGAAATTAAATCACACATAAAAAGCAAAAAAAAAGCCACTATTCTTGCTGTGAATAATCCAGGAAGATTTGGTAATTTAGAAGTTAATAAAAGTAATGAAGTTATAGATTTTAAAGAAAAACCACTAATAGCAACTAATGATTTTATTAATGGAGGTTTTATAATTATGAATCCAAGCGTAATTGATTTGATTAAAAATGACTCTAGTTCTTTGGAGGGAGATGTACTCCCTAAAATTACTAAAATAAAAGAATTAAATGCCTTTAGACATAATGGTTTTTGGCAACCCATGGATACATTAAGAGATAAAATAAAACTTGAAGAAATGTGGTTAAAGAACAAAGCACCATGGAAAATATGGAAATAAATTTCCAATAAAAATAATATGCAAATTTATTACTCCAAACCATCAATAACAAAAATTGAAATTAAGCATGTACTTGAAGCAACAAAATATGGCTGGGGAAATAAATGTTATGATTATATAAATTTATTTGAAAAAAAATTTAAATCATTTATTAACATAAAATATGCTATAGCCACTTCATCTTGTACAGGTGCTTTACATCTTTCGCTTATGGCACTTGGTATTAAAAAAGGAGACGAGGTAATAATTCCTGAGATTAATTGGTTAGCCGTATCTTCCAGTATAGAGTGTGTTGGAGCTAAGCCAATAATAGTTGATGTTGAAAAAGATAGTTGGTGTATAGATCCAGTTTCTTTAAAAAAAAATATTAGTAAAAAAACAAAAGCTATTATTGTAGTTCATTTATATGGTAATTTATGCAATATGACTGAAATTAAAAAAATATGTAAAGATAAAAATATAAAATTAATTGAAGATGCTGCTGAAGCATTAGGATCTAAGATAAGAAAAAAATATGCTGGAACTTTTGGTGACATCGGTGTTTTCTCGTTTCATGGAGCTAAAACTATGACAACAGGTGAGGGTGGAATGATAGTGACAAACAGCAAAGTCCTCTATGAAAAAATGAAAGCTTTAAATAATCATGGCAGAACAGGTAAAGAAAAAATGCAGTTTTGGGCCACTTTTATTGGCTTAAAATATAAGATTTCAAATATCCAGGCAGCTCTAGGGTATGCTCAGTTGCTAAGATTAAAAAAAATCTTAAAGCAAAAAAGAAAAATATTCAATAATTACAAAAAATTATTTTTTGGTTATGACATCACTATGAACATCGAAAAAAAACACACAACTAATAGTTATTGGATGCCAACCATAATCTTTAATAAAAAAGATCTAAATATCAATAAAAGAAACTCACTGATTGAATACCTAAAGTCTAAAAATATAGATATAAGAGTTTTTTTTTGGCCTTTATCAATGATGAATTTTTACAAAAGTCAAAAATTAAACAATAAAGTGAGTTATGAATTATTTTCTAGAGGAATAAACTTACCAAGTTATGTAGAACTAAAATTAAATGAGCAAAAAAAAGTTGTATCTTATATAATTAATTTTTTAAGATTGAAAAAAAATGTTTAATAACAAAACTATATTAATAACAGGTGGCACTGGGTCTTTTGGTCAAAAAATGATCGAATATTTAATAAAAAATTATAAGCCTAAAAAAATTCTTATTTTTTCAAGAGATGAGTACAAGCAGGATTTGATGAGTCAGTCTTTTAAGAGTGATTGTTTAAGATATTTATTGGGTGATGTAAGAGATAAAGAAAGACTTTTTTTTGCTACTAAAAAAGTTGATTTTATTATTCACGCTGCTGCCTTAAAACAAGTTCCAGCACTAGAGTACAACCCAATGGAAGCAATCAAAACAAATATTATGGGAGCACAAAATATAATTGATTGTGCTATAGAAAATAATGTTAGTAAGACCATTGCCTTATCTACCGATAAAGCAGTTAACCCTACTAATCTTTATGGAGCCACAAAATTAGCAGCGGATAAACTTTTTGTTGCGGCAAATAATTTTGCAGGTAATCAAAAAGTGTCTTTCTCAGTAGTAAGATATGGTAATGTAGGATTTTCTAGAGGCTCAGTAATCCCAGTTTTTTTAAAACAAAAAAAAGATAAAAAAAATTATTTCACTATTACTGATAAGCAGATGACAAGATTTTGGATAACACTAGAGCAAAGCGTAAAGTTCACAGCAAAGTGTTTTGAAAGAATGCATGGTGCTGAAATTTTTGTACCAAAAATTCCCTCTGTAAGAGTAATAGATATTGCAACAGCCATAGATCCAAATTATAAAATGAAGATTGTGGGAATTAGACCAGGGGAAAAATTACATGAAGTGTTATGCTCTATAGAAGATAATAAGCAAACTATAGAATTTAAAGATTATTATGTAATAATTCCAGCTATAAAAATCAAAAATAAAAATAAAAATTTTAAAATAAACAATAAAAAAGAAAAAGGTAAGCTTGTAAAAGATGGCTTTGTTTATGATTCTGGGTCTAATGACAAGTTCATGAACGTTTCTAACATAAGAAAAAAAATATCATTAAGATAAAACTAAATTTCATGAAAATTCCATATAGTTGCCCTGATATTAATCAAAAAGATATCAAATCTTTATGTAGAAATTTAAAGACAAGAACTATTACGCAAGGAAAAGAAGTTGAATATTTTGAGGATGATATAGCTAAAATAACTAAAGCAAAATATTCACTAGTAGTAAACTCAGCTACAAGTGCACTTCATTTGGCCTGCAAATCATTAGGTATAAATAGTGCAAGTACGGTCTGGTTACCAACAAATACCTTTGTATCTACTGCAAATGCAGTTTTATTTTGTCGTGGAAAAATCGACTTAGTAGATATTGATTATAAAACAAGAAATATTAGTGTTGAAAAATTAAGAGAAAAATTAAATTTAGCAAAAAAAAATAATACACTACCCGCATTAATAATCGTTGTACATTTTGCCGGTTATCCTTGCGATTTAAAAGAGATTTATCAACTTTCAAAAAAATTTAAATTTAAAATACTTGAAGACTCATCACACGCACTAGGATCAAAAATAGAGGATAATCCTATAGGATCATGTAAATACAGTGATGTAAGTGTTTTCAGTTTTCATGCAATAAAAATTATAACAACCGGTGAAGGAGGGGCAATCACAACAAATAGTTCTAGAATATTTTCTGAGATACAAAAATTAAGATCACATGGAATTGTAAAACTAAAAAAAAGAAAATTTTTTTGGCAATATGACCAAAAAGATTTAGGTTTTAATTATAGAATTACAGATTTTCAATGTGCTTTAGGTCGAAGTCAACTTTCGAGAATAGACACAATTATAAGAAAGAGAAATTTTATAGCAAGAAAATATGATAAATTTTTTAGAAATTATCATGTGGATATATTGGAACCAACAGCCAAAAAACTATGCTCTTATCATCTTTATGTAATTAATACACCCCATAGAGATAAATTGTATGATTATTTAAAAAAAAATCACATAGAAACGAATGTTCATTACATCCCAATTTTTATGCATAGTTATTATAAAAAAAGATTTAAATTTAACTTAAAAGATTTTCCCGACACACTAAAATACTTTAATTCTTGTTTAAGTATTCCTCTTTACACCCAAATGAACAATGCTGAACAAACCACTGTAATGAAAAAAATAAAGAATTTTTATAAGTGAAAATTTGCAACATTATAATTGGAACGGCTAACTTTGGCTCGGGAAAATATGGTATAAAAAATAAAAAAAAAAATTCTGGAAACAAGATTAAATCGATAATTGATTTTGCAAAATTAAATGGAATTAATAGATTAGATACTTCAATAGAATATAAGGGAGTTTATAGAAATCTATCCAAAATTAACCTAATGGAATGGAAAGTATCATCAAAATTTACTTTGAAAAGATATAAAGATGATATAATAAAGAAATTTAGTAATGATTTTAATGCATCTCTTAAAAAGTTAAAAATTAGAAAATATGATGTTTTCTCATTTCACAATATAGATGACTTAAATCACAAGAATATAACAGGAATTATTAAATTGTTAAAAACCTTCAAAAAAAAAAATTTGATTAATAAAATTGGAGTGTCATTAAATGATCCTAATGAAATTAAAATAGTTAAAAAAAAATTTAAGCCAGATATAATTCAGTTACCATTCAATCTCCTTGATAGAAGAATACTTAACAGAAAATTATTAAAAGAATATGGCGGGATTGAAATACAAGTTAGATCAATTTTTCTGCAAGGCTTACTGCTGATGAATTATAAAAATAGAGGAAAAAATAATAATAGAGAAATTTTGCTAAAATTTGACAAATGGATAAATCTACAAAAAATTAAAAGATACCAAGCCTGTATAAATTTTATCAATAATTTTAAGTTTTTTAAAACCTGTGTAATAGGAGTTAATACGAAATCTGATATATGTCAATTTTTAAAAGCCATAGGCGATAATAGCAAAAAATTTCCCAAAGAAATTCTAAGTAATAATCTAAATTTAATTGAACCTAGAAAATGGAAAATAAATTGAACACAAATTTAGAAAATTTTTATTTTAAATCTCAATATAAATGTAACTTTAATTTTTTATTAAAAAAAAAATGACCGTTAAAATAAATATTTTACAACCTGGTTTTGCACCATGGATCGGTTTCTTTGAGCAAATAAATATTGTTGATATACACTGTTTTATGATTGATGTTTCGCCCAGTCCTAAAGTAAACTTTAAACGAACAAAAATTTATAATTTTAATAAAAATGATATTAATAATTATAGTTGGTTTAATAGTTTTGTTGGTAAAACACCCCACTTACAAAAAATAAATGAAATTAAAGTTTCAGATTATCAAAATAATATAGCGAAGTTAATAGAATACTTTCAAACGAATAGAAAATATTTTCCTTACTATTCTGATGTTGTGGAGATATTAAATAAACCAATGAATTATGAATTTATTTATGAGGTAAATATAAATATAATTAAAGAAGTTTGTAAGTATTTTGAATTCAATGATAAAAAATTTATTGTTTTAAATAAAGATGATTGTTATTACAAAAAAAATTTAGATAAATCTGATCATCTAATATCCATTATTAAAAAATATAAGGCTCAAGAATATATTACTGGTCACGGTGCATTTAATTATATTGATTATTCCAAATTTAAAAAAAATGATATTAGCTTAAAGTTTATGGAATATAAAAAAAATAATTATGATTTAATCAAAGAAGATAATTTTCATCCTTATTTGTCAATAATGGACTTAATTGGAAAAAGAGGAAAGAGTGGTAAATCATTTATTAACTCTGGAACCATATAAAGAATAAAAAATTAACTATGAAATCGAAAATTACCACAGGTATAGTGGCTAATGATGCGGGTGGTGCAGAATTATTATCAAGTTATATTTTGACAAAAAGTAATTCAAATTATTTATATTTTCTTAAAGGTCCTGCAAAAAAAATATTTAATAAAAAGATTAATAAAATAGTTTTAGAGAATAATTTAAATAAATTTATTTCTAGAGTTGATAAATTAATTTGTGCAAGTAGTTTTAAATTAAATTTTGAATTAAGAGCAATCAAAATTGCTAAAGAAAAAAAAATGTTAAATATTCTGAGCTAGAATCAATTAATTATTTAATTAAAAATTTAGAAAAAATTACTAATGAAAATGTAAAAATTACTATAAGACCACATCCGTCAGAAACTAAAAAAAAATATCAACAACTATCAAAACATAAGATGATTAGTATTTCAGAGAATAATACTTTATTACAAGATATAGCAAAAAATGAAATAATAGTAGGTGCAGGAAGTATGGCTATGCTTGTAGCCTCATTATTTAGAAAAAAAATATATTGTTCTATGCCACCTCATGGAAAATCCTTTATACCAAATATTAAAAAAATTAAATATTTAAGTAGTTTGTAAAAAAAATATATTTATTGCTTTATTTTATTTTCCTTAAAAAACCCTCAGGTGCGCAAGAAATTTGTAATTTTTTATGTATATCATCTATTACAAAATTTTTATTTTCTTTTATAAATTCTTTAACAGCCGTTTTGGGATTGTTTCCCTTTCCCCATTTTTTGTTTACGAAATATTTATTTGGTAAATCTTCTACAGCTGTATCTAATACCAAACAATAAGATCCTTTTTTAACAAATTTTGAATACAAGTTTAATTCTTTAAGTACATGATCATGTTCATGATTAGAATCTAAGATAACCATAACTTTCTTATTTTTAATTTCTTTTTTTAAGTAATTTATAACTTTTATGTCTATTGAGGACCCATTTACTATTTCCACATTTTTACTAAAATGATTATTATAAAATCTTTTTTGATTATGTTTTCTAAAATCAATTTCAACTCCATAAATTTTAAAATCTTTCTTATTTTTTTGATGAACTAAATTAAGCATACTCGAGTAAAATAATAAGGACCCCCCATGAGCAACACCCGTTTCAATTATGATTTCAGGTTTAACATTCCAAATTATTTCCTGAATTGCAATTATATCATTTGGATATTGTATTATTGGTACACCAAACCAACTAAAAAAATAGTTATAATCATGGCTCATGCCTTCTATCATCCATTTTTTCGAAAGTTGATGGATTTTTTTATTATCAAACGCCTTAATTTTTTTTTTTACGTTTTGATCATAAGCTTGTAGGTGATTTTTTTTTTTCATATAAAAATTTTTTAAATTAAAATTACTATCTTTTAACTATATAGTAGATTTTGACAATATTTTTTTTGTTATTTCTTCATCTAATACTTTATAATGGACCTTTTAAAAATTTTTTTTTATAATTTATTTGACAAAACCTTAATTGAATTGAAAATTGTAGTTTTTGTGATGATTTATGCAACAGAGATTTGTGAATAATTAATGTTTATCCATGTTTAATCTTGTTTCTTATAGATTTTTAATTTTACCTTTGGTGTTATCTATTGAATTATGATTCCTTTTTTTTGAGCCTAATTTTGAGCTTAGATTGTGATTAACTTTCAACTTTTTTTCATTACAGGTGTCTAAATAATTAATTTTTTAATTTATTATTTAAAGTTCACTCATCTTTATAAAAATCTAATCTAAATTTTTTTGTATATCAGCCACAAAATTTACAATTTAATACCTTAATTTGTAACTAATTATATTTCTTTGTTTTTTTTATGAATAATATATATAATTTTGTTAATAATATTAAAGTATGTCAAAAAAAAAATTAATTATAATTGGTACTTCACTTTATTCAGATATTGCAGAACACTATTTCAACAATTATACAAATTATGAAATTATTGGTTTTGCTGAGTCTATTGATGTTTTTAATAAAAAAAAAAAAAACGACAAAAATATTTATATTTTGGAAGAATTAGATAAATTTTTTAACCCCAATGAAGTATTTATCTTTAATTCCATAGGTTATAAAAAACATAATAAAATTAGAGAGCTGAGGTACAATCAATTAAAGAAAAAAAAATTTAAGTTTGCGTCTTACATAAGTGATAAGGCAACCATTTTAAACAACCAAATTGGCGAAAATTGTTTTATTTTAGAAAACAATGTTATTCAACCATTTGTGATAATTGGAAATAATACTTTTTTATGGTCAGGAAACCATATTGGACATCATTCAAAAATTGGAGAAAATGTTTTTATTTCATCCCATGTTGTCGTGTCAGGAAATTGTGAAATTGGTAATAATACTTTTTTAGGTGTAAACAGTACTATATCTGACAGTATTAAAATAGGTTCATACTGTGTAATTGGTGCAAATACATTAATTGATAAATCTTTAAAAGATAATTCAGTTGTTAAAAAAAAAGCTGATGAAATAAAAATTATTAATAGAGATATTATTTAATGAAAAAATTTATTTTTTCTAAACCGACTTTTATTCACAAAACTGGAAAATCAAAAAATTCTCCATTTATTTCCCATAATGTTAGACCTCTGCCGTTTAAAATTAATGACTCAACATTAAGAATATTCTTTGCATCAAGACTTAAAGATGACACTCCAAGTCCAACATTTATTGATGTAGATATAAATGATCCAACAATAATAAAAAAGGTTAATAAAAAACTTTTAGTTAAAGCTGGAAAAAATGGTGCATTTGACTCTGATGGGGTAGTTTTTACTCAAATCCTTCCCTATAAAAATAAATATCTGGTTCAATATTCTGGTTGGAAACGATCAAGATACAAAATGACCATTGATATGGGAATTGGGTACTTATTAGCTGACAAAAAACTCACTAAATTTACAAAAATATCAGCTGGACCTGTAATACATAAGGATATCTCAAATCCACTGGGGGTTTCTGCAAGTCTTATATTGAAAGAAAAGAAAAAATTTAAACTTTTTTACTGCCGAATAATAAAGTGGATTAAGGCAAAACATGATTATGAAATGATTTATACAATTTTTGGTGGGGAATCTGAAGACCTATATAACTGGCGTTATTATAAAAAACCACTGATAAAGCAGAAATATTCAACAGAGGTAGTTTCAGCACCTGAAGTTATAAAAATAAATGGTAATTATTATATGTGGTACAGTTATAGAGGTGCGATTAACAAGGATAATAAAAAATTTAAAATTGGTTTTGCATATTCTAGAAGTGGAGCTAATTGGAAAAGACTAGATAAAAAAAATATTCCAAGAACATCAAATAACAAAAGTGATTGGGACTACAAATCTAATTGCTACCCAATTTTTTACAAACATATGTCTAAACATTATGTTTTTTATTCAGGTAAGGGGACAGGCAAAGGAGGTTTTGGATTTGCTACCGTAAAGATAAAATAGTTTTTTCACTATATGCATTTTTTTAGATATTTAAAATATAGATTATCCAGTATAATTAAACATAATAGAGCATTAATTGGCTTTGGTTATCTAGCAGTATCTAAAAAAAATTATTCAAATATAGAATATTTATCAGATGTAGAAATAAAAATATTTTCTCAATCAGGTGAGGATGGAATAATTGACTATATATTAAATAGAATTAATAAAAAAAAAGATATTAAATTTGTTGAAATAGGTACTGGCGATTATGAGGAAGCAAATACAAGATATATTGCTGAAACGAGACCATGCACTGGATTGTTGATTGATTTATCCAATGAAATAAATTTTATAAAAAAAAGAAATTTTTATTGGCAAAATCAAATATACATAGAAAATAGTAAGGTTTCTCCAGAAAATATAAATTTAATTTTAGAAAAACATGATTTTGTGGATAATTTTGATTTTCTTTCATTGGATATAGATGGTTTAGATTATTGGGTCTTAGAAAAAATAAATCTTACAAATGCTTCATTAGTTGTTTGTGAATACAATCCTCTATTTGGCCACGAGTATAGCATTACAATTCCAAACATTGAAAATTTCAATAGGGAAAAATATTCAAAATTATATTTTGGTGCATCGTTAAAAGCCTTTATAGAGTTAATGAAGAAAAAAGGATTTATTTTTTTAGGATCTAATTCATTTTGTAATAATGCTTTTTTTGTTAACGCTAAATATTCAAAAAAATTTGATAACTTAATTATTGAAAATTTATCGAATTATATTGATTTTAAATTTAGAGAAATAATTTTGAATAATAAAAAAAATTTTAAAGAAAAATTGATAAAAAAAATTAAAGATTATGAGCTGTTAAATTTAGATAGTAATAGATTGATTAGTATTAAAGAGTTATTTAAAATAAATGATAAATAAACCACTAGTTTCAATTGGAGTGCCAATTTTTAATGAAGAAAAAAATATTGCAAAGTGTTTAGAGAATATATTAAAACAAACTTACAACAATATAGAAGTAATAATTTCAGACAACTGTTCAACTGATAATACAATCAAAATATGTGAAGCTTATAGAAAAAAAGATAAGAGGATAAAGATTTTTAAATTTTCTAAAAATCTAGGACAGGGAAAAAACTTTTATAATGTACTAAAAAAAGCTAAAGGAGATTTTTTTATGTTTCAGTCTGCAGACGATTGGAGATCTTCTAATTTTATTAAAGAGAATTTAGACTATTTAGTTAAAAACAAAGATTATATAGGTAGTTCAGGAATTGCAATTTTTAACAATAAAGAAAAAAATGATAAACAATATTTATCTCTAAAAGAGACATCACATAAAAACACTTTAAACTTTTTTAAAATGAAGTGGTATTCACACTCAATTGTGTACGGCCTATTTGTTAAAAAAAAAATTATTAAATTTTTAGATTTTTTTAAATCAGACAATTATCTTGCCAAAGATTGGGTATTTAATCTTTTAATTATAAATTTAGGAAGTTTTAACTTTAACAATAAAACTAGAATTAAATTTGGTTCTGGATTAAGTGTAAAAAAAAATGCTATTAAGTTACAAAGATCAAAATTTTTTTATTTAAATTTTGTTGAAATATTTGTTCCGATAGCACAAGCATTAATTGACTTAGTAAAATTGAGACACTGCTTTTCCACGAAATCAAAAATATATATAATAGTTAATTTAATTAAATTATCTTTAACAATTAATTTTATTAATATAAAGAGGGCACTGTTTTAAATTTATAATTTATGAATATATTTGTTACTGGCAATATCGGTTATATTGGTAGTTTTTTAACCCAATATTTAAAAAATAATAATAAGAACTTTAATATCATTGGTTTTGATAGTGGATTTTTCAAAAAAAATTTAACCAAAAATATCAAACCTGAAAAAAAAATAAAAAAACAATATATTGAAGATATACGTAATATAAATAGCACTCATCTAAAAGATGTAGATACAATTGTTCACTTATGTGGTCTGTCAAATGACCCAATTGGCAAAAAATTTGAAAAAGTAACTAATGATATTAATTATAAGGCAAGCGTTAAACTATTTAATTATGCGCTTAAAAATAAAGTAAGAAAGTTTATTTTTGCATCCAGCTGTAGCTCATATGGTTTTGGTGGAAAAACAGCAAAAACAGAAAATTCAAAAATTAATCCCTTAACAGCATATGCAAAATCTAAAGTAAAATTTGAAAAATATTTAAGCAAAAATAAAAACAAAGGTATTGAAATTATAATTCTCCGTTTCGCAACTGCCTGTGGTGACTCACCAAGACTAAGATTAGACTTGGTGTTGAATGACTTTGTTTATTCTGCTGTAAAAGAAAATAAAATTATAATTAAAAGTAATGGCAAGCCATTAAGACCATTAATAGATGTTGAGGATATGTGTCAGATTATAAATTGGTCAATTAAAAGAAAAAAAAAAAGCTTTTTATTAGTGAATGCTGGTTCAAACGAAAATAATTATAGCGTAAAAGAAATAGCAGAAAAGGTAAAGGAAGTTCTAGGAAATAAAGTTAAAATTTTATTAAATGATAAACTACCGGATGACAAAAGATCCTACAAAGTAAATTTTAATAAATTAAATTATAATTTTAAGGGTTTTAAACCAAGACATTTAAAACAAACTATTTTAAAATTAAAAAAAAGTGTTCAAATAATTGTAAAATCAAAACATAAAAAAGCTGATCTTATAAGATTAAGTTATTTGGGAGTTTTGATTAAAAATAGAAAGCTTTCCAGCCAACTTATTTGGAAAAAATGAATAAATTTTTTACTTTAAAAAATTTATTTGGATTTTACCAAAAAAAAAAAATTTTAGATAATCGAGGTTACTTTTTTAAAGTTTTTGATTATCAAGATTTTCAAAAGAGTAATTTCAAGCATATTATAAAACAAGTAAATATTTCAAATAATAAAAAAAAAGGTACAATTAGAGGCCTACATTATCAAATTAATAAACATAAAGAGCAAAAAATTATTATTTGTTTAAAAGGGAGTATTTTTGATGTTCTTGTTGATATAAGAAAAAATTCTAAAAATTTCCTAAAATGTTTCACAAATGAATTGACAGAAAAAAATGGAAAAATATTAGTTATACCAATGGGATTTGCTCATGGTTATCAAACACTGGAAAAAAATACAAAAATACTATATTTGCATTCTAATACTTATTCAAAAAAAAATGAAAGATCTTTGAACCCAATGGATAAAAAATTAAATATAAAATGGCCTGTTAAAGCCAAGCATATGTCAATTAAAGATAAAAATACTAAAATGATCAATGACAAAATGTAGTTTTTGTCAAAATCATCTGAAACATAAAGTTCTTGATTTGGGATTATCACCCCTAGCAAACGGATATATAAATGATAAAAAAAGGATTAAATATGAAAAATCTTATCCACTACAATTGTATTTTTGCAATAAATGCAAATTAGTTCAAACAAGTAAAAAGCTACCTAGTAAAATTGTTTTCCAAAAAGACTATTCATATCTAAGCTCAACATCAAAGACATGGATCGACCACTGTAAGAAATATTTTGATAAAATAACTAAAAAACTAAAATTAAATAAAAATTCTTTTGTTCTTGAGATAGCCTCTAATGATGGTTATTTATTAAATTTTTTTAACAAAGCAAAAATCCCAAACTTAGGAATAGAGCCTACATTATTTACATCGCGCGTAGCTAAAAAAAAAGGCATAAAGGTCATAAATGATTTTTTTTCTTTAAGCTTAGCGAAGAAATTAGCAAAGAAGCTAGACAAAATTGATTTAATTGTTGCCAATAATGTTATTGCACATATTCCAGATCTTAATAACTTTGTTCAAGGCTTATCTTTATTAATAAATAAATATCAATCGATTGCTACATTAGAGTTTCAATATCTAAAAAACTTAATTGAAAAAAATCAATTTGATACAATTTATCACGAACATTATTTTTACTATTCTTTGTTAAGTATTAATAACGTTTTAACACATCATAATTTAAAAATAATCGATGTAGAAAAATTAGAAACACATGGAGGCAGTTTGAGGCTTTATGTTGCACCAAAGAATAAAAAGATTAGATCAGAATTTGATATTAAGAATTTTATTAAAGTGCAAAAAAATGAGAAGATCAATAAAATAGGTACACTTGATTATTATAAGAAATTTCAATTTAAAACAGATCAAAGTAAAAAAAAATTTATTGAATTTTTAAAAAAAAATAAAGATAAAAAAATATTTGCATATGGTGCAGCTGCAAAAGGAAATACTTTTTTAAATTTTATTAAAACCAATTCAAATTTTATTGAATGTATCTTTGACCAATCAAAATTGAAAATTGGAAAATATCTTCCTGGCACTCATATACCAATTCTAGATCCAAAAAAAATCAAAGAATTTGATTTTGATATTCTTCTTATTATGCCTTGGAATATTAAGAACGAAATAATAAAAAAATATAAACATGAAATACCTAAAAAAGCCAAATTTGTTTCTATTTCTAAATTCTTGAGTTATAATAAATAAAGTTAAATTAATTAAACTTAATTTTTTTGTATTGGTAATTTGCGTTTTTTTTATTCTCAAGATATTTATTTACTATGCTGTATGATCTATCTGAAGAGTCAGATTTAACAAATATAATAGTCATTAAATCTGTCAATAATACTGTCAATTTTTTTAAAAAGTTATCTAGACTCTTTCTCTGATTTTTAATTGTCTAGCAAATATTAATTTTATTTTAGATATACAGTTAAATTGCAAAATCATTGATTATTTAATTGTTATTATGATCAAATCTTAATTGTTTGCACAAATTAATATCACATTGGTTAGCAGCATCCTTCTTTGAGTGTTATTTATTTATCAAATTTATAATAATCAATTTATATATACATTTGAAAAAAATTAGTTATTTTATTGATTATGAAAAAATTCTTAATTGTTGGTGGTGGTGGCTTTATAGGTGGTCACTTGATTAAAAGACTACTTGATCAAAATAACGATGTAAGAGCTGTCGACTTAAAACCTCTTGATTTGTGGTTTCAAAAATTTGAAAAAGTTGAAAATTACTCCTTAAATATGCAGGATTATGAAAATTGTCTCAGAATGACAAAAGGTGTAGATTATGTAATTAATCTAGCCTGCAATATGGGTGGTATTGGTTTTATTGAAAATAATAAAGCAGATTGCATGTTATCAGTTCTAATTAATACAAATTTACTTAGATCATGCAAAGATAATTCCATACAAAGATATTTTTTTTCATCCAGTGCATGTGCTTATAATAAAGATCTGCAGACAAATGCAAATATTGAAGGATTGAGAGAAAAAGATGCTTATCCAGCAATGCCAGAAGATGGATATGGGTGGGAAAAATTATTTAGTGAAAGAATGTGTAGACATTTTACTGAAGATTATGGTCTAGAAACTAGAGTTGCAAGATTTCATAATATTTATGGACCACTTGGAACATTTGATGGTGGAAGGGAAAAGGCACCAGCTGCAATCTGTAGAAAAGTTATTGAAGGTAAAATTAACAATAAAGAAATAATTGACATCTGGGGAGACGGAACACAGACGCGGAGCTTTTTATATATAGATGATTGTGTAGATGCTGTTTTAAAGCTTTTTTACTCAGATTTCTCTGATCCAATTAATATTGGCAGTGAAGAAAAAGTTACAATAAATCAACTTTTGTCAATTGCAGAAGAGCTTTCAGGCAAAAGCTTTAAAAGAAACTACCAGTTAGATAAGCCGCAAGGTGTAAAAGGAAGATCAAGTAATAATGATCTTATTAAAGAAAAATTAAATTGGAATTACAAATATTCTTTAAAAGATGGAATAAAAAAAACTTATCAATGGATTGAGGAAATTTATTTAAACAAAAAAAATGATGAATTTATTAGATTTACAAAAAAAGATTTAAATAACTAATCTCATATTATTTATGAAAAATTTTAAAATTCTTTGGAATTTTTTCAGTAAAAAAGATAAATTTAGATTCAATTTACTAATTTTTTTTTTTATTATCCAGTCTTTATTAGAGGTAATTGGAATTGCATCTGTAATACCATTTATCACAGTGATTTTTAATCCTGAAAGCTTATCTTCCATTACCTTTCTAGACGGATATGCAAATTATTTTTTAAAATTTAAAAATAATTTAATTGAAATTTTTTGTGTAATCTTTTTAGGTATTTTTATCTTAAAGAATCTATCTTTAATATGGATAAATAAGTTTAAAAATAACTTTGTAAATTATTTTAAAGCAGAACTTTCAAAAAAAATTTTATTAAAATATTTTAAACAAGATTTTTTATTTTTTTCTAAAAATAAACAAGGAAAACTTGCAACAGTAATTAATGAAGAATCAAAGAATTTGACCACTAATTACTTAGATTCTATTATAATTCTTATTAGCGAGGTTTTAATTATATCAGCAGTGCTCTTTTTAATAATTATTACAGGACATTATAAAGGATTAGTTATTATTATTCCAATATTACTGCTTGCGAGCATTGTTTTGAAATCAATAAATAAAAAAGTTAAATATTTTTCTTATTTACGTGTTGAAATTGCAGAAAATCTTGCGACCTTAACTCAAAGAATTTTTATTGGGATAAGAGATGTTTTTTTATCTAATAATGGAAATGATTTAGCAGAAAAAGTTTTTATTGAAGAAAAAAAACAAGCCTTTATAGACTCACAAAATTCTACTTACTCACTTATGCCAAAAGCCATATTAGAGGTTATTGGATTAGCTGTTTTGTTAGTGTTTGTAATTTATTTTGAAAAACTAGGAGTACAAAAAGATATAATTATATCAAACTTAGCATTTTATTTTGTGATTGCCTACCGAACAATACCGTCTTACAATAAAATTTTAATTCAATATCAGAGAATTAATTATGCAATAAATTCTTTAAGAGTAGTTAATGAAGTATTTAACATGGAAAATAAAAGATCAATTGAGTCAAAAGATAATCAAGCAATTGATTTTAAAAAAAACTTAACATTCAAACATATATCATTCTCTTATAATCTAAATAAAAGTTTATTTAGAAATATTGATCTAACTATAAATAAAGGTGAAATAATTGGAATTTGTGGTGAAAGTGGATCTGGAAAAAGTACACTATTAAATTTGATAACCCAACTTATAAAACAAGATAAAGGTGATTTTTACTTAGATGAAAAGATTATCACTAGTCATGAAAATATAAAAGGGTACCAAGATATAATAACTTTTACATCTCAAGATACCTTCTTGATAGAAGACACTATAAAAAAGAATATTTTATTTTATCCAGGTGTAAAACAAGAAAATAAAAGATTAGAATACGCAATAAAATTTGCTCTAGTTGACAAATTTATTGACGACTTAGAAGGGGGATTGAATTATAGAGTTGGATCACATAGCAGAAGAATTTCTTCAGGACAAAGACAAAGAATAGCAATAGCAAGGGCAATTTATAATGCAAAAGATATACTTATTTTTGATGAAGCGACGAATGCACTTGATTATGAAAACGAAAAAAAAATAATTCAAAATATTGTTGAACTAAAGAATAAACATACTGTTATTTTAGTATCTCATGAAATGAGAAACCTTAAGGAATGTGATGTAGTTTATGAAATAAAAGATAATAAAATCAAAAAGATTCTTAATGATTGATAAAACAGCTGTTTTTTGTATCCCAGTAAAAAATGAGTCATCGAATATCAAAAGTCTATTTGGAACTTTAGATAAAATAAAAAAATCATTTAAAGATTATTTTATAATTTTTGTAGAATCAGACTCATCAGATAACTCAAATTTTTTAATACAAAATTTTTTACAGAATGAAAAAGGAACTTTACTTAATAAAAGCTTAAAAGATATTAATAATAGAGTTGCTAGATTAGCAATAAGCAGAAATGAATATTTAAAATATATTAAAAATAATAATAAATTATTAAATTTTGATTTTCTAATAGTATTAGATTGTGGGGGAGTTAATAATAATTTAAATTCGGACAAACTTGAAAAAACTATTTTAGAAAATCCAGAATTTGTAGGTATTTTCCCAACTCAAAGTATTTTTTATTATGATATTTGGACATTAAGAATTAAAGATTTAATTAATTATGATTGTTTTGATGAGTTGTTTAAAATTTATAAATATGAAAAAAAAAATCTTAAAAAATTTTTTTATAATTTGATAGGTAAATTTATGTTTATTAATTTTTTTATAAAATCAAATAAAATTAAAGTAGTTTCTGCTTATGGTGGGATGGCTATATATAAATTAAATAAAGTCATTGAATTTACGTATGATAGTAATGATGGAAAAAATTGTGAACATGTTGAATTCAATAAAAAAATATCAAATAAATATGGTGATTGTTTAATTATAGATAAAAATTTGACTAATTCTTATGGCTTAAATATTCATACTATAAATATTTTACTTTGTAGTATTTCAAATTTTTTTACAAAAAAATTTATTAAAAAAATAATATGCAATTTTTGATATATAATTTTTTCTCTTTTTTAATACTTTTTTTTTTATTTATTTTTAGAAATGAAATTTGTTTAAAATTAAAACTTATTGACTATCCAAATGACAAAAGTGTTCATAGAGAAAAGGCTTTATTATTTGGAGGTATCTTTTTAATTTCAAGTTTATTTTTAAATATTATCATTTTAATTTTAACTAATAAATTTGAAAGTAATTTTTTTAATTTTTTCTTAATTCTATCTTTTTTCTTAGTTGCTCTTATCGATGATATAAAAGATCTTAATCCGAATCTGAAAATGATCCTTAGTATAATTATTTGCTTTATAGGAATTAGTCTAGACCCGGAACTTAAAATAAATAATTTGTTTTTTTTTTACAGTGATAATATTTACCTTAATAATAATTTTTTTTTTAATTATGTACTTTCTATTCTTTGTATATTGTTATTCCTAAATGCATTTAATTTTATTGATGGAATTAACGGTTTAGCATCAACTGTTGGGTTGAGTTTTTTCTTATATTTAATTATTAAAAATCCCTTAATATTAAACCTTTATTACTTTTTTATAATTTCTCTTCTGTTTTTTTTATTCATAAACACTAAATATAAAGTTTTTTTAGGTGATTCTGGCAACTATCTTATCTCGATTTGTATTGCTATGATTCTTTTAAAAGAAAATTCTGATCAACCTTCACTGTATTATGCTGAAGAAATATTTCTTTTACTTCTTATACCAGGATTAGACATGCTTAGACTTTTCATAGTAAGAATTTTTAATAAAAGTGATCCTTTTAAGGGTGACCACAACCATCTTCATCATAGATTATTTAATAAATTTGGTAATTTAAAAACTGTTTTAATTTATTTGGTTATAATAAATTTACCAATTTATATATTTTTCATTAGTCAAGAATTTTTATATTCTTTAATTTTTATTTCGATTACGACTTATTTTATTTTGTTAAAATATACGTCTTAATAATAATATAAGGTAACAAAATAAGTGAGATAAAATTTCTTACATATCTCAAACTATAAAATGGAATCTTTTTATATCCGATACTTTGAAATATAAGAAGTCTATTTATTTTGGAGTCCTGACCATCCCAAGATCTAAAAAAACCAATTTTGAAAAAAACAGTTTGAAGAAATGTAATTTTTGAAAAACTGACCCACAATCCATAATCACAGAGTTTATTATACTTGTAATCGAAACCACCAACTTTATTATATAAGCTTTTTCTAAAAGAAACACTTTCTTGTTGTACGAAACCCCATAAAGCATGATCAGCATAACCTCTCTTTAAAAAAAATCTAGGATATACATATGGAATTCCTGAAAATTTAAAATTTTTTTTAATATACCCATTTATTCCTGAGATCCATTGAACCTTAGAATTTTTTTTAAAGAAATTTGAAACATTTAAAACTGCATTTTTGTCAAGTATGTCATCAGAATTGATCCAGATTATAACTTCTCCTTTTGCTACTTGTATTCCTTTATTAATTGCATGATACATGCTTTCATCTTTTTCTGATATAAATGTATCAATTTCATCAATATATTTATTTATTATTTCAACAGATCTGTCTGTAGATTTACCGTCAATTAAAATGTACTCATAATTTTTTGAGGTTTGATTTATAACTGACTGGATTGTTTTTTCTAAAAATTTCTCACCATTTAAATTAGGTGTTATTATACTAACATAAGGTTCACTAATATTTTTTTTCATTGTTGATATTGTAATATAAGTTTAAAGAATACAAGAACCAGAGCATCGTGGCATATGATGTCGTAAATAAACTTCCATGTGGTTTTAAAGGAAATATATAAGTTATAAACAATGCAAAAAATATTTTTGAGTAAATACCTAAATTATCTTTATTATTAAAATATTTTAATACAGGATAAAGTATAACTATAATGAACATAAGAAACCCAAATAATCCCGTATCCGACAATAGCTCGAAATAAATGTTATGTGGATGACTTGAACACAAATATTGCTTACTTTTTGGGTTCAAAGGGCATTCAATTCTAAAAGATTTAAAACCTGATCCTAGAAATTTATTTTGCTTAAATATTTCAAAAGCTGATAAATAATGAAGAACCCACTGATTCTTCAAAGAAGCTTTACTTATTTTATTAATTATATTAGGCTTTTCATCTTCATCAGGCTGTAATTGATTTTCGGTATTAATTTGATTAATAGCACCTAAAGAATATTTATTTCCAACAATGTTATATTTATTACTAATAGTAAATAGTATTATAATGACAAGAAGTGAAAGGGAAAAAATTTTTCTATTTTTTTGGTCTAAAATTATCATTAAAAAAATAAAAATTAATGAACTAAAAAATGCATTTCTTTCACCTGTCAAATATATTGTGTAACTGATAGTTACTGTAAAAATAAAATAAAAAAATTTATTAACTTTGTGATGCTTTATAAATAATCCAAACGATAAAAATCCAAAATACAAAAGGAAAAAACCAACAATCCATTCATCGCCAAATGGTCCTGATAATCTGTTATAAATAGCTCCATCGTTGTTTCCAAAAAAATCTTTTTCAGTAAAATGTTCGAAAAGAATATCTACAACTAAAAATATAGTTATAAAAATAAATATTTTAGATACAAGCTTTAACGAATTTTCATTTATCACCGAAAAAATTAAGATGACCCCAATTGTAAAAAAAAAAAATCTTAAATATGCGATAGATTTATAAAGTGAATGTGATTTATCGATTGATAAAATTGAGTTGATAATAAAAAATAAAAATAAAAAAGAAAAAAAATAAATTATTTTTTTTTTAATGATAACTTTTGAATAATTAATTAAACAATAAATACTAATAATCATAATAGATATATTAAGAAAAAAACTTCCTATTATATAAAATACTGGAAATGATATTAGGATTATAGTTAGGTAATTTTGTCTATTTAATAAATTTTTATCAAACATTAGTTTGTTGCTTCTTTAATTTTTTAATCTTATCAATAAGTAAACCACTGCATATTCTACTTCTACAAAGAAATCTAGTATTGGCCTTCTCATAATCATCAGTATCAATTTCAATAAATTTAATTTTGAATTTAATTTAAGTTTATATAATAGATGATCTATAATCACATCTTCATCAAATCGTGAAAATATTTTCAATTTCATTTCACTTTTGTTATTAATTTGATTATATTTTTTTAAAAGAAATTTAGCTAGGGAAAATCTATTTTGTCCTAAAAATACTTGTAATTAAAGCTTTTTTTTATTGGATTTATAAACGTTTATTTAGTTTATATTTGGGTATTATACTATAAAAAGTTTTATAATATAATTAAAGCATAATGATAAATTTAATTTTTCATTTATAATTTAGTTAATAAAGTTAATTAATGATTGAAATTTTATTATCACTTATCCTTTTTATATTTTTGGTATTTATTACGGGATCTATACTATCAATAAAAATATTTAAATTAGATTATGATAGTTTAGAAATTCATGAAATAGGATTACTTGGAATAATTTTTTTAGTTTTTTTATCTTTCGTATTTCATTTAATTGTTCCATTAAATGAAATTTATAACTCATTTATTTTTATATTATTAATCTTGTTTTTTAGCTTTAGAATAAAAAAAAAAATTTTTAAAAATTTTATATTAGATTATAAATTTATTTTAATTTCATTTCTTATTATTTTCATAATGACCATGAAATATAAACCACATGAGGATTATGGTTATTATCATTTACCGTATATTATCAATTTAGTCTCAGAAAAAATAATATTTGGATTATCAAATTTACAACCACAGTTTGGCTGGAATTCAACTTGGTTAAATTTTTCAACACTTCTTTATTTACCCTTATTAGAAATAAAAGGAACTCAATTAAGTAATTCAATATTGTTATTTTTTGTATTTTACATGTTTTTAAAAGAGTTATTTAGCTTTAATAATAAAAATAAATTATCATTTTTATTTATTATTTTACTATCAAGTTATGTGATAATTAAATTCTCTAGAATATCAGCGCATGGATTTGATTTTCCTGCGAATATATATTCGTTATTGTCTCTATATTATTTTATCAAAATTTTTGAAGAAAAAAACACCTCCAATATAAATAAATATTTTATTTTAATTCTTTGTTTTAGTTTATTTGCTATAACTATTAAGTTATCTGCTTTTGCAACACCAATATTAATTATATTTATTTTTTTATTAATTAATAAAAAAAAAGATTTAATAATCTTTATCAAATCACCATTAATATTTTGTTTTATGTTTTTTTTATTGTGGATTTTACAACAATTTATTTTTACAGGTTGTTTTATTCCACATTTTGAATTCACATGTATCCAAACTGTAGAATGGTATACTAATGATATTTCTAATATGATTTCTGGTTTAACAGGAGCTGTTAATAAATCCTTTAATACTTATGAGGGAGATTTAACTTCAATCGAGTATGTTCAAAATTTTAATTGGATAAATACATGGTTCGAAAGACATAAAATTGAATTAATAGAACATTTTTTAGCAGCAATAATACCATTTATTATTTTAATTATATTCAATATCAAGTCATCATCTAATGATGAAAATGACATTTTAAAATCACTTATAAATATGAAATTATTTTTCATATTTATAAGCTTGTTTACGATTTTTGGATTAGTTGTATGGTTTATAAAATCTCCTGTGATTCGTTTTGGTATACCTTATTTATTTTCATTAATTTTTTTGATATCAATTTTAATTACCCAGATCCTGAAGATAAATTTTAAAAAAGGTCTATATTTTGTGATTATTTTAAGTGTAGTTTTTAATATTTCAAAAAATATAGACAGAATAATCAAAAATAATTCCAAGAATTATTGGCCACATATTTTAAATATAGATTATTCTACAAAGTTACAAAATGGTTTTGAAATAAATTATCCAAATTCAAAAACAAATTCTCATAAGGCCAAACTATGTTGGTCAGTTCCATATATTTGCAGTGTGTCAAAAGGTGAAAATCTACAATTTGATAAAAAGTTTTCTTATATGTTTGTGAAAACAAAAAATTAAAATAATAATTTTAAAAGAATTGATTCAGCTTTCTTAAAATTTTTAAAGTAATACATAAAATAAAATGTTTAAAAAATTTTTTTGATATTATTAAATCTTCTTTTAATTTTTTGAAAAGCGACCTAAAGTTTGTACTATCACCACCCGTTCTCATAGTTGTCAAATATTGATTAAAAAAACTTATTTTATAATTTGTATTTAAAAAAATTCTTAGAATAAAATCATAATCACCAGAAATTAAGTATTTTTCAGAATATAGATTATTCTCCAACACTTTTTTTCTTGCAAAGATAGATGTATGAGGCGGCATCCACCCAAATTTTAAACTAGCTCTATTGAAATTATTACTTTTCCAAATTCTTGTAACTTTATTTGTATCTAATTTTGAGCAGAATTTAATATTACCATAAAGAACATCTGACTCATTCTTCAATAAAAAATTAACTATCTCATTTATTGTATTTTGATTGTTAAAAAAATCATCTGAATGTAAAATACCAATATAATCTCCTGTGCAATATTTAAGTGCTAGATTTAATGGTCCAAATTTATTGGAAGAAACTTTATCTTTAATTATTTTTTTATCTTTTAAAGATAATAGATAATTCTCTGTATCATCTCTAGATTCTGAATAAACTATTATATGTTCTTTATTCTTATAAGTTTGTATATTGAAAGAATTAATAGCTTCTTTTAAATAGGGCATACCATTTTTAACAACAGTAATTATTGATATTTTTAAACTTTCCATTTTATTGTTTAAAGAATTGAGTGTTATCACTATTAAAAATCAAATTACTTTGATAGTAAAAAATTAAATTAAATAATGATGATATGAAAAGATGTATCATATAAGTTTAAATGTTTTTTATATTAATTATAATTAAATTCAATATATGTCTATCAAGAGAAAATAATTAAAAAAATGTTGTCTATCATTGTTCCAGTTTATAACGAAAAAAAATATATTAAATTTCTATTAAAAAAACTTATTGATTTAAAAAAACTAAAAAAACAAATAATTATAGTTGACGATGGATCTTATGATGGAACAACTGATATACTTAAAAATAAGTTTATAAGGTCAAAGTTTGTAAACAAAATTATTTTTCATAAGAAAAATATTGGGAAAGGTGCTGCCATTAAGTCAGCTCAAAAATATGTTAAAGGTGATTATGTTGCAATTCAAGATGCTGACCTTGAATACAATCCAAAAGATTTGATTAAGATATATAAATATATAAAAAAAAATAAATTTGACGTGGTTTATGGATCTAGAGTTTTAAACAAAAATAAATTTCAAAATACAAAAAATTTTACCCATTTTATAAGAATTTGGGGCAATATATTTTTAACTAAATTTTCTAATTTTATTAATAATCAAAATCTCACCGATGCACACACATGTTATAAAGTTTTTAAAAAAAAAATTTTTAAAAATATAAAGTTAGAAGAAAAAGGTTTTGCTTTTTGTCCCGAGATAACAACAAAATTATCTAAATTAAAATATAAGATTTATGAAATTTCAATTTCATATAATGGAAGAGCGTATAAAGATGGAAAAAAAATTACATCTATAGATGGATTGATAGCCATTTACTCATTAGTTAGATATAGGTTTCTAGGTTAATGTTAACACATCTCAAACATAAAGTTATAAAAAGAATTGAAAAGATACCTTTATTATAAATCTTTATTTATAATAATTTAAATTATTTTAAATTTTTATTTCCACATGACAAAGATTATTATGCATTGAAACTTCTTTTTAATAAAAATGAAACAAGAGCATTTGCTGATGTTGGAGGAAATATTGGTCTTTCTACAATCGGATTCAGAGAATTAGATTTTAAAAAAAATAGAATATTTATTTTTGAGCCAGATAAAAATTTGATTAAAATTTATTTAGAAAAAAATTAAGAAAAATTATTCAAATTTAAAAATTTATCCATTTGGACTGTCAAATAAAAACTATTCAGCTAAATTATATAAAGCTTATTACAAAAATATTTTATTTCACTTTAATAATAGTTTTAGCAAAAAGTACATAAAGCAAAAATTATTGGATAATTATGGAACTGAATCAAAAAAATTTAAGATTAGATCTTTAAAACTAAATTTAAAAAAGTTTGATAGTTTAAATATAGATGAGGAAATATGTTTTATAAAAATAGATGTTGAAGGACTTGATCATTTAGTTGTTCAAGGTATGAAAAACTATATCAAAAAGTTTTTACCAATAATGCTCATAGAATACAATCAAAGTAATTTTATTCCTATTTATGAATTTTTAAAAAAAAATATAATTGTTATTTTTATGATTTTTCTAAAAATAAATTGATAAAGATTTTAAACTCAGAGTTGTTAAATCTTAAAAAAGGAAAAATTCTTGAAAATATTTATAAAAAAAACAGTGTTAATATTTTTTTTATAAAGAAATCGTTAAATATAAATTGATATTATTATTCATATTATATGTATCCTTTTATTATGCAAAATAATTTAAATAGAATATATTTTAGATTCATATAAACATTTATGTTTAATAGATGAAAAAAATAGCCCTTATATTTGGAATAACAGGTCAAGATGGAGCCTATCTTTTAAGATTACTTTTAAAAAAAAATTATTACGTGCATGGAGTTATAAGAAGAAGTTCAAGTTTTAATACAAGTAGAATTGACGAACTATATGTAGATCACCATAATAAATCTAATTTTAAATTACACTATGGTGATTTATCTGATTCATTATCAGTACTTAATATAATAAAAAAAATAAAGCCTAATGAAATTTATAATTTAGGAGCACAGTCTCACGTTCAGGTATCCTTTCAAGTTCCTGAATACACAGCCAATGTTGATGCATTAGGAACGCTTAGAATTTTAGATTCTATTAAAACTCTAAATCTTGAAAAGAAAACTAAGTTTTATCAAGCTGGAACATCTGAGATGTTTGGTAGCTCTAAACCTCCACAAAGTGAAAGAACTATGTTTTACCCAAGGAGTCCTTATGCAGCAGCAAAACTTTATGCACATTGGGTAACAATTAATTATAGAGAGGCATATGGAATATTTGCCTGTAATGGTATTTTGTTTAATCATGAAAGTCCTATGAGAGGAGAAACTTTTGTAACAAAAAAAATTGTTAAATCATTATGTAAAATTAAATTAGGTAGTAATGAAAAACTATATTTAGGAAATCTTTATGCAAAAAGAGATTGGGGACATGCAAAAGATTATGTTTTAGCAATGTGGAAGATGATGCAAAAAAAAGTATCTAAAGACTACGTTATATCAACAGGAAAACAATATTCAGTAAAATATTTTTTAAATCTTGTTGCCAAAGCGCTTAAACTTAAAATTAAATGGAAAGGTAAAGGTTTGAAAGAGTGTGGATACCTAAACAATAAAAAGATAGTTTTAATTGATAAAAATTATTTTAGGCCGACTGAAGTTGAATCGTTACTTGGTAACAGTAATAAAGCAAGAAAAGAACTTAATTGGAAGCCATCCTATAACCTAAATAAATTAGTAAAAGATATGGTTGCTCAGGAGATAAAAAGTTTAAGTGTTAAATAAAAGTTCATTTATTTTTGTAACTGGGCATAGAGGATTAGTGGGATCTTCACTTTTGAGAAGACTAAAATTTTATGGATACAAGAATATAATAGTTAAATCCAAAAAGGAACTTGATTTAAGAAATCAAAATCAAGTTTCAAATTTTTTTAAAAAAAATAAAATTGATGCTGTAATTAATGCTGCTGGAAAAGTAGGTGGTATATTAGCAAATAATAAATACAAAGCTGATTTTATTTATGACAACTTGGCAATTCAAAATAATATAATTCATGCCTGTTATAAAAATAAAATAAAGTCATTAATTTTTTTAGGCTCTAGTTGCATTTATCCAAAAAATTCCAAACAACCAATTAAAGAAAAATATTTATTAACTGGAGAACTGGAAAAAACAAATGAACCATATGCTGTTGCAAAAATAGCAGGACTTAAGATGTGCGAAAGTTATAATTTTCAATACAAAACGAATTATAAATGCTTAATGCCATGTAATTTATATGGTCCAAATGATAATTATGATCTTAAATCATCACATTTTTTCCCAGCTTTAATTGTTAAAGCTTTAGCAACAAAAAAAAATAAAAAAAATGAATTAACATTATGGGGATCAGGAAGACCCAAAAGAGAATTAATGTATGTAGATGATTTGGCTGATGCTTGTATTTATTTTTTAAATAAAAAAACAAAAGAATCATTAATCAATATTGGAACAGGTCATGATAAAAGCATACTTGAGTATGCAAAGTTTATTTTAAAGAAGATTGATTTTAAATGTAAGATTGTTTTAGATAAATCTAAGCCAGATGGAACAAAAAGAAAAATTATAGATAATTCAATAGCCTTAAGTTATGGATGGAAACCCAAAATTAATTTAGACGAAGGCTTTGATTTAACTTTAAAATCATACTTGTCTAAGTCTAGTAAATGAGAAAAAATTATATAGTAGTAACTGGAGGAGCAGGTTTTATTGGCTCAAGCTTAATTAAATACCTTATAAATAAAACCAAGTTTAATATCATTAGTTTAGACAATTATTCTACAGGTAACAAAAAAAATGAAATTAAAGATAAAAGAATAAAATATATAAAATCAGATACTAAAAAAATTTCTAAAACTTTAAATTTATATAAAAAAAATATTCATTCACTTTTTCACTTTGGAGAATTTTCTAGAATATATCAAAGTTTTTTAAAGTTGAGTACTTGCATTGACTCTAATACGATTGGTTCAAATGAAGTGTTTAATTTTTGTCTTTTAAATAAAATTAAACTTATATATTCAGCAACATCAGCAAGCATAGGAAATAAAGGTGACGATAAAAATTTATCTCCTTATGCTTTTACTAAAGCTAAAAATTTAGAATTATTAGAAAATTTAAAAAAATGGTTTAATTTTAAGTATGAAATAATTTATTTTTATAATGTTTATGGACCTGGACAAATAAAAAAAGG
>Ga0209223_10000450_pt1 | contig 47518 bp, 46 predicted proteins | sample COG_06_FD_184750 | JGI IMG/M metagenome (GOLD analysis project Ga0209223, IMG submission 184750) | Pelagic Microbial community sample from North Sea - COGITO 998_met_06 (SPAdes) (version 2) | ecosystem: Environmental > Aquatic > Marine > Neritic zone/Coastal water | place: Helgoland, sampling... | reverse complement strand
TTCTTCCTATAGAGCCGTGGTAGACCACCACGTTGATAGGCTGGATGTGGAAGCGCAGTAATGCGTGTAGCTGACCAGTACTAATAGCTCAATTGGCTTGATTTATGCACTGAAAAAAATTTTTAGGTAAAGATAATTAGATTATAAATTTAAGATATATTAACTATATAAGCTATATATATATTAATCATGAGAGTTTTAGTTACAGGAGCGGCTGGATTCATAGGGTCACATCTTTGCGAGGCATTATTAGAAAAAGGCTACAAAGTTAGTGCATTAGTCAGATATAACTCTAGACAAAATAAAGGTTGGCTAGAGAATATTTCAAATAAAAACCTAGAAGTAATTTATGGTGATGTTACAGATTTTGATTCTGTTATGAATGCTATAAATAATTGTGATTATGTTTTTAATTTAGCAGCAAGTATTTCAGTTCCTTACTCATTTAAAAATCCACAAACTTTTATTGATACTAATATCTTGGGAGCTTTAAATATATTTAGAGCAGCTTCTTTGAGTAAAAAAAAAATAAAGAAAATAATACAAATTTCTTCAAGTGAAGTTTATGGAAATAATTTAGTTAAAGATAAAAATATTTTAACAGAAGAGACAATTACTGTATCAGAGTCACCCTATGCTGCTACAAAAATTGCTTCAGACAATTTAGCTATATCAATGCAAAAAGCCAATGGTTTACCAATTGTTGTGGCAAGACCATTTAATACTTTTGGTCCAAGACAATCTCTTAGAGCGGTAATTCCCACTCTAATTACTCAATTTATATCATTAAATAATAAAAATAACTCGATTAAAATTGGAAACTTAAAAACTAGCAGGGATTTTGTTTATGTTATGGATACTGTCGATGGTTTAATTAGCTTACTAAAAAAATCATGTAAACCAGGTGAAATATATAATATTTGTACTGGTAAATCATTTTCAATTAAAAATATCATCAGTAATTTAATTCATATTACAAAAAAAAATCCTAAAATTTTAATTTCTAAAAAAAGACTAAGATCAGCAGATGTGTTTGATTTAAGGGGCTCTAATAAAAAACTCATGAAACGTAACAGGTGGTCTCCAAAGTATAAAAATTTAGATGGATTCAAAAAAGCTTTAAATGAAACTTATGAATGGTTTAAAAAAGACGAAAATCTTAAAAAATACACAAATATAAAAAATTACAATATTTAGTGAACAAGTTAAATTTCATAAAAATTGGTAACAGAAAGATTGGGCCAAACTTTAGACCTTTAGTTATATTTGAATTGGGAATTAATCATAATGGAAGTTTAAAACTAGCAAAAAAAATTGTTGATGACGCTATCAAAGCTGGGGCGGAAATAATAAAACATCAAACACATATACCTGAAGATGAAATGAGTTTAGAAGCAAAAAAAATTATACCTATCAATGCTAATAAGAACATTTTTGATTTAATTGATGATTGTTCATTAAACGAAAAAGAAGAAATGGAATTAAAAAAATATATAGAAAAAAAAGGAGCTATTTTTTTAAGCACACCATTTTCAAGAAAAGCTGTTGATAGACTAATAAAATTTAAAGTTAAAGCATTTAAAATAGGAAGTGGTGAGTGCAATAATTATCCATTAATTGATTATATAGCTTCATTTAAAAAGCCTATTATTATCAGTACTGGAATGAATGATATTAAATCCATTCAAAAAGCCATCAAAATTTTAAAAAAAAGAAGAACTCAATATGCAATTCTTCATACGACAAACTTATATCCTACTAAGCATAGTGAGGTTCGTCTAAATGCTCTAATAGAATTAAAAAAAAAATTTACTAACACGGTTATAGGTTTGTCAGACCATACAGGAGATAATTATACATCTTATGCTGCTATCGCTATGGGGGCATCAATAATAGAAAAACATTTTATAGATAAAAGTTCTAGAAACGGCCCAGATATTTCTGCATCAGTAAACACAAAGCAAATGATAGAATTGATTAAAGGGGTAAATTTGATTCACAAAGCAATCCCTGGAGGTATTAAACCGATCTCAAGAGAAAAAAAAACAGCAAATTTTGCATTTGCCTCCGTTGTGGCAAATAAAGATCTAGAAATAGGTACTATTTTAAACAAAAATAATATTTGGGTGAGAAGACCTGGAAATGGAGACTTTAAAGCTGAAGAATATTATTCATTAATAGGAAAAAGAGTAAAAGTAAAAGTAAAAAAGAATACTCAAATTAAAAAAAAATATTTTTAATTAAACTAAATGAAAAAAATAAATATAATTTTTTTTTCTGCCAATAGAGCAGAGTACGGTCTTATTTATCCTTTTTTAAAAGTTTTTTTAAAGCATTCAATTTTTAACGTTGAGTTAGTTGTTACTGGTTCTCATTTTTCAAAAAAATTTGGATCATCAATTGATGAAATTAAGAATGATAAAATAAAATATACAAAAATTAATTTAACATTGAATACAGACTCTTTAGATAATACCTCAGATTACTTTTGCAATTTGCAGAAAAAAGTTAATTCTCTTTTAAAAAAAAGAAAGGCAGATTTAGTTTTTTTATCAAGTGATAGATTTGAAACTTTTGCAGTTGCCATATCTTCATACTTGAAGAAAATACCAATTATACATTATGAAGGTGGAGATATAACTGAAGGGGGAGCGTTAGATGACAATATAAGACACGCTATCACAAAAATCTCAAATATTCATATTACTTCAAATGAAGAGTCTTTGGGAAGAATTTTAAAAATGGGTGAAGAAAAATGGCGTTGTATTAATGCTGGTTACTCCCCATTTTATTCGATGCAAAATCTTAAATTTAATAAAAAAAGGATAGAAAAAAAATTTTTACTTGATCCAAAAAAACCTTTAATACTGTTTACATTCCATCCAGTTATAAAAGACAAAAATGATCAGAGAAAAGATGTAGATGAAGTTTTCAGGGCTCTTAAATATCTGTCTAAGAATAATCAAATAATAATTACATATCCTAATTTCGATCCTGGATACCAATATATTATAGATAAAATTTTGAATTTAAAAAAACAAGAACCAGAAATAAAAGTTGTAAAACATTTAGGTCGTACTAACTATCAAATGTTACTTAATTATATTGGTAAAAATAAAAAAGGTTTTTGTATGGGAAATTCTTCAAGCGGCATTAAAGAGACAATTTTTTTTAATTGTCCAGCTCTAAATATTGGTGATAGACAAAAATCAAGGTTAAAACCTGAGAATGTTGTAAATGTTGAAGCAAATAAAAAGCAAATAATTAGTATAATTAAAAATAAGTTAAAAACATATAAAGTTTATGAAAATCCATACAAATTGACTTCTGAATTTAAAAAAATTCCAAATAAAATACAAAAAAAAATATTGAGAAATGACTTTAAACTTAAAAAATGCACAATATAAAAAAAAATCCTCCAATCATTCATAAAGACCAAAATATTTCTGAAGCCATAACCAGAATTACGAAGTCTAAAATTAAAATGTTATTTGTTGTAAACAAATCAAATAAGCTTTTAGGATCTATTTCAAGTGGTGACTTGAGAAGATCAATAAGAAAAGGACTTGATCTAAACCAGTCAGTTCAAAAAATTATGTTCAGAAAACCGAGGTATTTAAAAAACAAAGTTAACGACTTATCAATTATGAAAGATTTTATCTGTATTCCAGTTACTAATAAAAGAAAAGAGATAATTGATTTTAAATTTAACAAAACTCTAATAAAAGATAAAAAAAATACCGTTTTTTTAATGGCTGGCGGTAGAGGAACAAGATTGTTACCTTTGACCAAAAAAACTCCAAAACCACTTTTAAAGATAAAGGGAGTTCCAATAATAGAAAAAATAATTTTAAAATTTAAAAATCAGGGTTTTAAAAATTTTATAATATCTGTTAATTACCTTGGACACAAAATAAAAAAATACCTCGGTGATGGTAAAAAACTAAATGTTAATATTGAATATATTAGTGAAAAAAAATATTTAGGAACAGCAGGCTCTTTATCTTTAATAGATTTAAAAAAACCAAAGTTTCCAATAATAGTTGCAAATTCTGATCTCATTTCAGAAATTGATTATACTAATCTTATTGACTACCATGCTACAAAAAAAGCGGACATAACAATTTGTGCAAAAAATAAATTTTTTGAAATGCCTTATGGAGAAATTGTAGTAAAAAATGAAATGGTAAAAACAATAATAGAAAAACCAAAAATTTACCATTTTGTTAATGCAGGTATATATGTTATTGAAAAAAAACTTTTAAAGAATTGTGTTAAAAATAAAAAATTAATGATGAATGAATTAATAATAAGACAATTAAAAAAAAATAAAAAAGTTTTTTGTTATCCTGTTTACGAAAATTGGATAGATATTGGAAATAAAATAGATTATAAAAATAACAAATAGTTTTATTTAATATTAGTTTGCATTTAAAATTTTAAACTTTATCATTTGGTACTACGCTTTAAAAAATACAATCATTGATATCAACTCTATAATTATAACATCCAGTTTGACCCATAGTATAAACGTCCTCAAGCATTAAATCGAAATATTTTTTTGCTAATTTTTTGTAAGATTTAATTGGTAAAAGATAATGCTTACCATTCATCGATAGTGTTTCCATACTTAATAAAGTTGTCTTTGATTTATGTTTTGCGAATTTCTTGAATTCTATCAATCTTTTAAACAGTTCACTATTTGCGTAATAAAGAAAATATACATTATAAATAAATTATAATATAGCATATTCATAATGCTTATAGTATTCATGATGCTAAATAATTTTAATTTTGTTATTAATATAAATTACAATCAATATTAATTTATCTTTTTTTAGTCGGAATGAGTGGAAATGGATTTTTAAAAGATTTAAGTATAAAGGTGATTATGAGTTTATTTATTTTAGCGATTAACAACCAAATATGAAAACATCAACTTTACAAAAATACATAATAAAAATTAAAAATCAAAAGAAGAAAATTGTTTTGTGTCATGGTGTTTTTGATTTAATACATCCTGGTCATATAAATTATTTAAATCTAAAATAAAAAAAAATGAAAAAGGTATAATTAAAATAGATGCAGAAGGGATGGATTTAGTAATTTTGAGAGATATTCTTGGCTCAAATGCAAAAGTTTCGAACTTAATTATCATTTTTGAAAATTTTAGTTCTAAAGTTGATTTAAAAAAAATAATTAATGATGCAAAGAAAAAATTATATTTTTATAAAATAGAACGAAATAGAAAAATAGAGAAATTCCCATTTAAATTTTATAGTTGGATGTTAATGATAATATTCGGTTCAAGAATGATTATATCACAGGTTAAAGATATAAATAATCTTCAGGGGAATATAATAATTTCAACTCAAAATTATAAAGATAAACTTAAATAATTGAAAGAATATGATTTTAAATCAGGCGGTTATTTTGTGTGGAGGTCAAGGTAAAAGATTAAATTACCTTACAAAGAATACACCAAAACCTTTGTTAAAAGTAAACGGTATTCCATTTATAGAATATTTAATAAAAAATTTATCAAGACATGGTATCAAAGAAATTATTCTTTTATGTGGTTACTTGGGTGAGAAATTTGTATCAAAGTATCATAATAAATATTTTTTAGACGTAAAAATAATTTGCATTAAAGAAACAAAAGAATTAGGGACAGGTGGTGCAGTTATTAATGCCTTTAAAAAACTAGATAAAGCTTTTTATCTTTTGAACGGTGATACATATTTTGATGTAAATTTAAATTTATTATCTTCTCAATTTAATTCTAAAAAATATGATATGATGATGTGTTGTGCAGAATTAAGGTCAAATATTTCTAGATATTCTAAGATAAATCTTGATAAATTAACTATAAAATCTATAAATAACAAAAATAAAAGTAGATATATAAATTCGGGATTATATATTTTTAAAAAAAAAATATTTCGTTTAAAAACCAAAAAAAAATCTCTTGAAGATACAATTTTACCTAAGATAATTAACAGAAAAAAAGCACAAGGTTTTGTAGTAAAAAATGCACAAGATATTTTTATTGATATTGGTATCCCAAAAGATTTCAGAAGATCATCTTTATTTTTAAAAAAAAATTTAATAAAACCTGCAATTTTTTTTGATAGAGATGGAACTATAAATAAGAATCTAGAATATGTTTATCAGAAAGAAAAAATTGTTTGGAACAAAAATGTCTTTAACGCAATAAAAATACTGAATCAAAATTGTTATGTTTTTATTATAACAAATCAATCTGGTATAGGGAGAGGATTTTATACTGAAAAACATATGGTCAAACTTCATAATTGGATGAATCATCAATTAAGAAAAAAAGGAGCTCATATTGATGATTTTTTTTATGCACCTTATTTTAAGTACTCAAAAATTAATAAATTTAAAAAAAACAAAAACTTGAGAAAACCTAGTTCAGGAATGATTAATTTATGTAAAAAAAAATGGTCAATTTATGAAAAAAAATCTTTTATCATTGGAGACTCGGATGTAGATATTGATTTAGCAAGAAAAATTAATTATCGTTATTTCAAAGTGAATTTTGGTGAAAATTTAGAAATTATATCAAGAAAAATTTTAAAAATAGTTACCAAGCAGTAAATCCTCCATCAACAAAAAGATTTTGTCCATTTACATAATTTGAATCATCACTTATTAAAAATTTTAATAAACCATAAACTTCTTTTGGACTAGCCATCCTCTTAATTGGTAAGAGTTTTGAATAATCTTTAAGAAATTCTTTATTTTGTTTATTGTATACACCCGCCGGAGAAATCATATTACAAGTAGTATTTTCTTCTGCCAAACTTGCAGATAACCATTTAGTTAATCCGATAATTCCAGATTTACTCGATGCATATGCCAGCGAAGAAAAAAATTTTTGTTTTTTGTAAATCTGATGATGGGGACTAACAGATCCATATATACTACCAACATTGATAATTTTTTGATCTTTATTTTTAAGATGGTGATACTTTATAAAATATTTACAAGATAAAAAAGTTCCCCTTAAATTAATAGAATTTGTTTTGTCCCAAACAAAAGTATCGAAATCTTCAGAATAATATTTCCTTTTAATTATTTTTTGAATTCCATCAGTTGTTAAAGCAGCGTTATTTATTAAAATATCAAATTTACCATATTTCATCAAAATTTCTTTAAAGAAATTATCAACTTCATTTTCATTTTCTAAATTTAATTTCTTTTGAAAAAAATTTTTTTTTATAATGTCTTTTTTTATTTTAATATCAGCAACTATTAGTTTTTTTGTTATTTTTTTTAATTTGTTTTTGTAATATCTACCTAAAACACCTTCACATCCAATCAAAATTATTTTTTTCATTTTTATTTAACTTTTAACAATATTTCTACTAATTTAAAATCTTCATTTGTGTCGATATCAAAACTTTTTAACATTGGTACTTTGAAACCACAAATTTTTCCTTGAAATAAATTTTTTGATTTAAGAATGTAATTACAATTAAAATAATATAGCCCAGCAACATGTTCGTACACTTTGGGCGCATTTTGTCTTGCCGTAATGAGACCAGCATTTGTTTTTTTGCTCACAAAAAATTTAGATTTTTTCTTTTCCATTAAGTTGAAATATGGGTTTTTCTTTGCATCAGTAATACAAAACTGTCCATCATATTTGTTTTTTTTTTTGTAAAAAGATTTAATAAATTTACTTACATCATTTCCATTTATTAAAGGATTTGTAACCTCAATATCAATCATATATTTAAATTTTTTTTTAAAATATTTTTCAGATTTTCTTATTGCATCTTTCCAAACTAAAAGTTTTGATACATTTTTTTTACACAAAACTTCAGATCTTTTAAAAAATACTTTAATATTATTTTCTTTTGCCAGTTTAACAACTTTATCACTTTGTGTAGAAACACAAATAAATTTAAAATTATTAGTTTTAATTTTTTTGAAAGCATAATTAATTAATGGATAGCCATTAATTTTTTTTATGTTTTTGCTAGAAACACCTTCACTATTTGATTTTGCACAAATAATACAAATTGTATTTTCTTTTAATTTATTAATTTGATTCATGCATTTTTTTACAAATTTTTAAATCTCTAACAGCTTCATCAAAATAACTTATACTAAATTTATTATCTTTTAAAATTCTCATATAATGAATTATATTTTTTGTTATTAAACTAATTTGATCATTATTTTTTAATTTTAAATGCTTTATATTATTTTTGTTATAGAAAGTAATTTTATTTTTAATTAAATCAAAAATTATAGATTTTGACTGACATAAAATTTTTATATACCGCTCTTTATTTTCCGAAACCATATCCTGGATTAATATACCATTAACTTTTTTTTTGGTTTTAAATATTGATATGGCTTGATCTTCGGCATTTTTTAAATTGTGCTTTTTTTTTATAGTTTTTATATATGTTATTTCACCAAATAAATAATTAATTAAATTTATTTCATGTATTAATTCATAAATAACGCCACCACCTTTGTTGACATCTAAATAATAGCTATTTTTTCTTATTTTATTTTTTCGCCAATATTTTAAGTTTTGACCTACTTTAGACTCTACATAATAAATTTTATTATTATTTATAATTTTATTTATGTATCCTATGCATTCATGTTGTTTTAATTGATAATTAACATAAAAATGAATTTTATTTTTTATTATATCATTTCTAATTTTATTTAAATTATTTAATGAATTTGTAATTGGTTTTTCACAAAAAATATTGATTTTTTTTTTTATAAAATAATTTATATCATTTAAGTGTTTGTTGGTACTAGTTGCAATAATTGCAAATAAAATTTTTTTATTATCATTTTTATTAATAGATTTTATAAAACTTATTTTTTTAAAGTAGTTTTTTAAAAATCTTTTTTTTTCAGATTCTTTTTTAATCAAAACATATATTTTTATTTTCAATTTAAGTAATATATGAATGTGCTTATTTGCAATTGAACCAGAGCCTTTAATTAAAACTATTTTATTTTTATAATTTTTGTTCATTTTGTAGATAAATATTACATTATTCAATTTTTGGTATAATTTTATTTTTTTTACTGTAATTAACAAAGATAATGAGAAGAAAAATTAAAATAGCATTAATTGGTGCTGGAAAAATGACAGATGAGTATTTAAAAGTCTTAAGCTCATTCAAAAGTCAATTAGTTCTAGAAGGAATTTTTAGCAGAACGATAGAGAAGCCTAGAATGTTAAAAAAAAAATATAAGATAAAATATTTAGCAAAAAATATTGACGATCTTTACTTAAAAACTAAAGCAGATATAGTTTTTATTCTAGTGTCTGTTGAGAATATAAAAAAAGTTTGTCTTACTGCATCTAAGTTTAAATGGAAATGTTTTGTTGAAAAACCATTTGGGATTAATTATTCAGAAACAGCAGAATTAAATAAAATTTTAAAAAATAAGATTAAAGATTTTTATGTAGCCTTTAATAGAGACTATTATCAGAGTGTTATAGAATGTGATAAATTTTTAAAAAAAGATAGTTCGAAAAGAATAATAACAATAACAGATCAACAAAATTATAAAAATTTTCCAAAATATAAAAATAATAAAAAATTTTTTAAAAATCTAAAATTTAGTAATTCAATACATTTATTTGTACTAGCAAAACATTTTGCTCGTAAGAAATTTAATAAAACTTCAACAATTTATGAGTATAAAAATAACAAAATTAAATATTTTATCAAAAAAATAGAGTTTTCTAGTGGAGATATTGTTTTTTATCATTCAATATGGAATAGGCCAGGACCATGGAAAGTTGAAATTAGTACGGATAAATATTTTGCTTCATTACAACCGCTAGAGGAACTATCCATTAAAGACAAAAATAATAAAAATATATTAATTAAAACATCAAATTATGACAATAAATTTAAACCAGGAATATTTTTAATGGTAAAAGATTTTTTAAAATTTTATAACGATAAAAAGATTTCCAATATATCCCATTCAAATGCTTTAATGAAAATGATACATGAAACAAAGATATAAATCTTAAATTAATTTTGTACTTTAATTTGAAAAAAAAAATTTTAATCATTGGTTTTGGTAATATTGGTTTTAGACATGTAGAATCTATTTTAAATAAAAAATATTTAATTTACATAGTTGATCCAAAAAAAAATTATTTTGATAAAATATCTAAAACAAAAAAAAAGTGTGAAATAAAATATTTTAACAACATAAAAAAAATTGATATAAAAAATTTTGATTTATTAATTTCAGCAACAAGTTCAGATGTAAGGTACATCACTACTGTTAATGCCATTAGAAGGTTTAATATTAAAAATATAATTTTTGAAAAAGTTGTTTTTACAAAAAAAAGTCAATTCTTTGATATAAAAAAAATATTAGAAAAAAATAAAATTAAAAGTTGGGTTAATTGTCCTTTAAGAAATATGGAAGTTTTCAAAAATATAAAAAAAAGTTACAAAAAAAAAGATAAACTAATTATTAAAGTGAAGGGAACTAATTGGAATATGGCATCTAACACCATTCACTATTTAGATCTTTTTAATTTTTTTGATAAAGGAAAATTTAATAGTTTTGAAAATAAACTTAAAAAACAAATTTATCACTCCAAAAGAAGCAGTTTTTTTGAATTATATGGAACGATAAAATTTATCAAAAACAAAAAAAAATATTTAATGGTAGAGGATTATGAGAATTCTAAACAATTAAGAATTATAATTGAATTTAATAGCTACTTATTTATTCTTAAGATAGGTAAAAAATCTAATAATTTAATTAGTTATTTTAAAGATAAATTAATCAAAAGAAGTAGTTTTATAATACATAATCAAAGTTCAATGACATCTAAAGTTGTTTCAAAAATTTTACAAAAAAAAAACCCTGGATTAATTTCTTTTAGTGAATCACTTAATTTACACATGATATTTCTTGATATTATAGACAATCATTTAATAAATAATTTAAAAACAATTAGAAATTATCCAGTTACTTAACCAAATGTCTCAAGTATTTAGAATAATATCAAAGTTGGAAATAAAAGATCATAATCTAGTAAAAGGAGTGGGTCTTGAAGGACTTAGAGCCTTAGGTATTGCGGAAAAATTTGCTCATTTTTATTATGATCAAAATATTGATGAAATTTTTTATCAAGATGTCGTTGCTAGTTTATATGGGCAAAATAATTTACTCGAACTAATTAAAAGTACAGCCAAAAATATATTTGTACCACTCACTGTTGGTGGTGGTATAAGAACTATTAATGATATTTACAACATATTAAACTCTGGTGCTGACCGTATTTGTATCAATAGTGCATTTATTAAAAATAAAGATTTTATTAAAAAAGCCGTAAAAGAATTTGGATCATCAACAGTTTGCGCAAACATTGAGGCAGTAAAATTAGAAAATGAATATTATTGTTTTTATGAAAATGGAAGAAGTAATTCAGGAATAAAAGTATCTGATTGGATAGAAACATTGGAGGAAAATCTAATTGGAGAAATTTTTTTGACATTTGTTGATTTTGATGGACGTGGAATAGGTGCTGATGATGAATTAATTAGTAAGATCAAAGAAAAGGCTAAAGTACCGATTATCTATAGTGGTGGAATAGGTAAAGTAGATCATATAATTTCTTTAAAAAAAAAATTTAAAAATTTATCTGGAATTTGTTTAGCATCACTTCTCCACTATAACTCATTTAAAAATGATTTTTTTTTAGATAAAATTAAACTTGATAAAGGCAATTTTTCTTTTTTTAAAAATAATAATAATTTTCTTAATTTCGAAAAAACAAGTATTAAAGATCTCAAATTTAAGTTATCAAATGAAGGTATTAAAGTTAGATTATGAAAACAATAAGTATAGTTGATTATGGTCTTGGAAATCTTCAAAGTATATCTAATGCTCTAAGTAAAATTGGTTTTAAATATAAGATTACTTCTGACAAGGAGATTTTAAATGATTCAGACGGAATTATTCTTCCTGGAGTAGGCTCATTTGATGTTGCAATGAAAAATATTAAAAAAAAAAATTTAGATACCACAATTGTAAGTTTAATAGATGACAATAAACCTTGTTTAGCAACATGTTTGGGTATGCAATTATTATTCGAAAAAAGTTGTGAATTTGGTAGTTTTAAAGGTTTGGGGTTATTAAAAGGTGAAGTAAAAAAATTACCTCAGATAAATATTGGCTGGAACAAGCTGGAAACTGATATTAAAGAAAATAAAATATTATTTGATGATAAGTTTTTTTATTTTGTTCATTTGTTTTACGTATCAGAAAATATAAATTATGCTCATTCTCATTCATATATAGATAACTTTAGGTTTTGCTCCAGTGTACTTTATAAAAAAACTCTTGCCACACAGTTTCATTTAGAAAAAAGTGGTAAAAGTGGCTTAAATATAATAGAAGGATTTTTTAATGGATACGTTTAAAAAATCAGGTCAGGAAAAACAGGTTTCTAAAATACCCAAAGAAGTATTGTGGTGTAAGGAATGTGTGATTTCAAATCAAAGGCCCAGAATAATCTTTGATAAAAATGGCGTATGTTCTGGTTGCATCAACAAAAAAAAAAATATAAATATAGATTGGAAACTAAGAGAAAAAGAGCTAGTTGAATTACTCAATCAACACAGAAGCAAAAATGGTTCTTATGATGTTTTAGTTCCTAGCAGTGGAGGAAAAGACTCTGCTTATGTAGCTCATCAACTAAAATATAAGTACAATATGAATCCTTTAACAGTTACGTGGTCACCTTTAAAATATACCAGTTTAGGAAAATTAAACCTTGAGGCAAAAATTTATTCAGGATTTACAAATTTGCTTTTTACACCAAATCCTAAAATGAATGCAAAACTTGCTCGACTTTGTTTAGAAGAACTAGGTGATGCATTTCATGTTTTCGTATTAGGGCAATATTGTTTTCCATTTCATATGGCAATGAAATTTAATATTAAATTAGTTTTTTATGGAGAAAATGGAGAAGCAGAGTATGCAGGAGTTTCTGAGACTGAAGATATGCCATATAAACCATTTGAAATGCTGAAGAGTCACCATTTCAAAGGATCTGATATTGATAAACTAATTGAATATGGAATAAATAATAAAAGTTATCTAAATAAGAATGACTTTAATAAGGGAGATTTAGAATTTTATAAATTGCCAGATCTTAATAAATTAAGTGAATCAGGTATCAAGGGAAAGCACTTTTTTTCGTACTATAAAAACTGGACACCACAAGAAAATTTTTATTATGCGGTTGAAAATACAGGTTATTCTCCAGCGAAAGAAAGACAAGAAGGAACCTATTCAAGATATGCTAGTTTAGATGATAAAATGGACGGATTTCACTATTATTTAAGATATATCAAATTTGGGTTAGGAAGATGTACAGAAGATGCGTCTCATGAAATTAGGGACGGTCATATATCGAGAGATGAAGGTTTAAATCTTGTAAAAAAATATGACGGTGAATTTCCACAAAAATATTTTGTAGAATTTTTGGATTATTTGAATTTAGATAAAGAGGAATTTTATCAAATAGTAGATTCTTGGAGGCCCGATCATTTATGGAAAAAAACTCATAATGGTTGGGAATTAAAAAATCCAATTATATAAAATGCAAAATTACGAAAAAATATGGAAAGAAATGATTATAGATTATGAATTTATTGATCTGTATGAAACACATCAAAATGATGAAAGTTATGATATTATTTTACCATTAAAAAACTCAACCCCACTGTTTAAGGAGAACCTCTTTTCTTGGTACAGAAATATAAATATTAATTCTATACTTGTTGGGGATGCAGAAAGTGGTGATGATTCAATTGATATTATAAAAAATTTTCCTAGAGTAAAAATTTTTGATCATAAAGAATTTTTAACTAGTGGTTACTCTATAAAAAAACTTATTGAAGAGGTCAAAACTAAATATTTTTTTCATTTTCATTGTGATGTTTTTGTAAATAAAAAAACAATTGATCCATTGATAAAGAATAAAGATCAAGCAGACTGGATAGAAGGCTCAAGAATACATACAATTTTATTTGCAGACTATGCAAAAAATTATGATGAAGCCGAAAGGTCTTTTTCAGGAGTTCAATTTGGAAATTCTGAAAAATTAAAAAAAGCTACCATGAAACTGGAAGATGGTTATTGTCAAAGAAGTGAAGATATTGTCATAGCTGAGATGGTGAAGAATAAAGGTTATAGCTTTTTTAAAAATACTGACTCAATCCATTACCATCAAATGATGAATAAAAAGTCTTTTTCGGAACCGGAAATTACAGATGTTAAAATAACAAAAAAAACTGACCCAATTTATGAAGTAAGAGCCTACAAAATGCAAGCTTTAGGAATTATAAAATATTGTAAACCAAAAAAATATTTAATTGAAGAAGTAGCACAATCATTATTTAGATTAAAAATTTTTGACGTAAATTTTTTAAACGAATCAAAAAATTGCGCACGAAAGTTTAATATAGAATGGATGGGCAAAATTAGTCAAAGACCACAATTAGGTTTTAGAATTATATTTTTATTTGATTATTTTTTAAGAAATAGAAAGAATATTAATTTAAAGATTATAGTAAAGATACTCAGACTTTCGTTTTAAAATGTTTTTAAAATTTAATTTTTTTAATTGGATAAATAATTATTTCATTAAATTTTATTCAATTTTTTTTAATAAAAAAATGCATTTAATTAAAGAAAATATGATCATGGTTATAGTTTGTAAACATGATTTAATTTTTAAAAAAAAAAGTTTTGAAATCAAATTACTTCATAATCTTTTAAAAGAATTTAAGAAAAAAGAAAAAAAAGATTATTTTATAGTTTTTCATAAATATACGTATTTTGATCAAAAAAAGTTTTCAAATAAAAATTATCTAATAAATAATTTGTTTTTTTTTATAAACGATCACTTAAAGATAACACTAAAATTTTTTGGTGTTAATTTTTCAAGAGAAAAAAATTATTGGAATAAAATATTGAAAAAATATAAGCCTTCTGTAATTTTTACTATATCAGCACCAGAAGATATTCTTGAGTTAGTAGAAAACAAAAAGATACCTTTATATGAATTCCAACACGGTATAATTGATACAAAAATTAATTATTTCAAAAATTTAATAGCCTTTTTAAAAAAAAATAAAAAAAGTAGATTTGTTAAATTTATTGCTTGGAATAAATCGTCAAAAATTTATTTTGACAGAAAAGTGAAAAGAAATGTATCTTTAATTTTTAAGGATCCACATTTAGATTTTCAATTAGAATTAAAATGTAAATTCAATAAAAAAGTAATTTTAATTTCACTAGCTAACAACTTGGAATATTTTTATAAACTTTATAAAATAAAATCTAACCTTGTAAAATTTACATTACCTAAATTTTTGATTAATTTTATTAAAAAGGATAAGAATTATATTTGGATTTTCAGATTTCATCCAAGTCAAAGTCATAACAAGAAAATGTTTAATAATTCTTGGCAGCTAAAATTGATTAAAGAAATCTTTGATAAAGTGAAACATGTGTATTTTGATTACAAATTTTCTATTTCGAATCTTAAATCTGCAATAATGATTGCAAATTATCATATTGCAGACAGTAGTGCTGCGCTTATAACATCTAAAAATTTAAATGTAAATTCAGGGTGTTGGAATAAATTATTTTCAAGTGATAAACAAAGGGTAGATCAATTCAATTTGTCCAAAAACTCAATTATGTCTATTTCAAATGAAAACAAATTAAATTTATTTTTAAATAAATATGAAAAAAAAAAAATAAAGTTACAATCAAAAATATTTGATCACACAAAATTTATCAAGTTACTAAATATAAGAAAAATATAATATGAATGAGTTAATAAAATTTTATAATTTATTTAATAAAAAACAAAAATTTTATTTTGTTAGTTTTTGTATTATTTTTTTTCTTGCATCAATTTTTCAATTGTTAGGAGTGTCTTCAATTGTGTTTGCTGTGGCAGTGTTTTCTGATAATGAAACAGCAAGTTTTATCCAAAATTACATTAATATTGATTTTAATACTTCAAAAAATAAATTAATCCTTTTCATATCAATTATTTGTTTATTGATATTTTCTGCTTTAATAAACTTTATTTGTCTTTATTCATTTGTCAAAATTTCTGCAATAGCTACAATTATTTTAGAAACAAAATTTTTTAACTATTATAACAATTTAGGATATTTTGATAAATCACCACAAACTATTTCAAAATTTATAACTATCTTTAAAGAATACATTCCTAGAATTCGTGATGAATTTTTACCATCAGTTTTTACATTTATTTATAATTTAAGCTTAGCGATTATAATTATGTTTTCAGTGTTGATAATTGCTACAGAAATATTTTTCCAAATAGGAATTATAATAGCAGTTGTTTATGGATCTTTTTACTTATTGACTAAAAATAAAATTAAAAAATATGCCGATGATACAATTCAAATACTTTATAAATATTCAAATTTTACTCTTAATTTTTTCAATAATTTTAAATCTTATAAATTTATGAGTAGTTTATTAATTGAAAAAAACAATAACCATTATGTAAAAAAAATTAATAATTTATTTGTTAAACAATTCTTATTACAATCAGCCCCAAGAGTTTTGATTGAACTAATTCTTTATGTGGGTATTTTTTTATTAGTAGTAAACGTTTTCTTATTTAATGTTCAGATACCAGTTGTTACATTAACTTTTTTTGCTATTTCAGCCTCAAAAGCTTTTCCAACGATTAATCAATTATTCGCATCTTTTGTTAGAATCGAACAAAGTATTCCACTAATAAAAAATTTCAATATCGAATTTTTGAATATTGATAAATATAATAATTTAAATCATCAAAAAGATTTTGAACCGTTGAAGTTTGAAAAAAGTATAAAACTTGAGAATGCTAAATTTCAATTTTTGAAAAATAAAAATGATCAAAAACAATTCAAAATTTCAAATTTAGACTTTGAAATAAAAATAAATTCAATAACAGGGATTGCTGGTAAGACTGGATCTGGTAAAACTACTGTAATAGATATCTTATCAGGTATATTTAAGCCTGATGAAGGACACTTATCTTTAGATGGTGTAAACATTAACGAAAAAAACTTACATCAATATAGAAAAAATATTAGCTACATATCTCAAAATATCTTTTTAGGCTCAGGAACAATAAAAGATATAATTCAATTTGGTTCCAACATAGATAATAATGAAAAAGAAAAATTAGAACATGCAACAAAAAAAGCAGAAATATTTGATTTTATAGATAATTTACCTGATAAGTTTAATACTTTTGTTGGAGATGAAGGTGTAGATTTTAGTAGTGGACAAAAACAAAGAATACTTCTTTCAAGATTTTTTTATTTAGACTCAAAAATTTTAATATTAGATGAAGCAACAAATTTATTAGATTTTAAAACTGAAGATACGTTAGTTAACAATTTAATTAATGATAAAGAAAGTAAAACAATAATAGTGGTTACCCATGGAATTCAAAACTTAAAGAAATTTGATAATATTCTATTTATTGAAGATGGCGAACTAATTGCAGAAGGTAGTTATGAGTTATTAAAAACAAAATCACTAGCATTTAGTAAGTTTGTAGAAAAATACGGAGAATAAATATTTTATGATAATAAAAAGTAAGGCACCATTGAGAATTGGCCTTTCAGGTGGTGGTACTGATATTGAAAATTTTTCAATAAAATATGGTGGACTTGTAATAAATTCAGCTATCAATTTATATGTCCACACCATTATAGATGTTAAAAAAAATGATACAATTATTTTTGAAACTTTAGACTCTAATAAAAAGATTATATTAAAATCTAGCAAATCATTAAAACTTAATGGCAATTTTGATATCTTTAAATCTATATATAATCATTTTGTTAAAGAATTTATAAAAAAACCTGTTTCTTTTCATTTAAAGACATACTCCGATGTTCCTCATGGAAGTGGTCTGGGTGGAAGCTCCACAATGATTGTATCTGTAATAAAAGCTTTTACCGAATGGTTTAAAATACCTATGAAAAAATATGATATTGCCATGTTGGCATACAAAATTGAAAGAAAGGATTTAAATTTAGTTGGGGGTGTTCAAGATCAATTTTCAGCATCTTATGGTGGATTTAATATAATTGAAATTAAAAAAAAATCTAAAAAAATAATAATCAAACCACTAAAAATATCAAATTATATTAAAAACGAGCTTTCTAGTAAATTTTTACTTTTATATACGGGGATATCTAGAGGTTCAGAAAAAGTAATTGAGACCCAAATTAAAAATATTGAAAATAATGAAAAAAAGGGAATTAAATCGATGTTAAAATTAAAAGAAAATACCTTTAAAATGAAATCTTATTTGTTAAATGATCATAAGTTAAATAATATTGTCAAGATATTTGCAGCAAATTGGTTACTTAAAAAAAATACTGGCAAGGGAGTTTCTAACTACTCAATAAATCAATTAGTTAATAAGTTATACAAACTTGGGGCAGAGGCTGTAAAAATTTCTGGAGCTGGTGGGGGTGGTTTTATATTAGTAGTAACACCAACTGAAAATATTTTTGAATTAAAAAAAAATTTAAAATTAAAAAATATTAATTTTTATAATTTTGGATTTGAACCAAAAGGTGTTCAATCTTGGATTGTTAAATAAGACTTTGTTCGAGAAAATTATTATAATATTATATCTAAAATTTTTTTAGAAACATTCTTTTTGTATGGATGTGTCCATTGTTGCTTGCTTTGCATTATATATCTAATTCTTTTTTCAATAATTTTAAAATTAAAATTTGAAATTATATTTGAATTTAAAAAAATAGTTTCAGGTCGTTCTGTATTATTTCTTAATGTAATATGCTCTTTATTTAAAATACAACATTCTTCTTGTAATCCTCCAGAATCTGAAAGAATTAAATCTGAATATTTAATTAAAGAGAGAAAATCTAAATAATTTTGTGGAGATATTAATTTTATATTCTTATTTAATTTTGACTTACTACTTAATAATTTTTTTTTTGTTCTTGGGTGAATTGGAAATAGTATTTTTTTCTTAAATTTATTTGCGATTTTATTAATTAAATTTATTAATCTTTTAAGTTTTTGAGTATTTTCTAAAAGTTCATGACGGTGAAATGTTAATAATATATAATCTTTATATGGGCTTTTTGGTATTTTTTTTTTCAAATATTCAATGCTGTCAGCAATAGTGTTGCCCACAATATGTATTTTTTTTGATGTTATACCCTCATTTATTAAATTTCTTTTTTGAATTGATGTTGGTACAAATAAAAAATCAGAATTATGATCAATAATAATTCTGTTTATTTCTTCTGGCATAGAATAATCGTTACTTCGTAAACCTGCCTCAATGTGCGCTATGCTTGGAAATTTTTTTTTACATGAATTTGAATATTCTCTAGCCGCTAAACAGCCCAATAAAGAAGTATTTGTATCACCCTGTACAATAATTTGAGTGGGTTTTTCTTTATTAAAAACTGATTTTAAATATTTATAAAAACTATTGATAAAAATTTTTTTATTTTTATTTTTAAAAAAATATTTAATTTTATCAATCTTAAGTTCTGTAAAAAAATTTAATGACATCTTTTTTGAATAATGTTGATTACTAAACACAACAAAGAATTCATTTTTTTTTAATGTATGTATTAAAGGAAATAGTTTAATTATTTCTGGTCTCGTTCCAAGAACAACACAAATTTTATTTTTGTACATTATGATGTAGTAGTATTAAATATAAATTAAGATAATATAATATAGTTAAAAATTTAATTATTATACATGATAAAATCTAAAATAAGTATTTATTCATTAATAACATTTTTTCATATTATACTATTTAGCTACCTTAAAAATGGATTATATGAAATTTTTTCATTGGGAAATGAAAATATAAATTTTTTTATAAAAATAATCTTATCTTTATTGATAATTATATTTTTATTAATTCTTGTGAAGAAAAATTCACATTTATTAAAATCATATAATCTAGACAAAATAGATAAAATTTTTTTAATTTTTATAATACCTTTTAGTTTAAATTATTTTATATCTTATTATTTAGATTATAAAATTTCAAATTTGAAAAATATCTACTTTTTATTAATATTTGCTTTAACTTTTTTGATATTAAGATTTGTTTCGATATCAATAAAAAAACCAAATAAAAATATAATTTTTTTATTTAGTTCCTGGTTTTTATTTTTATTGTTTTTTTTGAAAATTTTTTCCAAAGGAGATATTTTTTCAACGTCAGCTAATCCAATAAGTTTAGTTTTTTATATTGTCTATGTATGGATTTTAGCCAATGAAAACAAACCTATCAATAAAATTTTTAATTTTATGATTTTTTTATGTATTTTTTATTTATTAAAATCTAAATTCTTTATTATCTTTTCTATATTTGCTTTAATATTTTCTTTTAAAAAACTAAGATATTTTGATGTAAAAAAATTATTTTTTTTATTCATAACATTATATTTTTTAGTAAATCTTATTCTACCATCATTTGTACTAAAAAAATTTCCTGAAATGAATAATACAAATATAGATTTTGTTCATACTTTTTATGTCTGTAAACAAATTATTGAGCCCAAAAATGATTTTTCTCACTTACCCCAATTTAGTGATGAAGATGTTAAATTTTGTCTTAACATTAACAAAAATAATTTAATAATGAGTCATCTCTTGAATTATGCTCAATATTATAACCGTTTCTCATTGATATATTCGGCTGGTTATAGGTTTATGCATATTCTTGAGGTTTATAATTTCTCTCAAAAAAATTATTATTTACCTTATTTTCTATCCTATTTTGATTTAGTAAAAATCAATAAAGCTGATAATAAAATCAAACAAAGCACCCCCCATAATAGCTTTGCAATAATTTTGCTTCGACTTGGATTTCCTGGACTAATATTAATATTTTATTTTTTTTATAAAATAATTTCTTATAGAGGGAGAGAATATAATTCATATTATAAGTATAACCTTTTAATTTTATTGGGATATTTTTCTTTAAATGATCAATTATTTTTTCATAATCTTTTAGCAAGTTTATTTTTCTGGTTTTTTTGTACTCAAATTGTCTATAAGAATAATTAAAAATGTTTAAAATAATTAATTATGGATTTGGTAACATTTACTCGATCTCTAATATGATAGATCAATTGGGGCTCAAGAGTTGCATTATAAAAAGTCCTGATGAGATAAAAAATAATGATAGGATAATTTTGCCAGGTGTTGGAAGTTACGACAATGCAGTTACCTCTTTAATACAATTAGGTTTTTACGATTTATTAAAAAACCAAGTTTTTAGTAAAAATCTCAAATTAATTGGAATTTGTCTGGGTATGCAATTAATGTGTGAGGGTTCCACTGAAGGCAAGAAAGAAGGTCTTGGATTAATCAAAGGAGTATGTAAAAAATTTTCAAATGAAACTTTTATTGGTTGGTCTAGAACCAGTAAAAATAATAATTTTCTTAATAAAGAAATTCTTAAAAATTTTAATGAAGAAGAAAGATATTACTTTCTTCATTCTTATTACTTACCGGTTAATGATGATTATTCATTCCTAAATAGTAGCAATAATAATTTGAAATTTACAGCAGCACTAAATTATAAAAATATATATGGATTTCAATTTCACCCAGAAAGAAGCCATAAATTTGGTATGAAGATCTTTAAAAATTTAAATACAAGTTTAGATGGTACAATTTAGAGTAATACCTATAATTTTAATTGATGGCGAAGCTTGCTACAAGACAATTAAGTTTAATAAAAAAATTTATTTAGGAGATCCAATTAATATAATTAAGATTTTCAATGATCTCGAAGTTGATGAATTAATGATTTTTGATATCTCAAAAAGTAAAGATATAAATTACAAAATACTAGAAAAAATAAGTCAAGAGTCATTTGTGCCACTTACATATGGAGGTAAAATCAAAAATAGAAATGATGTTGCTAATGTTATTAATGTAGGCTTTGAAAAAATATCAATTAATACATTAGCAATAGACAATCAAATTTTAGTTAAAGAAATTGTTGAGCAATTTGGATCTTCGACAATATCTATCAGTGTTAATTTAAAAAAAAATATATTTAACAAGTATAAAATATATAATCACTCATTAAAAAAGAAAATAAAATCTAATTTTATTGAATACTTAAAAAATATCGACAAACTAAATCCAGGCGAAATTTTTGTAACTTTTGTTGATACAGAGGGAATGCAATCTGGATTTGATATAAATGTTGTAAAAGAAATCAAAAAACATATTAAATCTAACTTAGTAGTAAATGGTGGTTTAAAAGATTTTAAAGAAATAATTGATATTAAAAACCTAGGATTAAGTGGCGTAGGTGCTTCAAGAATTTTTTGCTTCAAAGAAGACTTGGTTAGTATCTTAATAACTTATATAGACACTGATACAAAAAAAATAATTTATGAAAATAGGAATTTTCGTCCCTAATTTTACCGCAAACAAAGAAGGACATGTACCCGTTTTTTTTCAAACAAGAGTAGATGAGTATATTAGATCTGGTCACCAAGTTGAAATTATAACACATTCTTTTAGTTCAGAAACTCAATTTGAAATTGAAAATCTGACTATAACTGTAATAAAAAAAAAAGAACTATATGAATACTTAAGACGCACAATAAATGATAGAAAAATATTATTTATTCATTTTATAAATTTTAGAATTATAAAATTTTTATTAAACTATAATGTTGATGCCACAATTATTTTTCATGGTGTAGAGGCAATTTCAGCAAAAAGATATATTTTCGATTGGAAACTAAAGCCGTTTTTTTATATCAAAAAATTTATATATAATTCAATACAATTTTATTATTTAAAAAAAATGATAAATAAAAAAAAAAACTTAAAATATATTTTTGTCTCGAATTGGATGAAACACTCCATAGAAAAAGACTTAAATATTAGTTTTTCAAAATCTCAATATAGTATTATACATAACCCTGTCGATAGTAAATTTACTGGTTCTAATTTTAAATTAGATGATAACAGATCAAAGATTAACATCATTGTAGTCAAAAATTTTAATTCATATAAATATGCAGGCGATTTAACAATAAAGTTTATTTTAAAATATAGTAAAAATAAATTATTTGATAAATTTAATTTTACCATCGTAGGAAAAGGAGTTATTTTAGAAAAATATAAAAAAAAACTTTCAAATTTTAAGAATATTAAAATTATTAATAAATTTATTAAAAATAAAGACTTACTAAATCTGTATAAAAAAAATGATATTTTTTTGTATTTAACAAGATTAGATGCTCAAAGTGTAAGTATATCAGAAGCTCTTTCAACTGGCATAGTTGTTGTTTCATCAAATGTTGCTGCAATACCTGAGTTTATTAAGGATAGTTATAATGGATATTTAATAGAGAATAACTATAAATCCTTTGAATCAAAATTTGAATATATATATCAAAATAAGAATAATTTAGAGATAATAAGTCAAAATGCAAAAAAACTCTCACTAAAAAAATTTGATGCAATTAATAACTCAAAAACAGAAATACTGTTTGCAACCAAAAAAATAATTTGCAAAAGTTGTTTAGTAGACAATTCGATATCAGAAGTTTATTTTAATGATGAGGGTATTTGCTCTTATTGTGTAAAATTTATTCCATATTTAGAAAGTTTAAAAAAAGAAAATACAAATACTAATAAAATAGAGGAAACAATAATTCAAATCAAAAAATCTTCAATGAATAGAAAATATGATTCACTTATAGGAATAAGTGGAGGTGTTGATAGTTCATACGTAGTACACTTGGCAAAAGAATATAAATTAAATCCACTTTTAGTTCATTTTGATAACGGATGGAACACGGAGTTAGCTTCAACTAATATAAATAATTTAATTAAAAAAACTAATTTTGATCTAAAAACTATAGTTGTAGATTGGGAAGAATTTCGAGATATTCAGTTATCATTTTTAAAAGCAGGTGTAATAGATATTGAGCTAGTAACTGATCATGCTATTTTTGCTAATTTACTTGATATAGCCTCAGAATATAAAATTAAAAATATCTTAAGTGGAACAAATATAATGACAGAACATGCCATGCCAATAGATTGGATGTGGAGAAAAACAGATTTCAGAAATATAAAAGATATTCATAAAAAAGAAGGTTCTGGTCAGATTAAAACATATCCACATATGAACTTTTTAAAGTGGTATTTAAATTTACATGTTTTTAAAAAATATAATATTATTGAAATCTTAAATAAAATTAATTATTCAAAAAAAGAAGCGGTTAAAAACTTACAAGAAAAATATAACTGGAGAACATATGAAGAAAAGCATTATGAATCTGTTTTTACTAAATTTTATCAATCCTATATATTGCCGAATAAATTTAATATAGATAAAAGAATAATTCATTATTCATCTTTGATTAGAAATAAAGAAATTTCCAAAACAGAAGTGCTTAAATTAATAAATGAAGGTAAATTAGATGATGATGAAGTTAGAAGAGATAAAAAATATATAGCAAAAAAGTTGAATTTTTCAGTCGAACAGTTAGAAGAAATAATTTCAAGGAAAAATATAAAAAGTCATTATGACTACAAAAATTCTGAATTTTTTTTTCAATTACTTAAAAAGTTATTTAATTTGATAAAATGAAAAAAATTTTGATAATCCATCATCATGGCAAATTTGGTGGTTCAAGTAAAAGTATTTCTGAATATATAAATTTATTAAAAAAAAAATTTGATTTTGAAATCATTTCCCCATTTGGAAGTACATATTCATTTTTTAAAGAAAATAAATTTAAGGTTTACGGTGTAAAAGGAATAACTAATTTTAATATCACTGAAATTGGAATATATAAAAATTTTAGATTATTATTATTATTAAGAGAGTTTTATTATTTGTTATTTACTATTAGTATTTTCTTTAAATTAAGAAATAAAAATTATGATTTAATTCATCTAAATGATTCAAATTTAATAATTTTATGCCCTCTAATTAAATTTTTTTTTAAAAAAAAAATTATTTGCCATGTAAGAACAAGATTAGAAACTAATAAATATTTTCTAAAACCTCTAATAACCTTTTTAATTAAAAAATTTATTGATAAAATAATTTGTATTGATCAAACTACTTTAGCTACTAGTTATGTTAAATCTAAAAGTATCATTATTCATAACATATTTAAACCTAAGAAAAAAAATAAAACATCCAATAAAAAATTTAACATTGGTTTTATTGGAACCTTGGATTTTCATAAAGGAATAGATTTTTTATTTGAGTGTATTAAAGATATTAATAAAATTAATGCAAAAATATATTTTATGATTGGTGGAGATATTTCAATAAAAAATGATTTTTTATCATATATTTTGAATCTATTTAAAATAAAGAAGGACATCAAAAAAAAGATTAACCTTGAAAAGAAAAAATTAAAAAACGTTAAATTTTTAGGCCGTGTTAAGAATTTAGAAAATTTTTATCAAAAGTTATCTTTAGTAGTGTTTCCATCTCGCATGAATGCTCTAGGTAGACCTGTTATTGAGGCAGGTTCTTTTGGAATTCCATCAATTGTTTGTTTGAATAGTAAAAAGTTTTCGGATACTTTAATACATAATAAAACTGGGTACATAACTAGTTTTGGAAATAAAAAAAAATTCGTAGAATATATTATAAAGTTGTACCAAAAAAAAAAACTTCTAAAATATTTTGGAAAAAATTCAAAAAATCTTTTTTTAAAAACACATAATATTAAAAAAAATGTTAATTTAATGTATCAAACATATAATAACTTCATTTCATGAGAGTCTTAAAAATTTCATATATTGGTTGTGGGAGGATTTTTAAGAAACATTTGAATGCATATAATGAAAATAAAAATTTTTTTGATATAGAAGCAATATGTGATATTAATAAAAAAAAAATTACCAAACATAACCTCCCAAAAAATATTAAATCTTTTAAATCTATCGATGATCTTTTAAATAATAGTAATTCTGATCTTTATGTTATTTTAACTCCAAGTGGACTTCATTACAGTCATATAATTAAGGTAGGAAATCAAAAAAAAAATATTCTTGTTGAAAAACCTATGGTAATGAACTTTCAAGAATGCATCAAGTTAGATAGCTTTGTAAAAAAAAATAAAATTAATTTATTTATTGTAAAGCAAAATAGATTTAATCCCGCAATAATGAAATTAAAAGAAGCTATTAGCCAAAGAAGATTTGGAAAAATTTTTCTTGCAACTATTAGGGTAAGATGGAAGCGAGACAACGCTTACTTTAAACTTGATAAATGGAGAGGTACCTGGAAGCTTGATGGTGGTGTATTAGCAAATCAGGCCAGTCATCATATCGATTTACTAACATGGCTTGTTGGAGATGTTAAGAGCGTTTTTGCTAAAGCAAGTAAAATTAATAAGGTCACACAGGCTAGTGATACAGTTGCAGCAGTATTAAAATTTAAAAACGGAACAACAGGAATTATAGAAACTACTACGGCTACTGAACCCGAAAACTTAGAGGGTTCAATCTCTATATTAGGTGAAAAAGGATCGGTAGAGATAGGGGGTTTTGCTGTGTCTAAAATTGTGAATTGGAAATTTAAAAAAAAACTCAATTCAGACTTAAAAATTAATGATTATTCTTATTTAAATAAAAATGTGTATGGAACAGGCCATGTTAAGCTTTATAAAGAAATTTATAAATCTTTATCAGGAAAAAAAAATGAAGCTATATACTATTCAGAAAGTATAAAATCAGTCAAATTAATTGATAAGATATATGCTTCCGCAGAACTTAATAAAGAGATAAATATCAATGATAATAATTTTTCAAAATTATTAGGAAAATAATTGATAATGATTAATTTTTTTTACAATATAATTAAGTTCATCTGATTTAAGATTGGGATGTATTGGTAAGCTTACACATTTTGCTGCAATACTATTTGATATTTTCAGATTTTTATCAGTATGTAATTTTTTAAAAGCCTTAAGTTTATCAATTGAATATGGATAGTGATATCCAAATGGTATTTTGTTTTTTTTTAAATAATCTGTAAATTTTTTTCTTTTATCAACTAGCAGAACATATTGATGAAAACATGAATTTTTTTGAATACTGAAAGTTTTAATTTTTGTTTTCAGTAAATTTTTATCATAAAACTTTGCAATTTTTCTTCTTAAATTATTTAATTTGTTAATTCTTTTTAACTTAAAATTTAAAACGCAAGCTTGAACTGTATCGAGTCGACTATTAATACCAATAAGATCATACTCAAACTTATTTTTAGCTCCATTAATATGTAATTTTGATATTATGTTATATATTTTTTTATTATCTGTAACGATAGCTCCTCCGTCCCCATAAGCACCTAGGTTTTTACCAGGAAAAAAACTGAAACATGCTATATGGCCAATTTTTCCACTTTTAATATTTTCGGTGTTTTTTGCACCAATTGATTGAGCTGCATCTTCAATTAATATAATTTTTTTTTTATCGCAAATTTTTTTTAATTTAGAGTAATTAGAACAATGACCCCAAAGATTTACAAAAATTATTGCTTTAGTTTTTTTATTAATTTTTTTTAAAACATCATCTTGATCAATACTACCATCATTTATATTAACATCAGCCAATCTAAGTTTGTAACCAGCATTTATTACAGCACTTGCGGTTGCAACATAAGTCATAGCTGGAACAATTACCTCATCATCTTTTTTAAGATTCAGTGATTTTAAAGCTAAATAGAGAGAGTCACTTCCGTTTGCACATGGTATGCAGTACTTTGTATTCACAAATTTAGAAAAATTTTTTTCAAATTTATTTACTTCATCTCCTAAAATAAAATCAGTGTTCTTAATAATCCTTTTTATGTTACGAAATATCAAGGGTAGTAAAATTTTATCTTGTTGATAAATATCATTGAATTTAATTTTCATTTATAGCTCGTGTTGTAAAATAATTATTTAATAATATAAGTGTAATGATATAGTTATATATGATAAAAAAACGAAGTAAAATATTTGATGTTAAATTTGGAAAAAAAGTTAAAATCATAGAACCTGTCAATATCTATAATTGCATAATAGAAGAAAATTCATTTATAGGTCCCTTTGTAGAAATACAAAAAAATTCTAAAATTGGAAAAAATTGTAAAGTGCAAAGTCATTCATTTATTTGTGAAAAAGTGGAAATTGGAAATAATTGTTTTATTGGTCATGGGGTAATGTTTGTTAATGATAAGTTTTCAAAAGGAGCTCCTAGTGGTAAAAATAATATTGTTCCAACAAATATTGGAAATAATGTTTCAATAGGCAGTAATTCAACCATCCTACCTATTAAAATTTGCTCTAATGTTGTTATAGGAGCTGGTAGTGTTGTAACTAAAAATATTCTAAAACCTGGTTTTTATGTTGGAAATCCAGCAAAATTCCTAAAAAAAATCAGTAAAAAGTGTTAATTTTAAAAAATTTTTATATTATATTTTATGTAATAGGTATTTTTAATTTATCATGTTTTTTTTCAAATTTTTTATGTAAAAGAAATTTTTTTGCTAATATAGTTCTTATTTTTTTATTATTAACTTCTTTTCTCTCAATATTTTTTTTTGTTTTAATTTTTAGTGGTTATTTAAATTTTTATTATGTTGGATACTTTAATTTATTTATAGCATCATTATCAATATTTCTTTTAACTTATTCAAAAAAAAATTTTTTTGTTTTTTTTAAAGAAATTAAGAAAAAAAATTTATTTATTTTTGTTTATTTTTTTTTAATCCTGTACCTTATTTGTCTTTTACCGGTAAGTGACCCAGATTCACTTGATTATCATCTAGGCATACCTAACCAATGGATTTTAGATGGTGGATTTATCGAGAACGAAAATTGGCTACATTATAGACTTGCATCATACGGTGAAGTAATAAATTTATTTTCAATAATTAGTTTTGATGGGAAGTTATTAGGATTTTTAAAAGTTACTCTTTTAATTTTTTTAACAATTTTATGGTTAAAAAACTTTTGGAAAAAAGATAATTTAATTAAAGTTTTTTTAGCAAGTCCTATCTTTCTCTTTTTTATATTTAGTCAAAAACCTCAGTTTTTAGGATTTTTAATTTTTTCTATTATTTTATTAATTGTTTTTGAAAATTTTAATAAAAAGCAAGAGAATTTTCATAACTCCTGTATTTTTATTTTAACAGGATTTATTTCAGCTTTAAACTATTCTTTTTTACCACTTACAATAACTTTCTTATTGATCTATATTTTTTATAATAAAAAATTTTTTCTTCGAAATAAAATAAGTTTCTTTATAAATATAATATTATTTATTTCTATTGTGGGATTAATTTATTATAAAAATTTCTATTACCATGGTAATTTTTTAACTCCTTTTTTTGAAAACGCTTTTTCAAGTGACCCTAAGGCCTATAATGTTAATTTTTCTGAATATCTAAAAAACTACGGATATAAGCTAAACATAGAAAATATTTTAAAGTTTCCATTTAGAATTTTTATACCATTTCATATAAAAGATATAACAATAATATATGGACCTTTATTTATTTTTATTTTTTTTATAAAATCAGTTCAAAATAAAACTAAATTCCTGTTTATCTTATTGTTTTTATCCGTATTTATTATGATGTTCACTTCTCAAATCTCTAATAGGTATTACTTTATAAGTTATTTTATCTTCCTATACTTATTGAGTGAGTGTTCATTTAAAAATACACAATTCTTGACTAAATTTTCAAATCTTATATTTCTTATATTCACATTATTATTGTCATTTTATTTTTTGATTAATGTTCAGTCAGTATTTTTGCAGAGTAAAAAAAATGTTTTTTTAAAAAAAAATGTATATCAATTTGAAGAAGTTCTTTGGCTTAATAAGATCATAAAGAAAGATATTTTTTATACTTCTGATATTCGAGTAAAGTCTTTATTAGATAAAAATCATATAACACCGCATTTTTTATTCTATGTAAATAAGAAGGATTTTAATAAAGAATTTTTTAATTTTATTGATAACAATGAAATAACTTTATTCTCGTTTGTTGTTGATTATAGTGATAATTATTTTTATACGGAAATATCCAAATGTAAGAAAATTTTATACAAAAGTGAGTTTGTTAAAAAAAGAAGGAATTTTTTAGCTCCTAAAAAAAACATTAAAAGAGAAATATTTGAATTAGATTTAACAAACGAAGAATGCAAACTAAAAAAACCTTTGTGATTTTATAACTAATTTCAAAACGGATAATAAATTTTACTAAAATATGGCAAATATAAATTTTAAAAATTTTTTTAATTGTAAAAATAATATTACTAGCTGTAATTTATTTATTTCGACTTCACCCGCACTTTTTATAATTGGTGTCGCATTTCTAGAATTTACCATCATATATAGCTCTTTAATTGTAATATACTCTCTCTTAAAAAAAAAAATAAAAGTTAAGTTTAATTATGCTATTTTTTTACTCAGCTTGTTTTATATAATTGTAAATCTTTCTTCTTTTATAAGTCAGGATTTAAGTTCGATATTTAAAAGTTTAGCTTATATTAGATTTTTTTTATTTTATTTATTTATCATCAATTTTTTTAATAATTACTATTTCAAGTTATTATTAAAAATAATTTTATTTTGTCTTTTGTTTATATATATAGATATTTTTTATCAATATTTAACAGGAAAAGATTTTTTTGGTTATGAACCTGGATTATATTTAACCAGATACCAAGGACCATTTGGTGAAGAGCTTATATCTGGTGCATACATAAAAAAATATTTATTTTTATCATTAATACTCTTACTATCAATAAATAAGAATTATTTATTAAATATATATCTTTTATTAAGCATTGTAATAACTTTTGTTACTGGAGAAAAAATGTCATTTATCTTAATTACTTTTGGAATAGGAATTTTTATCTTATCTGATTTGAAAAAAAAAAAAACTATCTTATTAAGCTTTATTTCTTTTTTTATAATTATTTTTTTATTTTTAAATAATCCCAATATTGAAAATGAAAAATTAAAAAAAACACAAAATCGTTATAATAAAGATTTTAAAGTTGCGCTAGGTATTGATATTTCAAAAAAATCTAATACAAAATTTTTTTCAAATTCTGTACATTTTATCCATTGGGCTACAGCATTTGAACTTTTTAAACAAAAACCTTTTTTTGGTCATGGTATAAAACAATTCAGAAATAAATGCTCAACTGTAAAAGGAATAACATTAAATAATAATTACAATATAGATTTATTTAAGGGTAAAAATTATAGATGCACAACGCATCCTCATAATTTCTACTTAGAGTTGATAAGTGAAACTGGTATCTTATCTTTGATGATCATTATATTGCTATATATATTTTATTTTAAAAGAATATCAAATTTAGAAAATCGTAATTACAAGATATCAATTTTTTTGTGTTTATTGGTGCATATTTTCCCAATAGCTACGACAGGAAGTTTTTTTACCAATCATAATTCATTTCACTTTTGGTTTATTATTTCTCTAATTGAATTTATGCATATAAGCCAATTAAAGAAAATTAATAAATGAAATTAATATATTTAATTCCAAATTTACTAGAATTTTTAACATTTATCTCTTTGCTGGTTTTTTTGATGATAAATACTTTTTTAGGACAGATTGTAACCAAAACAAATTCGATAGGAGTAAATTTTTTTACAGGTTATTCGATTTGCTTTATTTTTTTGTTATTTGGATATATTTTATTTAATAGTGTTAAGTTAATTTATTTTTATTATGCGTATTTATTAATTAGTGTAACAATATTAATTTATTTTTACCAAGATGTAAAAAAAATTTTTAAATCATTTATTCAATATATCAAAAATAACTTATTATTTATAATAATAATATTACCATTATTTTTAATAATATTTAATCATAAAGCAATAGGGTGGGATAGCTTTACTCATTGGATGCCTATGGCTCAAAAATTAATTATCCCATCTGTAAAAATGGAAGGTCATGGATTATATTACCCTATAGCAACTGCAATAATTCCATTTGCATCCACATTATTTACAGGAAAACTAATTGAAAATTCTTACTCTATTTATAATTTTTTTCTACTTATAATAATATTTAATCTCTATTTTAAAGAAATTAAATATTTTAAATTCAAAAATTATAAAAGATTTATTACTTTATTTCTTATAATGTATGTTTTTTATAATCCAGGGATATTAAACAAGTTTACCTTTAGTTCATATGCAGATTTTTCGTTAGGTGTTGCATTACTTATCCTAATTAAAGAACTAATACATTTTAGATATACATTAAGATCTATAATTACAATCAGTTTAATATCTGTATTAATTGTAAACATAAAAAATGTAGGACTGATACTAGTGTTTATTAGCATATCTTCTTTTGTTGTTAGTAATTATATTTTTAGTTTAGAGAAAATAAAGAACCTAAAATTTATTTTGAAAAATCTATCAATACCGCTTTTTTTCTCATTGTTATTTTTTTTGATTTGGAGAGTGCATCTTTCAGCAAATGAATTAAGTGATAATGTAATTAGATATACAGATTTTTTTGAAAGATTAGCATTTTTTAAAGATTTTTTATTTAGAGTAGCATTCATGGTTCTAGAAAGAAAAATATTCTTCTTTTCATCATTTTCAATTTTAATAATCCTTGCTGTTTTTAGAAAATTTATTAGTCACAAAAACAAAATTTTACTTATGACAAGTTTAGTTATTTTCTTTTTCTGGAATTTATTTTTATTTTTTATGTATTTTGTGTGGTTCTCTCCACAAGAAACACTAGGTGCAATTAGTTATTGGAGATACAATATGATTCTTGCTCCAATTATTTTCTATTCTTTGCTTATGTTCTTATGTGAAGTTAATTCAAAGTTTTTTGATAAAAATGAAATTAGATTAAAAAATATTATAACTGTACTTTTAGGTGTGTTTTTAATCTTGTTACCCATGAAGTTTGTTAATAAGTTTAGGAGAGATATATTTTACCCAAACATACCTCAAGGTTTTTTTGTAATAGAAAATAAGAATATTGATAAAGTTTTATATATTGGTGATGACGCATCTTATCAGGCAGAGAGAGTATCCTATTATTTGTCAGATAACTTTAAATATTATAAGCCAAGAGTAGCAGAATTTATTCATATAGACGATATAGATTTTAAAAATACTGATGTAAATACATTAGAGGATGAAATTAAAGTATTGATAAATAAAAGGAATTTTTATGATGTCATAATTACAAATTATAAAACTGATAAAGATGAGTGGATTTATAATAAGATTTTAAATTAAAAATAAAAAAATAAATGATTATTAATTTTTTTAATTTTTAGATTTTTATTTAATTTATAATTAGTGCAAATTTCTTCAGTATAAAAACAAGGACTATTTTTAATTATAATATTAAAATTTTTATCTTTGCTTAGAATATTTTTTTTGTGATTTGTATCATATATATAAGGCCATCGAGGGATAGTTTCAGTAGAAAAAATCCTTAAAATATTTAAAAAAATAAATATTATAATAAAAAATGCTCCTAATCCTTTAATGCGTCTAAATGTGTTAATTGTTCGATTATTTGGTTTTATGAAAAACAATAAAATTAGGAATATAGATAAGTATATGGTGGAATATCCATATCTATAAATTGGAAATTTCAAAAACCAAAGTATTAATGGGAATAAAGACAAAATAAATATTTTTAATAAATTTTTCTCAAATTTAAAATCTTTAGGATTTTTAAAGTTAATAAAAAATAAAAAAATTAACATTAACGTTGTAGGAATTAAAATCTTATTAAGTATAACTTTGAAATGAACACTTAACCATGCATCTAACCAATTAAAATTATTTATAAAATATTTATATTCAATATCTATATTTTTGCGTTGCGGCCATCCCTTTGCCCAGGCTTCACTTTGTATGGAAATTTCTGCTGGATTTGATTTTGAAATATCGTTTTTAGACGTCCACTCTATTTTCTTAGAGCATGATTTTTCAAGGGGATAAATTAAACAGCCTGAAACAATTATATTTTTAGCTAAAAACAAAATTATTATTGGTAGCAAAAAGATTGTACTAAATAATATAATTTCTTTTTTATTAATTTTTTTGTACAAAAATATCATTATAAATACTATTGGAAGAATACTAAGCAAAAATTGAATTTTTAAGAAGAAACAAAATAAATAAAAACTCAGTAAAATTATTATATATTCTGTTAATCCTTTATTATTATATTTTTTAAAATCTAAAGTTAGCTGAATACAAGTTGTCCAAATATATAAATTAATTATATTTGGTAATAAGTCGTTTCCAAAATCATTAAATCTATAGATTTTAGTACATAATAAAATCAAAATAAAAAAATGCAAAACATACAATCTTATGTTTTCAGTAAAATTTTTTTTATTAAATAAATATTCACATATTAATAATAAAAAAGTTGAATAAAAAACTGGAGTTAACGTTTGAAAATTATTGGGATAAAAGAGTGAGTTATTAAATATTGCTTGAGTTTCTTGAAGTAATGATGCATGACCAAATCTAAAATGAATATTTGCCAGACCAAATATTATTTTTTCATGATTGAGAATAGAAATATAAGGACCATGGTATAGCGCAAAATCTACTACATTAGAACTTTTAAAGATCAATACAAAAGATACTAAAATAATAAAAAAAAGAGATAATAAAAATTTTTTTTTATTTTTTTCATTAATAAAAAAAAAAATCCCTATTATAAAAAATAGTATTGTTAAAGTATTTGAAACATAGATATTAATTGGATAAAAAAAATTAACTACTAATGAAAATATAGCAGTTATAAAAATTCCTAATGTGACCTTTATGAAAATTTTTTCGTTGAAATTATTATTTAAGTCTTTAAAAAAAATTAATACAATTGAGCCAACTCCATAAAGACATGCAAAATTAAATAAAGCCGATAAAGCAATTTGCATTATATTTAATTTTTAGAATTTGTAATTATGCTACCTATTTTTAAAAAAGAATTTTCTCTAATTTCTACTCCAGGTCCTATAACACATTTGGCAGCAATCCAAGTATTTTTTTTTATAAGAATTTTTTTTGCTATTAAGTCAAATGTTTCTAAATTAGCATCGTGATTGCCTGTGCAAAAATAAACATCTTGAGAAATACAACAGTTATCTTCAATTATAAGATCTGAAATATTATCAATCCATACTCCCGATCCTATCCATACGTTATTACCTATAATTAACTTTTTTGGAAATTTAATTCTAACATATTCTTTAATTATTACATTTTCTCCAATCTTTGCTCCAAATAATTTTAGAATTTTAACCTTTATATTTGAAAATGGGAAAAAAGAATAAAAAATTAAATTATTAACAATATACCAAACAATATTTGATATTATATTTTCACTATATAGATTTGGTTTTTTGAATTTACTTAGTTTGAATATCATTAGTCAAATATTATATATTATTCATTAGTTTTATTTACTTTTTATTTTATAAATAAACAGATTAAAAAAACTGTTTAATTTTAGAAAAATTTTTAAAAATAATTGTAAAAAAATTGCCTATTTTATTCTTTTTTAATATTTTGATATCTTCATAGCTCTTAATTGCCAAATTTTTAATAGATTTATTACTGATGCCTCCAATTTTCATTCTAACTACCTTTTTAGGTAAATAAAAAATTTTTGACTTTTTATGTTTAAAAACTCTTATAATAAAATCATAATCTGAAGAAATAGAGTAAATTTGATTATATTTTCCTATCTTAACTAAATGGTCTCTTTTGATAAATAACGAGGTGTGAGGTGGCATCCACCCTCTTTTTAGTAAGTTGCTGTAATCAGAACTTTGCAAACTTTTATTTTCATATTTTTTTTTATTTGCTTTCCAATTTCTTATTATTTTATTTTTATTCTTATATGTATAAATTATATCACCATAAATTACGTTTATATCTTCTCTAATGAATAATTTTTTTATAATATTTAATGTATTTTTTGAATAAAAAGTATCATCAGAATGTAAAATACCCACTATATCATTTTTACAATATTTTAATGCTTTATTTAGGTCATTATAAATACCACTTTTTTTTTTTTTTAAAAAAATAGTTCTCCTAGTTTTATTAATCTTTATTATATCGTGTGTCTTATCCTTTGATTGACCATCTAAAACTATATGATTTATGGACACATGTTTTTGATTTTTAATTGAATCAAACGTATCTTGAAGAGTAGACTCTGAATTATAAGTCAGTGTTACAATATCAAATTTCATACTTCTTATTTACTATTGATATTTTAACCATTTTATTTGAAGTAATTTTTATATAGGGTATTAACATCATCATGTCTAGTAATTTACAAAAGGTTTCAATTATTATTCCTTGTTTTAATGAAGAAAATACAATCGAAAAAATTGTAAATAAAGTGCTAGAAGAAACTTTGAATTTTAGCTACTTAAATTTTGAAATAATAGTTATTAATGATGCATCAACCGATGCCACTCAAAAAATTCTAGAAAAATATGAAAATAAAAAATTTAAATTTTTAATAAATAAAAAAAATTTTGGAAAAGGTTATTCTTTAAAAAGAGGTATTAATGAAGCAAATGGAGATATTATTTTATTTCAAGATGCTGATCTTGAGTATGATCCTTCAGATTATAAAAAATTATTAAAACCAATCTTAGATGGAAATGCTGATGTTGTTTTTGGATCAAGATTTATTGGTAGTGGTGAGAAAAGGGTATTATATTTTTGGCATAGAATTGGGAATTTATTTTTGACAATTTTATCAAACATGTGTTCAAACTTAAATTTAACAGATATGGAAATTGGATATAAGGTTTTTAGATCAAATATAATTAAAAAAATTTTACTTCAAGAAAATAGATTTGGGATAGAACCAGAAATTACTGCTAAAATTGCAAAAACAAAATGTAGGATTTATGAAGTAGGAGTTAGTTACTTTGGTAGAACTTACCAAGAGGGTAAAAAAATTACTTGGAAAGATGGTCTAAGCGCCATTAGATGTATTTTTTATTATAATTTTTTTTCTGATCGAGTTGAGTAAAATTTCAATTATAATTCCTGTTTACAATGAAGTTAATACTATTGAAAAGATTGTAAATAAAATTTTAAAAAAAAATAAAAGATTATCGAAAGAGATAATATTAATTGATGATGCATCTAGTGATGGAACTAAAGATATAATACAAAATAAATTAATTAAAAAACTTGATACATTAATTTTTCATAAAACAAACAAAGGAAAAGGTGCAGCAATTAAATCTGGAAAAAATTTTTTTAAGGGAGATATTGTAATCATCCAAGACGCAGATTTAGAGTATGATCCTGGAGACTATCTAAAATTAATTAAACCAATCATAAACTTACAAGCCAAAGTGGTTTATGGGTCACGAGTACTTGGTAAAAAAAGATATAGAGCTAAAAACTTTATTTCGTTGAGTAGGGTATTTTTTAATCATGTATTAACAATCTTTTCGAATGTTATAAACAACCAAAAACTAACTGACGCACATACTTGTTATAAAGTTTTTTCCTCTGATATATTTAAAAAGATCAAATTAGAAGAAAATGGATTTAGTTTTTGTCCTGAAGTTACTACTAAAATTTCAAATATGGGTATTAACATTATGGAGGTACCAATTAAATATAATGGTAGATCTTTTAATAAAGGTAAAAAAATTACTTATAAAGATGGCTTTAAAGCAATTTTTGCATTAATTAAGTATAAATATATTAAGAATTAACTTTTTAGAACACTTATGAGGATTGATAATTATTTATCTCAATATCTTGAAAAATTAACAAAATCAATTGATGAAATAAATCATTTAGAACTAGATAAAGTTACTAAATTAATAATAAAAAAAATAAAAAATAATAATAATATTTTTGTTTGTGGAAACGGTGGCTCTGCTGCAATAGCAAATCACTATGTTTGTGATTTTATCAAATTTTTTAGAGATAGAACAATTTATAAACCAAAAATTATTAGTTTATCAAGCAATATAGAAACTATAACAGCTATTTCGAACGATATCAGTTATGACCAAATATTTAAATATCAAGCAGAGTCCTTAGCAAATAAAAATGATCTTTTTATAATAATAAGCTCATCGGGTAATTCAAAAAATATTAAAGAATTATTAAAATTTACTAATAAAAAAATGATTAAGACTATCGGTTTCTCAGGATTTGATGGTGGATATTTGAAGAAAAATTGCACTTTATCTGTTCATATTAGAGCAAAAAATTATGGCTTATCCGAAGACGCACATCATGTTTTAATGCATGTAATAATGCAATATATAATTCTTAAGCATGGAAAGAGCAGTGCTAAATCAATTTTTAAATTAAAAAATACCTAATTTTTATCCTGTTTTAGCCTGAACATGAAATAAATAAAAAATATAACTATAAAGAGAAAAATAGATAAAATAAATTTTTCATTAACAAAAGTAACATAGCCTATCATGCAAAAGAATAAATTTATAAGATTACAATAAAGCAAGGTTCGAATTTTTCCATATTTTGTTAACATTTTATTAAAAATGAAACCAAGATCTCTCCTAAACGGATTTTTTTTATTTTTTATTCTAATGATATTTACTGTGAGGAATTCATAAACAACAAATGCCACTGGCCATATCGCAACACTTTCGTGTATATAAATTTCATTTTGAGTGTAATGAATGATAATAACGCTAAATAAAAAACCAATTCCGATTGAACCAGAGTCGCCAATAAAAACGCTAGGTAGTTTTTTAAAAATTCCTAGGTTAAAAACCAAGAAAGTAAGAATAAAGACTATAAATGGAATTACTATAAATGCTTCATTTTTTGGTAAAAATATATAATAAAAAATTAATGAAACTGAAGTAATAGTACCTAATAAACCATCCATTCCATCAATGTAATTATAAGCGTTTGTAAGTAGAAGAATAGAACATAGAGTAAAAATAAAGCTGAATGATTTTAATTCCACTAGTAATCCGTTGTATTCTCCCAGCTTCGTTACTAAGCCAACCTCTTGAGCATAGAGCACTATTGGAATTATCATCATAATTATTTTTGAAGAGGCATTTAGCTGTTTTAGGTCATCATAGAACCCGACCAAAATGAGAAATATTAAAATAGTAAAAGAATATCCCAATTCATAATTGTAATCATAAATTATAAAAGAATTTAAAATAATAAAAATTAATCCAACACCAGCTATTTTGGTTATTTTTTTTTTATGAATTTTATATTTATTTGGCCTATCAATAATTTTAAACGACTTTGCCAGTTTGTCCAAGATGTAAATGGATAAAAATGAAACAATCAATAATTCAATAGTTATGTAAATATTTATCATTTTTAATAAAATCTATTATTCAATAATAAGTAGAAATTCAACTTTTATATTAAGATTTATTGAACTTTATTATAGACATGATGAATTTATAAAAGAAAATTTTATTTATAAAAAAAATTTAATCAATTTCTAACAAATAAGAAGACATTTTCTTTTTTAGCAATTATTTTAAAACCTTTTTCAACCACATAATTATTTAAGATTTCCAATTTTTCTTTAGGAAGATGATTTTCAAGAAGTATACTCTTACAAATTTTAAGCCATTCATTATTTTTTTTTAATACATTTAGTTCTTCACCTTCTATATCTAAAACAAGTTGAAATTTTTTAATTTTATACCTTTCAATAATTGAGTTAATCGACAAAGTATCTATAGTCTCTTCTTCTTTTTTAACAAAGCTATAATCAAGACTTTCATTACTTATTGTGTTTGCCATATCACTTTCAAATTTTTGAAATATGACATTTTTTCTTTCTGTATTACTAAGTCCGTAATTTAAAATATGAATTTCATTTTCATTAAAACCATTAATTTTAAAGTTTTTAAGGATGATATCGTTCATTTTAATGTTAGGTTCAATCATAATTAATCTATTATTTTCAATTTTTTTTTTTAAATACATTGATATCAAACCTATGCCTGCACCAGCATCTATAATGTCCGTGTCATTGCTCATTAAACTTATTAATGATCTTTCTTTTTTTTCATAAATATTAAATTTCATTAAAAATTTAGTTATTGGATCAAAGTCTTTAGGAACTATATAATTAAATTCTTCAGTTTTAAAATTTGTCTCATTTTTGAACAAAAATGATATAAATCGAATTACAGGTAGAAATATTTTAAATTTGATTGTATGATAATAAAATTCCATGGCTGAAAATTATAACAATAAGAAGATAATTTCAATATGTATTCCAGTTAGGAATGAAAGTGAAAATATTTATCTTATGTATGATGAGATAAAAAAAATTTTTAGTGAAAATTTAATTAATTATAATTATGAAATAATTTTTACAGACAATTTGAGTACAGATAAAACTTTTGAGATAATTAAAGAAATTTCAAAAAAAGATAATAAGGTCAAAGGATATCAGTTTTCAAAAAATATTGACAAGGAGAGGTCTTTATTTTTTGCTTTTAAACAAACAACTGGATTATGCACAATACAACTAGACTGTGATTTTGAAGATCCACCGGAAATAATACCTAGATTCGTTGAAAAATGGGAACAAGGCTTTGATGTTGTATATGGTATTAGAAATAGAAGGGTTAAAGACCCATACTATTATCTTAGATTAGTTTTTTATAGACTAATAGATTTAATATCCAAGGATAACCTACCTAGAGATGCAGGTGATTTTAGATTATGTGACCGAAAAGTTATAAATAAAATATTACAAATTGACGATCAAGATCCTTACATAAGAGGGTTAATTTCATCTATTGGATATAAACAATTCGGTATAACTCATGATCGAGGAGAGAGAAAAAAAAATAAAACAAAATTTAACTTATTCAATTATTTTAGTAATGCTATTAATGGAATAACCAATCATTCTATACTGCCACTTAAACTGGCATCATATCTTGGTTTTTTGGTTTTTATTATATCAGGAATTCTTACAATTTTTTATTTTTTCCATGCTTTATTTTTTCCAACACAAGCTCCTGGTTTTAGCACCCAGACAATATTAGCTTTATTTGCTATTTCTTTTAATGCTATTTTCTTAGGAATTTTAGGAGAGTATGTAGGTAGAATATATAGACAAATTAAAAAGAATGATGTTTATTTTGTAAAAGAGGATACGGAAAGTTAACCTTTGATCCATCTAGGTTTTTTTTTATATATTTTGTTTATTTCAATTTTGTCTTTAAGAGTATCCATGCATGCCCAAAAACCATTGTGTTTAAAAATTTTAATTTCTCTCTTTTTTATAAGTTTTTGAATTGGCTCATGTTCAAAAAAACATGAGTAGTCTTTTATATATTTAAAAGTTTTATAATTAACCATAAATACACCAGCATTTATCCAATTATTATCATTCTTATTAATTGTTTTAGTCTCGTTAAAACTTATTAGATTTCTCCCACTACTTTTCGCTAAGCCAAATCTATTTTTTGGTCTTGTAATTGACATTGTAACACTAGTTTTAGTCAACAAATGTTGTTTAATTAATTTATTAATATTTAAATTATATAAACCATCACCATAAACCATTAAAAAATTTTCTTTAACATTAAACTTTTTTTTTAATTTTAAAAGCCTTCCACCAGTTCCAGTTTTTATTCCAGTTTTTATAAAAGTTATTTTTAGGTTCTTGAGATCTTTATTGAGAAAATATAATGTAGATGTTTTTTTAGAATACTCAAAATTATATTTTTTTTTTGCAAAATTTAAAAAGTAATCATGAATTAAATTTCCCTTATATCCTAAACAAATTATAAATTCATTTATATTAAATTTTTTTATATATCTAATAATATGTAAAATAATTGGTTGATTGATAATTTCAACTAATGGTTTTGGTTTAATTCTAGTTTCTTCAAATAACCTTGAGCCAACTCCACCAGCTAATACTACACATTTAATTTTATTCATCATTTAAATATTCAATTAATTGTTTTTTTGAAAAATTATAATCTTCTTTTTTAAAATGGTTAGAATACCATTTCACTGTTAAACTTATTGACTCAAATATATTAAGTTTATTCTTAATTCCTAATTTATTAAAAAGTTTTTTTGAATTTAGGTTTAAATTTTTTTTTTCAATATTCAGACTTTTTATAACTTTACTTTTAATCTTTTTTGGTAGTAATTTATTTATTAATTCTAAAACTTTATTAACGGAAAAACTTTTTAATTCTGTTGGGCCAATGTTCCATGCATTAAACTCAGTTTTTCTTTTTAAATAACCATTTAGTGATATACGAACATACGAATTGATAACATCAAAAATATGCTGCCAAGGTCTTACATGAGATGGATTTCTTAGTATTAGTTTTTTATTTTTAAAATAAGAATTCATTATATCTGGTAACAACCTATTTTCAGACCAATCACCTCCACCAATTATGTTTCCACTTCTTAAAATATTCATTGATATGTTTTTATTTTGAAAATAAGAGCTATAATATGTCTTACATATAATTTCCGCACAGACTTTAGAAGAACTATATGGATCATCTCCTCCTAATTTATCTTTTTCATTAAATTTTTTCTTGCTTTCTGTGTTTTCGTAAACTTTATCTGTTGTAATTATGTTTAAAGATATTTTTTTTTTAAATTGTGATGTCCTGATAACTTCCATTAAATTTAATGTACCATTAGCATTTGTATTAAAAGCTTGAAATGGAGAATTATAACACTCTTTAACTAATGGGTTAGCAGCCAAATGAAATACAAAGTCGGGATTAGCTTTTTTATAGAATTTTTCTAAGTCTTTAAAATTTTTTACATTTCCCTTTTTATATATAATTTTTTTGTTCAGTTTGTATGTTTCAAAAAGACTATTGTTAAACGGTGGATCTAACGAGTAGCCATAAATTTTAGCTCCATAAAATTTTAAATATAAAATCAACCATCCACCTGTAAATCCTGTACACCCTGTTATTAAAATTTTTTTATTTTTATAAAATTGCTTCATATATTAATTTTGTTTGATTATTAAATATATATACTAATAATTTATTAAATGAAATTTTTAACAAATATCCAAAATACGATTAATAAAATTGATACTAATTTTAGAAATTTGTTTTATATGTATTTAATATTTGTGATCTCAGTTTTTATTGTTTGCTTTATATTTTCTATCTTATTCATAGAGAAATACCCAAATATTGTAGATGAAAATAATAGATTCATACTAAGCAATATAGGATTTAATTTTGGTGAGATAATGAGCAATTTACAAAAAGGAAACGGGCTGAAAGCAACATATTTTGATACTAATTATTTTGTGTCAAGAATGCCACTTTTGCCATTAACTTTAAATTTCTTGTATAACCATGTTTCGGAAAATTTTTTTATTATTATTTTTATTAAAAATATTTTTTTTTTAACAATAATTCTTCTTATTTTATATAATTATGAGATTAAACAAAAATTATTTTTTACATTTATTTCACTCATAATTCTTTTATACAATCCTCATAATTTAGTCACAACTCTATCTTTTAATTTTGAAGAAAGTTTATTAAATTATTTCATTATTATCTTATTTTTATTATTTTTTTCTGAATTAAATTATAAATTTCTATTTATTTCATTTATAATTTCTCTTATTTTTTTTCTTAAATCATCAATGGTTTTTTTATGCTTTGGCCTATCTATTTTTTTTTTCTTAGATAATTTTAAAAAAAAAAATTTTTCAAAATTTCCTTTTTTTATGTTAATTCTATCTAGTTTAATTTGGGGAGGATATTCATTTCATAAGACAGGATTTTTTGCCTATGGCACAAAACTAGTATCATTTAATTCATTTACATTAAATCATGCATATAATGACAAATTTAATTTAATTTATCCAAAAATAAGTCCAGATACTCTCTCAACAGAGATAGTGAATAAATTACCAAAAAATATAACCAAGAATGAGTGGAAGATTAATGATTATTATTTTGAAATAAGCATGGACTATTTAAAATCAAATCCAGATGAATTTTTAAAAGGATTGATAAAAAAGATTCAGGTAGTTTTTTTTTATTTTCATAAAGACTCCCAATTCCCAAATAATAAAGGAGAGGTCTTAAATGATTTTAGATTCTCAAGTATACCAAATAAAATATTTTTTATTATTTTTGTATTTATGATTATAAGAAATTTTATTTTAGAAAGGTCTTCTAAAAATATTTTTATTATGCTATTTACTTCTTTATATTTTTTTCCATATATGGTAGGATTTATCTATACTAGACATGCCACAAGTCTTTATATGATAGCAACTTTTTATTTATTTTATGAATATATTTATAAAAAAAGACTAAAAAACTATCTCTAAAAAAAATTTAAATTATGAAAAAAATCGCATTAATTTTTGGAATTACTGGTCAGGATGGAGCTTATCTTTCAAGATTATTGCTTAAAAAAAGATATGTTGTACATGGAATTATTAGAAGAAGTTCTAGCTTTAATACAAGAAGAATTGATGATTTATATATGGACTCTCATAATAAATCTAATTTTAAATTACATTATGGAGATCTATCTGACTCCCTTTCAGTCCTCAAAATAATAAAAAAAATTCAACCAAATGAGATCTATAATCTGGGTGCACAATCACATGTGCAAGTTTCATTTCAAGTTCCAGAATACACAGCAAATGTTGATGCACTTGGTGCACTTAGAATTTTAGATTCTATAAAAACTTGTAACTTGCAAAATAAAACAAAGTATTATCAAGCCGGAACATCAGAAATGTTTGGAAGTGCAAAACCTCCTCAGAATGAAAAAACTATATTTTATCCTAGAAGCCCTTATGCAGTTGCAAAATTATATGCACATTGGATAACGATTAATTATCGAGAAGCTTATGGAATATTTGCATGTAACGGTATTTTGTTTAATCATGAAAGCCCAATGAGAGGAGAAACTTTTGTAACAAAAAAAATAGTAAAATCTCTCTGCAAGATAAAATTAGGAGGTAATGAAAAACTCTATTTAGGAAACTTATATGCTAAAAGAGATTGGGGTCATGCTAAAGATTATGTTCTAGCAATGTGGAAAATGATGCAAAAAAAAGTGCCTAAAGATTATGTGATTTCAACTGGCAAACAATATTCTGTTAAATACTTTGTAAATCTTGTTGCTAAAGAACTTAAGCTCAAGATAAGCTGGAAGGGGCAGGGATTAAAAGAATGTGGCTACTTAAATAATAATAAACTAATTTTAATTGATAAGAAATATTTTAGGCCAACGGAGGTGGAGTCGTTACTTGGAGATAGTAAATGTGCCAGAAAAGAACTGAAATGGAAACCATCATTCAATCTAAATCAATTAGTAAGAGATATGGTTGATCAGGAGTTGATAGATTTAAGTGCTAAATAAAAAATCATTAATCTTTGTATCTGGGCATAAAGGATTGGTTGGATCCTCACTTTTAAGAAGATTAAAATTTCATGGATATAAGAATGTAATCACTAAAAACAAAAATGAACTTGATTTAAGAAATCAAATTAAAGTTTTTAATTTTTTCAAAAAAAATAAAATTGATGCAGTAATAAATGCTGCAGGAAAAGTAGGGGGAATTTTAGCTAATCATAAATATAAGGCTGATTTTATTTATGATAATATTTCAATACAAAATAATATAATTCATTCTTGTTTTGAAAATAATGTTAAAAATTTAATATTTTTAGGTTCAAGCTGTATCTATCCTAGGGATTGCAAACAGCCAATAAAAGAAAAATATTTACTTACTGGACCATTAGAAAAAACTAATGAGCCGTATGCTATTGCTAAAATCGCAGGGGTAAAAATGTGTGAAAGTTATAATTTTCAACATAAGACAAATTATAAGTGTTTAATGCCATGTAATTTGTATGGACCCAACGATAATTATGATCTTAATAATTCACATTTTTTACCTGCTTTAATAAATAAAATCCATAATGCCAAAATAAAAAAAAAAAAACAATTCAAATTTGGGGATCAGGATCTCCAAAAAGAGAACTAATGTATGTTGATGATTTAGCTGATGCATGTATCTACTTTATAAATAAAAAAACTAATGAAACTTTAATTAATGTTGGTAGTGGAATGGAAAAAAGTATAATTGATTTTACAAAATTCATATTAAAGAAGCTAAATTTGAATATAGAAATAAAAAAAGACACTTCAAAACCTGGTGGAACACCTAGAAAAATTGTTGATATTTCAATAGCTAAAAAATATGGATGGAAATCAAAAGTTAACTTTAGTGATGGATTTGATGTAACTTATTTAGATTACAAAAAAAAATTATGAAAAAATATATAGTTGTAACTGGGGGTGCGGGTTTTATAGGATCAAATATGATAAAATATCTATTGTTTAAAACTGACAAAAAAATAATAAGTTTGGACAATTATTCAACAGGTCTTAAAAAAAATCATATTAACAATATAAGGGTAAAATATATTAAAACTGATACAAAAAATATTTCTAAAGAGCTATCAACAATAAGAAAAAAAATTATTGTAATTTTTCATTTTGGTGAATTTTCAAGAATATATCAAAGCTTTTTAAAAATGAATGAATGTATAGATTCAAATTCAATAGGCTCAAATGCTGTTTTTAATTTTTGTTTTTTAAATAAAATAAAATTGATTTACTCTGCCACTTCGGCATCTATAGGAAACAATGGGTTAGATAAAAATTTATCCCCATATGCATTTACCAAAGCAAAGAATCTTGAAATGTTAGAAAATTTAAAAAAATGGTTTAATTTTAAATTTGAAATAATATACTTTTACAATGTTTATGGACCAAAACAAATAAAAACAGGTCCAATGTCTACTGTGATAGGGATATTTGAAGATCAGTTTAAAAAAAAAACTCCACTAACGGTTGTTAAGCCAGGTTTACAATCTAGAAGATTCACACATATTAATGATACAGTAGAAGCTTGCTATTTTGCTTGGAAAAAAAACAAGTGCAAGCACTACAGCATAGCTAATAAAAAAAGCTATACAATTCTTGAGGTTGCAAATTTATTTAATTCTAAAATTAAATTTCTTCCACAGAGAGCAGGTGAAAGATATGCTTCAGCTTTAACAAGTATGTATTTATCGAATAAAGTTGTTAAGTTATTTGGAAAAATTAACCTGAAAAACTACGTGGAAAATATCGTTAAAAACTCTAACAAAAGATAAAAATCATTGTTTACAACGTTGTTATTTTAGGTATAACTCTACCGCCGGTGATTATTGCGAAGGGGTAATACCCGATCCCATTCCGAACTCGGAAGTCAAGCCCTTCAGCGCCAATGGTACTTTGTCTTAAGACACGG
>Ga0209223_10000449_pt1 | contig 47567 bp, 48 predicted proteins | sample COG_06_FD_184750 | JGI IMG/M metagenome (GOLD analysis project Ga0209223, IMG submission 184750) | Pelagic Microbial community sample from North Sea - COGITO 998_met_06 (SPAdes) (version 2) | ecosystem: Environmental > Aquatic > Marine > Neritic zone/Coastal water | place: Helgoland, sampling... | reverse complement strand
CCAAGGAAGAAAAAAAAAGATCAAACTAAAAAGAAACCAACTAAAAAGAAACCAACTAAAAAGAAACCAACTAAAAAGAAACCAACTAAAAAGAAACCAACTAAAAAGAAACCTACTAAAAAGAAACCAACTAAAAAGAAACCAACTAAAAAGAAACCAACTAAAAAGAAATTATCTGAAGAAACTTTTAAAGAAAAAGCATCTCTTAAAAAAGATAAAACTATAAAAAAAAGAAAGAAAAATAAAGATTTATTTGATAAAATAGATATATTTGTTAAAAAAATAGAAAGTAAATTTTAATCTAATTTAATTTCTTTATCAGTATTATTTTCTTCTGTATCTGTATCCGTATCTGTATCCGTATCTGTATCCGTATCTGATTGTGATGTATCTGTATCTGATGTATCATAATATGGATGATAATTTGGATCAGTTAAACCTGTTGGATAACTGAAATATAAATATTTTCCAGCTGTCTTAAAACTATCAACAATATCATCAAATATATTAATCATATATTCACATCTTTTATTTTTATAAATTGTATTATGATAAATATATTCATATCTTTCAATAATATTATCTATAATAGAAAATAAACTTTCTTTTTGGCTTTCTATATCTTCATCATATTCATCATCTTCATCATCTTCATTATTATAATCTTCTGTAATAGTAATTAATTTATAAATTGTATCATCAATAATATTTAATAACATCTTTTTATTCCTATATTGTAAACTCTTATCAAGTTCAATATAAGTTAATATTTGATTATATGTAAAATATACAGGATATTCTAAAGCTTCTAATTTATCAATTAAATCATAATTTTCTTTTTCGATTAATGAAAGGACATTATTTTCAGATACTAAATAATTATTTTCATCATAATCTATAATAGTATTTATATTATCAAGAGCAATTTGTATCATTTATATTAAATATATAATATTTTTTTAAATCAATTTTCTAAAAATTGTTTATTAATAAATAATCCTTTAACATGAATATATTCATATATTTTATTTTCTAAAATAATAGATGACATTTGTTCATAATTCTTATTTGTTTCTAATATAATAATATCAAATGGTATTTTCTTAAAAATATCCCATGCCGGATGTTTACTAGAATACATAAATACATTAAAATTATTATCTATCTCTAATATTTTATTTGCTAATTTAGTTTGTTTCCATTTTTCAGTAATATTATTTGTTTTCCAATTATCGTCAATCTCAATATTTTCTAAAAATTCACTATTTAATCCTAAAATATTTATTTCATCATTTTTATGAAATAATTCATTTATATAATTTTTAAAAGGATGTGATATAATATTTATATCATTAATACATTCAGGAATATCTATAGTAATACCTTCTAATGTAACTCTTATCGGTTTATATTGATTTATATTATGAATACTTAATAATTGTATAGTATCATAATATTTATCTATTTTTCTATCAATACCATTATTATAATGAAAATATTTTCCTTCATTATCTGTATCTGACCACTGAAATCCTTTTCTTTTCCAAAACTCTCTTGTATGAAATAATGTACTTTCATATATTTTTAAAGGAGATTCAGTTTTATATAATTCTTTTCCATAAATATCATATGCTAATGTAGTATCACAATAAATACATTCTGCTCCTACTCTTTTCATAAAATTTATTTTCCTTTCAATGCTCTTTGGATGATAAATACAATCCATATTCATATGAAAAATATTATCATGACTACTCATTCCACAACCATAATCCCTTAAAAATCCATCGGGTAATTTATTTCTTTTTTTCTCATAATATAAATATGACTTATTTGGTTGTTTATATTCTTCTATAATCTTCTTCATGAAATCTTCCTTTTCTTCACTATTTAAATGCAAATAAAGACAATTAGAAATATCTCTAAAATATTCCATTAAATTATTATCACCATCATCAACAATTACTAATTCTAATTCTTGTAAATAATTCTTATGATTTGATTTATCTACAAAATTATTATAATTATCTCTGATTAATGGTATAAATTCTTTATCACCATGTAAAATCGTTATTATAGAAATTTTTTCAGTCATTATATTTATTATATGAATAATTATTCTTTTAAATAAACTTATAATTCTATTAATCTTTTTTTAAAGTATTTATAATTGTTTATTTAGTAATATTATAATAAATTTATCATATCAAATAGATTTAAAATGTGATTCATGATTTAAATTTATTACAAATTAATAAAAAATATTATTACAAGAAATGAAACTTATGTTAAATATAGATTACCATTTACAACTGATAGATATTTGATAAGATGGCATCCAAAGTCGGGAACAGATATTCATAAACATAATGGTAAAAAGTGTGATTATATAATGATATGGGTACTTTACAAGAAGTTAGATTTGATAGTGATAATATAAATAGTTTACAAGATATTCAGCAAATTAATATGTTTGAAAGAAATCATATAAATGATAATATAGGATATCATCAAATATTTAATTTAGATAATATGACAAAATTTAGTATTCATAGATATTATGATTAAACTTTAATTTTACTATGACCTGATTTAGTTAAAAATCTTGGGTCTATTTTATCGGGACATGTTGCTATCTTTTCTCTTAAATAACATACGAATGAAATTCTAGCATATTTTTCATAAATACCGACAGTTCCAACTTTAGGATTATCTTTAAAAGCTGATTCTAATGATTCATTATATTTTTTATCTTCTTCGGTTTCATAAATAGGAGTATTACAATGCCATTGATGAACATCCATTGCTACAAAATCATTTTTTCTTAAATCTATTGCTACACCATATTGTGGGAAAATTGTATATCCACCATGATATTTTCCTCTTTCTATTACTGTTAAATTTCCAAATCCACCTTTAAAATCACCTGCATCGCGATGCATTGCTGTTCTGAAATTTCTATTAATAGTCACAGTTGAGAAACTTGTTTTCGGTATTTTTAAATGAGGTTTAGTATTTGCTCTATTTAATTGTCTATCATGAGCATCTGGTATTAATTTATGAAACATTTTATCAATATGTTGAATAAATGGTAATCCTTTATTATATTTCTCAAAATTAGTTCGTGTAAAATGAGTTAATCTACACGGCAATTCAGCAAAATTTTTTCCAGATTCATAAAATCCAATTGGATTAGATGCTACCTGATTATTTACTTTCATTTTTGATACACCATTTTGTTTTCTTATTAATAATATTAAAATATCATGTTTTGATATATCTTCTTTATATTTAATTTCTAATTCGTCACATTTCTTACATAATTCACATAATTCTAATGATGAATATAAATCATGTAATTCTAATCCTTTTGGATTTAAATATCCTGTACTCCATTTTTTTGTATCAACTAATTTCCGTTTACTCCAATATTGACTATCTGTATCTATCAATCCAGCACTTGCTCCTCTTCCACGACTAGCTTTTGCTAAATCTTTATATGAATCCCATCCAATCTGTATAAGATTATCCGGGATACATTTCTTTCTAAATTTTAATAATAAATGTTTATTACCTTCATCATCTAATCGATAAACATCTGTATTCGAATTTATAATTGGATATTTAATATCTGATTCATCAAACCAATGACCAGCTTTTTGTTTAATTTCTTCATCATTGTAAATCTTATTAATAAATAATAATCTCGGTCTACCCATATTATTAATCATAATACAGAAAAAAATTTTAATTAAAATAGACGAACAAATTTTAAATAAAAAAATTTAAAGATTTAACATAAATTAATAATAACTGATAATATGATTACTACACATGGAAAATTTATTGATTTAGCACCTAATATTTCGCGCGATAAATTAGTAGTTGAGTGTATTTATAAAAATGAGAAGCTCCAAATGAAATATTTAGATGAAAATGAAGGCAAATATTTTTATTATACTAAGGATTTTTTTGATTTAGAACCTAATATTGTTTATCATAAATTAGCAATTGAGTGTATTCATAAAAAAAATTTTAATGAAGATAAAGTTTTTGATTATATGATAGATTTATCAAAACTAATGAATATGAATATTGATACACATTATGGTATCGATTTTGATTTATTTGATAATGATGTAGAAATTACTACATGTCATCGCAGAGCACCTTCTCATATGATTTGGAAAGAAAATGGTATGAATGTATATACATGGAATAAAGATGAAAATGAAAAAAGACCCAATTTTATGAGTATTAATATTTATACTTGTAAAAAATTTGTGATTAAAGATGTTATTGACTTTACAAGATTAACATTTAGTGATGAAATTACTGATATCACTTGGAGAGAATAAATTTGATTTATCTTTATTTTTATTTGAATACAGATATAAAATATATTCATACAAAATATGAGTTCAGAATATGAAATTATTGATATAAAATTAGGTACAGATTGCAATCGCAAATATTATGAGAAGGGTGGGAGGGAAGGTCAGCGACGACCTGAAATAACAACAGCGGATAATAAAATTCATACATTTGAGAATAAAGAGGTTTCCGGTCAGCTCGGTATATGGAAGAAATTTAATCGCGACTCTGCAAGAGAACTTTTAGGTGAAGACAAACACGACGAACTGCTTAGAGAGCATCCAGGCGCGCAGTGGATCGCATTAGGGGGGTGGGATGGAACCGGCACTGAGTCACCACATTTATATAGATTCAGATGGAAAGACGGTAAATTTTATGCCTCACCACTGAATTCCTATGACAAAATCGCCAAATACCTCTATGAATTTTATATAAAAATTAATAATATATAATATATTATATATGACTAAAAAAACAATAAAAAAATCAAATAATAAATCAGTAAAGGTAGTTCATCAAATCTATGGTATTTTCGATGATGGTATTCCTTTAGAAGATATTCCAGTTTTTTATGAAAATGTACAAAAAACAAAAGCATTTTGTAAAAAGCATAAATATAAATATAAAATGTGGAATTTATCACAATGTGTAAATTTAATAAAAAAATATTACCCTGAATATTTATCATTGTGGAATGCGTTTACAGTACCAATTCAGCGTGCTGATTTTGTAAGATATTGTATTTTACATAAATATGGTGGTATTTATGTTGATTGTGATATTCATCCATTAAGATCATTAGATGATTTATTTAATAAAGATTATTTTTTTGTAACATGGCATAATGATAAACAAAAATTACCTTATAATGCTGTAATGGGATCAAAGAAAAATCAATCTATTTTTGTAGAAGTAATGAAACATTGTAAAGAAAGCTTTAATAAATTAAGAAAGAAATCAATATATAAAACCTGGAAGGGTAGATTTGTATTTCAGACAACGGGTCATAGAATGTTAAATAGAGTTTTAAAAGAGCAGAAAGTAAATAAAAAACAATATGTATTAGATGTTTTGCGAGTTAAAAGTAAGAGTGGTAAAATTGTAAGTGGTCGCAATCCTTATTTTGAGGATTCAAATGCTTCAGTATGGTTTCAGGATAAAAAATAAATTATTTTTTTAATACTAAATATACAAAATATAAGATTATAATTAATACACTTAATTTGAAACACATTTCATATAATTGTGTATTTTCACTCCCTGATATATAAATGTCAATTGCTGTATCATAATCTAAAATTTCTTTATTTAATTCTTTATTTACACTATTATGAATATCTACAACCCATTTCATTAAATTTTCTCTACTATCTAAATGATTATCTATAGGATTTTCTAATAAATTTTTTTTATAATTTCCCGCACATTTATCGCAAGGCAATACATCTTGCAATGAATAATAAAAATTTTTATATAATGTTTTCATATTATTATCAGGATTATCTGGGTAACCAAGTGAAACGTAATGCATAAATTTCCATCCATGGGGACCCCATATATCAGGTTTAATAGAATTTTTCATATTATAACATAAAATAATATTTTTAATTTAAAAAGATAACAAGGATTATTAAAAGGGAGTTATGGATTTTAAATCTGTTTATTGTAATAATTGTGGTGGGAGGGGTCATTTATATAGGGATTGTAAAAAACCAGTATCTAGTTATGGTAATATAATTTATAAAATAGAAAATGAAATACCTAAAATATTAATGATACAAAGAAAGGATTCATTGTGTTTTATAGAATTTATAAGAGGTAAATATGATATATATAATTATAAATATATACAAGTATTAATTAATAAATGCAGTATTATTGAGAAAGAAAAATTATTAACTAAATCTTTTAATGAATTGTGGAAAGAATTATGGTTAATAGATTATGATAATTATGATAAAAATAGTGATTATATAAAAGCATTTGATAAATATAATAAATTAAAAAATGGTTATAATGATAAAAATCATAATATTACTTTAAAAAATTTAATATTAAAATCCAAAACGGATTATATTGATTCTGAGTGGGAATTTCCTAAAGGAAGAAGAAATCGCGATGAAACAAATTTGCAATGCGCAAAAAGAGAATTTATGGAAGAAACAAATTATAATGACGAAGATTATACATTAATAAAAAATATAAATCCATTTGTAGAAGAATTTTTAGGTGAAAATAAAATAAGATATAAATATATTTATTATATTGGATTTTTACAAAATTATGATAAAGATATCCATATTGATAAAAATAATAAGGATCAAATAACAGAAATTAAAAATATTAAGTGGTTAGATAAAATTGAATCATTAAATATTATAAGAGATTATCATCATACAAGAAGGGATGTAATTAATAAAATATTTAATCTTATTGATAGTATTAATAATAATGAATATAGTTTAATTTAAAATATTTAATAAATATTAAATATTAATATAATGATTGATATATATTTAAATGATAGTTCTTTAAAAACTTTAGATAAAATAAATGAATGTATATATTATTATGAAAATAAAAATTTATCATATAAAAAATTATATGATGAATATGATAAAATAAATAATATAAAAATCAAAAGGGAATTTTATAAAGAAAATAATTTTTTTAAAAGTGATAGTTTAAGAAAAATTAATAGTATTTTTATGAAAGAATGTTTATTAGAATCATTAAAAAGAGTGATTGAAAACAAAGCTAATAATGAAATTAATGTAAAAGATTCTGAATTAAATGAAGATATTAATAATTATAAAAGTGATTTTAATTATTATCCTGATATTTATGAAAATGATATCTCTAAAAAATTATTAAGTAAAGAAGAATTAAATCGTCATATTATACCAATTGAAACAGGTAATTTAAATGATAAATGTAATACAAAGTTTTTTGAGTTATCACCTCATCAATTATTTTTAAAAAATTTATTATCACCAAATACTCAATATAAAGGATTATTAATATTTCATGGAGTTGGTGTAGGTAAAACTTGTTCTGGAATTAGTATTGCTGAAAATTTTAAAGATGTTTATGCTGAAAAAGAAAATCGTATTATTATTTTAGCTTCACAAAATATTCAAATCGGTTGGAGAAAAACAATTTTTGATCCTAATAAAGGTGATAATCAATGTACTGGAAGTGAATATTTTAATGATGAAGATGATGAACATCAAAAAATATTAAATGATAAACAAACAAAAAAGAAAATTAAAAAATATTATGAATTACATGGTTATGCCGCTTTTGCCAATTCAGTAAAAAAATTATTAAAAAATAATACAAATCATATTCAGGATAAGATTGAGAAATATAAAGCAGAAATTAAATTAATAAAAGATAATTTCTCAAATCGTATTTTAATAATTGATGAAGTTCATAATATAAGAACGGGTGAATCACAAAAACAAGTAAGAGATACAATTCATTATATAGAAATGGTTATTAAACATAGTGATAATTTAAGATTAGTATTATTAACAGCTAATCCTATGTATAATTTATCAAGTGAAATAGTATGGATTTTAAATATGTTATTAATGAATGATAAAAGAACAATATTATTAGAAAATGAAATATTTGATAAGAATGGTAATATTATTGGAGAAACATTATTACAAAATAAATGTCAGGGATATGTTTCTTATTTAAGAGGTGAAAATCCTATATCCTTCCCTGTAAGATTATATCCTAGACATAATACTGAAAATATTATAAAAGCACATGGATTTAAAAAAGATATCTTTAAAAAAGATATAGATAAAGATAAATATTTATCATTTTTAGAATTATATTCATCTAAATTACAAGATAAACAATTAAGAGTATATAAAAATGAAATTGATAAATATGAAGGATTAGAAAAATTAAAAATAGATAATGAAACAGTATTATTACAAATAAGTAATATTGTATATCCAAATACAGAAGATGATATTAATTTAATTTATGGCAATAATGGTTTATTAAATTGTATGAATGAAACTACTAAACATAATAGTATACAATATTCTTATAAAAAAGAAACTATTGATAATTTTGGTGAATTTTTTCATAAGGATATTATTGGTAATTATTCTGCAAAAATAAAATCAATATTAGAAATTATTAATAATAGCGAAGGTATTATTTTTATTTATAGTAATTGGATTAAATCTGGTGTTATTCCGTTAATTTTAGCATTAGAACAAAATGGTTTTACAAAATATGATGGTAAAAAAATATTAAATACTAAAAATAAAATTGATCAGATTTCATATGAAGGTAAATATATGAAAGATTATAAAGATAAAACTGAATTTATCTCGGGTAAATATATGGTTATAACAGGTTCAACAACAGGATTAACTAATCATTTAGAAGAAGAATTAAAGATTGTAACAGGTGATGCAAATAAAGATGGTAAACAAATAAAAGTTATTATTGGATCTACAGTTGCAAGTGAAGGTTTGGATTTTAAAAATATAAGAAGTATTCATGTATTAGAACCATGGCATAATATTAATAAAATTGAACAAGTTATAGGAAGAGGTATTCGTAATTGTTCACATAAAACTCTCGATTTAAAAGAAAGAAATACAACTATTTATTTACATACTTCATTAATAGATGATTATGAAACAATTGATATGTATTTATATCGATATTCAGAATATAAATCAAAACAAATTGGTAATATCGAAAATATATTAAAAAAATCAGCAATTGATAAATATTTTTTCAAAAATGCTAATATTTTAACTGAAAAAGATATAGGCAATTTTAAAGTAGAACCAGCATATATATATAGCGATGGTAATACAAAAATATTTACAGTTAAAGGTGGTGATAAAAAATATAGTCGAGTTTGTTCATTTTCACCAATATGTGATTATATGAAAGATGATAAAAAACCAATCGTTAAAACAGATAAAGATACTTTCCAAATACAATATTCTAGAGGTGTTATTGATATTTATAAAAAAAGAATTCATAATTTATATTTACAAAATATATCATATACATTAAATGAAATTATTACAATATTATCTGAATATAATGAAATACATCTAGATTTTTTATATCATGCTTTAAGAGAAATGATTTATGAAAAATATACATTACATAGTCAAAATGGAGATCAAGGTTATTTAAATTATAATGATAATTATTATAGCTTTCAACCCTATTTTAATGAAGATAAATTATTACCAACATATTATAGATTAAATAAAGGTAATATTAAAAAATTTAATTATGTTATTGATCCTAAAATTAAAAGAAAAAGTGAAATAATTACAGATAAACAATCTTTTAATGAAGAAGTCATTCTAAATACTTATAAGAAATTAAAAGAATTTAAATTTTATGATTATGAAAATGATATTTTAAATTATTTAGATTTAAATACTCAAAATTATATAAAATATTCATATGCATTTGATAGATTGTCATTTGAGGATAAATTAATAATATGTTATACTGTTTTATTATATTTAAAAGATGGCGAATCTTATGAAGAAATGGATTTTATGGATATATTAGTTTTAATCTGTGAGAAATTATTTATTTATTATGATAATGAATTTAAATATTTTAATAAATTTACAGATATTAATCGCGATAAATTAACTGGTATATTTTTATTTCATAATATGAATAAAACACCCGTTTTTTATTATTATAATAACAAGGCTAGAGAAATAGAAATTTATAATAAAGTTGATGAAATTGATATTGTTCGTATGATTAAAAAAAATCAAACTAATAAAATATTTCAGTTTAATGAATCATGGGGATATACAACTTATTCTGATAGAATTAAATTAACTGATCCATTTAATAATAATCATAAAGGAATAGTATTAAAAGTTATTAAAAAAACAGATAAATTAAGAAAAAATTATGTTTATCCTCCTGGTCCTGGATTAATTATCCAAGATCAGTCAACCGGTGCTTGGACCGGTGATAGACCAGTTCAGTTTATTAATGATGAATTATCTATCTTTTTAGATAAAATGAAATCTACCGATAAAGATAAATTTATTAAATCAAATAGTAAAAAAAATTATGTTTTTTTTATTGAGTTATGTTTACGTATGAATAAAAACTTTTTACAAAATGATTTAATATTTATGAAATATTATTAATTATCTTCTATTTTTTTTTGTATATTTTCTTCTTTTTGATGATCTTCTTTTTGATTTTTTTCTTTTTGATTTTTTTCTTTTTGATGATCTTTTTCTTGATTTTCTTCTTTTTGATTTTTTACCCCCTCCAGAGCGTGAGCGTGATGGGTTTTCAGACGCTTGATCGTCCCTGCGAGGGCCGGTGTACCGGCGTGGCGGATTGTCTCTCAAGTAAGCCTCGCGTACCGCACTAGTCTGTTCTGGAGTTGCTCCTAATTCTGGAATAGTTTCTAATGTCGGGAAAACGGGGTGAGTATTTCGTATTAGGTGTCTCAAATTCACCCATCCCTTCTGATCATCTTGCAGTAATCGGCGCTGCCGCGCTGTGAGCCGGCGACCCATCGCCGTATCGCGGCCAGGTATCTCATAGCGCCAACTAATATTAATCATATCTTTATCCTCGTATCTCTTCCTACATATTATGTTAAATTTCACACCTTGAGTAAGCCATCCAAGCGCGTGGGTCGCTGCGGGTTCATCTCCCAAGGCCCATAGCACCTTCGTCGCAACCACCATTTTTTTCTTCATCTTCTCATCAAAACTAGATTTCACCCAAATACTAGTACCTTCATAAGTATAAATTGGTTCTGGCTCGGGATGCTCTGTCGACAACAGCTTAACTTGACCGGCAGCCCACCGCTCTGCCTCGCGCCGCTGCTGCGCTGTGCTGTGCTGGCTACGTAGAGCCGGATCCAGCGAAGGAGCGTCATGCATCCCGTCCGACAGTGTCGGGTAAGTGGCGGCGCGAATTTTGTCGTATATTTGTGTTTGTGCACTTAGTTCACCGTTATAGGTATCATCTATAAAGGTATGTTCATGGTCAGGGATCAAGACCCGGGATCCTCGGAGTGGATCCCTGGTCCACTGTACACTCTTTGTACCAAATATAAAGCTCAGGGGGGGGGAATCCGGATTAAGCTTAAGCTTACCTAAAAATGTATACACATCTTCGGTACTATATAAATTGGGGACTTGATGCCAATCAGTTTCACGTAACTCCAAGAGTTGGTTTAAAAACGTACCGTTTATTCCGGGAGGATTGTGGCGTACCGTCCAATTCATTGGTATAATATTTTGATAATAATTATATTTTAAATTAAAACGCGGTTGACGACCTGGATAAGGCACTATTAATTGGATCGTCCCAGTAAATTCCATATATAATATATATATATATATTTTTTTTATAATAAATTTGATATTTAAAAAAATATTATTAATTATCTATTATTTTTTGTATATTTTCTCTTTTTATAATATTTTTTTCGTTTAGAATATTTTTTTCTTTTAGAATATTTTTTTCTTTTAGATGATTTTCTTCTTTTTGATTTCTTCTTTTTGGATTTCCTTTTATATTTTTTACCACCCCCAGAGTGAGGAGTGCCGGCTCTACGCTGTTCATATAACATTCTTTCGTCCTCAGCCGCGATCGGTGAATTCATGAAAATCTTAGCGTCAACTGAACTCATAAGATTATTTAATTGTACATGTTTAGGTTCGTCACTACTGCTAAACTCGAGTATTTCATAAATACCATCTGCCCATTCACTTGTTTGTTTTTTAATCAATTCGCTCAACTTATAAAAAGCCGTAATGTTCTCACGGATTCCATCTATTTCCCCAATTCAGACTTGAAAAAATATTGATGATCAGGGTGATCCATGTTCTCCTCAACCCATCTTTGGAATTTGAGTAGCTGATGAGATGCTTCATCTTCTGCTGCTGGTAGTGCTGCTGCTACTGCTGCTGGGGGTGCGCGTGGGGGAGAGTGGAGAGAAGTATGGCGGTGGAGGGCTGTTGAGGCTGCAGGTGCTGCTGTCACTGGTCGTGGTGGTACTGGCGGGGGTCCGGGTTGTGATGTCTTATTAACTGAGACATCATCCATGGGTCCCTCCCCCAGAGTAAGTTCTGGGGGAAGCCCCTCCCACCACTCCTTTTTTTTTCTTTTTTTTCCCTCTGGTTTTTCTATTAGAAAATTATCATCCGAAGTAGTGGTGCCGAATTCCATATAATATAATATAATATATATATTTTTTTTATAATAAATTTGATATTTAAAAATATTTTAAAAAATATATTTATTATAAATGAGTGATTCATATGAAAAAGAACAATTATTAACATCATCTATTCAAATTGACTCAAGAGATGTTTATAAAACCAAAAATATTGATGGATTAATAAAATTTAAAATTAAAAGTGAATTTGAGAATATATGTAGTAAAAATGGTTATGTAGTTAAAGATTCAGTATCTATTATTAAAAGATCTATTGGTAAAACAACTATTCATAATAATCAAAGTAAAATAGAATATGATATTACTATTAAAATGAAATTAATTTCACCATGTCAAGGTGAAATATATACAACTATTATTGATAGTATTACAAAAATGGGTATTATTTCATATATGAATATGAAAGATGATTCATTAAATAATGTAAATAATAGTCCTGTATTATTTATTATTCCAAAAGAATATATTGATGATGATATATCATCATATTCTGTTAATCAGAAAATAGATATAGAAGTAATACAAAAACGAATTAAATATAGATCAAAGCAAATACAAGTTGTCGGTAAAATAAATAATTAATTATATAAATATACAATATGATGAATATTGATGATAAACGTAAATTTATTTATAATAACCTTAAAATTTCAGGTGAATCAAAAAATAATATAATATATGAATATATATTAAATAATAAATTAAAACATTCATTAAATAAAAATGGATTAATTATAAATTTGTCAATTGTATGTGAAAATGATATTAATAATTTATATAAAATAGTTATTAAAAATGAAATAAATAAAGATTTTTTTATTTCAAATGAATTGGAAATATTTTCTAATAATATCTGTGAAAAAAAACCTAAAAAAATAATAAAAAAAGAATATAAAAATATTAAATTAAATAAACTTGATATTAAGATATTATCATATATTTAAAATTTGATTTAAAATTTGATTTAAAATTATTTTTTATAATATTATTAATAATGATTTTTGATTTACTAAAAGATTTAAATACAGATTGTAATTTTACAGATAAAATTAATGAATCCGTTTATACACAAAATATCACTAACTTAACTGATAATAAAGATACATATAATATTTATAATAGTTTTAAGAAATGTATTATATGTGAATATGATCCATTATATTTAACATTACCAGATAATGAAAAATCTATGTATTTAAGAAAATTAATTATAGAAATTTGCTCTGGAATAGATGAAAATCCTCAAAAATATGAAAATTATAATTTTAATAGTCGATATATTAAAAAATCCCTTATTCAGTATTCATTACAAAATAAAGATGATTTTATTTCATCTATCTATTATTTAAATGATTATTATAAAAAACATTTTGTCATAGAATATGACAATAAATTATATAAAACATGTATTAAAAATTATCCCATTATCTATTTAACTTATAATAATCATAAAATAACGATTAGTGAATCTGCTAATAGTAATCAATATGAAGATATTAATAAATTATTTAATCTTATTAATATAAAAGATGATGTAGAAAAATCATTAATAAGTATTTATAAGATGCCATTAAACTCAATTGGATCTTATAAAATGGATGAATTAAAACAAATGGCAACTGAATATAAGATATCATTAAAAAACGGTACTAAAAATAAAATAAAGAAAGATTTATATGAAGAAATCAATTTATATAAATTAAATCATTAAATTATCGAATTTTTAAATTAATATTTTTTTTTATCTTTATATAAAATTTGATTACTTTATTTAAATAATAAAGTAATTTATATATATATATAGATATGAATATATTTGAGACTAATCATAAAGGTGGTCCATATGAAACAATCAAAGATTATATGAAAAGGTCATTATTATCAACGGAATATGAATTGGAATTAATCTATGGTTCTCATCCTAGAAATACATTAAAAAAGATAGAATTTTTAAAAGTTTTAAACTTTTTAAAACAAAATTATGAATTAGAAGGTGAAACTAATAATTTAGATGTTAAATTACAACAAGTACGTGTTGACAAGGTTAATTTTGATAATATAAGATGTACAATTGGTGGTGTTCAGAATATAAAAAAATATTGTAAAACAAATTCTCTAGTAGATATTCCTAATTTAGTTTTTATTAGGAAAGAATCAAATAAAGATAGTAAAAATCCATCAATAAAGTATGGTCAAATTAAAAATACCGATTTTGATTTTCGAATAAATCTTAAAAGGGAAATAGTTTTGGATGAAAGTGATGAACAAATCATTAAATTTAAAGATAATTTAAAAGATGGATTAAAATATTATCGTTATAAGAAAAGATATTCATTTATTACAAGTGATAAATTATATAGAATTGATTTAACAGCTGTTAAAAGTAATACATATAATCCAAAAAGAAAAACATATAATTTGCATAAAAATTTAGTTGATTCAAGGATTTTAACGGGGAAAGAAATTTATGAATTAGAAATAGAATATATAGGATATAATAAATTTAATTTTAAATTTCCAATAGAAGAATTTTCTAAAAAGGTATTTTCTGAATGGGATAAAGATACTTTAACAGATGAAGATTATCAAAAACAATTAGACTTATCATCATATAAAACAGGTGTTTCATTTACTCCAGGAGAAAATATTTATACTGATGAATCCTTTACACCGGATGATACATTTTCCATGAATTCTGGTTATGAATTTATTACAGATGTTCAATCATTTGAATATACACCTGAAACGGATGTTATAACGCAACCAAAAAATACAATGAATACAAATTGGGCAAAAGCAGCAGGATTAAAAGGAAATCCAATTGATAATATTTGGTTAAATTATTGGCAAGATAGAGGCAATTGGATATTTTTAACGATTGTTAAAAATAATAAGAAATTATTATTTGATGGTGTATTAGAAAATTATACTGATTCATATGAAAATGCTCCCGAAAATGCAAATTATGTAAAGTATATAATACAACCACCATTAACAAGTGAAGAAATTGAAAAAATAAAAGAAGATATAAAACAAAATGAAGAATATTCTTCCTATGGAAAATATGAAGATGATTTTGATAATAAAGTAAATGTGCCATTTGATTATATTACAGGATTAAGAAATGAAGGAAATGTATTTCAGAGTGCAGGAGCATTACCATCATGGGCGCCAAAGGGTGGAAATACTCTTGATAAAGATAATCTATTTATAGACGTTGTTAATTTAAAATTAAATGAAATTATTACTAAATTATTAACTGTAATTAAAGGTAAAAATTTAATTGTTTCAAGGAGAAAATGTGATAAAATTTTAGAAGAATATAAAACATTAACAGAACAAAATACAGATAGAGTTAATTTTATAGGACCGAATCCCGTATCAATGAATTTAGATGGATTAAATGTTGAGAATCCTCATAATATTTTACAAGGATATGTTGTTACTGAAAAAGCAGATGGTATTCGTGCTCAATTATTTATTGATAAAATTGGAGAATGTTGGTTAATCACACAAAAAAAAGAAATTATATATACAGGTTCTAGAGTAAAAAATAATACTATATTTGGATCGTGTATTTTAGATGGTGAATATATTCAAAAAGATAGAAATAATAAACCTATAGAATTATTTATGATTTTTGATATCTATTACTCTGAAAATGGTGAATATCCAAATCACCCACATACATTACCATGGATTGGTAAAAAGAAAAGTGATATATGTAGATCTCATATTTTAGCAGATTTTAAACAAAAAGTTGTAATAGTTAATTCAGATATATCATCATTAAGAGATGGTGTTTATTCACAATTATGGACAAAAGATATAAAAAAAATAGATGGTAAAGATACAATTAGAATAGGTTTTAAGAAATATTATGAAGGACCTAAAACATTAAAAAAAGATAAAAAGGATCCTACTATTTATACAAATGAAAAAGGTATTTGTAAAGTAAGTAAGAAAATATTAGATCTTGATAAAAAAGATGCATATGAATATAATATCGATGGTTTAATTTATTTACCAATGCATTATTCAGTAACATCATCCAGTGATAGTTTTGTTAAAGATTCTATTAATGGAACATGGAATGAAAATTATAAATGGAAACCACCTGAAGAAAATACTATTGATTTTAAAATTAAATTTGTAAAAGAAGAAATCAAGGGGAAAAAAGTAGATAAAATTTCATCATTTAAAAAGGATAAAAAAACAATTAAATGTCAACAAGTACATTTATATGTTGGTTATGATATTAATAAAGATATTACAACTGATTTTACATGGAAAGTAATGGGAAATGATAATCGTAGGAAAAATGAAATATTATTTAATCCATCATGTGAAAAGGATAGTATTCATATTTGTAATATACCATTAACTAAAAATAAATTAATATGTTTAAAAGATAAAACTCAAGTTCAAGATGGATTTATATATGAAATGAGATATGAACCTAATAATCCATTTGGTTATCAATGGGTTCCACTTAGAATAAGAGATGATAAAATTAGACCTAATAATAGTGATACAGCTGATAATGTTTGGAAAACAATTAAATATCCTGTAACTGAAGATATGATAAAAGGAAAAGAAGATTATAAACAAGCAATTATTAATAGTAAAATACAATCGGGAGATATAGAAAAACAACATCAATATTATATGGATTATACAACTGAATTGGAAAGTGATAATATATTAAGAGAATTTCATAATTATCTTAAAGATAAACTTATTAATTCAGTTTTGTCAATCAATACTAAACCTAAATCTGTATTAGACACTTCTATTGGCAGAGGTGGTGATATTGGTAAATATTTAAGAAATGATAATAGTAATATATCTTTCTTAATGGGATTAGATATTTCTCCAGATGTTAATAAGGCAGCTAAAAGATATTATTTAAAAAATAATACACCTAAAGCATTATTTATGCAATATGATACAGGTATGTCTATATCTAATGGTACAGGCTGCGTTGGTGATCATAAAGATAGAAATCGTTTATTAATAGATATTTTATATGATAGACAAAAAACATTACCAAAAGAATTACGTCCATTAACAGCAAAATATAAAGGATTATGTAAAAAAGGATTTGATTTAATATCTTCTCAATTTACAATTCATTATTATTTTAAAGATGAAAATACTTTAAGAACATATATTAAGAATATATCAGAAAATCTTAAAAAGGGTGGTCATTTTATTGGAACATGTTATGATGGTATGAAAGTATTTAGTAAATTAAAAGATTTAGAAAATGGTTATTTAGAAATGATTGATGATTTTGGTAATAAAGTATATTCTATACATAAAAATTATCAAATTGATGATTTTGATTATAAAAAAGATGAAATCGAAAAACTATTTGGTAATGAAATTAATGTTTATATGAGTAGTATTGGAAAAGAATTCCCTGAATATCTTGTTAATTTTGAGATGTTTATTAATATTATGAAAGAATATGATTTAGTATTAGATACACCAAATTTAAATAAAGATTATAAAGGATTATTAGATAACAAATCATATCAATATACCGATGGATTTGGTGGATTTGAGATGATTATTAATGATTTAGATAAATTATATTCTAAAGATTTATCATTAAAACAATATTTCCCACAATCATTTGGATTAATAAAACCTGAAAATAAATTATTAAGAGAATTAAGTGAATTAAATAATTGGTTTATTTTTAAAAAAATATAATTTAAACATTATTTTTGAAGTATATTCATGGAATTTATATTAGAGAAAAATATAGAAAAAGATGAATATTTATATATTAATGATATTTTACTTAATTTAAAAGATGAATTAAATAATACTAAATCATTAATAGATAATTATCTTAAGGGATGGGAAGTAGTTAAAAAACAAATTCATAATTATGAATATGTATATACATCATCAAATTATTATAATAATATATCAAAAATATCACCATTTAGTCGTTCATATTTTAAATTTACTGAAATGTATTATGAATTTAATTTGATAGAAAATAATAAAAAAAATAAAATAGCATGTTTAGCAGAAGCACCGGGTGGATTTGTTCAGTCAATTTTTGATTTATTTGATAAAGATGTTGATATATTATATGGTATAACTTTATTGTCAAATGATAATAAAGTTCCCAAATGGAATAGTTTATTAAAACGGAATCCTAAAATAAATTTTATATTTGGAAAAAATAAGGATGGTGATTTATATGATTTTAATAATGTTTTATCAATAATAAATGATATAGGTAAAAATACAATAGATTTAGTAACGGCAGATGGTGGTATAGATTATTCTGTGGATTATTCTAAACAAGAAGAAAATTCTATAAAATTAATATATTCAGAAATATTTGTTGCATTAAATATACAAAAGAAAGGTGGAAATTTTTTATGTAAAATTTTTGATATCTTTAAAAAAGAAACAATATTATTAATATATAAATTAAATATTTTATATGAATCAGTATCATTTTATAAACCTAAAATAAGTAGATTATCAAATTCAGAAAAATATATTATATGTCAAGGATATAAAGGTTATAATAAAGAAATTATTAATGACTTATGTTTATCATTTAATGATAATAAATTAGAATATCCAATATCAAAAACATTTTTAAATAATATTTATGAATATAATGAATATTATTGTAAAAATCAAATAGATTATATTAAAAAGGGTATTAATATAATAAAAAATAATAAAATATCATCAAATGCAAGTAAAAGTCAAATTGAGAAAAGTATTAATTGGTGTAAAAAATATAATATACCTTTAAACATGAGATGTAAATATTTATACTGAACATTCACCAGACTGAATTCCAATTGGATTTGACCACCAATTCATAGAATTATTACTGCCACTAACATTATTATAAAAACTACCACCATTCATTGTTTTTTCATTTTTATTATTAATATCATTATATTTTCCTTTATAGTCACCTATATTATTTAAAAGAGTACAAGATTTTACATCAGTAATAAGTTTAGGTGGAATTAATTGTAATCTAGTATTATTTTGACAAAATTGTTCACCATTTTTATTGGTGTAACACGAATCTGTTGTTAATGATTGAGTATTAGGTGATGTTTTATCACTATATTGATTATTTTCGTCAAAAAAAGATCCAATATTAGTTAATTCACTTTTGATATCTGAATTATAAAATTTCGGGTGTTCAGATACATTTGTATCGCTCCATGAAGTTTCATTATCTCCATCTAAATTAAATTCTCTATATTCTTCAGTTTTATCTGGATTTTCACTTAATCTATCTTTTCTGTAATAATCTGGTAAATATTCTCTTTGATTAAATATTAAATTATTATTATCTCTTTTAATATTTAATTCTGTTTCACCTTTTGGTAATATATTTGATAAATCATTAATAGGAGTAACTATATCACCTTTACTTAATCTTTTAAATACTCTACTTATTTGTGGATATGGAAATTTATCAATTAAATTTTGTTTATCGACATAATTTTCATCTTGTATGTCACCTTGTACAGGGTTTTCTATGTTAATCATTAAGAAATATAATGCAACAACTACAAATAATATAAATAAAATAAGATTATTCATTAATATATATATATTATAAAAATATTTTATTTATCCAAAAGTATTTTCAGAAGTGTAAATAATATATAAAAATCCGTCTTCATCTGCATGTTTTTCATAAATTTCATAAAATGGCATACTACTTGTACATAATTCATTATTAACTAATAAAAAAATAGTTTCATGTGGTTTTAAAGATAATCTTTTTCTAATTATAAACATAAATTGGTTCATTTTTAAATCACTGGGAACTAAATATTTATTTTTGTCAATTTCTTTCATTTGACATTTATCATTTTTTTCAACAATAATTGGAATTCGCGATTTATATTTGGTCATAATATGTTTTGATTCTGTTTTGCGTTTTACTAAACTATTATCTTCTTTAAAACCCATTATAATTATAATATATATATTTAAAGTTTTTATTTTTAAATAAATAATTAAATGAATTGTATACATATTTATAAAGATGGTAAGATGGATGAATTATCTTTTAAAAAAAATAAAAATATATTAAATCTTTTACTGAATTCATCCAAAAGTCAAGGGAATGATAATATAAAGAAATTATATTCATGGAAATATGAAGAAAATATTATAGTATGTTATGGATGGTATGATGGTGAAGCGGGATTTGAGAATAAACATGATTTACCTCCATATGGTGAAAGTGTTTTTTTAGAAGAAGATTCATCTACTCAATTATTATTTGGTGATATATTTATAATTTGTTATGATAAAGGTGATAATATAATTAATTTTAATGTATCCGATTATGGAGCATTTTATAATTTCATATTTTGTGGATTTGATGATTGTGATGATATAGATCATATTGATAATATATCAGATAATACAGACGAAGATGAAGAAATTATAAATGAAATATCTGATGAAGACTATGAATTATCATCTGATAATAGTGAAGATTTAGAATTTGATATTAATGAATATTAATAAAATTTGATTTATTTAAATAAATAATTTTATTATAAAATATAAAAACTTTAATGAATAAAAATAATAATATTAATGATAAAAATAGAGAAAAATATGTATTATTACTTAATAAAATATTAGATGATATTAATATTAGTCGTACAATAGAAAAATCAATTTATAATGAAACTATAAAATATTCGACTAAAAATAATATTAAACGAAAATGGACAAATAAACATTTTAAATTATTATATATATCAAAAATTCGTTCTATTTATACAAATATTAATACAGAATGTTATTTAAAAAATATGAATTTTAAAAATAAAATATTAAATAATGAAATAGATCCTTCTAAAATTGGTGAAATATCAAATTATGATATGTTTCCAGAAAATTGGAAAGATCTTATAGAAGAAAATATTAAAAAAGATAAACTTAAATATGAACTTAAACCTGAAGCAATGACAGATTTATTTAAATGTCGTCGTTGTGGTGGTAGATCATGTTCTTATTATGAAGTTCAAACTAGAAGTGCAGATGAACCCATGACACAATTTATTACTTGTTTAGATTGTAATAATCATTGGAAACAATAAATATATAATATCTTATATATATATATGAATATTCATTCATTATGGTTTTTATGTTTATTAGTTCGATTAATTATGATATATCTTATTTATACTTTTCATATAAATAATAAATATAAAAATATACTACCAATTTTATTAATAGGTATTGGTATTGGTTTCACTTATAAAGGATATTATGGATCTAATAATGAAAAACAAATATCAACTGTATTTTGGCATGATACAAGATTAATTCATGCATCTTTATATTCATTAGCTGGTTATTATTTATATAATGATAAATTAAATCTTTCTTTATTAATATTATTTATTGATATACTTTTTTCTATCTTGTATAGAATTATATTTAATAGATAATTTAATTGTAATTAATACCTTGTCCCAAACCATTTGGATCATTCATTTGATAATTACAACCTTCTGGAGTACAATTAAAAGTAGTTTTTACAGGTAAAACTGTATTATCACTACATTTAGTGCATGCTGTTAATGATTCTTGTGTTTGAATAAATTCATTTCTTATTTTTTCTGCATTATGAGTTAAAAATAATCTATATTCCCAACTACCCATTCCTTTTGCTTGCTTATTATTTAATAAACAATTTTGACCATAATCAGTAAACATTCTACCATCAGACATTCTAGCTGGAAAATCTAACTCAAAATTATCAGTTACTTTATTCATTTATATTCTTTTAGAAAAAAATTTATTTATTATTATTTATTCTCTCAATTAATTTTGTTTTATTTCCAGAAACTGGTAATTTCATATCAATTAATATATTTTTTAATTGTGAAACAGTCATATTATTATAATCTGGAACATGATCTTCATCTAGTAAATCTTCTATATGTGATGATCCATTTTCTGAAACATTTAATATATCTAAATTATTATCTGGATTTTCTTCCATTAAATCATTTATTTCATTCCATACATCATCTACAGTATCATCTTTTAATATTTCTTCACATACAGTATCATCTTTTAATATTTCTTCACATACAGTATTATCATTTACTATTTCTTCACATACAGTATCATCTTTTAATATTTCTTCATCAATAATTTTTTCTGTTGTATTATTTTCAGTTGATTTATCTAAAAGTGATTTAATTTGATATATTTGATAATCATAATCATTTAAAATTTGTTTCATTTTATGAATTTCATAATATAAATATCCACCAGTCAATATTATTAAACCTATTAAGAAAAAGGTATTTAAATTTAAGAAATTTAATTGTACTTCGGTCATTATTATTGATTAATTATAATATTAATATTATTTAAACTTATATTTAAAAGATAAATATTATTTAAATATAATTATGGAGAAAAAAAAGAGAGGAAGAAAACCAAAAAGTAATATTATATTAAATGAAAACCCAGTTTTTGATAATAATAATCAGGATAATTTAATAGCATGTATTAAACATCCTAAAAATATAGATATAAATGAACAAAAATTATCAAATATAGATAGTTTAAATGAAACTAATGATATTTTCTTTTTAACTGAAAATATTACAGAAGATATTAATAAAGATATTAATAAAAATATTAATAAAGATAATGATAAAAAAAATTGTTGGAATTGTTGTCATAATATAGATACAGATATTATAAGTTATCCGGTTAAATATATAAATAAAATTTTTTATACAAATGGAAATTTTTGTAGTTATGAATGTGCTGGTAGATATATTTTTGATAATTTTAATGATATTGAAATATGGGAAAAATATAATTTATTAAATTTTTATTATAATGTAAATACTAATAATAAAAAAAATATAATGGTACCACCTAATAAATTAAGACTTAAATTATTTGGTGGAGATTTAACTCGTGAAGAATATATTAATAATAATAATAATTCATCATATGATGGTTATTTGCCCCCAATTATACCCATAAATAATTTATTTTATAATAATGAAAATAAACATATTACTAGTGATAATGAACTTAAATTATATAGAAAAAAGAAAATTAATAAAAAAAATATAAAAGATAATCTTAATAAATATTAATAATTATTTAATTGATTTTAATTTTGATAATGTACTTTGTAACTCTTCTAATGTTGGGGGTTCAAAATGATTATCTGATTTTATTTTATCTATCGTTTTATTTGTCCGTTTTCCCTTTTTTAATATAACAGATTTTAAATCACATGCTGTTATTTTAGGTATTTCTTTAATTTTTGATGATTTTGATTTACTAAATGGTAGTAGTGGGGGTGGGTGAGGTGGAGGACGTGGTGGAGGGCGTGAAAATCCATCTAATAATTTTTGTCTTTCTACTGCTTGTAATGGAACACCCATTTTTATCATTTTATCATATTTATTAGTTTCATTTTCTACTTTTTCATCGATAAATGAATATTCTTTTAAATATAATGGTATTTTTATTTTAGCTTGTAATAAATACCATTGAAACCAAATACTATTATCACTTAACCATAAACCATCTAAATGTATTATAAAATTACCATATGTAAATTTATTTATTTCATTTAAATTATTTTTATATTCATCATAAATTAAAATTGATGAACTGACTTTTAAACGAATACATTCTTCGTAATCTGTCATTTTTATAAATGAATTTATTTCATATTTTTTATTTAATTTTTTATGAATTGTTTTATATATACTTTTTAATTTATTTAAAAAGATACATAATGATTTATCATTCTTTTTATTTTGAAATGATAAATCTATTATATTTTTATTATTTTGTGTTTTTTGTATTCCAAAGGGTGTAAATAATAATGGAGTTTGAAAAATACATTTATGTAATCCATTATTATATATTCTAATTGGTATAAATGTAAAACTTTCAGAATATTTTAAAGGATTACATAATATTAACTGATATTTTGATAAATCTATATTATAATTTAAAATCATAGTAATTCATTATAATTACTTAAATATTTATTTAAGTAAATAATTAATAGTTAACAAATGTGTGATGAAGATTGTGGTATTTGTGGATTACCTTTAACTGATAAATATTCTTTAAAAATGTCATGTAATCATACATTTCATTACGAATGTTTAATAAAAACATTCGCTAAGAATAAACTTAATAACAAATATTCTAAAAATAATTGCCCATATTGTAGAAGCGATGTTCAATATTTGCCGATTGTAAATGGATTAAAAAAAGCAGTTTTTGGTGTTCATACCGGCCAATATTCTGAATTATCATATCTTAATAAATGTATTAAGACTAAAACTACTAAATGTAATCATATTCTTACACGAGGTAAAAATAAAGGAAATGAATGTGGTAAAAATTGCCTATTAGGCGTAAAATATTGTAAAACTCATTTAAAAAATAATCAAAATAATACAAATTTGATTTTTACTTTAGTTTAATTAAACTAAAATACAATGAACAGACTTATATCCACAGAATATAAAATATATATTCCTCAATTTTGTGAAAATACTGATACTTATTATGATCAATCACCATATAAACCATATGAAAAAAATAGAATATCATATAAATGTAGATGCAAAGCTGGTGTAATATTTACAAATAATCATCAATTTAAACAGCATGCAAAATCTAATACTCATATTATATATATTCGCGATTATAAAGATAATTTTAAAGAATTAGATGAACAAGGTGAAAGAATTAAAGAATTACAAATAGAAAATGGTAAACTTAAAAATCGTATTATTCACTTAGAAAGATATAAACATGAAAATGAAAAAGAAAAAAAAAGACAAGAATTAATTAAAATAAAAATACAAACTGAAAAATCACTACAAGAATTAGATGATAATAGTGAAGATGAAAGTGTATTCCAAGATTGTCAGTAAATTTGATATTATTTATTATTATTTTTTTTTTAAACTAAAAATTTAATGAATATATATTTATTCTTTATTACTTTATTATGGATTCTATTCATATTTATGAAAATATATTTACCAGAATTATATCATATAACAGAAATATTATTAATATAATATTTAACGAATTTATTTAAAGGATTATAATATCAATTATATTGAAATAACAAATATGACAGACAATTTAAATACATCTTTAATTTAAGATAAATTTCAATTCTTTGCATTATTAACAACATTGGGTATATCAATCTTAGGTGGATTATTTACTGGAAGAATTTTAAATACAAAGTATATTAAAAATAAAAAACAATATTTTGATGATGAAGATAATTGGGATTTAGAAGAAATAAATGAAATAAATCCATAATTAAAATATTACATTAAAACGAGAATATCTGTTTATTTTACACCTTTGAACATTTAAAACGCCGAATATTTAAATAATTTCATTAAATAACTAAAATAGTTAAATTTGAAAATACTTAAAAAATAAAATATAATATAAAGTATAACTAAAATGGTTAATTATAGTTGCGAGAAATGTGGAAAAACATTCAAACAAAAGGGTCATTATATGAAACACCTACAAAGGAAAACACCGTGTGATAATATTAAAGATAAAATAGAAAATATTGTTGAAAAAAAAGTTGATGAACTGGTTAAAGAAAAACTTCAAGATTTAGTAGATAAAGGTGAAATTGAAATTAAAAATAAAAATTTGATTTCAAATAATCAAAGTAGTAATAAAGATACTACTAAAATGGAAAATAAAAAAATAAAAGTAGCTGCAATGTTCGCCGGTTGTGGTGGTTTAGATTTTGCATTCCACGAAAAAAATGATATTTTTGAAGTAGTATATGCAAATGATTTTGATAAAGATGCTTGTAAAACATATGAAAATTTCTTTAATTTTAAACCGGAATGTAAAGATATAACGAAAATAGAAAATATACCAGATTGCGATATATTAACAGGTGGTTTTCCATGTCAAGGCTTTTCTATAGCAAATGTAAATAGAAATGAAAATGATTCAAGAAATATATTATATCTAGAATTGGTGAGATTATTAAAACTAAAACAACCTAAATATTTCCTATTTGAAAATGTTAAAGGAATAATGAGTTTGGGTGGATATAGTAATAATGAAGATAAAAGAGATAAAAAGGGGAAAATATTTAAACTAATAATTTCAGATTTAGAAAAGTGTGGATATAATGTATATACCAAATTATTTAAGATGAAATATTATGATATTCCACAGAATCGCGAAAGAGTAATATTTATAGGTATAAGAAATGATTTAGTCGATAAAATAAAATTTAATTGGCCTAATGAAAAAACAGAAATAACAAAAACATTAAAAGATGCTATCGGAGATTTACCGATCGAATACGATGAATCTATACAACATGTTGGTACAAAACATCGTGTTTTAATAACGGGTAAAATGGGCTCTAGAAAATTATTTTGGGATAAAATATCTCCGACAATAACTGGAAGGGGGGGGGGGACAGGGGGACCTGTTATAAATATTCACCCAAGCGAAAAAAGACGAATGACTGTAAGAGAATACGCCCGTATACAGACATTTCCAGATAATTTTGTATTTTCTGGTTGTATTTCATCTATGTACAGACAGATTGGTAATGCTGTTCCTCCAAAGTTTTCATTTATAATGGCTGATTTGATTAAATCAATTGATCACCAATTATAATTAATTCTTGGACCTCCAGATGTAATTCTTGGGCAAGATAATTTACTTAAATTATTCACAGGAAACCATCCTTTATTCTTATCGACAATTATTAATTTCATATCTATAGCTTCTTTTCTAATACAATTATCTAATATATCTTTTAATTGATGATTTCCTAAATTTTTAACAACATCGGCAATATATTCGCTTTCAAATGCTGGACTGTTATTTTCTTTTTTAATATATTTATTTTTTGAGTCATTTATAATTTCATTTAATTTGGTTAAATTTTTTTGAGAAAGTTCTTTCCTATCAATACCCTCTAATATAGTAGTTCTTGAGTTACCATATTTCATATCCATATTTTTGTATATTTCTTTTACGATTGGGCAAGTTTCTTCATATTTTTCTACCCATAAAGAAAATGGATTCACTATTTTTTTAAATATTTTATTCATTTCTGTCGTACATTCAACGCCTACTCTACAATTATCACTTGTCATATCTTTTACACTAATATCACCGTAATCTTTGGATTTTAAATCTGCAGTACTATTTTGACCACCTACATTTTCTATATCTAATTCTAGTTCTTGACTTAATTTTTTTTCACCATTACCTATACCTTTCGATTCTTCTTTGAAAGGTATTTTACCCGATTTTTCAGTCCAGGGATGCCAGACGTCATCAAATTTTTTTCCTTCATCATAATATTTTATACCAGATTCAATGGGTAGTGTTTCTTCTACTTTAAGTTGAGAAATACTATCAGTAATTTCGTTGACAGACATGCTTATTCTTTATAATTTAACGGTTTCTTTAAGTATTAAAATCAAATTTTAATACTGAAATTATTATATAAATAATATATAAATGAATGTAGATGTGAATGTAGAAGATTATAAAGAAATAATTCATTATAAGGAAAAAAAGAACTCCAAGAAAAAAATGAACTCCAAGAAAAAAATGAACTCTAAGAGAAAAATGAACTCTAAGAAAAAAATGAACTCTAAGAGAAAAATGAACTCTAAGAAAAAAATTAACTCTAAGAGAAAATCTAATTCTAAGAGAAGAAAGAATTCTAAGAGAAGAAAGAATTCTAAGAGAAAAAAGAATTCTAAGAGAAAAAAGAATTCTAAGAGAAAAAAGAATTCTAAGAGAAGAAAGAATTCTAAGAGAAAAAATATAAATCTAATTGGAGGAGCTCGAAGCGGCGACAAGCCGCAGGAACCTAGACATATTACAGATATAACAAGAGAATATGTACCAGATATTCTGATCAAAGTTGATCACGATTTGATATCTGAGAAAAAAAACCATTTTTCGCCAACTACAGAGACTATACTGAGTGAACGTGACAGTGAAGTCGAGAGAATCGAAACGAGTGTGAGGGGATTAAGACAAGATCAAAATTGGGATCTTGACGAATTTAGAGCCCTCGTGAAATTTCGAAATGACACATTACGAAGATGTAGACAAGGAGTTAAAATTTGTACGGACGTCAGAGAATTTTTGGAAACAGTTGATAGAGATCAAGAACGTTCATTAAAAAAGTGGACAGGTATGCTAAAAAAATTGTTTAACGACGCTTCTCTTGAGAGAGACGCCCTCACCGTACAAATCGGTATACCTAATCCTCCAGATAATTCCGTTCCTCTTGGATTTAAATTAGATGGTGATACTTTAGTACATGAAGACGGACATGATAGATTTTATTCTGAATCTATTTCGGGGTGGACGTATTCACCTGATGGTGAATCATTTAATCTTGTATCTGATGATACGGGGAAAAACGCACGAGATTTTGCAAAACCGGATATTCTTTTAAGATTAATGGACGACCAGTCTGACCCGAATGGAGATAGTGCCGTTTTAATTCAAAAGGTGAATGCAGAATGTACTAAATTTTTTCAACAATATAATTTATTGAGAAGTACTGGTAGTATTGAAGATCTAGCCAGTAAATGTAAAACGTTAATAGATGTTATAGCTTTTACTTGTGATAATGTATATAAATTATTTATAGAGGGTAAAGGTGGATTAAATGTTCTGAAAGCCATGGTTGATTCTGCTGCTTGGAAGCAGGTATGTGATATTATTGGCAAATGGCAACTCACGAGAAATTACGATAAAATGATGGGGGGATTCGCAGACACGGCGGCAGTTCGTGTAAATTTTGATAAATTAATTTTTTTGATGAACAAATCTAATGAGACAGGACAGAAACATGACGAATGGTCGGGGATTGGGGTATCTGTGCAAGGTGGAGAAAAACAACTGGATCCCACTAAGTATAATTCTTTTTATAGGGGAAACTTTATATTCTCTCTAAATCATGCCGTACAATCTGTTAAGAATATGAATCATGATAATTTTAGAGCTTTAGAGGATAGATTAAGAAAACAAAATGGATTTGCAGACTTTGATAGATATTTAGATGAGATTGCATTCGAAAATAGAAATCACCGTGATCAGGCTCTTAAAAGTGCTCAAATTACAGCAAGTAATCTTGTCGCGGAGACTGTAAAGAGGTTTAAGGATTTTCGTAACTTGAAAAGTGAATTTCTAGAAATTATAAATAATCGTGAAGAGAGATTTCGAGCTTTAATAAGAAGAATTGAGGCTCTAAACATAGAGAAAATAGTAGAAGAGCGCAGAAAGCAAGAAGAGCGCAGAAAGAAAGAAGCGGAAGAAGAAGCTCGCAAGAAAGCAGCAGAGGAGGCTGCGGCGAAGTTGAAAGCCGAGGAGGAAGCCGAGGCTGCTCGCAAGAAAGCGGAAGAAGATGCTCACAAGAAAGCAGCAGAGGAGGCTGCGGCGAAGTTGAAAGCCGAGGAGGAAGCCGAGGCTGCTCGCAAGAAAGCGGAAGAAAATCTCAGTAAAGCAAAAGAAGAGCTCAAAAAATTGAAAGCACAAGAAGAATATCTCAAAAAGAAAGCGGAAGAAGAATATCTCAAAAAGAAAGCGGAAGAAGAAGAGTTAAAACGTAACCGTCCTAGGTTGAATTTCAACCCTAATGATTTTGAACCTTCAAAAGATAATCCAATGGCAAATCCAATGGCAAATCCCTATCACGGTGATATAGATCCTTGGGAAAAGATATCAAGTACCCCAAAGAAACGACCATCCCAACAAGAACAAACGGGATTTCAATACCATCCTCCGCCAAAACCCTTTATTCCAAAGGATTCGGGGGGTGTGCTCCCCACCACCGACGGTTATAATCAGCAATGGACCACTACTTCTAGTGAAGCGGCGCAACAAGGTGTGCAAGGTACGGGAAGAACAGGAGGTAAGACTTCATACACACCAAGAAGTGCAAGTACAAGTAATACTACTAGCGCAGAATTTACATTAGGGGATGGAGTGGACGATCCAGGAAAGTGGGAGAATACTTCTAGTGCATATGGTGAAGGATTTTATACAGGGGGACCATCCACGGGATCATTTCCACCAAGAGGTACAAGTACAAGTAATACTAGCGCAGGAGGAGTTCCATGGGGTTATGAAGAGTACGATCCTCTTCAATGGAAGACTACTTCTAGTGAAGCGGCGCAACAAGGTGTGCAAGGTACGGGAAGAACAGGGGGTAATCCTTCATACACACCAAGAAGTGCAAGTACAAGTAATACTACTAGCGCAGAATTTACATTAGGGGATGGAGTGGACGATCCTCTTCAATGGAAGACTACTTCTAGTGAAGCGGCGCAACAAGGTGTGCAAGGTACGGGAAGAACAGGGGGTAATCCTTCATTTCCTACATGGGAACCAAGAAGTACAAGTGCTAATAGCCCAGAATTTACATGGGGTGATGGAAGGGGCGATCCTCATCAATGGACCACTTCTAAGGAAGCGGCGGAAGAGGCCGTGAAAGAAATGGGAGGAACAGGGAGTAATCCTTCATTTCCTACAGGGGAACCAAGAAGTATAAGTGCTAATAGCCCAGGATTTCCATGGGGTGATGGAAGGGGAAATCCAACAGACTATGAACCTACTTCCGGTTCATATGGTAAAGCACCTACAGGAACACCGCCCCCGAGACCATCACCAAGAAGTATAAGTAATACTAGCCCAGAATCTCCATGGGGCGATGGAAGGGGAAATCCAACAGACTATGAACCTACTTCCGGTTCATATGGTAAAGCACCTACAGGAACACCGCCCCCGAGACCATCACCAAGAAGTATAAGTGATACTATCCCAGAATCTCCTTATCAAGAATTACCTCCTCCACCCTCGCCAAGAGACCCGTCATCTGTAGTTGATACTGATACTCAACGCCCTCGTGAACGTACAGATCCAAATTATCCACGTCCAGGTACAAGTCGTCCAGCGGGACGTTCTAGTGAGAGTGGTGGTAGTAATGACTTACAGCCGCAAATGCCGAGAGGGGGTACGAAGCCGGGAGGGATAGTGAAGCCGGGAGGGGGAAAACAGGTTTATTTGGGGGGAGATATTTCTACACGACCTACTGGAAAAGGTGGATTAAATTCTAGACCATCTACTAATTATTCAAAAAGGGGAAATCCATATCGCCCCCCTGATCGCCCCCCTGATCGCTCCTCTGATCGGTCTCCTGTCCCGGCCAGGCCTCCTCCGGCCTGGCCTCCTCCGGCCCAGCCTCCTCTGGTCCAGCCTCCTCCTGTCCAGCACCCGGTCATGCCTCCTCCAGTCCGGCCTCCTCCGGCCCAGCACCCGGTCATGCCTCCTCCAGCCAGGCCTCCTCCGACCCGGCCTCCTCCGGCCCAGCCTCCTCCGGCCCAGCACCCGCCCTGGCCTCCTCCGACCCGGCCTCCTCCGGCCCAGCCTCCTCCGGCCCAGCACCCGCCCTGGCCTCCTCCGACCCGGCCTCCTCCGGCCCAGCCCGCCCAGCACCCGGCTCCGCCATCGATGCCACCAAGCTATATACCACAATATGGTAAGATGCGGGATGTGGGTGTCCTGGACAGCCACCCCCGTTCTGGTGCCGGTAGCATCTACAACCCCGCGTTCGTCGTCGCCGATAAACCTAAAACAACCGTAAGGGAACGGGCAGAGAAAGGTCGGTACCGGGTGAGGAATTTGAGGAAGACTAATCGAACTGATACGGGGAAAACTGATACGAAGCGTCCCTCAACACATCTCCAAAGCTTCTCTAACCCAATGTTCGAGTCAGCCCCAACAGAGCCGCCCCCTACTGGAAAGTACACAGGATACCCGAATCAAAGCATTATAGATGCTGTAAGGAAATCTCAGGGGAGTCAACCAAAAAAGACGGTTCAACCTCAAGTCGCGGCAATCAAGGGGCGGGACAAGAACATCAGGGGGGCGGCAAAGAAAAATAGGTATCAGAGCAGTCAAAATCCTCCTTCAAGCCAGGAGACCGGGGAACGAAGGTTTGCGCAGCCAATTCCTGTAGGAGATAATAAACTGGGACCAGTGAAATGGAGGCTTCCCCCAAAATCGGCTAACAAAAAATAATTAAAGATATTAAATGAATTAATTATTATATTACATTAAAAAATGGGAATACCTGTTTATTTTAAAACTATTATTACAAAATATAGTAATAATATTATTCATAAAGGAAAATTAGATACAGAAATACAAAGTTTATTTTTAGATTTAAATTGTTTAATCCATCCATGTTGTAGAGAATTAACTGATGAAATAGAAATGATACAAAAAATATTATATGAAATCGATAAATTAATAGAATTTACTAATGTAAGTGATTTATTATATATTGCTGTAGATGGAATTGCCCCTAAAGCTAAAATGAAACAACAACGAATGAGAAGATATAATAAATATTATGAAAATAAATATTCTTTAGAAAAAAAATGGAATACAAATAGCATTACTCCTGGAACTTTTTTTATGAACAAATTAAATGATTCATTGAAAAATTATAGTGAATCATGTAAATTAAAAGTTATATTATCTGATAGTAGTGAAAGAGGTGAAGGAGAACATAAAATATTAAATTATATTAAAACTAATATAAATAGAAATGAAAACTTATGTATTTACGGATTAGATGCGGATTTAATACAATTATCATTAGTATCAAAAATCAATAATATCTATTTATTAAGAGAAACCACGGAATATAATATAGAAAATACAACTGAAGAATATATCTATTTAAATATTGATATATTAAAATCATGTATTTTAAAAGAATTACAATTAAATATAATATTAGATAAAAATCAAATTATAGATGATACTATTTTTTTATGTATGATATTTGGTAATGATTTTATTAATCATATACCTTCTATTAATTTAAGATACAATGGTTATGAAATATTATTTAATACTTATAAATTATTACAAGATAGATATCAAGGATATTTTTGTTTAATTGATCGTAAATTAAAAGATTATTTACATTTATCTTTTTTTACTGAATTTATACAAGAATTATCTAAAAAAGAAGATAAATATATGAATAATATTTTTAATATAAGAAAAAAACAATTTAATAAAATATCAAATGAATATAAAAATGATTATATAAATTTAAAAATTTTAATGAATGATTTAAATATAGATGAAAAAAATATAACAATAAATGATATATATCATATTAAATCTAAATTAAATTGTGATAAATTTATAAATAATTTTCCATTATTATATTCAATAAATGAAAAAAAAATATACAAAAATATTCAGTATGATAAAAATTTATGTAATGATTATTTAGATTCGTTATTATGGTGTGTTCATTATTATTTTGATAAATGTATCAATTGGAGATGGTGTACAAAATATAATAATGGACCTTTATTAAAACATTTATCTGAATATTTAACTGAAAATAATAAATTTATTATTGAATATTCAGATAAAGAATATACAAATAAAGAACAATTATCATATATATTTCCAAATGATTCACATAATTTACATGAATATGATATTAAAAATAAAATATATATATTAAAACCAGAATTATCATTTAATAGATATTTATGGGAATGTCATATAGAATTTGTCTAATATATAATAATATAATCTTTTAAAAATATATAATGGAATCATTAAAAGAATTACCCGAAGCTAAATATGCCATGGATGATTTAATGAAACGTACTGAATTAGCTGAAGAAAAATATGAAGATTTAAAAAAAATATTATTAAGAACAATCTCTAAATTATTAAAAAATACATCTATGTTAAGATTAGAGATAACTGGTTCATCATTAAATGATATAATGCAGATAAAAAGAAAAGAAGATATTATTAATGATTTAATAAGATTATTAGAATTATATAATTAGTTTATTTACTAATTTTATAAGAATATTCTAAATCCAACTTTTCATTATAACATTTAAGAATTAAGTTTTTTTTAGTACATTTCATATGACACATACCTAAATTTGGAGAATAAAAATGTATTAATTCATTTTTAGATAATTTATCAGGATAAAACATTTCTTCATCATAAGTTTTACCACCAGTTCCTATGACTAATATATGAATATTTTTTTCTTTTAATTTTATAATACTTTTACAATGATCATGACCGCAAACATAAAGATCAAATTTAGCTTTTTTTAATAATGAATTCATAAAGGATTCATGTTGATCTTCAGCAGAACCATGACCACCAACACTTCTCCATGTATGATGGCCGCATAATATTTTCCATTTATTTTTATTTTTATTTAATGATTTTATTGTATCATTAAGTTGTTTTTGAATAACAGATTGTGATAACCAATAAAAATTAGTATCAATAAATATTAAATCAACTGTTGGATATGATATTGTATACCATTTATTAGGCATATTCCATTTTTTATTTTTATTTAATTCGCTAAATGTATAATCAATTTGTACTTTAGCAGCATTTAATCCTAAATTATAATCATGATTACCCAAACATAAATAAAATGGTAAATTTATATTTTTATAAGGATCCTGAAATTTAGTATTAAATTGTTCATCGGTTACACTAGTACATCCATCTTCATAAATATTATCACCAGTTGCAATGACACATTTAATTTTTTTATTTTTTTTTAATAATTTTTCCATTGATTTTGCTACTTTATATTGTTCATTTTCACCTGAACCTGTATCACTTACTAAAATACACTCCATTATAATTAATAAGTTAAAAGAAAAATAATTATATAATTATTAAAATATATATGGATTATTTTGATTTAAATACTTTTATTAATAAACTTTCTAATGGGGAATTATGTCCTGGTATACCAATGGATATTCATAATTTAGGTGGAAATCAAATTCATAGGATTTCTTTTATGGATCATTGTGACCATTTGTGTAAAAAACATGATACAAATAGATTAAAATTATTATCAGTAATTCAGCAAAAACTTAATGGTGATATGTTAATTAGATTAAGTAAATCTCCTGTATTAAATACTAAATTAAGTGGAGTTTTAAATGAATGGGGTGAAAAAGACTTAGATCCGGTAGAATTATTTAGATGTCCCGATAATTGTTATGATGTAAGTGATATTTCATCTTTAATGAGTGAAGTACAGGGATTTGATAAAGAATTAGCATTATTAGATGAAAATGTAGATGATTCATCTTTATATGAAAATGTTGAAAGATTAAGAAATAATTATCACGGGTGTTTTGATAGATTAAATACTAATTTAACAGAATTAGAAAATAGACGTGGTGAATATGAACCGCCTTATAAAGGCGTATTAGTTGACTTAAGTACAAAACACAAACCATTTTATTTAGATGATTTACTTAAATCAGGGGAACAAGAAAATATGACTGAACATGTTAATAAAAAAATTAATCGTCATATACCTGATAATATTCATACTATTTTTCTTAATAATGTATTAATGCCAACATTAATTGAAAAAGAAATGGAGGGATATAAAAATAAATGTTTAAGAATGAAAGGTGATGTTGAAAGTAAACAACAGAGATTAGATGATATTATGGAAAGAATTGGACCAGACGAACCTTTATCCGTTGGTTTGTTAAAATTATTATCAGATATAGGAGAAATCTTTAATTTAGAACCGGAACCGGGTGAATTATCTGATGATTATTCTAGTGAAGAAGAATTAGATAAACTTAAAGCTGTTATAGGAAAAGCTGTTAATAAAGGAGATTTAGAAGTTAAAGAAGAAGATGAAGACGATGAAGGAGGCGATGAAGGAGGCGATGAAATAAAAGAAGATTTTTTCCTGGAATTACCAAAACAATCTAGTCCTAAGAAAAAATCACACCCTAAATCATCTAAAAAATCTCAAAATGGTGGTGCTGAAGGGTTTTTATCTTTTTTTTAAATTACATATTAAGGCCATATAAATGAGTTCTTAAATCATTCTTATTCGTTGTTTTATCTATTTCAGATATGTGTTTGCCTTGTACAAAAATCGGCGGATAATAATATTCTTTAAAAAATTGCAAATCAATTAAATGAACATCATAATTTTTAATACTATCTGTAATTGTTGTTTGAAATAATTCCATAGATTCCTCAAATGTTTTAATAAATAAACTATGAGCCATTAAGACACTAAATTTATCATAATCAATTTTATTAATTCCATTTTTAGGATGAATATCTAATTTTACTTTACCTGCTTTAGTAATATGAGGTGGTATTATCCATCCGCCTAAATAACAAGAATTTTTAGGGGGATTCGGTAATGTATGAGATAATGTTGCATCTGCCTCAAGTATAATATTATTATCAGTTTTATTCATATATATTGCTAATAATGCTTTACGATGAGCAGCAATAGTTCCTAATTTAGCAATGATTTTATTTTTTTCAGTATTATATCTTGTATTAAGATCTTTTAAAATTTTCTTATTACATTGTGTTAATTTAAGATATTCAGCAGGTATCCACTGAATATGACAAATTTTAGATTTATATTTTTTATTTAATCCTTGAGATTTTTCTAAAAAATCTTCTTCTGTTTTACAGATTATATAAATATTATATTTAGTCATTTTTATATATATATATTATTAATTAGATAAAAAATGAATAATATTTATCTTATAGGATTAACAATTACTGGTATTTTATCAGGTTTAGCTGCGGGTATTGTCGGCGGAGGAGCAGAAATATTAATTGTTCCTTTATTAACAATCTTTGGAATTTATAGTTCATTAAAAAAAAGAATAGGAACATCTTTGTTTATGTTATTACCCCCTATAGGTCTTTTTGCTGCTATGAAATTTTATAACAGTGGATATGTAGATATTAAAGCAGCATTATATATGGGTATATTATTCACTATCTTTGCTTCAGTTTCATCTCAATATAGTATACCAATGGATCCAAATATATTAAGAAAAGTTTTTGGTATTTTTACAATATGTGCTGGTATTTATATTTTTTCACATAAGGAAATTTAATACCTTTAATCTAAAATAATATTTTCCGCGATTATTGCAATGAAATTTATTTTCAAAATTTACAAGTAAGAAACGATAATTATCTTCATTTTTTATAATATAATATATATCCCCCCATGAAATTAACTGTCCATATATCTGCTTTTTTCGTTACTGTAGGATTTATTCCATATGATTTAGGTAATTCATATTCAATAATATCTCCATGATGAATATCATGATATATATTATTGTTGCTAACTTCGAGTAATGAAGGTTCTGGGTTAAAAGCATTTCTTCCACCTATTCCCCCATATGGTCCATGATTATTTAATATATTATGTAGATTAATATCCATTTTCGTATTCATTATTTTTAAATAAAAATAATAAATCAAATTTTCACATAAATAAATTTGATTTAAATATATAAATCGTTATTATTATAATAATATGAATAATATGAATAATATGAATAATATGAATAATATGAATTATATTGATCTATTTTGTGGAATTGGTGGATTTCATCAAGCATTAGATAAACTTAATTGTAAATGTATATTAGCATGTGATAAAGATAAAGCGTGTCGTGATAATTATAAATTAAATTATGATATTGATCCTCATCCCGATGTTTGTAAAATTAATCCAGAAGAAATTACTGAAAATATAGATATTATTTGTGGGGGATTTCCATGTCAAGCATTCTCAAATGCCGGTAAAAAGAAAATGTTCGAGGATGATCGTGGATTACTATTTGATGAAATTATGCGAATTGCTAAAGTTAAGAAACCTAAATTTATGTTTTTAGAAAATGTGAAACATATTTTAAAAGTAGGAGAAAAAAAAGTAATAGAATATATTAAACAAAAAATAGATGATTATGGTTATCATTTACAAATATTTAAGATTTCACCCCACGAATATGGTGTACCTCAACAAAGAGAACGAGTTTATTTCGTATGTATAAGAAAAGATATTTATAATAGAAGTGATATAATTTTACCCCCAAAAGTAAATGATTTAAAATTTAAGGATTTTCTTGACAAAAAAGCAGATATTGATCCTAAATATTTTATAAATGGTGATACTCTTAAATGTTTAGAAGCATGGGAAGAAATGATTAAAATATTCCCTGAAGGTGAAAAAATATCACCTGTAATTATGATTAATGAACATTATAATAATCATACACAAGAACAATTCGATAATTATGCTGATTGGAGGAAGGGATATATTACAGCAAATAAACCATTAATTAATAAATATAAATCTCAATGGGATGTATGGTATAAAAAACATAAAGAAATTTTACAAAAAAGAGAAATATATGGTAAATTAGAATGGCAGGCAGGGAAAATTAAAAAAAATGATAGTATATTTGATTATTTTATTCAAATTAGACAATCGGGTATAAGAGTAAAACGTGCAGAATATTTTCCTACACTTGTTGCTATTTCACAAATTCCTATTTATGGTAAAGAAAAAAGATATATTACACCACGTGAATGTGCTAGATTACAATCCTTTCCAAATAATTTTAAAATAGCAAATGAAGATAAACATTCTTATAAACAGTTTGGTAATGCAGTAAATGTTGATAATGTATATACAGTGATTAAATCAACATTTGATCATTATGATTTATAAATTATCAGCAATATTATATAAACATACTTTTAAATCTTCTTTCCAATCTTCTTTCCAATCTTCATTTTTCCATATTGAATTACAAATACATTTAAAAATCTCTGTGATAATATTCGAAAGGTTAAACACTCCATTAGAAATAGTAATATTATTATCTAATTTCCAAATAAGGTTTACATATTGGTTTGGAATTATTGCTTTTTTATCTCCAGTACCATGTAGATTCTTTAACACATAATTACCGCGAACATAACCAATCGCATCTCTTTGAGTTAAGATATATATATGTGCTGTATTTTCTCTAGAGATATTCATCTCCCTGGACTCTCTACTATTTTTACACATGAATGTTATATTTGTTTTAAGATCCCTCCCGACATCTGTTAATAACAGTTTTTGTTGAAACTTATGTTCGATTTTGATCCCTAGACATACTATATCATAACCAATCATATCAACGTGTTTGAATAATTTGGATTTATGTGAAAAGAATATTTCATATATCTTACCTTTCATTGCTTTCATATCATTGCTGTTAAGACTTTCACCGAATATATTATATAAATGTAATAATTTACTATATTCGTTTGGATTATCTTGAATAAGGTCCAATACAGTTTTTAGACGCCTTATATATCCTCTATAAATCCGCTGTATGACTATTACTGCATCATGTAATTTAGAATTATCACTTGTTTGTGAATCCATATTTCATTATTGAAATAATATCTTTTAAATATTAATAATCAAATTTAGTTACAGAATTTCACTATCTTATTATATGTTCTTTCACCCTTAAATATCTTATGTTTATTGACATTCACCAAAACGAGTGTAGGATAAATTTTTATTTTATATTTTTTAACTAAATCCGGATTTTTATGACGATCTATAATTTTAAATTTACATACTTTTAATTTTTTAAGTTTAGGCCATAAATCTTTCTGAAAATCATGACACCAATGACATCCTTTCATTGTAAAACAATATAATATTTTTCTATTTTTCTTTTTTGTTTTTTTTGATGAATTGCGTCTTTTTGTTTTCTTTTTTTTCTTACTCGCATATAATTGATCTTCTTTTACTAAATGTTTATATTTAGATCTTAAAAATGCTTCTCTTAAGTCTTCATCGAGAGTAAATTTACGTGTATTTACATAATAATTTGCTTGTTCTTCAGTAATATCATTTATTAATACACCTTTTAAATCACCAAAAGATATTTTATTATGTTTTGCTAATTGTCTAGATTCAGATAATGATTTATCAATTACATTTGGATATTTTAAAATATCATAACGATAATTATAATCACCATATCTATCTTTAAATTTAGTTTTACATACTGATAAATATTTATCTTTAACTTCATGAACAAATCCAGAATAATTATTTATTAAATTAGTAATATATTGTTGTGAAATACTTAATTTTTTATAATCAGGATCATTTTTAGTGATATCTTTTAATAATTTAAATTCATCTTTTGATGATAAATTTTTAAATTTATCTTCTCCAAAGGATATTTTTGTACCATATATTTTTGTATCATGTAAGAAAAATTTTATTAATTTAGGATAATTAACTAATCCCCAAATAATCAAATCATTAAAAAGTTCATATGAGATAGAAATATTTTCTAACATTAATGATTCATTTTCATTTGTAATGGCTTTAGGTATTTCAGATACAAATACATCTTCTATTTTATTATGATAATATGGTGTATAATTTTTAGCTAATTTCACAGAAATATTAGCAGGTTGTTTAAACCATGGTTTGGGATTAAATGCCGCCATATGAATACCAAATGAATTACATGGATCTAATGACCAACTCTGGAATGAATATTCTATATAAGTCCATTTACCACTATATCTTTTTGTAAGATAATTTTGTTCTGGATAACAATAACTACTATCAACAAATTTTCTTCCAACAATAGATGATTCTTTATTTAAATCCATATCATAAAATCCAATATGTTCTTTACCGGGTCCCATCCATTTAGATACAGGACTAGTTATTTGTTTTATTATTGAATCATATTCTTTTTTATCCGGTGATATTACCATTAATCCAGCATTAACATCACTAGATCCCTTTGTTCCTATATCGGTAAATATATCGGGTATTTTTCCCCCATGTTTTAAATAATCACATCTATCCCAATGAAATGATTTTTGATAAGGCCATTTTTTACGATATTCAACCCAACCCGCTGGTGTATTTAACATAAATAAACTATCATAATAATTCATAGGTACTAAGTCAGAATCAACAAAACAAACCTTTTCATAAGGAAATAATTTAGGATTAAATATATGTAATTTAAAAAATACATGTGAATAAGGATGTAATTTATCATAATTTTGACAATTTTTAAATATATCTGGATCCATCATTATTGTTTTTAATTTTCCTTCCCCTTTCATCTTATATGGAGAAATATAAGGAACATATATTACTTTGTCAAAAACTACTTCTAATTTAGTTTTATCTGCTTTTGATATATCAGGAGTAATAAAACATACTATATCTGCATTAGTACCTTGTCTTTTTAAACCAAGAGCACCTAAAATACAACCATCTAAATAAGATGCTTTACCATTTTTAGGATTAGGAAACATACCAAATGCATATGCAAATTTAGATTTACCATTTTTTTTCATATATGATTTTTTTGGAACCTGAATATTTAATGATTCATTACAATAAATTAAACTATCAATATCATTTGTAAATGTTTTGTCAACATCTGAATCCTTTTCAGCTTCTTTTTTTGATTCTTTATATGTAATTACTTCATATTCAGTATAATTTTTAGTATCTTTCTTTTTATTAAATTTTAATATAGGTGGTCTTACATAGTTTATACCCATAAGACTACTACCTTCTTTATTCCCTGCCCTTCCATAATTCATTATAATACTATAATATAATATATATTATTTAAAGGAAATATAAGAATATATATTATTAATGGATCAATTATTAGAAGTAATTGAGAATGAAAAAAATAATCGTTTTAAAAATTCATGGATTAAGTTAGATAAAGGTAGCAAATTAAATAGATTACAAAATTTTATAGATAAACAAACAACAGAAAATGATTTAAATGAAAAGGAGAAAGATAAATTTAAAAAATTATTATTTCATTTATGTGAAAATGATTCATTAAATAAAACAGTTGATGTAGATTATGATATAGAATCATGTGAAATAAATAATATTAAAAATTTAAAATATAATAAAGATAAAAAATCATATTCATATGATTTACAAAAAAAAACTATTAAATCTCCATCAAAATCTAAATCTAATATAGATCGTCATTTCTCAAAAAGTAAAACTAAATGATTTAATTTCTTTTTCTTATTTTTGATTTTTTTCGCGTTCTACCACCCCCCCTCTGCTCGTGGAGCTATGAAACGATTGACTCGTGGTCGGTGCATCATTCATTCATCTGTTGAATTAATTGGGCTGGTCCTATTAATTTTTTAGACAAAACTTCAGGATAAAATTTATCAGAAACCACATATTCTGCAAGTAATGAAAATATTTGTTGTAGCTTTAATTTTTATTGTTCTCTTATCTCTCTTTTAGTTTTTCTTTCTATGAAGGTTTTATTTGCCTTATATAATCAAATGGAAATCCTTTTTCTGATTTTTTTTTATCTTCTAACTTATATCCTGTCGCCCAACCAGGTCCCATATTTCCAGTATACACAATAAAATCCCCCTCATAAATTTGCAGATCACCACCTATCGGTTGCGAGGGGAAGTCGAGAGGGACATCCATTCCAGTGTGCCAATCCCGTTGCGCTCGAAGGGGGCCCAAGTATTGTTCTCCTATTATATAATTAAATGGAAATCCTTTTACTGATTTTTTTTCATCTTTTAACTTATATCCTTTCACCCAACCAGATTCTTCTCCCATATCTCCAGTATACACAATAATATCCCCCTCATAAATTTGCAGATCACCACCTATCGGTTGCGAGGGGAAGTCGGGAGGGACATCCATTCCAGTGTGCCAATCCCGTTGTGCCACCAAGTATTGTTCTCCTATCTCTCTTTTAGTTTTTTTTCTTTCTAAGTCTGAATCTTTTATTTGCCTTATATAATTAAATGGAAATCCTTTTTCTGATTTTTTTTCATCGTCTAACTTATATCCTTTCGCCCAACCAGATCCCATATCTCCAGTATACACAATAATATCCCCCTCATAAATTTGCAGATCACCACCTATCGGTTGCGAGAGGGAGTCGGGGGGGGCATCCATTCCAGTGTACCAATCCCATCGTGCCACCAAGTATTGTTGATTGTCATGGAGAACTGGTAATTGTGACAAATCCATATTATATATATATATAATATTTAAAAATCATCATCATCAAATGTAATTTTATTTTTTTCTGCATTAATATTTGGATTTGCTTTATTAGAATATTCCCCAACTCTTTTCTCAAAGAAATTAGTTTTACCCTGAACTGATATCATTTCCATCCAGTCAAAAGGATTTTCACTATTATATACTTTTTCTAATCCAAACATTAATAATAATCTATCTGATATATATTCTATATATTGATTCATTAAATTTTTATTCATTCCAATCAGTTCACATGAAAGTGATTCTGTAATAAATTCCTTCTCAATTGATACCGCATCCATAATAATTTCTTTAATAACTTCGGGTGATGGTTTATTTACTAAATTATGATACATTAATACTGCAAATTCAGTATGTAAACCTTCATCTCTACTAATTAATTCATTACTATGACATAATCCAGGCATTAAACCTCTCTTTTTTAACCAGAAAATGCTGCAAAATGATCCAGAAAAGAATATTCCTTCTACTGCAGCAAATCCAATTATACGAGTAGCAAATTCACTATTTTTATCATTAATCCATTTTAGAGCCCAATCTGCTTTCTTTTTAACACTAGGTACCGTTTCTATAGCATTAAATAATCTAGTTTTTTCAGTCACATCTTTAATATAAGTATCAATTAGTAGTGAATATGTTTCACTATGAATATTTTCCATCGCTATTTGAAAACCATAAAAGAATTTAGCTTCTAATATTTTAACTTCTTGACAAAATCGCTCAACTAAATTTTCATTTACAATACCATCAGAAGCAGCAAAGAATGCTAAAATATTCTTAATAAAATATTTCTCTGAATCATTTAAATTTGACCAATCATTTAAATCTTTACTTAAGTCTAATTCTTCTGCAGTCCAAAAATTTGCTTCCGCCCTTTTATACATTTTCCAAAATGGTTCATGTTTTACTGGAAAAATAACATATCTATTTTCTTCTTCATTTAGCATTTTTTCCATATTTATATTTAAGTTAATATATATTTTTTAAATCTATTTAATAATATCAAATTTTAATATATATAATAAATGATTCATTATATTTTTGATTTAGACGATACCATTATTATCCATAAAAATAAACCAATTCATTATAAAACTATTACAGAAAATATTAAACTTACTGAATTATTATCTAATTTAAATGGACCTTCTTATATTTATACTAATGGTACAGGTAGTCATGCATTAGTTGTTTTAGATAAAATGAATATAACATATATATTTGATAAAATATATTCCAGAGATACTATATCAGCTATGAAACCTTTAACAAATTCATTTAATATAGTTCACAATGATATAGTTAAAAGATATCAAAGTGATGAAAATATATATTATTTTTTTGATGATTTATTAGAGAACTTAAAGACAGCATCTATATATGGATGGAAAACATTTTGGATAAATCCTTATCATAAAAAATATCCTAATTATTCTTTTGTAACTATGTCTTTTTCAGATATTACAGAATGTTTAACATATTTAGAAACTAATCAAATAAAATAATCATATAATATATATGAATACAAATATTTCATGTGCTATATGTTTATCCAATAATATTAATATCATTAGTTCTTATATTACAAATTGTAATCATTATTATTGCATGTCTTGTTTAGATAATTGGTTTAATAATAATAAATATACTTGCCCCCTTTGTAGAACATTAATTACACAATATAAAAATGATAATATTACTAATAATCTAATATTTATTAGAAATAACTCAATCGAAAATATAAGAAATATTAGTAATAATTTAAATAATGATATGTTATATCAAAATATGAGATTAAAAGTATGTTTATCATTCTTATTTGTAATATCATTTTTTATTTGTAATTTTTTATTTATATTTTATAGTAATAATCAATATTTAATAAATAAATATGAAGATTATATTAATTGCACAATTCATAATTGTCCAAATAATATTGAAGAAATTTGTAAATAAATAATATTTATAAAATTATATGAATTCTATAATATTTTTAATTATTTTATTAAGCATCTATTATTATATTTATCAAAATTATTATGAAAATTTTGATCAAAAATATCACACTTATTTTTATATATTTATAGGAATCTATTTATTATTATTATATATTTATCATTTTGAATATGAATTCCTTTATAGATTATTAAAAAATATTTATGATACTAATAATAAACCCTTATATTCATTTAATAGTATGCATTCTAATGCTGAATTATTTGAGTCACAACATCCAAATTTTAATATTAAAGAAACTTTATTAAATAAACAGGGTAATCGATGTTATGCATGTAGTAATTTTATAATGAACAATGATATACATAATACTAAACTTAAATATAAAACATCATTACAAAATGGAGGCGAAAATAATATTGATAATATATCACTTGTTTGTTTAAATTGTTATCAGTTTAATTAATTTAATTATATTATTATGTTATATATATGGATGATCCATTTGTTGTACCAGCAACCGGCAACTTGGTAGGTTTACGTCATGCTAGTTTTGTAGATATAAAAATGGATCCTGCAAGGCTAAATGAAATACTTATGATTTTTATTAAAGCTGTATTTGGAGAAGATGCTGTAGATCAGGCGATACACAGTGTGGACGGGGATTGGTTACCGGAACAATTTAAAGAAATTCTCATGCAGAAATTAAATACAGATAATTTGCGCACTTTTTCCCCCGAATGGTCATACCCAACGAACTTGGCGCCATACGGGGATGACTCGGGCCGTGTGCTTAATCAACCAAGCTGTGATGATGTACCCCAAGGGCATGTGTGCGTGAAAGGTAATCAACGAACAAATGAAGGAGTTGAACTTTTGAAAATTGGAGAACAAGGCGATATCGTAAGGGTACGTATAAAGAAAAATCCCTACTTCTCACAGGTAAAAGCGCCACAAGTGGGTGACCCTGCTATAGGGCAAGTATCACGTAACTACGTCCCGGATTTTGAGGGGTTTCTTCCATTAGCTGAGTGGGGTAAAGGTCAAACGAATGCAAATTTACTTGATATGATTAATTCTATGAAAAGTGGTCCTCCGCAAACTTCAAGTGGACAAAATGAATATATAACAGTCGTACTATTGATAAAAGATAATTTAGGTAAAGCTGAATATGATCCTTCAGTTAAAAAATACTTAATAGATTTTTATAATAATTATAAAGAGCGAGATGCCCACCTACTTACGGGGGAATCATCTAAAGGAGATATACAAAGAAATGTTATTGCCTTGATACAAAAACTAGATAATGTTTTAGGATCTTTATTTGCCCAAGCACTTGTAGAGATTGCAGCTGAAGACAACGGGAGGGCTATAGGACTGACCAATGGGGGGGCAGATGCTGCTCCTGCATCTGGAGTAGAATTATTACAAGGAATATTAAATGGATTGACAGGGGGTAAAGAATTACAGGGAGAAGCAGGAGCAGCAGGGTTAGCAGGAACAGCAGGAGAACAAACATTAAGAGAAGCTCTTTCACACGAGCTCAGTAAGCTCCTTTTTGAAGGAGAGGAACTGAAAAGTATAAAGGAACAAGTAGAATTACACGGAAAGGAACTTAATAGAATCAATGATATTTTAAAAGAAATAAGACAACTATTAGGAATACATGATAGAGCCGGACAATCAGGGTTATCAGAGGCAGTAGGGGCAGTAGGACTAAGACAAGAGCAAGCTAAAGCTCAGGCACAGATAGATGATTTAACTAATCAATTATCTACTCAAAGTAGTGATTTAGAAAAACGTTATGGAGAATTAAGCGTGAAATATCAAGCATTAGAAAGTTTATTAAGTGAAAGGGGAGGTGGCCTCTTTGGAGGACGAGGAGG